>VOFG01003928.1_pt1 | contig 31796 bp, 54 predicted proteins | sample 5384171 | NCBI WGS metagenome assembly VOFG01 (sample SAMN12384726, study PRJNA508395) | human gut metagenome | isolation source: healthy gut F | host: Homo sapiens
CAACAGCGTCAGTCCGATTCCGATCAGTCCCGCACACAGTCCAATAATGAAGGTCTCCGCATTAAACACCTGAGATACATTCCTTCGATGCGCCGATCGCCCTTAAGATTCCGATCTCTTTCTTCCGCTCCAGCACACTGATATACGTAATGACTCCGATCATAATTGAAGATACGACCAGTGAAATCGCCACAAAGGCAATCAGCACATAACTGATAGTATTGATGATATCTGTCACCGATGACATCAGAGTTCCCACTACATCCGTGTAGGAAATCACCTGTTCATCCTTGCCGGCTTTCTCCATCTTCTTGTTATAACGATCCAGATAATCCACTACCTGTTCCTTACTTTCAAAATCTTTAGGATAAATGTCAATCTCGCTTGGTTTTGCGAAGTCAGCATATCCTAATTTCTGCAGATTGCTGTCATACGTTGCACTCGCCGTTCCGCTCATAGACATCATAAGTTCTGTCAGATCATCCTCCGTCATATTGAACTGAAATGCCTTTTGCAAATGCATCTGTATCGATCTTCATCGCATCTTCATCTGTCCATCTGTGTCATGGCAGACGGAAGACATCTGTCCGATGATCTGCTCCATGGCCGACGATCTGTGTCTCAAGTGCATTTCAAAAGATTTCGCATACGCTCTCATGCCTGCTTCATGTAAGCATTCATCCCGGATGAAAGCTGGCTTTCCAGACTCTTCATGTCCAGTGTCTCCTGAAAGACCGTTACTCAGCCGCTGTTTTCCATCTGCCGTTCCGAGATAAACTGCAAAGTTCTCACCCATCTTTGTCACATCTGCATATCCTTTTTCCCAGTGCATAGCTTAAATATCCAGCCGCAAGTTCCTGCGCCATTGCCTGCAGATCCGCTTCCGATATCTCAATATCCACATCTTTATACAGGTCATTCACCCAGTCTGTTATGATCTGCTTTGCTTCTGCCGTCTGTAAATACTGGCGGAAATATGTTCCGTAACTGGTCCGCACTGATATCTCCGATTCCCTGATCCTTTACGTATTTTTCAAACCCCTGCATGATATCTGTCAGAAGCTTCTGTACCTTTTCTTCTGTAATGGTTACTTTTCCACTCTCCTTTAGAATCTTTGAAAAATACTTTTTCATGATCTGCTTTGCACCATCTGTTTTCAGATATTCCGAGAAGTTATCTCCCAGATGCGAATAATCTGCTTCCGGATGCGTCTTCGCATATGCCTGATACCCTTCCATCAATGAAACAGCCATCTTCTGCATTCCGCCCGGTTTCACCTTGACATCCAGCCCCGACAGCATATCTCCCAGACCTGTCGGCGGAAGCCCCGACAGATTCAGATCCACCTGATCCAGATTCACAAGTCCGGATAAATTCAACGTATTGCCATCCAGCTTAAATGCATCCTGCAGATTCACTGCTTTCGAAAAGTCCAGTGAATTTCCGAGACTTCCTGCAAGGTCTGTATCTCCCATGCCGAATGCTTTCTGAAGTGCGTCTTCATCTACGCTGAATAACGAGTTCATATCCAGACCATTATCTCCGGAATCTTCACCGAATTTCTCTCCGGTAAATACATTGATATCCGGACTGGCTTTTGTTGTTTTACGATCTCACTGTTTTTGCTTCTTCTGCGACATGCGTCATAAGCGAATATGGATAACCGATTCCCATATTCAGTGCAGTTGCCTTCGAACCTTCTGCCGGCTGCACGATTCCGACAATCTTAATATCCTCTCCGTCTGCCACCAGTTTTTTCATATATTCTGCATTATCACTTTTATCTTTCCAGACTTTATACTGGCTGTCATATTCATAATAGTCTGCCTGATTCAAGCTTAAACTTCTTGTTCAGAATATCTTTATAGGTGTATGTTCCCAGTGAAGACGGTGTCTTGATCTCTTCTTCACTTGCAAAAGCTTTGATCATATCATCCAGTTCCATCTGATCTCTGAGGCCAAGTGTATATAGAAGGAAATCACTCATCCCGCCGTCCTGACTTAATACCAGTACGCATTCATTATATTTTTTCGGCCATCTTCCCGCCTTGACATCATACTGCTTCTCGTACAGACTTGTGTTCTTTGGCATGCGGTAGAACACATTTGTACTCATCATGGATGACATCATACTGTTGGCACCGGAATCTGCTCCGATTCCAATGGATGAAAATGATTTGTCCGGGTGTACCTGTCGACACCATCCGAATCCTCTCTGTATATCTGCGGATCCACATCATAATCATACTCCACGGCATTTTATAGGATTTTAACGCATCATTATCCTTTTCCAGATGTTTTTTCAATGATTTAAGGTCATTGGTATTCATCTTGGAGAACATATTTGTAACCATCTCCATGACTTTTTACCTGACCATCTTTGTTCTTCTTACCGGACGAGTCTTTGCTCTTATCATCCGTTCCGGTATTTCCAACCATCATGGAGGTAATGTCAAATCCCGTACTTTGGATCTGTAGTGGATATTCCGACAACGTCTCTTCCTCGATTGACTGGATATAGCCGTTCACTCCATTAGAGAGTGCCAGAATCAGCGCAATTCTATGATACCGATAGAACCCGCAAAAGGATGTCAGTAATGTCCTTGCTTTCTTTGTCTTTAGATTATTAAAGCTAAGAGCCAGAGCCGTCAAAAAAGACATGGAAGATTTTCCCATATTCTTATGTTCCGGTTCTTTTAATGTCTGCTCATCCACAATGTATTCGTCCGTATCTGAACGGTATCTTTCCCATCCCGCAAATTCACGATCCTGGTCGCATATTCTTCTGCCAGTTCCGGATTGTGTGTAACCATAACAACCAGCCGGTCTTTGGCTACTTCTTTCAGAAGATCCATGACCTGGATACTGGTATCACTGTCCAGTGCCCCGGTAGGCTCATCAGCCAGAAGGATTTCCGGATCATTCACCAGTGCCCTTGCTATCGCCACTCTCTGCATCTGGCCGCCGGACATCTGGTTTGGTCTTTTGTGAAGTTGTTCTCCAAGTCCTACTTTTTCCAGCGCATCCAATGGCACGTTTTCTTCTCTCTTCTTTCCGATTCCAGAAATTGTCAGTGCAAGTTCTACGTTAGACAACACCGTCTGATGCGGGATCAGATTATAGCTTTGAAATACGAAGCCTATCGTATGATTTCTGTAGGAATCCCAATCCCTGTCCTTATATTTTTTTGTGGAGATTCCATTGATGATCAGATCACCGCTGTCATAACGGTCCAGTCCTCCGATAATATTCAGAAGCGTAGTCTTTCCTCGATCCACTGGGACCTAGAATTGCCACGAATTCATTATCTCTTAAGTTCAGGCTCACGTCATCCAGCGCCTTCTGTACCAGATTACCGGTCCTATATTCTTTACAAATATGCTGTATCTGAAGCATGTATTCTTTTTCTCCTTCTTCCATCTGTTATTTTTTACAGACATCTGTTATTATTATACAGAAATATTTTATAAAATCCGTATTTTTATACTTTTTAATCTTTGCTTTTATTTAGAAATATATCCGCTAATCACAGTCTGATTTTTATCTGTATATAGCATCGCAGATGTTAACCTTTCCACCAAATACAGTTGACTTTTATTTCCCGTCATGTTAACCTTTTGTCTATATCAGTTAACAAGTGATTTATATTACACACAAAGGGAAGGTAACACCATGATTTCAGAAGTTCATACACAATGAAGATCCCATATATTGACACGAGAAGAAGGCCATCGAGATTTTAAACACTCCGGACGACCAGTTAGATGCTCATCGAACGTGCCGGAATCCTCCGTAAAAATATAAAGGAAACCATGTAAGCATTCATATTCTGACCAATGTCCGCAGTGGTAACTGTACTCAGGACTGCGCTTACTGTGCGCAATCCTGTCGTTCTAATGCAGACATCGACACTTATAAATGGGTAGAAGACGAAAAATTATACAATGATAATGATTTTGTAAATGAACATCATCTTTCCCGTCATTGTATCGGATTAAGCGGCATGGGATTCACAGATGCCGAGATCGAACAGCTTGCCGGGCGTATCCGCAAGATGAAGGAAACCGGAACCCATCTCTGCTGCTCCATCGGATTTTTTAACCGAAAAGCAGGCCAGAATGTTGAAAGATGCCGGGCTTGACCGCATCAACCACAATCTGAACAGCAGCCGTAATTATTACAGTCATATCTGTACTACGCACACCTTTGACCAGCGTGTGGAAAATATCCATATGCTCCAGAGACTCGGCTTTGAAATCTGCAGCGGCGGTATTGTGGGAATGGGCGAGAGTAAAGAAGATGTTGTTGATATGCTTTTTGGAACTAAAAGAGATCAATCCGGAAGCACTTCCGATCAACTTCCTGCTGCCGATTCCCGGTACTCCTCTTTGGCGATCAGGATATCTCCGGCTGACTTATGAATATGGAATGAAAGGGTCCTCTGTCTCGCAAGACTTCTGGTTCCCGCAGTCTGATATCCGCTGTGCGGCAGGACGTGAAGTGTATTTTCAAAAGGACATGAAAAGAATTATTAAGTGTGGTAGATTCCATCTTTGCCTCCGGTTACCTTACTGCAGGTGGACAGGGTATTATCCAGACGATAACCGATATTCAGACGATAACAGATGCGGGATTTATCTTATGAGATAGAGGCTGTGGATACCCTGAACCGGAATAAAATTGCAAATTCTCAGGTTAACCGTAGTGGTCTCCACCGGGTTACACTTCCGGCATTTCTATTAACATTCGCTGCCAGTCACGACTTGAAGGAAACAATAGATAAGGATTATTTGAATGTATGCCGTTAGAAACAGTTAGAGAGTCAGAAGCACCGTTAAAGGAATAAAAGCGAACGTGTTTGAGGCGAACGCCGAATGCAGTTTTTCTTTTAGGTGATTCTGAACTTAGTTTTCTTTGGTATGGAACCTGAACAAGAAGTTTTATCTATTGTTTTCTTCAAGGACTAGTTAATAAATTAAATCCCAATCACATCTGCTTCCTCACCACCATATACTCATCCCCATTCCGATAATAAGGGCACTGATAATGCTGGTCTGAAATAAGACGCATATATTCATCTTCATCCATATTGATATCGCACATATAACTTTCATAATCTTCATCGTATGTATAATAAGTACAGCTGCACAGCTATTCTGAGCCATCGTAATTCTCCTTTTTTCTGATTTGATAATTGAATTTCTCTGTTTTTCATCGATTATAACATATTTTTCCGATACTGTATGTAAAAAGAGCATAAACATTGCGATTACGGGTTGCCCAAGATTTGTTATCCATGTTATATTTTATGTGATATTTTTTATCAAACTATTACTAAAGGAAAGGGTTATTATGGATTCAATGTTTAACACTCCGCAGGAAGTTGTACAGGCCAATATGAACGGTGCTGTAAAAAAGCTGCGACTTCTAAAAAGAAAGTATTTTTTATGGGAATCATGGCTGGTGTCTGCATCGCACTCGGTGCTCAGTCCAGTAATGTTGCCATGCATGATATTGCAAATGTCGGTCTTGCACGTCTGGTTGCCGGCTGCGTCTTCCCGGTCGGTCTGATGATGATCGTCTTTATCGGAGGCGAATTGTTCACCGGTGACTGTATGATGACAATGGCATGTATTAAGAGAAAAATCAGCGTTGCTTCTCTCATCCGGACTCTGGTAATTGTTTATTTCGGAAATATGGTCGGTGCAGTTGCTCTCGCGTATCTGGTATATCTGTCCGGACAATATAATTATACCAGCGGCGCTCTTGGGGCATTTACGATCAAAAAGTTGCTCTTGGAAAGGTCAGCTTATCTTTCCTTCCTGCTCTGATTTCCGGAATCTTATGTAACATCCTGGTGTGCGCTGCAGTATTGATGGCTTTTACCGCGAAAGATATTGCAGGAAAATCCTCGCCATCTTTTTCCCGATCATGGCATTCGTTATATCCGGCTTCGAACACTGCGTTGCAAATATGTATTATATCCCGGCCGGAATCTTTTTGCTTCCATGAATGCGGATTATGTTGCAAAAAGCAAAGGAATTGTACGGCATCACCGAAAGTCAGATTGCTTCCCTGAACTGGGAAAATTTCTTCCTTGTCAATCTTCTGCCTGTTACAATCGGTAACATTATAGGCGGTGGATTTATCATCGGCGGATTATTTTTCTATCTTCACGGAAAGAACTGTAAATAAAGGCTTGACGGAATCGTGGATCTTCTGACGATCATTCCCGCTTTCTTCCTTTCCGGATTTGTTATCTTTCGGACCAAAATGTAGCATGTCTACACTTCTTACCGTAGGCTATGGTTTTACCCAATCACAACTCTGGGACGTATAATGGCAATCTGCATCGCTTATCTGGGGTTGGTGTCGTTGCTATTCCTACCGGAATTATCAACGCCGGTTTCGTTGAACAATATCAGCGAAAAAGCAATATTTCCGATCTCAAAGATATGGATATAAAAGAAAATACATTCTACGGTTAAATGATATTATGATCATACGCGCAGAAGGCCTGGATAGTTGATACGCTATCCAGACCTTCTATTCTTTCATCATTTTCTATTCCTGAACCAATCTAGTAATCTTTCCCGGCTCTTATAAGTTTTATTTTTCCAATTCCCGGATCATTTCTACAAGTCTTCTCTGCAGTTGCTTCAATTCCAAGCCTGGAACTGTTAATACACAGATCGTACTCATATGGCCTTCCGTTGAGTTTCTGCCGGTATACCAGTCGTAATAAGCTTTTCTGTCTTTGTCCTTTTTTCATCCATGGCTGTTGCAGACTTTTTTCATCTATAGACAACTGTTCCATTTTCTCTTGCCACGCCATTCAAACCTGCAATAATTCCAGTGATCAATCTTTTTTTCCAATATATAGTCCGCATTTCATGACAAATACACAATCCCCTTTTCCTGCAAGTTCTCGTATGATCGAATTATATGCCAGATATAAAGCATCATTCGCCGTCATTCCATTCAGTTCCTGGTTTTTCAGATCATACCATACCTCATGCAGCCAGAGCTTTTTTCTCATCTGCTTTTTATATCCATTTTTGGCATCGCATGATCTTCTCTGCTGCCCTGTCATTAAATCTCTGTCATTATCCAGTCTGGCTTTTCTGCAACTTTTCTTCCGATTTCGTTTCCACCTGCGTCCTCCGTGACTCTTCCGAAGACATATAATCACAGAACTTTTCCACCCTTTTTCCTGCTTCTCTCGTTCAATCTTTCTTGTTGTTACGACATTTTAAACCAACAATCTGAAGGAAATCCGTCCTGACCGTCAGATCCAGACTGCATATTTTCTATTTTTTTCACAAGCTTTACTACCGTCTCGATATGATCGCAGAACGGGAAGTTATCCACCGGTTGGATCTTCACTGTCTGATATCCGTTTCCCGTCAGATATTTTAAGATCTCTTGCCAGTGTCTCCGGATTACAGGACACATAGACAACCCTCTTGGGCCTGAGCTTTATCACAGAAGAAAGGAACTTCTCATCACTTCCGGCTCTCGGCGGATCCATGAATACCACGTCTGCTTTTTTGGTTCTTCGAAGCCATATCTACCATGAATCTTCCCGCATCACCTGCATAGATCTCGGCATTTTGATGCCATTTTTTTTGCGTTGATTCTCGCATCTTTCACCGCATCTTTGTTCAGCTCTACTCAATGACTCTCTTTCGCATTCCTGGCTGCAATCAGACCAATTGTACCGGTTCCGCAGTATGCATCGATCACCGTCTCTTTTCCGGTCAGTCCCGCATAGTCCATGGCTGTATTATAAAGGATCTCCGTCTGTACGGGATTCACCTGATAGAACGATTTTGGAGAAATACGGAACGTACAGCCGCATAATCTGTCTTTAATAAATCCCGGTCCGTAGATCGGCTTTTCCTTTTCTCCCAGTACCATACTGGTCTGCTTGTTATTCACATTCAGTACTACGGTTGTGATCTCCGGATACACTTTTCTCAAAGCCTTCACAAAGTTATTCTTTGATGGAAGAATTGGCGACCCCAACACCAGAACGGCCATAATCTCACCAGTCTCAAAGCCTCTGCGGATCAATACATGTCTCAAAAAGTCCATATCCGGTATCTTCGTTGTATGTCTTAATCTTAAAGACGGCAGAAGTTCACGGATCGTGCGGATGATCTCCTGACTCTTCTTATCTTCGATCAGACACTCTTCCACTGCGATCACGGTGCGTTCCTTCTGCATAAATGCCGGATATGACATTGCCCTTCTTGTCACGGTCAAATACCGCATGTACTTTATTTCTGTAAAAATATGGATGTTCCATGCCAATGATCGGGCTGACTTTGCAAAAAGCCGCCCAATAATTTTTCTTCCTGCTTCTGTTTTCTTTTCAGCTGTTCTTTGTATGGTATCTTCTGGAACTGGCAGCCGCCACATTTTTTATCGATTTTACATGCAGAAGTCTGACTCCGTGTCTGCTTTTATTTTTCTGTACTTTACTCTTCTGCCCGGATTGCCCAGCGCATTTTCGTGCATTTCGCACGGCTGTTGCGGAAGCATTCTTCTTTGGACGGTCGGATGACGTCTTTTGCGATCTCACTGTACAGTCCCTCCTTTTTCCATTGCTTGAATGATTTCTTTACAAGACGGTCCTCCCGGAATGGAATGTGAGGATTGCAACTTTTCCGCCCGGCTTTAATACACCCGGCAGCTTATCCAGGAAATCATACAATACTTCAAATTCATGATTCACATCAATACGAAGTGCCTGGAATACCCGCTGGCTCGACTTCCGTATTGCTTCTTTTCTTTCTTTTCCGGAATAAATGCAAGTGCCTCTCCGATCACCTGGTGCAATCCCGTTGTTGTTTCAATCTTTCCGCCTTTTCGGATCTTTTCCGTAACTGCTTCTGCAATCTCTTCTGCATAAGGTTCATCTGCATTTTTCAACCAGCATCCCTGTAAGTTCTTCTTTTTGAAATGTCATGCAGCCGTTCTGCCGCACTGATTCCTTTCTCCGGATTCATCCGCAGATCCAGAGGACCTTCTGCTTTAAACGTGAATCCCCGGTCCGGGTTATCGATCTGCATGGATGACACACCAAGATCTGCCAGTACGAAATCAAACTTTCCGGCCTCTTTCTGCTACTTTATCGATATTTGCGAAATTCTCAAGCTTTACCGTAAGGATATCCGGCCCGAATCCCTTTTTCTTCCAGTCGTTTCTTTGTCTTCGCCGATTCGATCGGGTCTACATCCAGACCATAGATATGCCCTTCTCCCTGCAGTTTTTTCCAGCATCTTCGACGTATGACCGCCGTATCCCAATGTTGCATCCAATCCCTGCTGTCCCGGCTGAATATCAAAAAAGTCCAGAATCTCATTCACACAGATAGAAATATGCATCCCCGCCGGTGTTCCGCCTTTCTTGATGACTTTGGAAATGGTATCTGCATACTTTTCCGGATTCAGCTCTTTGTATTTTTCTTTATAATTTCTCGGATGTGTTCCGGAATATCGGACTCTCCGTTTATGTTTCTTCTCTTGATTTTCCTGATTCTCCATAATCTCTCTCCCATTTTATCAGTTGTTCCGGTACATCTACATCCCGGAGTTCTGCTTCTTCTGTCTCGCAGAGCAGCACATCATCCATATGTGCTCCGATGATCTGTTTCCCGCCCTTGTCGCCGGAAAGCCTGCTAAGTTCATCAAAAAGCATCGATCCCACAATACAGGATTTCCCATTTTGCCCTTTCGCCCGGCACATACGATCTTTCCAGGATATTTCTTACCTATATCAAGCATACGGGCAAATGTTGCGGCTGTCAATCCCGGCTGGTCACATACAATGAACATTGCACCTTTTAATTCTGGATTTTCTTCCAGTGCTTTCTTGTAGTCCTAATCTCAGGGAATGTGAGATTCCAAGATCCGGTTCCCAGTTCTCCACTACCAACATACCCTGTGCTTCTGCTGCACGTTCTATCTCTTCGAATCTCGTCACCGCTACCTGTATACATAACGGAAATGCCCGCATCTTACGAAGGGTATGTTCGAACATTCTTCCCCGTCCAGTTCTTCTAACAGCTTATTACTGCCATATCTGCTTGACTTTCCTGCTGCCAGAAGGATCATTGCATAATCCTTATCCGCCAGACGTGCTTCTGTCGCCCGCACTACAGAACTGCCAATCTCATTTGCCTTATCCGAGATCAGATAACACAATTTTCTGTCTTGTTCTTGATCCACATCTCCAATCTTCAGACCCTTTTTTTCACCTGCACGCCTTCCTGCAGCATGCCTCGGATCACACCGTCCAGCTGGGAATATACAGGTTTTCCTCCTGTTACGGCAAGAAGCTGTCCCTTCTTTTACAATATCTCCGATCTGTGCCTTTGGCTCCATTCGGCCATTGCCAGACGCACGGATCAGGCGCTCCAGCGCATAACCGCCCACATATCCAGGGACGCCGGTATTCGGAATCGGCTGTCCGTCATAGATGATATCCGCAAGCGTCTCACCACGCATCGTTTCTATCACAGCATGAACATCTTTTCCCGCAGTAAATCCCGGACCGAGACCGATCACATACGGTGCATCCGTCCGTCTGGTCCCCATATTTTTCTTTGCAAGGATGGCATCCACAAGTAGATCCGGGTGAAATTCCTTGCAGATCTCGGCTTTCGGATCTACGATCACGGCAATCTTATTTTCTTCCAGTACAGCCAACGCTTCCTGATAATTTCCGGACAAGGATTCCTTCTATCCCTTCCACTTTTATCCTGCCTTCATAAACGGCCCGTGACATCGCCACTTCCCGTCTTACGGTAAGCGGCACTGCAATATCCGTCATGATCACCTGAAAGCCCGCCCGATAAAGCGCTACACCCACGCCGGTAGCCAGGTCTCCGGATCCCCGGACCAATGCCTTTTTCTTATTTTTATAAATTTCTGACATATCTACCATCTTTCTTCCAGCGGAATCAGGTCCGATGTTACGTGGACTTTGCTGATCTGTCCCTGGCTTTTCCATTCTTCTCTGATATATACTTCTCTGACAGCTTCTTTTTCAATATCTTCCGCAAGTGCATTGCCATGTTTTTCTTCCTCTGTATCAGCCTGATTCAGTATAACCTGATATTCCATCTCATCCGTCACACATTTGCGTCCTGCACTCCGACTTAACGCAAGTGTCATGATATCTTCTGGACGCAAAATATCTTCCCTGTCTTTCCAAGAATTTTCTCCACTTCTCCGATACGAAAACAACATCCTTTCATCTTTTTCCAATCGCACGCATCCCATAGACATTCAGAACTATGCCCTGTTTTCTCACAGATCACCGGCTCATGTTCTGCAGGGGTTTTAACCGGAAAATGCTTTGCCCCGTCTGCCTCTAGAAGCAAAAGTACAGGTTCCCGGCTGATCTCTTTTAGAAATTCTTCTTGAAATGATGCAAGCTTTCCTTTCCATTATCTCACGCCCCCATCCAACACCATATTTTAATCCGATAGCTTCTTCCGGAACATTTCATCGATGGTTTTCCCAGAAAATATCCGGCATTTTTTTGTATATGCGTCGTTGTTGAGACCGCGCATGGAATCCTTTCCGCATTTTCCGGCATTCATCCATAAGCCTGCGGATCACTGTCGTCTTTCCGCCTCCCCCGACAACGGATACCGTCTTATGAAAATTTTCTTTAAAAATTCCAATAGCCTGGCATAAACTGCCAGGCTCTTTCCATTCACCATTTATATAACTTATTATCATATATGAATTATTTCTCCTCTTTTTTCTTTGTGTTTTGGAAGGGTTAAGTTTAACACAATTGCTACGATCGTTGCTAGTACCACCGGTGATTTTCCAAAATCGTCGTTACCATTCCGGGAACTGTGCCAGAGACGCATTTGCTTGTGTCACACCCATTCCTACTGCTACTGCAAGTCCTACAACTGTTGTATTGCGGAAATCCATTGGCTCTGTCGTGATCAGTTTGATTCCCGTCATTGTAATCGAAGCAAATACAGAGATTGTCGCACCGCCGAGTACACAATACGGAATTGTTGTAAGCAGAGAAGAAAACTTCGGAATCAGTCCTGCTGCCAGTAAGATCACGGCGGCCATTCCCATTACCACACGGCTGACTACCTTCGTTGTAGATACAATACCTACATTCTGGCTGTATGTCGCAGTCGGAAGTCCACCGAAAAATGCGCAAATAATATTGCTGATACCATAGCCCACGATACCACCTGTCAGTTCTTCGTCTGTCGGCATACGGTCCATAGAACCTGTTGTCGTTGCCGAAAAATCACCAATTGCCTGTACTGCATTGATCGCAAACAGAATTCCGATCGCAACACATGCAGATGGTTCAAACTTGATTCCAAAATGCATTGGTTTCGGAAGCTGGAAGAACGCTGCCGATGACACAGATGAAAAATCTACCATTCCAAAGAACAACGCTACGATATATCCTGCAATAATTCCGATCAGGATGGATGCCAGTTTCCATACCCCTTTTCCGTAATGATTCAATGCTGTTACAATGATCAATGTAATAATCGCAACCACCCAATTCTGCCATGATCCATAAGTCTTGCTGCTCGCACCTCCGGCCATATAGTTGATTGCCGTCGGATACAAAGACAGACCAATAGAAAATACAACCGTTCCGGTAATCAGCGGCGGGAAAAATTTACGGATTCTCTTAATATTCAGTCCGACTAACAATGCAACCACACCTCCAATAATCTGTGCTCCCAGAATCGTTGCAATGTCAAAATCTGACGCAATTGCCTGCATACTCGGAACATATGCGAAACTGATTCCCATCATCACCGGAAGCGCCGATCCGATGCGGAAATTTTTTGTTTTTATAAATGGAAACAATTGCAATAATGTCGTCAGTGCCGACATCACCAGTGCTGCCTGTATTAAAATAACGGAATCTTCCTGCGAAATTCCTGCCACTCCTGCAATAATGATCGATGGTGTTACACATCCGACGATCATCGCAAGTACATGCTGGATTGCAAGCGGCAAAGCCTGTCCGATAGATGGTTTTCCATAAAAAATCAAATAATGCTTTGTCCATCTGTTTTGCTTCTTTTGTACTCATATATATCCTCCTGTAAATTTCTTTCGAACGCATGGCGATTCATATTATTTTCAACTTAAATATTATATATTTTTTCTTCTTTTTGTGTAGTCCTGCAGTTATTGAATGTTTTAATAAAATCTTATAAGCTACAGTTATTATAGCTATTACATTCCGTTATGTATGCATTAAATTTTATCATGATAAAGTGCTAAAATTTCATGGTACAATGACAGATAGAGATTAAAGACAAACGGAGGAATGAACAATGGGAATTTTGTCTAATATTGAACCAAAAGAAGTATTTCCATTACTTCGAAGAATTAAGTATGGTACCAAGAAGTACCTTTCCACAAAAAAGATCAGTGATTTTGTGTAGAATTTGTGAAAGCTCACAATCTGGAATATATCCAGGATGAAATGAACAACGTATCATCAAAAACCTGGTACTGCCGGATATGAAGAACAGTGATCCGGTTATCATCCAGGGACATCTGGACATGGTCGCTACAAAGACAACCGACAGTGATCATGATTTTGAAAATGATCCTTTAGACCTTTTTGTAGATGGTGATCTGATTGGGGCAAAGAACACCACTCTCGGTGGCGATGATGGCATCGCCGTTGCTTACGCTATGGCAATCCTTGCCAGCACAGACATTCCACACCCACCGATCGAAGCTGTATTCACAATTGATGAAGAGATTGGTATGGGCGGTGCACATCACCTGGATACATCTGTATTAAAAAGGAAAGATCTGTCTGAACATTGATTCTGAAATTGAAGGTGTTATGACTGTCGGATGTGCCGGCGGCTACATTTACGATACCTTCATCCCGATCGAATGGAGTGAAGAAAACGGAACAAAAATGACGATCTCCATTTCCGATCTGCAGGGTGGACATTCTGGCGCAGAAATCCAGAACCAGCTTGGAAATGCACACAAGATCATGGGACGCGTCCTGTATGCTCTTGCAAAAGATTACGACTTCAACATTGTAAGCACAAACGGCGGAAATGCAGCAAACGTAATCGCACAATATAATACGACTGAGATTATTGCTGACCCTGCACAAGCTCAGGCTATCGCAGATGCTGTTGCCGAACTGGAACAGACGATCTCCGCTGAGTTTGCCGGACAGGAACCAACTTTATCTCTGAACGCTGTTTTCCGAAGGCGCGACGACCTTAAAGGCATTTGACGCAGATACTACCGCACATGTAATCGGATTCCTGTATGGAGCAATCGATGGTGTACAATGCTATGACCGTGCGTTCCCTACAGCTGTAGAATCTTCCCTGAATACAGGTATCGTTGAAACCACAGAAGATACGGTAAAGATCAAATTCCAGGTTCGCAGCTCCTGTTGCTACCAAGTTAGATGATATGCGAAACAAACTGGATCTTGCAACAGATCTTGCAGGTGCTTCCCGCGAAATCTCCGGTGAATATCCGGCATGGAGCTACAATGCAGATTCCGTGATCCGTCCGAAAGCAATTGAACTTTATAAAGAAATGTTCGGCAAAGAGCCTACCGTTGAGACAACTCACGGAGGACTGGAATGTGGAATCTTATTCGGAAATCAAAGAATGATCTTGATATCATTTCTTTCGGACCGGAACTGACAGGTGTACATACTTATAATGAACGCGTACACGGCGCGACAGCCGTTTCTGGCATGGAACAAATTCGGAAGAATCAGGATTCTTTCATCACATTTTCCTCTTCTACTGCATCATCATGTGCCTCCAAAATCTCTTCTATCTTCCTGTCCGCCCTTTCATTTCCACGGAATCTCTCGAACTTGCTTTCCAGTATCATTCCAGCCATACTGACTGCATGAAAGAATGCATCATCATGATTTCCTTTTTGCATCCCATGCCGGATTAAAACTTCCGATCAGCGAAGCCAGTTCATTCTTCTCACCGGTATTATCATTCTGATCGAGAGGCTGGACAAAGGATTCATCAAATTTTTCTGCCAGTTCTTCTCCAAGAATCTCCGTTCCTAACTCTTCCCACAAAGTCCGAATGCCGCATATGGAATCCTGTTTTCCCTGACACGGCTGTCCTTCTGATGATGGTCATATGCTCCCCGTCCGATGTCAAATACAATGCCGTCATACTCTTCCGGCACCTGATTTCCCTTTGTAATCTGAATTTCCGGGTTCAGATATAATAACAAAGCTGATGAAAATATATCATCTGCATGAAATTTTCCCCGTGAGTAAATGCTTTTTTGCATCTTTCTGTCTGATCTTATTCAATAAATTTTCTTGATTCATAGTTTCTGTTCCTTTTTGAAAAAGGCAGTTTTTCAACATGTAGATTCTGAAAAACCACCTTTTATCATTCTTTATTATATTATTTTGCCAGGTATACGTCTGTATTCTCTGTGTCAAAAAGCAGATACCTCTGCATGGTTATTTACATAAATACTGATCTGATTTCCTGGACTTTTCTTCCTGTATCTTCCGCTGTAAAATACATGTCCTCCGATAATCACCTTGGTTCCATATGGAATTACATTCGATCAGTTGCGATTGTCTTTCCTTCTGCAACAGGTGTTCCCCGATGCCGTAACTTTAGATGCTTTTATCGCAGCAAAAATCTCGCAAGGACAATAATATGTAATCTGAAATTTTCAAGTTTCTGTCCATACATGTCCTCTGTTGCATTGGCCTTTTCAATTCCGCCGCCTGTAAGAGAATAATCATCTTTCAGGATACGTGTTGCCCATACTGCATTTTTGGTATTGACTTTTCCTTCGATAATTCGAGTTTCGTACTTGCAGCCTCTATCGTCCTGCCATCTCCTGCATACATGACCACATGATATACATACCCTTCTTTAGCATAGAAGATCAGATCTCCCGGCTGGGCATCTTCTACAGGAATCTTCGTTCCATACTGGCTTTGATCTTCTGCTACTCTTGAAGGCTGTATCCATACTGTTTATAAATCTGCTGTACGAATCCAGAGCAGTCTGCACCGTCCGTCAGGCTTGTACCACCCACACATATGGATTACCGATAAACTGTGACGCAAATTCCAGCATGGATTCCCGGATTTCTCCACTTGGCGATCCCTCTTTTTACAGAAGTCAGTGTATAATATAATGCCTGATTTTCTTCTGGTTTTACCGTTTCTTTTTGCTGTCTGATATTTATCCTCACCATTCGCTTCAATCTGCTTTTTTGTTTCATCACTGAAGTCAGATACTTCTGTTCCAATAAAGCCTCTGACATCTCCGGATTCTATATATACCCAATCCGAATCTTTATCTGCCAGAATATAGCACAACTGTCCCTGTGCCATTGTTCCTATTGTTCTGGCTGTAGTATTTTTTCTTCTTTTTATTTCCAATGCAGCAGAACCAATCTGATCATTTATAAGTGCTGTATCTTTAGCTGCCACTGTCTGGCCGGCTGTCACGCGCAGATACGTATATGCCTGATTGTCCTTTGCATCAACTGAAGCTTTTGCCGTTTTTGCAATTCCTTCAATTCCATTATATTCTGTTTCATCCTTTTGGCTTTTTCTGAGCCTTTTTTCTGGTAAACAGTTAAAAGTTCTTGTGCCGCATCATCTGTATATACTTCTGAGGCCTTTTTACAAATCCCCCTGACATCTCGGATTCTACATAAAGCCATCCGTTTTCTTCTTCTTTCAAAATATAAAGCAAACCATCCTGTGGCAGCGTTCCCACAGTACGGGACCTTTTCTTCCAACTGCTGGTTTACAAGAGCCGCATCCATGCCTTCCTGCTTCTTTTTTTTTGCTTTTCCACTGCTTTTTGCAGATTCCTGACAGCTTTTACTCTTTGCTTTTCTGACGGTTTTGTTCTTAATCTTCTTATCTTTCTTCACTGTCTTTATTTTTTTCTGCAATTTCTCAGCATCTTTCTTTGCATTCGCAACATCTGTCCCTGCTGTCTGTGTATTACTTCCGTCAATATTTTCCGGCACCGCTTCACGGATATTGATTTTTGTCTTTGCAAATGCATAGTTTCTTGCAACTGTAAAAAAGCGGAAATCTTCCTTGATCTGTGGCAGTTTTACAATCTTCTGCTTTGCAATAAGTTCTTTATTGCTTTTTGCACTCTTTGTCTCATCTTTTTTTTTCTTAGTTGTATCTGTCGCCTGTTTATTATTTGCTGTCGTGTGTTTTTCTGCAGCATTCGATGTACCGGAAACATTCGAAGTACCTGACGTCTCTGACTTGCTCGGTGTATTCGGTGTATTCGGTGTATTCGGTGTATTTGGTGTATTCGGTGTATTCGGTGTATTCGGTGTATTCCGGCGTATCCGGCGTATCTGGAGTGTCCGGTGTATCCGGTGTGCTCGGAGTGTCCCGGTGTATCCGGTGTACCCGGTATATCCGGATTAGCCGGTATCTGCTCTACTCGTTCTCCTGTCACCGGATCTACTTTCTTTCCTGTCACGGTATCAATCAGATAGTTTGATTCTTCATCCAGCTTCACTTCACCTTTTTGAATCATATCCATGACTTTATCGGATACATCTGTAAGTGTATCTCTCCCATCTACGGATTTGGCCTGTAACTTTTCTGTCTGTACAGCATCTGATTGTGACATCGTGCTCTGTACATCTGCCAGAACAACCGACGGCGTACCTACGACAAGTCCAAATGCAAGCAACCTTTACTGCAAGCGTTTTGTTCCTAATCTTTTTGCGACTTTTACGTTTCTCAGTTTCAAAATCTGGCTCCTTTCCATATATATTTGCATTCATACATCTGTATGGTATAAACAAAGATTCTTCCTTTTTATTCTGGTATAGATTCGTATACACTGATTTTTATTATACACCCTTCATTTTAAAAAATTCCACCCTTGTTATTATCCTATTTCTATCAACTACTCAAATATTTTGCTCAATCTTTTCACTGTTGGACATTTTGTTCAAGCAACAATAAAATCCGCCTGGGTAAGCTTAAATCCTTTTCCCAGACGGATTTCCTGTTTTGTCTTATTTTCTTTCGTCGTTCCTTACATATCCAGAGGATATTTTGCAGTCAGCTCTGCAACCATTCCTTTGACTTTTTTCAATGTTATCTTCACTCTGAAGTACGAGTGCGATACACTCTGCGATCACATCCATGTCGTCTTCTTTTTAATCCTCTTGTTGTAACCGCCGGTGTTCCAAGTCTGACACCGCTTGTCACGAACGGTGATCTTGGATCGTTCGGTACCGTATTTTTGTTACATGTGATGTGCGGCATCCAGACGTTTTTCCAGTTCTTTACCGGTTACATCTTTCGCCTCTTAAATCAATCAGCATCAGGTGATTATCTGTTCCGCCGGATACAATCTTTATGCCACGACCCATCAGACCTTTGCTGAGTGCCTGTGCATTTTTGATGATCTGTTTCTGATATTCTGCGAATTCAGGCTCCAGTGCTTCTTTAAAGCATACCCAGCTTTTCCTGCGATCACGTGTTCCAGTGGTCCGCCCTGGATTCCAGGGAATACAGCTTTATTAAAGTTGAATTTATCTGCCGCTTCCTGATTGCAGAGAATCATTCCGCCGCGCGGTCCCGCGCAGAGTCTTGTGCGTGGTCGTCGTCACGACATCCGCATACGGGATCGGGCTTGGATGGAGTCCCGCCGCCACCAGACCTGCGATGTGTGCCATATCCACCATCAGATACGCACCACTTCATCGGCGATCTCGCGGAATTTCTTAAAGTCGATCGTGCGCGCGTAGGCACTGGCACCGGCAATGATCATCTTTTGTTTTTCTTTCAATCGATCCATCACCTTGTCGTAATCGATGAATCCCTCGTCGTTCACACCGTACGGTACGATATGAAAATAGGTTCCGGAAAAATTGACTGGTGAGCCATGCGTAAGGTGTCCGCCATGATCCAGGTTCATACCCATCACGGTGTCGCCCGGCTTTAAAACAGCGAACTGAACACTGCCATATTCGCCTGTGCTCCGGAATGTGGCTGCACGTTGACATAGTCACAGCCGAATAGCTTCTTCGCGCGCTCTCTCGCCAGCTCCTCCACGACATCCACGCAGTCACATCCGCCGTAATAGCGCTTCCCCGGATACCCTTCCGCATATTTATTGGTCAAAACGCTTCCCATCGCAGACATCACCGCCGGGCTTACCCTCCAGATGCGAATTCTGTCTCTCCATCTCGGCCTGAATGGCATCTGCAATTTCACTGTCTGCTTTTTAATTTCATCAAATGCATACATATTTGAGTCCTCCTGGTTTGTTAAAATTTTGATTTTGTTTAATGTAATGTATCACTTTACCACGGTGAATGCCAGTCACCGGTGTCTGGATCACCAGTCTCCCTTTAATTTGTTACATAGTGATCACCGCGAACCTGCGGATTTACGAAGTGATGGAACAGTGTTCCCTTTCCTTTCTTCAAGCGCTTTCGTATCTGTCTTAGTACCTGGTTTCACACGGTTTTGTAGATAACTTCTCCATCTACTGTCTTGATGCGGATATCTGCACCAAGTGCTGCCTGTGCAAAGGAAATCGGAACCGTTGAGAAAATGTGTACATCCTGTCGCTGGAAGATTGGATGTCTGGATACTGTGACCTGCACAAGAAGATCTCCTCTTGGTCCGCCATTCACTCCCGGTTCTCTAATGCTTTTTTTCTGTCTGGAATACGAAAGCATCTGCATCATTTCTGGTATCAATTGCCTCTCTTTTCTCTTCTTATCCTGTGCCTCGAATTCAGCTGCCTCTTTGACTGCCTTTTCGATATCATCATCAGACATATTAGAACCTGCTGTGATTGTGATATGCTGCTCTTTTCCTGTTCTAAATCTTTTGCAGATACATTTACGATACCGTTTGCATCAATATCGAAAGTTACTTCGATCTGCGGTACACCACGACGTGCCGGTGGGATTCCATCTAAACGGAACTGTCCTAAGGATTTGTTATCTCTTGCGAACTGTCTCTCACCCTGTACTACGTTGATATCAACGGCTGTCTGATTATCTGCTGCTGTTGTGAAGGTCTGGCTCTTCTTTGTAGGGATCGTTGTATTTCTCTCAATTAACTTGGTTGCGATACCACCCATTGTCTCAATGGATAAGGACAGTGGAGTAACATCCAGTAAGAGGATCTCACCTGCGCCGGCATCTCCTGCTAATTTACCGCCCTGGATAGATGCACCAAGTGCAACACACTCATCCGGGTTTAAGGATTTGCTTGGCTCTTTACCTGTTAACTGTTTTACTTTTATCCTGTACTGCCGGGATTCTTGTAGAACCACCAACTAAGAGTACCTGACCTAAATCTGCTGCTGTCAGTCCTGCATCTCTTAATGCATTCTGAACAGGTTCTGCTGTCTTCTCTACTAAGTCATGTGTCAACTCATCGAATTTTGCACGGCTTAAGTTCATATCGAAATGCTTCGGTCCTTCTGCTGTTGCAGTGATGAACGGAAGGTTGATGTTTGTTGTTGTTGCGGAAGATAAGTTCTTTTTTAGCTTTCTCTGCTGCTTCTTTTAATCTCTGAAGTGCCATCTTATCAGTAGATAAGTCTACGCCTTCTGCTTTCTTAAACTCGTCTAACATCCAGTCTGTGATCTTCTGGTCGAAATCATCTCCACCAAGTCTGTTGTTACCGGATGTAGATAATACTTCGATAACACCGTCACCGATCTCGATAATGGAAACATCGAATGTACCACCACCTAAGTCGTAAACCATGATCTTCTGCTCTTTTTTCTCGTTGTCAAGACCATATGCAAGAGCTGCTGCTGTAGGCTCGTTGATGATACGTTTTACATCAAGACCTGCGATCTTACCAGCATCCTTGGTTGCCTGACGCTGTGCATCGTTGAAATATGCAGGAACTGTAATAACAGCTTCTGATACTTTTCTCCAAGTATCCTTCTGCATCAGCCTTTAATTTCTGTAAGATCATTGCTGAAATTTCCTGTGGGCTATATTTTTTGCCATCAATTGTTTTTGTAATCTGTACCCATCTCTCTCTTGATGGAGGAGATTGTTTTTCTGCGTTTGGTTACTGCCTGACGTTTTGCAGGCTCACCTACAAGACGTTCTCCTGTTTTTGTGAAGGCAACTACGGATGGTGTTGTTCTTGCACCTTCTGTATTAGCGATAACGGTCGGCTGTCCACCTTCCATAACAGCTACACAACTGTTTGTTGTACCTAAGTCAATACCAATAATTTTACCCATAAGTCATTCCTCCTAAATATATATGAATTCTAAATAATTTTGTTTGCATATGCGAAATAGGAAACTGTTATCGACTTTTACCATGCTGTGTCTTACAACGCTGTCACGGTATGTGTAACCTTTTTGTAATTCCTGTGCAACGGTTCCTGATTCTAATTGTCATTTTCCACATGCATCACTGCATTATGGAATTTCGGATCAAATTCTTGCCAACTGCTTCAATTGGTGCTACACCAGCCTGCTCTAACTCATTCATGAGCTGTTTGTATATCATTGTTCCATTCCATCGAACAAAAGGATCTTCCTTTTCTTCCTCCGGGATACTTGCCAAGTCCTCTTTCAAAATTGTCTATGACCGGAAGAATCTTTTCGATGATATCTTTAGCTCCGACTTCAAACATCTGGGCTTTTCCTTTTCTGTACGCTTACGAAAGTTATCAAACTCTGCCATCTGACGTTTCTGACCGATCCTGAAGTTCTTCGATCTGTTCGTCTTTTTTATATTTTTTTTTTCTTGCCTTCGCCTTTTTCTTTTTTCTTCTTTCTTTCTTATCCTTTCTTTTCTTCTTCTTCTTTGGGCTTCTTTTTCGCCTGCGGAAGTTCTTCTGCTTCATCTTTTTCAGCTTTGCTTCTTTGGTTTCCTCTTCTGCTGAAGAGGCTTCTTCGTTGACAGTATCTGTTTCTAAGATTTCTTCCTCTGTCTTATTCTCTGCCATGATGTTCCACCTTTCTCTATGCTAATCTTTCGGTTTTCGAAAGATATCATCCAACTGCACTTTCAAATTTTTCAGGTTATCCATTACATTCTCATAATCCATTCGCTTTGGTCCGATAATTCCAATCGTTCCTTTGTATTCCCTCCCAATTCATAAGTTGCGGTGACTACACTGCAATCTTTCATGGTCTGTACCGGGGTTTCATTTCCTATATAAACCTGAATTCCTGTATTTTCTTCTGAGAAAGGTTTTCAGATACAAGATTTGCTAACTCCTCTTTTTTCTTCAAATGCCTCAATCAGCTCACTGGCACTCTCGAATCACTCAGTTCCGGATATTTCAAAATATTGGTTGCACCGCTTGTGTAGATCTGCAGATCCTCGTTTTCACCAGATGAATCGCATCTGCAACTGCATCCAGACATCACTGAACAATCTCACTGTGCATCCCTGCCTGCTCTTTCAGTTTGGAAATCGTTCCCAGATTGATTTCCTGCAGTGACAGCCCATTCAATGCTGTATTCAGCAGAATGTTCAGTTTCAGTAAAGTTTCGTTGTCGAGCGGTTCTTCCACGTCGATCATCTGATTCTTGATCACATTTCCTGTTCAGTACGATAACTGCAATCATCTGTTCCTCATCTACCATTGGACAACTGAATGAACTTAATCTTTGTTTCGAATTGTTCATCGGTGCGGAAACAATTGTCGCATAATTGGTGTTGTTTGCAAGCATCTTTGCAACCTTTTTAATACCTCATCCATCTTCTGGGTTTTTTCTAGCTTACGAAATCCTTCATTTCTTTGACTTCCCGGTCTTTTTCCTGCATCAGATGATCCACATAAAACCGATAGCCTTTGTCTGAAGGAATTCTTCCTGCTGATGTATGTGGCTGTACACGATATAACCAAGTTCTTCAAGATCTGCCATCTCATTGCGGATGGTTGCTGAACTTAAATTCAGATCCGTATATTAACTTCCCATACCTTTTTCCTGATCATAGACTGCCCGTGATCAAAAGCGTCTTTGATATCTTCTTTTTCAAGCGGCTGCAACTCAAAAATACTGATCGGGAAATTAGCGCCCCATTTACCAAAAAATACGGATTTTCCGTCGTTGCACCGATCAGAATGATCGTACCATCCTCCACAAACGGAAGCAGATAATCCTGCTGTCCTTTATTAAATCTGTGGATCTCATCTACGAACAGGATGGTCTTCTTACGGTACATTCCCTGCATCTCTTTTGCTTTGGCAATCACTTCTTCCATATCTTTTTTACCCGCAGTCGTTGCATTGATCTGGGTAAATTCCTGCACTGGTCGTGTTGGCAATTACTTTGGCAAGCGTGGTCTTCCCAGTTCCCGGAGGACCATAAAAAATGACTGAGCTTAATTTGTCCGCCTTGATCGCCCTGTAAAGCAATTTGTCTTTTCCTATAATATGCTGTTGTCCCACTACTTCTTCCAATGTTGTCGGCCGTAAAGTCTGGATGCAAGCGGACTTCCTTTTCCATGTTCTGCTCCCGCATGTAATCAAATAAATCCATTCTTTCATCTCCATTTAGTTGAACCACAAGAGTACAACTCTAATTCATTATCAGTTCATCGACTGTTACAAATTCAAACCCTTCTTTCTGCAAAATATCCACTATACGTAGTGCTGCATTCACACTAGATTCATAACAGTCATGTAATAAAATAATATCATTTTCCCCGCCTGCGTCACTACTTTATTGATAATTTCGTCTTCATTGTCCGTTGTCCAGTCCAGCGGATCTATAGTCCACAACACAGGCATGACATCCAATTTCCCTCTCCAGATTCTTCTGCCAGACTCCAAACGGCGGTCTCATATAAGAGACTTCCTCCGGTAATTCCGGTGATCACTTCATTTGTCATCAGTATTTCTTCTTGTGCCGTCTCATCCGGCACCCGTGTGATTCCACATGATGATAGGTATGATTGCCTATCAGATGTCCTTCTTCCGCTTCCCCTCTTTACCAGTTCCGGATTATTTTTTGCGTTTTTCTCCGATCAGAAAAAATGTCGCTTTACATTCCGCTCTTTCAATCCATCCAGAAGCTGCGGAGTCCATGCCGGACTTGGTCCGTCATCAAAGGTAATTGCAATCTTTGGATCCTCTTTTATCATATTTGATGCAACATACCGAATGGCTTTTTCATTCTGTTCCGTATGCATGTTATGAACTTTCACCGTTGTCTTATCTTCCACCCGCACCATCCTTGTCACAAGAAAACAGATTCCAACTATGCAAATGAACAAAACAAATGCTTTTCTTTCTCTTCTTACGCCATTTATATATTGCAGCAGATTCATAATCCGATTTAATTCCATGCTGTCCCCACATACCACCATTTCATTTTACTATATGCAAAGACAGAAAATTCCATGCTCATACCCTTATTTCGAACGCATGGAATTAAAAAAAGCGTCAGCATTCTGACGCCCTACATTTATTTTGTTTTTATTTCTTTCGTTTTCGTGATGCCGCTTTTCTTCCCGACGCAGAAAGCTTTCTGACACTCCATCCAAATGTTCCGAGAGACTTTCCCAATGTCAGGTATTCTCCGTGAGAATATGCCAGAAGTCCGGCCTTTCCCAACTGTAGTCTTCCCTTTTTTATCCAGATATTCTTCTCCTACCTGAACAGCCTCTACTTTTGCCAGAAACATATGATGCGAACCAAGTTCTTTTTATCTCTGTTACTTTACACTCAATGTTCACCGGACATTCTTCTATGATCGGTGCATGATCAAGCTTTGACGCTTTGCCGGCCGTCAGATGCATCTCTTTCCATTTGTCGACATCACGACCGGAACGTACACCGCACCAGTCTGTTGCCTTTTTCAACTTCTCGGTCGTCAGATTTACTACAAACTCTCCGCTGTCTTTCAAAAGATTGTACGAATATCGTTCCGGTCTTACAGATATATACAGCATCGCCGGATTCGTACATACTGTTCCTGTCCCACGCAACTGTTATGATATTCGATCTGCCGGATTTATCTGCAGTACTTACCATCACAGCCGGAAGCGGATACAGCATATTCCCCGGTTTCCAGATCTGCTTTGCCATGTCTTCTCCCCCGCTTCCTTACTGCTGTAATTCACTTACCAAAGTCGGTATCAGCTGTTTCTTTCTGGATACCACACCGCTTAAGATCATCTTCTCCGTGTTTTTCTTTCAGGTCAAATGCATCAATGATATACTCTTTTGCCCTTGCCCCCCACAGCATAACAGTTCTGTCGACTCATCCAGAATGTCTGTCAGCATAAAAAGAACACCATCTGCACTCCATTCTTCTCCAGTACTTTCGGAAGATATGGTGTCAGCATCTCTTTACTTTTCTGCAGTTCCTCTTTACTCATGGAATTCAACTGTCCTACGCCAAATACCATATCATTGACTGTAAACTGCTTAAAATCCTGGAAGCAAATATCTTCTGCTGTCTTTCCGGCAAGGCTGCTTCCTGCCTTGAACATCGCCTGTGCCTGTTCTTCCAGATTGATACCGCAATCTTCGCCAGTTTTTGGCAATCTTTTTCATCCAGCGGTGTGCAGGTCGGTGAACGGAATAAAATGTATCTGAAATAATTGCCAACACAAAAGTCCTGCAATTGTCGGCTTGATCTCACATCATTTTCTTTGTACATCTGTTAACAATCGTTGCCGGTACATCCTACTGGCTGGTTACAGGAAAAACACTGGTCCATTGTCTCTATATTTCCCAGTCTGTGATGATCGATGATCTCACAATCTCTGCTTCTTCGATACCGTCTACAGCCTGATTCTTCTCGTTATGATCTACCAGAATTACTTTCTTCTTACTTACATTTAAAAACGACGTCTGGATATGAACCCCCTGAACTTTCCATGTCTCGTCAATGATCGGAAATCACGGTACTTCTTTTTGCCATCACTTCCTTGATATCTTCCACATAATCACTCATATGGAAAGAAATCAGAGGTGCCTTCGTCATAAAGCGCTTAACCGGGACACTCTGGTTGATCAGTCTTGCCGCGGTAAATGTATCGTGTGGCGTACTGATGATCACCGTACTCTGTTCATCTGCGCTTGATCACTTCTTTTGAAACCTCCGCATTCTGGCAGACAACCATGCAGCTTACATCAATATCCAGGGCACACATCTGTGACTCTACACGGTTTCAAGAATCACCAGATCATCCTTTTCAATAAATTCCTGCATCAGTTCCGGACTGGACGCACCGATTGCCGCTTTCCCTTTGGTAAAATATCCGTGTTCATTACCGGTTACCATCTCTCCATCCAGTGTATTCATAATGTTACGGTACTGTGTTTTTGCTTTGGAAAGGATCATGTTATCATATACTTCCATATAAGATGTCGCAATATCTCCTGTGGAAATCACACCAAGAAGTTCTTCGTCTCTTAATATAGGAATGGTCTTGATATTATTCTCCTTCATCTTTATCCATGTATCTTTCATAGACACATTCGGACCGATACCATCAATCTGATGGATATCCATATCCTTACCTGCAGTTTTACATTTTCAAAGAAGTGTAGGTACTTTTACCCCCAAACTTCTGTAATACATAATGTGTCTCTTCATTTATCTGACCGGCTCTTTTGGCTCATAATCATTACCGGTTATTTCTCTTTTAAATTCGCATAGGCAATTGCCGAACAGATGGAATCCGTATCTGGATTCTTATGTCCCCACAACGTATATTTTTTCTTCTTTTTAGCCATCTTTTATCTTTTCACATCCTTTTGCTTATATCCTTCAAGTATTAAGCTTGCCATCTTTTTGAAGTTTCGTCAACCTTTATTTCCATGTATTTCGTATTTTTCTTTGAACAATATTATGGTTCTATGCTATACTGAAATTAATACTGGAGAACATGTTATTTGCATGTTCTTACTATTACTAAGAAGGGAATTATTACACTATGGCGAAGAATTATTACAATAGATAAGGCTTCTTGTTCAGGTTCCATACCATAAGAAACACTAAGAGAGTCAGAATCACCTAAAAGCAAAGGAACTACGCTCAAACTCGGCGTTCGCCTCAAACACGTTCGCTTCGTTCCTTTAACGGTGCTTCTGACTCTCTAATTGTTTCTAACGGCATTCCACATTCACAATAATCCTTATCTATTGTTTCCTTCAAGTCGTGACTGGCAGCGAATGTAATAAATAAAATACCCGGAAATGCCAGTGGAAGTACGGTAACCCTTGTCAAAAGCCTTGAAAGACAGCTGATTACTGTAACCTTCCGCTGCCACTACGGTTACGCATTTGCCATTTCAATCGTAAGGCATTTGATACACACGGAATAAAACTTGGAAAGGCGTTCCAGTGAATGTGAAAGAGGCGTTGGTAATTCTTAAGGGGCAAAATTCTGCGTTGGGTTTTCAAAATTTGACTGTCTGAGGCGTATGCCGAGTTTCAAATTTTGAAAGCCTGCTTTTAGCAGAATTTTGCCCCTTTAGAATTGACCCGCCGATGGAACCTGAACAGGAACGCCTTTCCAAGCTTTTTTATTCCGGTATCCACAGCCTTCCTGAATTAAATCCCAATTACATCCCTACCGGCTTCGCCTTCTCCAGATCTCTCAGCCATACTTCTGCGCATGCATCACTCGGCATTCTCCAATCGCCTCTTGGAGACAGTGCCACAGTTCCTATATCTTACCCGGTTCATAACTGAATCTCAGCAGATAATACAAGAAGAAGTCATGCAGCTCATACGGCCCGACCAGATCCTCTGTCTTTTGGGCAATTTCACCGTCTTTTGGCGGAAGAAGTTCCGGACTCACCGGTGTGTCCAGTACATCATACAAGACATCTTTTAATTCCTGGTCTTTACAGGTATCCGCATAATAATGGACCAGATGGCGTACCAGTGTCTTTGGAACCGACGCATTGACTCCATACATAGACATATGGTCCCCGTTATAAGTTGCCCATCCAAGAGCAAGTTCAGACATATCTCCTGTACCAATTACAATTCCACCGGTCTGATTGGCAACATCCATCAGTACCTGTGTTCTTTCTCTTGCCTGGGAATTTTCATAGGTTACACTGTGATCTTCCGGATCATGTCCGATATCTTTAAAATGCTGCTCTACTGCTGCCCCCCACCGGAATCTCACGCAGTGTTGCTCCCAGTTTCAGTGACATCTTACATGCATTCTGATAAGTTCTGTCCGTTGTTCCGAAGCAAGGCATTGTTACGGCTGTAATTCCACTGCGGTCCATTCCAAGTGCATCAAATGCCTTTGCGGACACAAGAAGCGCAAGTGTAGAATCCAGTCCGCCGGAGATTCCGACAACCGCACTCTTTGCATGTGCATGTGCCAGACGCTTCTTGAGTCCCATTGCCTGAATTGTCAGAATCTCTTCACAACGTAAATTTCTCTCTGCCATCACACTTGGAACAAACGGTCTGGAAGCAAATTTTCTGGTAAGTTCCGTCTCTTCCACATGAATTGAAAATGGAATACGGATCAGCATTCTTTCTTTTTCTGTCTGGAATGTTGTATTCTTACGTCGCTCGCTTAACAGGCGCTTCACATCCAATTCTGTATAAATCACTTCATTTGTGAAGCGATCACTCGACACAAGTGTTGTTCCGTTCTCCGCAATAATATTATGTCCTCCGAATACCAGATCTGTCGTAGACTCTCCCTCTCCGGCATTGGCATAAATGTATCCGCAGATCAGTCTCGCTGACTGTCCCTCGATCAGGCTTTCACGATAAGATGCTTTACCGATCGTCTCATCGCTTGCAGAACAATTCACGATCACAGTTGCTCCTTCTCTTGCTGCAAGTGTACTTGGCGGAACCGGCGACCACGTCTTCACAGATTTCTGCGGAGATTACCAATTCTTCCATCTGATCTGCCACGAATAAAAGCTGTGGTCCGGAATGGGATCTGCTTTCCATCCAGTGTGATCCATCTCGCCTTATCCGGTCCCGGACGGAACTGCCGCATTTCATAAAACTCCCCATAATTCGGGAGAAATGTCTTCGTCGTAAGGCCAAGGATCTCACCATGATTCAAAGCTGCTGCAACATTATAAAGTTCTCCATCTATGGCAAGCGGAACCCCGATAAATATAATCGCATCCTTCTCTTTTGTATATTCGGCTATTTTAAACAGTGCTTCTTTCGATTCCTTTAACAAAATGTCCTGCGTAAAAAGATCACTGCAGGTATATCCCGTTACACATAATTCCGGAAATACGATAACTTTTGCTCCTTTTGCAACAGTCTCATCAATCATCTTACAGATATTTTTGTGTATTATAGGCAACATCCGCCACACGGATATCCGGAGTTATTGCTGCCGCTTTTACAAACCCGTCTCTCATGACTTTTCTCCTTATCGTTTACAGCGTTTTAAGATATCTTTCAACTCTTCTACGCTGTATTTATATGCCGTATTACAGAAATGACATTTTACTTCTATATCCTGACCGTCATCTATCATATCCTGGATTTCTTTCTTTCCGACACTGATCACAGCCTTTTCTACTCTTTCTTTTGAGCAATTACAATAGAATTTTGCCGGCATTGTACTTGTAATTTCAAGTCCGAGATTTCAAGCAGGATTTCCAGGATCTGCTCTGGTGTTTCACCTTTTTTCAGATGATCCGTTACAGATGTGATATTCTTCAGATTTTCCTCAATCTGACTGATCGTCTCTTCCTTTGCAAATGGCATCATCTGGATAATGAAGCCTCCTGCACATGCCACTGTATTATCTTTATCCATCAACACCCCAAGTCCTACCGAGGATGGCACCTGCTCCGAATTGGCAAAATAGTACGTCAGATCTTCCGCAATTTCACTGGATACCAGAATGGTCTGTCCGGAGTATGGCTCTTTGAGTCCCATATCTTTGATAACCTGGAGAAGCCCGATTCCGACAGCACCGCCTACATCCAGCTTTCCATTCTTTGGCGGCAGCATGACATCCGGATGATTTACATAACCTTTCACATCTCCCTTGCTGTCCGCAGTAACTGTAATCCCGCCAAGCGGTCCGTCTCCTCTTACCTGAAGTGTCAGCATATCTGTATCATTCTTCATCATACTTCCCATCATAGCTCCCCGCAGTAAGAAGTCTTCCCAGTGCTGCGGTTGCCACCGGGCTGGTATTATGATGTTCTCTGGCCGCTTCCACAAGTTCTTTTTGTTGTTGCAGCAAACGCTCTTACCTGGCCGTCTGCTGCGGTTGCTCTTACGATATAGTCGTTCATATATATTCCTTTCCTTCTTCTGTTTTTCTATTTTTATTCCGATGAGTTACTTCTCATCTCTATTATTTACCATGCTCTCTTGCGATCACAGTGATCCGTTCACTCGTATGCATCGGTGCTTTCTTTGTATACGCATCATAAGCTGCAACGAATTTCAGACCCGCTTTTTTTCAATTAGTCCTCTGATTTCTCTGAGTGTATATGCTTTCTGGAAATGACTCTCCTGATACTTTCTGTACAGTGCTTCCTCTTCATCCTCGCGGACAAATAATGTCAGTTCGTATTCATTGATCATCGATGTATGGTTATAATAATTTTCCCAGATAAAGCTGCACTCATCCCTGTCTTCTGCGATTACCTGATTACCCAGAATTTCTCTGTACTTATATTCTGTATTAAAATCAAAGATAAAGATTCCCTGCGGGTCCAGATAATTATTGACCAGGCAGAATACTTCCTGCAATTCATTTTTATCTGTCACATAATTTACACAGTCACATACACTGACAATAGCTCTCACTGTTCCATATAATTCGAACTCCTGCATATTCTGTAACAGATAGAGGATATCATGTCCGCTCTCGATACGCTTCTCCATTGCGATTTCCAACATGTCTTCGGAATTATCCACCCCGATCATATCATATCCTTTTTTCTGCCAGTAGTTCCGTCATGCTTCCGGTTCCGCATCCCAGTTCCAGAACCAGCCCGTCTCTTATTCCATATTCTTTTAATCTGTCTTCCAGATAATCTGCCCATTCCTCATATGGCACATTATCCATGAATGTATCATAGACCTCGGCAAAACTTGTATATGCCTCCATCTCTTCCTCCTTATAAATCCTTGCATATTTAACATTTTCTATTATATCTGCTATCTGTAAAAAAGGCAACGCAGAAAAATATGACCATTAGTCAATTTAATTTTGACTTCTTATCTTTATTTTGTTATACTTATATTATTGAATATATTATTTCAATATCTTGTTCAAATGAATTTTATATAACGAACCAAGAACTGTAGATCTGTGAATTTTAAGAAGGAAGTCTGATTACTCATGGGAAGAGTCGAAGAAAACAAAAAAAAAAGAGGCGCTCTTTCGCACCGCATATGAATTATTTACCACAAAAGGAATTAATTCAACCGCCATTTCCGACATTGTTGAAAAGGCCGGTGTAGCGAAAGGAACGTTCTATTTATATTTTAAAGACAAATATGATATTAAAAACAAGCTGATCGCACATAAAACAAAAGAACTGTTTGATCATGCTGCCGTTGCACTGGAAAATTCCGGCATCACCGGTCTGGAAGATCAGCTTGTCTTTATTATCGATGACATCATCAATATTCTGGTCAACAACAAGCCATTGCTGAATTTCATTTCTAAAATCTTGTAATGGGTGCCTTAAAGTCTGCTTTCTGGTCAGATGAAGAAGCCGACAAGATCTTTTTATGAAAGATATCTTGAACTGGTAGAAGCCGACACCTATAATTATAAAGATATTGACATC
>VOFG01001837.1_pt1 | contig 31789 bp, 64 predicted proteins | sample 5384171 | NCBI WGS metagenome assembly VOFG01 (sample SAMN12384726, study PRJNA508395) | human gut metagenome | isolation source: healthy gut F | host: Homo sapiens
CGGATGTCTCTCCAAAAAGGTCTGCATTCATGTTGCCGAACTCAGCAGAACCTGGTACATACATAGGAAGTACCCACTGCTTCTCATGCTGTGGATTCTCATAATTCCACTCGATCGCACCGTTATAAGACATTTCTTCCAACTGCTTCAAGAGTTCTTCCTCAGAATATTCCGGGCAAGAGCCTTCATATCAGCAAGTGTTCTTGGATGACGCTTCTCCATCTTGATACCGATCTCGCACTGCTCATCTGTAACAAGATTGTAAAGTCCCCAGTACTCCGGGCTTTCTGCTGTGATATCTTCCTTGCCAAGTTGTACCTTTGCACGGTCGGTAACAGCCTTTGCAAACTTTGCAAGTGGCTCACGGAACGGCTTATTCTTTAACTCTTCGATACAATATCCCGCTCTCGGATCCTTTTTTGTTACGATCCTCATCCAATGAATACGGTGTCATCAGATACTTTTCGTCCTTACTTCTTTCCATACTTTCCTCCACATTTCTCTTCTTATGCTTATTAATTATTTTGCCAGTCTGCTACTTCCTTGCGAAGCCAGTCACACCATGCATCAAATCCCTCTCCGGTCTTTGCGGAAACAAAGATCACCTGAGCATTTGGATTTAATTTCTTTATACGCTCCTCTACTGCTTCCTTTGAAAAAATCATCAAATACGCTAAGTGTATCGCACTTGTTGATCAGTACCACATCACAGATAGAAAACATAAGCGGGTACTTCAAAGGCTTATCGTCCCCTCAGGAACCGATAAGATCATAGCATTCTTGACACTACCGGTATCAAACTCTGCCGGACAGACCAGATTGCCGACATTTTCCAGAACGACCAGATCCGCATCATCGGTACCAAATTCATGGATGCCCCTGTCTGGTCATGTCTGCGTCCAGATGACACATACCACCGGTATGGATCTGGATGGCTCTTGCACCTGTCTCTGCGATGGTTGCTGCGTCAACATCAGAATCAATATCTGCTTCCATGACACCGATGCGCATCTCATCCTTCAAACGGGAAATAGTCTGACGAAGTGTGGTCGTCTTGCCTGCTCCCGGTGAAGACATCAGGTTCAAAAGAAAAGTCTTTGCTCTTTCAATTCATCACGAAGTCTGGCAGCATCTGCATCATTGTCCTCAAAGATACTGCGCTTTACTTCGATGACCTTGTAATCTTGCATTTATTCTCCTCCTCATAAATTTATCACACCCCACTCACCAAAGCCCCTGCTTCGTTAATTTTTTGACAAAACAAAGTCCAAAAGAGACGTGTATATCTACATTTATGGTAACGTAAAAATCGGCACATTTCAACAGAATTTCTCCCATTCAAATGCGCCGATTGTGTTCTTATTTGCGTACAAGTCCTCACTGTTTTTCGCCTTGAGGAATAATGCCCCAGCCCTGATTTTTGGGGTCTCGCATTTTCCTATAAACCGATAGGAATTCTTGTCATCAGATGGCTTCCAGTGCCTGTGCCAGATCGCGTCGGTCGCGCTTGTCTTCGATACCGCAACTGATCACGCTTGTCTTCGATACCGCAACTGATACGGATCAGTTCTTGCAGGAACACCTGCCTCTTTCAACTGCTCATCATTCATCTGACGATGTGTGCTGGATGCAGGATTAAGGCAACAGGTTCTGGCATCTGCCACATGGGTCTCAATGGCTGCGATCTTTAAATGCTTCATAAAGGTGCTTGCCGCATCCCTTCCGCCGACCAGACCAAAGGAGACAACGCCGCAGGAGCCGTTTGGCAGGTACTTTTCTGCCAGCGCATGATACTTATCCCCGGAAGTCCGCAGTAATTGACATAGGCAACCTTTGGATGATTTTCCAAAAATTCTGCCACAGCCTGTCCATTTTCACAATGTTTTGCCATACGCACATGCAGACTCTCAAGCCCAGATTTAAGATAAAGGCATTCTGCGGGCTCTGGATCGATCCCAGATCACGCATCAGTTGTGTCGTACACTTGGTGATAAATGCACCGCCATTACCAAAACGCTCCACATAGGTCACACCGTGATAACTCTCATCCGGCGTGCAAAGTCCCGGATACTTATCCGCATACTTCATCCAGTCAAAGTTGCCACTGTCAACAATGGCGCCACCAACACCGGCGCCATGTCCGTCCATATACTTGGTCGTAGAATGGGTCACAATGTCTGCACCCCATGCAAACGGACGGCAGTTGATCGGTGTTGCAAAAGTATTGTCCACGATCAGCGGTACCCCATTTGCATGAGCAACCCGCGCAAACTTCTCAATATCCAGAACCGTCAGTGCCGGGTTGGCGATCGTCTCACCAAACATTGCCTTGGTGTTTGGCTGAAAAGCTGCCATGAGTTCTTCTTCCGATGCATCCGGGTCTACAAAGGTCACGTCAATTCCCATGCGCTTCATCGTCACCGAGATCAGATTGTAAGTTCCGCCATAGATACTGGTCGAAGATACAATGTGATCCCTGCTCCGCAGATATTAAAGAGGGCAAAGAAATTGGCTGCCTGTCCGCTGCTGGTAAGCATTGCCGCTGTACCGCCCTCCAACTGGGCAATCTTTGCTGCCACATAGTCATTGGTCGGATTCTGCAATCTCGTGTAAAAATAGCCTTCTGCCTCGAGGTCGAATAATTTTCCCATATCCTCACTCGTATCGTATTTAAAGGTTGTACTCTGAATGATCGGGATCGACGTGGTTCGCCGTTGCCCGGTGTGTAACCTCCCTGCACACAAATCGTATTTTTGTTCCATAGTCTCCTCCTTATCTGTGCTATCTTGATCACCGCAATGTTTGACGGTGTTTTTACCATCTTTTTCCTATTTTATACTAGGATTTGGTTCATAGCAAGACAAGACTCCTGTTTTTCCTTACAATTTTTGTTGCCCTACACCACGTAATTTTCCAAACGACCTATAAACCCGAAAGTTTAGCGATTTTTTTTTGCAGCAGCGGCATCGGGATATGCGTTACCCAATCCGTAAATGCTACGAATGGCCGTTGGCAGAGAAGCCAGATGGTTCCGATGGATGCCTCCACCAAAATAGCATCCTCCACAATCTCCCCAAACTCTGATACCAGATTTCTCCGCGCCGGAAGACTGCAAAAATCAATCCATGAAACAGATAGATCGCCATGGTCTTTTTTGCCCCAGGGCAGAAAGACTGTTTTTCGCTCCCGGAATCATGATAGCAACAACATAGATGTAATATAGGAAATCAGATAGCAGGCTGCGCGAAGTGCGATCCCCATGGGCACAGACAATCCCAGATATTCGTAGTCGTACCTGCCATAAAAAATTTTGATAGAAATACGATCACTTACTGCAACCCATGCCAAAAATGCATTGATGGCTAAAAAATATACCAAATGCCCACATACGACGGATGCGCGCACGAAGTAGGTCAATCCTGTTCCGATCTAAGTCCATCCCCAATAGGAAAAAGGGATAAAAGGTAAACATACGCGGCAAAGTCAGATAGTTATCATCCAAGGAGGATGCCCCTACGAAAAGTCCCAGCACAAATGCAATCCAAAGATAACCCGGCAGTCGACGAAACAGCGGTGTAATCATCTTCCACATAAACATGGCAAGCAGATACCATAGAGAAAATTTTGGATATAAAAATGCCAGTTCCGTGTCCCTATTCAGAATGTAAGTATAAAGTATGTAGTAAAGAATCTCGAACACAAGATAAGGCACCACAAGTTGTTGTAACAACTTGTAGATGCCCTGTGTTTTTTCGAGAAATACCCTGAGATAAATACAAAAGCAGGCATGTGAAAGGAAAAGATGATCCACTTTGTCGTTTCCATCACCACATTGTCATCCGATGCCACTTCAATAAAATGTCCAACAACCACCAGTACGATCAGAAATGCCTTGTAATTATCAAATAAATAATCTCTCTCTTTCATTTTCACCCAAAGTCTATGCCTCTGCGATTGCGGTCGCCAAAGCCTCCATGGTCTTACGATCAGAGTCCTTCATGGTAGAGCGGATCGTCACAAGCGGTTCTACCACAGTCACATCCTTGAAAGTATCCACGATCTCACGCATTGCCTTGGCTGCGCATGGCGCCCAGGAACCATTTTCTACCATGCCGATCGTGCGCTTCTGATATGCCTTGGACTGCAAATGATGTAAGAAGTCCTGCATGCATGGGAATACGCCGCCATCATAAGATGCTGCGCAAAAGTACCATACGGTCATAGCGGAAAGCATCCTCGATGACTTCTGCCATATCCTCTCTGGCAAGATCACTGACAACCACCTTTTCTACGCCTTTTTCCCGAAGCATCTGCCCCAGTGCTTCTGCCGCCTTTTTCGTGTTTCCATGGATGGATGCATATGCCACCAAAACGCCCTTGCTTTCCGGTTCATACTTGCTCCAGGTATCATAAAGTCCGATGTAATAACCCAGATTTTCTTTTAAAACAGGACCATGCAAAGGACAGATCGTGGCAATATCAAGTCCTGCCGCCTTCTTTAAAAGTGCCTGCACCGGATTGCCGTATTTTCCTACGATATTAAAGTAATATCTGCGCGCTTCGCAAGCCCAGTCCGCATCTTCTGTCAAAGACAGGGCGCCAAACTTGCCAAAACCGTCCGCAGAGAATAAGACTTTTCACTGGACTCATAGGAAACCATAACTTCCGGCCAGTGTACCATGGGTGCCATGACAAAGGTCAGTGTATGGCTGCCCAAAGATAAGGTATCGCCCTCTTTGACCGTTAATTTTCGCACTCCATCACACCATCCGGGAAGAACTGTGGCAGCATAGCAAAAGTCTTAGCATTGCCCACCAGCGTCACTTCCGGGAACAATTCCACCAGTCTGCTAATGCTTCCGGCATGATCCGGTTCCAAGTGGGAGATCGACCAGATAATCTACCTTGCGTCCTGCCAAAGTATCCATGAGATTCTTTTCCCATGCCTCGGCACCTCTGGCATCCACTGTATCCATAAGCGCGACCTTCTCATCCAGAATCAGATAGGAATTGTAGGAAACGCCCTCCGGCACAACATACTGACTTTCAAACAGATCGATGGTGGTATCATCCACACCGATGTATCGAATAGCATCTGAAATTGTTACTTTCATATGAAAAACCTCCTGCTCTTTTCTATATCTCTATACTCTGTATCTTAGCCAAAAATACAAAAAAAAGACAAGGGGGAACTCCTGTCTTTTTTCTTCCTTACTCACGGATCTCTTTTATTTTCTCATTCACGATCCGTCGTACTGTTTTTCCATTTGTGTATAGGACGCATAAGCCTCCTCTCCTCTGTGATCCGGCAGATCATGGTTTTCCTTGAGATAGGCAGCCAGATAGATGCTGACCCCCGCTCTGCGCCGGATGCATTCAGATGATCTCCCTTATCCAGACAGTCCTTTGACCAGTCAATCCCGACCGGATTTGCCGTATCATTGAGATTGAGATAGGCAATATCATTTTCCCTTGCATATGCCGCGATCGCATTACAGCGTGCCGTATTATAGTTGTGCGGTGATGGCGCGCTTACCAACAAAAAGTTTGGCATCATTTTGCTCGCACAGTGCAATGATCTTTTTGCATATACAGATCAATGCTTGGTTTGATCTCCTCCAGCGTCTTTGCCTTGCTCATATAAGTATCGCCATGGGTATAAGGGATCTTTGTCCCGCGCACCAGATAGCCCTCAAAATCCTGTTCTGCATACTTTTTGCCAAAGAGCAGGGTCTTCCAGACATCATGATAGCGAAAGATCGGGAAAAATAGCGGTTGCCCATCTCGGAAAGCGTTGACTTGATCTCCTCGCTCTTACCGCGCACACGAAAGAGAGGTCCTGTCTCCATGACTACTACCTTGGGATGCTGGGTCTTAAAGGCGATCTCCAGCATGGAATAGGTCTCCTGTAAGCTTTTTGCCCGGATTGTCCACAGACATAGGATGCAATGCCCTTCTCTTCCCACATTTTCATAGGAGAGATAGCACTGTAACTCAAACTGTCTCCGACCACGAGGGCATCCAGTGAGTCCTCCCTCTGTTTTTGAATACGGATCATGCTCTTATTGCGGCTCTGGAGCAGATGATCGTCCTGCATGGACAAATAGGACAACCCGGCAGAACTGCCGATGATCAGCAGTGCCAGTATGACAAAAAATAGGCTGTTTCTATATTTTTTATTTTCATTTTTCTTTAAAATCCAGCATAAATCAAATCCACCTGTTGATAACCCACGCCATATGCGCCGAATAGGATCACGGCAAAAATAAGCGCGTAATAAAGTCCCCAGCGAGCCGGCAGACGCATGCCAGCGATCCGATCCAGACTCAATTTTTCTTTTCCCGCAAATGTCCCACAATACCGACTACGATACAGCCGGCAATGATAATGCTATAATCTGCCAGGTCCAGTCCCATGCGAAGCAGGGTTCCGTCCCAGAGCCTTTCCGGTGCAAATCCCCGGAAAATGCTTGCAAACATGGAAAAGCCCGCCGTCAGCGTATTGGCACGGAAGAAAAGTTCTCCGGTAAAAATAATGATCCAGGTCTTTGCAATCCGCAGGACATTCCACCAGCCGGTTGTCTCGCTTGTACCGGTCTTAGCATAAAACTTCTCCTTGAGCGGTTCACATGCCACTTCCAGCAAGAGGATGACAAAATAATACATACCATAAAAGATATAGTTCCATTGCGGTCCGTGCCAAAGCCCGTTAAAAAGCCAGACCGGGAAAAGAGCGATGGCAGACCCCACCAGTTTTGTCATATTTTCCACATGTTTTTTTCCAAATTTATTCCATTTTCGCATGAATGGTGAAACAGATACCGGATAAAGACATAGGTCTTAAACCATACGCCCAGTGTCATATGCCACCTGCGCCAAAACTCTGCCGCGCTCTTGGAGGCAAAGGGCTGGTTGAAATTCTCCGGCAGTCTCACACCAAACATCTGTCCGCTTCCCGATCACGATATCCATACAGCCGGAAAACTCCATATACAACTGCACGGCATAGGAAACGGCTGCCACGATCACGATGGCACCGCTGTAGTTCTCATAGTGGTCAAAGACCTCTGTTACCAGATAATAAAGGCGATCTGCAATGATCATCTTTTAAAAAGTCCCCAGAGGATACGGATAGATCCCTGCGCCAGATTTTCGGATTTCAGGCTTTCTCCACTCCACAGTGCATCCGCTGTCTGGGGAATACATGGCAATGGGTCCTTCCATGATCTGCGGGAAAAAAGCCTAGGAAAGTGCCACTTTCCCAAGATGTCGTTCTGCCGGGATCTTGCCCCAGTAGACATCCGCCATATAGCCGATCGCCTGCAAGGTGTAAAAGAAATACCGATGGGAACGGCTATTTTTTCGTCTCCAGTGCCATGCCTGACTTACCCACTGCCGTCAGCAGACCATTGACATTTTCTACAAAGAAATTTGCATACTTTAAATAGCCCAAGACAGCCAGCAGGGCAAAGACACCGAAAAATAAAATCCACTTTTGTTTTTTCTTATCTCCGTCCTCTTTGACCCGTTCCAGCCAAAGTCCGATATAATGCGTAAACATGGACGTTGCCATCAACACCAATACCAGACTTTTTGCTGAAAGACCAAAAGAATGCATATCCTGCCAGAAGCAGGACACACCAGCGCCTCTTTTGTGGCACGATCTGATAAGCGATCAGCACCAGTGGCAAAAAGAGAAAGAGATAGGTCACTTCATGGTAAGCCATCTTAGTTCTCCTGCAATCTCTTTACCATAGCATAAATGGCTTGCACAGAATTGAAATTCTGCGGGATGATCTCGGATGCTTCGATCTCAATATCAAAAGTCTCGTCCAATTCTGCCACAAGGGAGATCACGCCAAAGGAATCTAAGATGCGATTATCGATCAATCCCTCCTCATGTTCCCAATCAATGCTGTCATCCACGTCATTTAAGATAGTAAGTAATTCTTCCATTTTATTTCTCCTCTTATTCTGTATTTTATGAGTTCCAAACATAAGTCTCGCGTCTTGCCCGGACTTGCGTAAAACCACCGACCGGATCGTAGAGAACGACCGCCGGAAGCACATGACTTAAGAAAAGTGCCATCCCTTCCGTGACTGCATAGGCTCCGGTATTCTCAAAGATGATGGTCGAGCCGACGCAGATCATCAATCTTGATATTCTGCACCAGGATATCATTTCCCGTGCAGAGTTCGCCGCAGATCGTCCAGTTTTGATAGATTCCTCTGGCTCCCTGCGGACGGATGGTCAGTTTGGGCTGATACATGCCCCGAATCTGTCCGTCATAATTGACCTGATGCATACCGCCATCGATAATGCAGTAATTCTGGTCACCGCTTCGCTTGGTATCCTTGACCGTCGTAATATAATAGCCACAATCCGCCACAAAGGCACGTCCCATTTCTAAAGTAACCTTGCCCTGCCACTGCATTTTTGCCAAGGCATCCGCAATGGCTTCCAAAGTCTCAAAACGCTCATCCGCCTGTCTGGCAAAATAAGGTACTGCCAGCCCCGGTCCGTATTCAAGTTCCGTCACCTGATAGCCTGTTTTTTCCTTTAATCGGGCAAAGACTTCATCCAGATATGTCAATTCCTCCAAGGTCTTTTTCCGCTTCTTCTGTGTCCCGGAAAATAGTGGATGCCACAGCATCTCCAAAAGATCTTTTATCCTGTTCCAGTTCCACAATATTGGTCAGCGTTTCCTCATCCATGCCAAACTGGTTACCGGAAGTCAGGCGCAAATATACCGGAACCTTTTTCCCGCTGCTTCGTGCCCATTCATTTAAAATGGCATATTGATTTAAGGACTCGATCGTATAATGGCAGCGGTTTCCATAAGTCTCAAGATCTCCCACGATATCATCCTGGTCTTTCATCACGCCGGAGATCAAAAGTTTCTCCGCCGGAATCTCCTTCTGTTTACAGATGCGGAATTCGCCCATGGAACACACTTCAATGCGATTGACTTCCTCTGCCATGGCTCTTACCAAAAGGGATTGGCTTTCATGGCATAACAAAGATCCGCCGCCTGCCCTATGATCCCCGGAATGCCCGGACACGCTTTTTTTGCCTGCTCTACATCAAAGACATAGGTCGGTGTACCAAAGCGCAGGATGGCTTCATCTAAAACGGTCTCGTCCAACCGGTCTATGTAAGGAAATTTTTCTTCTTGCATGTTTCCTGTCTCCGATCTTTTTCATTATGCCGATTCCAATATGCTCTTAAAATAAGCACGGTCAGTCTTTCCATTTTTATTGAGCGGAAAAGTCTCTGCCTGGATAAACTTACGTGGCACCATATAATCCGGCACATGTTCCTTCAGAGCCCCTGCGGATCTCTGCACTTTTCACATTTCCCAGATAAAAGGCAACGATCCGATTGTGCGCTGTATCCATCAGACAGCAGGAACGTTTGAGATTTGGCACCATATCCAAAGCCTGCTCGATCTCCTCAAGTTCGATCCGATGCCCCATGTGTTTGATCTGAAAATCCTTACGCCCACAGAAATAGAGCAGTCCTCCTCATCAAAATATCCCAAGTCTCCCGTGCGATAAAACGCTGTCCCTCCGTCAGAACTTGTCCTGTCATGTCGGTTGGCAACTGCTCTTTTTCCAGATAACAGAATTGCTTTCTTGTCTCCAGTTCATTGTTATAATAACCGTTGGCAAGGACTGCCCGCCTTACACAGATCTCCCCCTGTCGCCCGGCCTCTGTGATGAGCCTATGATGCTCATCAAAAGAAAGACGCTTCTTCCGGCAAATGCCTTTCCGATCGGCAGTTTTTCACCCTCGGTCACCACATGGTCGATGATGTGATAGGTGCAGTTACAGGTGATCTCCGATGGTCCGTAGAGATTGACAAACATAGCGTCCGGCAAAGCCTCCTGCCAGAGTTTTAACTGTTTGTTCGGCATAACCTCGCCACTGAACATGACACGCTTTATCTCTGTCGGCACCCGGTACTTCAAGCCTCCCAGAGAAGAAATAATGGTCAGTGCCGATACCGCCCAGGTCAGGCTGGTCACATGCCGGTCACACAAATAGTCCAAAAGCAGTGGTGGTGCCGAAAAATAGGTGCGCGGAATCAGTACCAAGGTTGCTCCGGTCATCACACAGGAGTAGATATCCTTGACCGACACATCAAAGTCAAAGGGAGCCTGATTTCCCAGACGATCCTCTTTTGTGATGGAAAAGGTCTGTGTAAAATGTGAAATAAAATCAATGACAGCACCATGACTGACTGCAATTCCTTTTTGGCATGCCGGTGGAGCCGGAAGTGAAAATACCGTATAGAATATCGGTCGGCCGGCTCTTGGCTCGATCTTCTGTAATTTGACTCTCTGCGACCAGATCATTCCAAGGCTGGTCGGCTGTATTTTCCGCAGTGCCACTACCTTCTGTAACCTTATCCGTCACATCATAGGAAGGCAGCAGCGTTTGCATAGCCGTGAGCCTTGGTCTGTCTTCTGTCTCTTTCTTTTGCATAGTACTCAGGATCTGCTTTACATTTTCCATATATTTTTCATCTGCGATCACAAGGCTTGGTCGTAAAACCGAAAAGATCCTCTGGATGCGGTCTTGGGGCTGCATAGGATCGACCATCACATAAAAGCCTCCTGCATACAAAACGCCAAACATATGTGCCAGGGTCTGTGTGCTTTTTTTTCCGCAACGATGACCACGGCATCCTGTCTTTTCATCTGATCGCACAGGACACTGCCGATCCGCTTTGCCCGATAGACCAGTTCCGCCCACATCAAAGATGTAGTTTCGTCCTCCACGGCAATCTGTGTCGGATACTTCTTTGCCGTTTTTTCCAAATAATCCAGTACATTTTCCATCTTTTCTGTCCTTTCTCTCTTGTCTTCTATCATTAGACGCAGAAACCTATCATTTGTTACAATCTTTTCGTCCTATAGTATGGTTTTTATTTTTAACAATCCCCTAAAACCACTTCTTAACTTTTCTAAATCTTTTCTTTGGAAACAGATGTATGCTCCATATAAAAAAGCCACAAGAGATATGTTTTTCTTACATATCCATTGTGGCTTTTTTATAGCATTAAGATTCAATGAGGCAAGTCTTTAAGATTTGCTTAAGAATTTATTCATTGCCATAACAAAGTTTTAATCTGGCAAAAAAATCATCCAGAATCCGCGGTGCTTTTTCTATATGCCGCTTTTGTCCTGCGACATTTTCAAGCAGTGCAATATACAACGGCTCTCACCACCGCACTTCCCAAATTATGGAAGATTTTTCTTAATGCTGCTTCCGGGCAATGGCTGACTAGTATTTATTCCCTTGTCATGGGCATCTTAGTGCTGTGTACAGCCCTATCTCATCAAACGATTTCCAACGAAAACCTTTACATTTCATCCCTCTTGCTGTTTTCTATCGGGGTTGTCCTGAAGGGATTTGCACAAAGTTTTACTGTCATGATGCTTGGCAGAATAATGCAGGCTGCCGGTATCATTGTCGATCACTGGGGCTGGCACGATCTTTTATAGTCTGGCAGTTTTGTGTATCATTGCTCTTGTGGTTGCTTTTTTTCGCCATGGATAATGTTCTGGAAAATGAACATAGTAAACTGGATATTTTATCTGCCATTCTCGCAGTTACTGGATTTACCGGTATTTTGTATGGTATCAGCAACCTCGGTAAAGGTTCGATCTTTCAACTTTCAACCGGTTTTTCGGTCAGTTTGATCACATCCCTTCGCACAATTTCCGGTGCGCTCGGCAGCACCATCTTTATGTCTCTGGAAGCCATACTAGAAGATAGTATAGGTATTATAGCGGCAATGCAGATCTGCTATGTTGGTATGACATTTGTCGGTGTACATGTACTTGTATCCGCAATTTCTGCAAGAAGATGCGATTAGAAGATGGATATTTTCTAACTAAAAAACACCCCAGGGCAAAAGTCCTGAGGTGTAATATACTCTTCTGAAACATCGTAGGATGTTCTGAATTGTGAAAATCCTATCTCTTTGAGAACTGCGGTGCTCTACGAGCCTGCCTTCAAGCCGTACTTCTTACGTTCTTTCATTCTAGGATCTCTTGTAAGATATCCGTTAGACTTCAGAACCGGTCTGTAATCAGCGTCTACCTGAAGTAATGCTCTAGCAATACCGTGTCTGATGGCACCAGCCTGACCTGTGTAACCGCCACCCTTAACGTTTACTAAAACATCGAACTTGTCAAGATTGTCTGTAGCAACGAGTGGCTGACGAACAACAACCTTTAAAGTCTCAAGTCCAAGATACTCATCGATATCTCTTTTATTGATTGTGCATCTTACCTGTTCCAGGTAACTAAAATATACTCTAGCAACAGATGATTTTCTTCTTCCTGTTCCGTAATACTTTGTATTAGCCAATGTGATTTACCTCCTTACCGAATTAAAATGTCAACTCTTCTGGTTTCTGAGCCTGCATGTTTGTGATCTGGGCCAGCGTATACAAATAACTTTGTGTACATCTCTCTTCCTAAAGGTCCCTTTGGAAGCATTCCCTTAACTGCATGTTCGATAACTCTGTCAGGATGTTGGGCCTAACATCTCCTTTAAAGTTGTCTCTTTCATTCCACCAACATAGTCTGAATGATGATAGTAGATCTTCTGGTCTAATTTCTTACCAGTTACTTTGATCTTCTCTGCATTAACAACGATCACATAATCTCCGCAATCAGCATGAGGTGTGTAAATCGCTTTGTTCTTTCCTCTTAATACCTTAGCAACTTCAGAAGCAAGACGACCTAATGTCTGTCCTTCTGCATCTACTACATACCATTTTCTCTCAACCTGACTTGGGTTTGGCATATAAGTCTTCATTTGGTTTCCTCCTTAAATAACATAAAGCGTCAGTCTCGTACAATGTCCGAAAAATACGATCACTGACATGTCTATAGTCAAACACGTTTCGGGGCTAATGAAACTGTGCTTCTAAACTACATCAGCCGTTACATTATATTACGCACACGGCTTTTTTGTCAATTCTTTTCTATAAATATTCCAGCCCGATCATGGTAAGTCCATGCGCCGGTGCTGTCGGTCCTGCCAATTCTCTGTCCTTTCCCGCAAGGGGGATGCTTTTCCATATCCTCCGGCTTTTGATCCCTGCGCCCACCTGGATCAGGGTTCCGGCTATGATGCGCACCATATTGTAAAGGAATCCATTCCCTGCACGCGGATACGGATCATGTCTCCCTCACGCACCACATCCAGTGCATAGATCATGCGCACATAAGTATTGGTCTGCGCATGCACGGACGCAAAGGAAGTAAAGTCATGTTCCCACCAGATAAGCCGCCGCCTTTTGCATGGCACTGACATCCAGCGGATAGTGATAAAAATAACTTGTCCTTCTCTCCAGCGGCTGGCGGAAACGACAATTTAAAATACGATATTCATATGTCTTCCTGCTTTTGGAAAACGTGGGTGAAAATCCTCTGGCACCTGGCAGGACTCCTGCACCACGATATCTTCCGGCAGGCGCTGATTGAGTGCAAAGAGCATCTTCTCGCCGGCATTTTGGTATGGGTTTCAAAAACAGCAACATTGCCCAGAGAATGCACACCGGCATCCGTCCGGCTGGCTCCCGTCACCGTGATTTCTTCCCTAAAAGAGAACTCAGGGTCTCATTGAGCACCTGTTCGATCGTAATCCCGTTTGGCTGGATCTGCCATCCGTAGTTGGTTCCCTCGTATGCCACAACCAGTTTTACCCGCATTAAAGCACCACCTTTATGACCATCAAGAGGACAAAGTAGGCGATCACGACCACATACGCCAGACGATCGACCTTATGATAGACCAGTGGTATCATCTTGGTCCTGCCCTCGCCACCAACATAACATCTTGCTTCCATCGCCAGTGCCAGATCATTGGCACGGCGGAACGCTGATACAAAAAAGCGGTACTAAGAGCGGCACCATATTCTTTGCCTTTTTGACAAGTCCACCCGTTTCAAAATCCGCACCTCTTGCCATCTGCGCCTTCATGATCTTATCCGTCTCCTCGATCGGGATCGGGATAAAACGAAGGGCGATTGACATCATCATTGCGATCTCATGCACCGGTACATTGATCTTCTGCAAAGGCTTCAATGCCTTTTCCAAGCCGTCCGTCAACTGGTTCGGGGTTGTCGTCAGCGTCATCACGGACGATCCCATGATCAGATAGACCATGCGGATGGTCATCAGCACCGCATTGCGCAGTCCTTCCCGCGTGATGTGGATCTTCCAGATACTCAGAGCACCTGTCCAGGTGTCAGAAAAAGGTTAAAAAGACCCGATCACAAGCAGGATCATAATAGCCTTGAGTCCGCGCAACATAAAAGACAAAGGCACCTTGCTCAGGGCGATCACGCCAAACATAAAAAGGCGGTCATGACGATAAATCCCACAATGCCGTCAAAAGAAAAGACACTGATGATAAACAGAAGTGTTGCAAATAACTTTGTCCGGGGATCCAGTTTATGAATGACAGAATCCGCCGGATAATATTGTCCTAATGTAATATCTCTTAACATAATTCTATCCTATCAGGCGTAGTATCGCCTCTTTTTGCTTCGTCTACGGTCGTCGCCTCTGTTGACACATCCATGCCCTTTTCCTTCATCTCATGCATCAGGTATGTCACCTGCGGTGCCGCAAGTCCCGATCTCCTCCAACTCCTTATAATGATGAAAGACCTGACGCGGCGCATCATCAAACTTGACATGTCCGTGATCCATGACAATGATACGGTCTACATACTTTGCCACATCTTCCATACTATGAGAGACCAATATAACCGTGTTGCCATATCTGGCATGCATATCTGCGATCATATCCAGGATCTCGTCACGTCCTTTCGGATCCAAGTCCGCCGTTGGCTCATCTAAGATCAGCACCTGCGGTTTCATGGCGTCACACCGGCGATTGCAGCACGACGCTTTTGTCCTCCGGACAATTCAAAAGGAGAAACATCAAAATATTTTTCCGGCAAGCCCACATTTTGCAATGCTTCATAGGCACGAAGCGTAACATCCTTTTCCGGCAAGCCTTGGTTCTTAGGACCGAAGCAGACATCCTTAAAGACTGTCTCCTCAAAAAGTTGATGTTCCGGATACTGAAAAACCATGCCCACCTGCATACGCAGATCACGAAGATCATAATCTTCCTCATAAATATCCTGTCCATTAAAGTAGATCGTGCCTTCCGTCGCCTTCAGCAGCCCGTTCAGATGCTGGATCAGGGTCGACTTTCCAGACCCGGTATGCCCGATCACGCCGATAAATTCACCGTCACCGATCTGCAAATTCACATGATCCAGTGCTGTGATCTCATATGCTGTTTTTTCACTGTAACGATAAGATACATTATCTAATATAAATGACATAATTCACCTTATTTTCTCTTGTCTGCCACTTTTGCAGGGCATCAATCAATTCTTCTCTTGTCAGAATACCATCCGGTATAGCAAGTCCCACTTTTTGCAGTTCATGCGCCAAAAGCGTGATGCGGCACATCCAGCCTGTGATCCTTGAGTGTCTCCACCTGTGAAAAGATACCTCGCGGATTGCCCTCCAAAACGACTTTGCCCTGATCCATGACATATACATAGTCTGCGTCCACAACTTCTTCCATATAATGTGTGATCAAAATAATGGTCACACCTTTCTCACGGTTGAGCGCATGCACAGCATCCAAAACTTCCTTTCGTCCATTCGGATCCAGCATAGCGGTAGGCTCGTCCAAAAAATGATACACTTTGGCTCCATCGCCATAACTCCGGCGATCGCCACACGCTGTTTTTGTCCACCGGATAATTTATTGGGAGAGTGTTCCCGATACTGCCACATACCGACAGCCTTCAGGCTCTTTTCCACCCCGCTCCCAGATCTCCTCTGTCGGCACACCGATATTTTCCGGTCCAAAACCGACATCTTCCTGTACCACACTGGCAAACGCATCTGATTGTCCGATTCTGAAAGACCATACCGGCTTCCTGTCGGATATCATAGGTCAGGCTCTCGTCCGATACATCCATGCCGTCTACGATCAGAGTTCCCTCGCTCGGTGTCAAAAGAGCATTCAGATGCTTGGCAAAGGTAGACTTGCCCGATCCGTTATGTCCCAATACCGCGATAAACTGTCCCACTTCCACGGAAAGATCCATATGATCGAGGGCTGTGCGGATGCTCTCCACATTGCCTTCTTCATCGCGGATGATATATTCATGTACTAAATCTCTTGCTTCAATGATTCCCATATCTGTTCCTTTTTACCAGTGCAGGCGATGCAACTCGCCCTCCAGTTTCATGTGGTCGAAATGATTCTGACGCAATGCCTCATAGAGGACGATCGCCACAGAATTTGACAGGTTGAGCGATCTTGTCTCACCGATCATCGGGATACGGATGCATTCCTCCGGGTGCTCGACTAAGATCTCCTCCGGGATACCTGCACTCTCCTTGCCAAACATGATAAAACAGTCCGGCTCAAAAAAGACACGTCCGAATAGACATGTTTTCCCTTGGTCGTTGCATAATAAATCTTTGCTCCCGGGTTGCGTTCCAAAAGTCATTCCAATCGTCATAACGCGTCACATCCAACTGATCCCAGTAGTCCATGCCCGCGTTTGACAGTCTTGTCATTCAACTGAAAGCCCAGCGGCTCAATCAAATGCAGTCTTGTCCCGGTAGCCACACAGGTACGACCGATATTTCCTGTATTTCCCGGAATTTCCGGTTCATGTAAAATAATATTCAGCGCTGCCATTTACGCACCTTTTCTTTCTTCTCTTAATTCTGTCACAAATTCTTCCAGACGATCCAATGCCACTTTCAGATTATCCAAAGAATAGGCATAGGAAATTCGCAAAAATCCTCTCCGCAGGCACCAAATGCCGTACCCGGCACAACAGCAACCTTTTTTCGATTCAAAAATTCTGTCGCAAATTTTTCCGATGTCATGCCAAATTCCTGAATAGATGGGAAAATGTAAAAAGCACCAAAAGGCTCAAAGCATTGCAGATGCATCTCCTCAAAACGATGGATCAGATAGCGTCTGCGCCCATTGTATTCTTCCCGCATGTGTGCCACGTCCTCGTCACAATGACGCAATGCCTCAACTGCCGCATACTGGCTGGTGGTAGGAGCACACATGATGGCAAACTGATGGATCTTTAACATCTGCTTGATAATGGCATCTTTGGCGCACAGGCATAGCCCAGTCTCCATCCGGTCATGGCATACGCCTTGGAGAAGCCGTTGATATAAACGGTTCTCTCCTTCATGCCCGGCAAAGATGCGATGGACACATGCTTTTCCAAATAGGTAAGCTCTGAATAGATCTCATCACTTAAGACAAAAAGATCATGCTCCTCTTTACACATCCAATAGCGCTTCGAGATCCTTTCTTTCCATGACAGCCCCGGTCGGGATTGTTGGGAAACGGAAGGATCAGTACCTTCGTCTTTGTCCGTAATGGCTGCCTCCAGCTCCTCTGCTGTCAGGCGGAATTCATTCTCTGCCTTCAGGTCAATGATCACTACCGGAACGCCTCCTGCCAAAACCGTACATGGCAGATAAGAGACCCCGGATTAACATAGTACGCAGGGCAATATCGATCGCTTCACTACCGCCGACCGTCACCTGGATCTCATCCCGATAATCATATTCCAGATCAAATTGCGATGCAGATAATTTGCAGATCTCTACCTTTTAATTCCTTTGAGACCTGCATTGAGGTATAAAACGTACGTCCGCTGTTCCAGAGAATAGATTGCCTCGTCACGAATCCTCCATGGTGTATCAAAACTGGCTCACCAACACCCAGTGAGATCGCATCCTGCATTTCACTGACAATATCAAAAACTTTCGGATGCCGGATGGCTCAATTTCTACGATGGTCTTTGACAGTGGGTTTCTCATAGGCTCACCAACTCTCTCTCATCCTTGCGCTGTTCTGCCATGATTGTGCCATGATCCTTATATTTTTTCAAAATAAAGTTGGTCTTGGTACTGAGAACAGAATCCAGTGGGGATAACTTATCGGATACAAACTCGGAAACCCTCGCGCAGGGTCTTTCCTTCCAGTGTCACCATAAAATCAAAGCCACCGGAGATCAGATAAACGGAATTGACTTCCGGATAGTTGTAGATACGCCTGCCACCTTGTCAAATCCCATGCCACGCTGCGGTGTCACACGCACCTCGATCATGGCTGTCATTTTTTCGATCCCAGCCTTTTTCCCAGTCGATCAGGGCATGATAGCCACAAATGATATGTGCCTGCTCCATCTCCTCCAACTCATTCATTTATCGTTGCTTGTCTGTTCCCATCACGACGCCGATCATGCATATCTATTCTGCTATTGGTTTCGATATAACTTAAAAATCTTCTCTCTCATACTATCTCTCCTCATTTTCCCATCTTCCTATAAGACTTTATACACCATCCGTCTTTGGCGGTTCCAAAATCTGCGTTCCTCATCCCGGACGATCACGCGGTCATTGCCCTCGGTCGCCTTGCCGATCACGGTCGCCGGGATCCCCACCTCCTGTAATGCCAGTACCAGGGTATTTCGTCTGCTGATGCCATCAGCATCATGCCGCTTGAGATCAAGCCATAAGGATTGACATCAAAGTATTCGCGTATCTCAACCGTTTCCTGACGTATTGGTATCTTCTTTAAATCGATTTCCAGTCCAACGCCGGATGCTTCTGCCATCTCCCAGAGAGCACCGAAAAGTCCTCCTCCGTAACATCATGCATTGCCGCGACGCTGGACTGGGTGGCGACTGCAGCAGCCTCCGGTACAACCGATAAGTAGCGGTCAAAGCCAATGGCAGTATCCACAAAGTCTGCCGGGAAATGTTCTTTAACTCGGCTTCCTTTTCCTTGGCAAAGATCATCGTTCCCTCAATACCGACCCATTTACTGACGACAATATCCATGCCCGCCCTGGCTCCTGCGGTAGAGATCAGACTTCCTTTCTTCGCCTTTATGACACCGCATGACATTGACCACCGGTTGGTTTACCACCGCGGTGACTTCCGTATGTCCGCCCAGAATCTGCATTTTGGCTTCCTGCATGCACATTCCATCTGCTCCATGATGCGTTTGAGGGCAATCTCCTCGTCCCATCCGGCAAGAGTATGGTCAGCATAACACCGATCGGCTCGGCTCGCGACTTGCCGATCATTTGCCGCATCTGATGGCAAGTTTACCGATATCCTTGGCTGTACCAGTGACGGATCCGTCGACATGACAAGATCTCATCCTCCGCGAGTGCCAATGCGGCGCAGTCCTCACCGATCCCCGGTCCCAAAATGACTTCGTCGCGCTTTGTAATGCAGTTGTTTCATAACGGATCGTTTTAACACGTTCTCCGGAACTTTGCCAATCTTCATCTGTCCTCTTTGTCCTATCTACTATATATACCATAAGGCTGCGTTTGAACCCAAGCAGCCTTTTCTATGCTATCTCTTTTTTGTGTATTGTTCGCAATCTTACTGCGCCGTTGTTCCGGTCGCATCCGGTGTTGTCGTCTGTGCCTGCTGCTGGCTGCTGCCGCCTGGGCTGCTGCTGCCTGTGCCGCTGCTGCCCGTGCCGCTGCTGCATCTGCCGCTGCCTGGCTGCTGCCGCCTGGGCTTCCGGTGTATAACTTGGCGATCGTAGAAATCCATCGTTGCATCATCCTTGGTTGCGATCGCCGCATTGATGGTTGCTGCCGCTTCCGGCGTAGCACCGCCAACGCCTACAGAGCATCACTTCCTTTGGAAGGATTATATTTGCTGTTGTTAAATACCTTGCGGCTGACTTCCACATCATTTTCATAAACCATCTTCCAAAGTCTTGCCGTATAGCCAATGTGCGGCTTGGTCGTTGTCTCGATGTAGCCTACCGGCTGACGCCAACGGCAACATATTCCTTCTCCGGCTCTGTCTGGCTTGTCACTTCACTGACAAAATCCACACGACGGTTGGAAGGTCTGGTTTTTTACCATAAATATTGAAGTAAATGATACCGCCACTGGTGTAACCCCTCGATATAGATCGGAGTTTCCTGATTGTTCTTAAATTGCAGATCCTTGATGCCATCTGCGATCGCTGCATCCATGGACGGTTCTACATAGGAAACGCATCATGGAGTGTGCGGCTCTGGTCACGCATCTCAAGTTCTGCACGGATAACTGCATTGTAAAGCGTCGTCGATACCTGGCAGATACCACCGCCATAGGTCTCAACTGTCGTTCCGTTCTCATAAGAGCCAGCCGGATAATAGCCGTTCTCTGCGGTTGTCGGTCCGATGGCTTCGGAAACGGAGATAGTCTCTCCCGGATATACCACAAGACCATCCAATTTGCTTGCGCCGGTCTTGATATTGTTGGTACGTCCGTTTACCACCGTACCAAAGTCTGTATGATAAAGGATCCAAGTACATCCTGAATGCTTTCCAGTTCTTCCTTGGTGCCTCTCGGCTCATCTTTTTCTGTCAAAAGTTCGATGGAAGCATCTTTGCCATCCCAGTCTGTAGAAATGAAATCAGCGATCTTGACCGCAGATTTTCCGGTCATATGGGTCACGCCTCGTATCCTTCCACATACTCAAACTTGCCATCCACACGTTTTACCGTATTGTCCACTGCCTCTGTAACAAGGTCTGATTTGTTTTCATTTAAGAAAGCCTCGACCGTTGCCGTATCGGAAGTCAGGGAAATAGAAAAGTCCTTTTCCTTTCCAGCCTGCATATCCGCATTTGCCTTGAAGCGTTCGATCAGATTGCCTTCTTTTCCATAATTAAGGGCACGCTCTGTCACATCTGCATTCTTGGCACAAAGACCGATGTCATCGCCATCCGCCTCAATGCTCTTATCATCTGCGGTCAGTGTGAAAGTCACATCCTGATACTGGTCGACATACTGCTGCACAACCGCATTTGCCTCGTCCAGGCTCATACCGGACACATCCGTTCCGCCAATGGAAATATGCTCCGGGATAACTGCACTGTCCTGTGTTGTATCATCGGTATTCTCTTCTGCTGCAACCTGCTGCACCGGGAAAGCAAGACCTATACCGCATACAATCCCAAATGCCACAACTAACATTCTCATTCTATTTTTCATAATAACCTCTCATCATTATTATCTCTATTCTATCGGTTCAGAGTTCATTTTATACTACCTTGCCCCCGCTTTTCAATATTCAAAGAGACGAATATCGTTGACGTGGTCCGGCAGTTTTAGTATATTTTTAAAGAAGACAGGCAAGAAGCATCGTAGCAAGCATACATCCGATTTGATCACCAAAATGATCACAGCAGATGCGATCCTTCTTTTTTTTTTGACTGCTTATAGTATGTCATTTCAAACACCTCGCTTAGTTTTCATTTATTTTAAGAAACATATCGTAAATACGACTTTGTTTCAGAAAGGACAGGGTATGCAGTTCCCTTTTTAGCCATATTTCTCGGCATTGGCATCTTTCTTGCCATCCGTTATAAAAGCCTCAACAAGAAGCAGGATGAAGTCACACATTCTTTCTGGGAAAGAGAGGCGGCTGCCAACGCGGCTCCCACTGCCAATCTTGACAATATTAAATATATTACCATTCCTCTGGATAAATTTCCACTGGGTTTCTCAAAAGATCCCCGCGATTTGTTCTCTGGAAAATATCCTGAGAGATTTATCTAAAAAACGCCTCTTAAATCTGACCGGTAAGACTAACACCGAATTGAAGGAAAGCCTACGGCGTTGCTAACTTGACGACCATGCAGTCCATCGGCGAGGATTTTGATCTTTTGACCATTACCCTCAAGGATTATGGTGCTGCCCCGATCGAACAGGGTCTTTTGGCAGATGCCATCAGCGTCTTAGAATTTGGCGTTGCCATCGGCACCGACATCAGCCAGAATTACAACATGCTGGGCGACTGTTATCTGGCACTCGGAAAGACAGACAAGATCTCTTATCTGATCGAACAGGTCGAATCCAGGAACCTCATGCTGGCACCAAGTATCCTGCGGCATTTGCGGGGGGGCTTTTGTCCGAAGACAGCACAGACGGTCCGTAAAAACCCCGGAAAATTTTGAGATAAACAAAAATTAAGACACAAAAAGCCTGTATATACCAAAGTTTTATTTGATATATACAGGCTTATTTTATTAGATCATATGCATCACATTGCGCAGTAAAGATCTCGCCTCCTGCGACCCAGAGCAAAAGTGCTCCTAGCATAAGCACCGGTCTTGGACTCAAAACCGAAATGATATCCCGTGTAGATACCGGAAACAACGACTAAGATCGAACATACCAGAATAACAAGCCCCATCATTGCAATGGATGTACCGACAAAGCCACAGGCACAACCGGCACACAGGGTATAAAAACTGGTAATGGCGATGATCTTGATATAGTCACGCACACGGATATCATCCCTGCGCTTTCTTGGACAAATTCACGTTTGATCGCCTTGACGATCAGGCGGATTCCCAGAAGGGCAAACACAACGGTTGCCACGATATATCCGATTTCCTCTGCATTCTGAATGATCTGATGTTTTTCCAACTCATAGCAGACAAAATAGCCGCCAAAGAAAAGATCAACTGTAATACGGTCACGATCGTACTTGCGATCATCAACGACTTACGCTTGACATCTGCAAGCATAGCCCCTCGATCTCCATTGCGGCAAAAATATCAAGACTGATACCTGCAACGATCAATATATTTTCAATCCAACTCATGGAATCCTCCTACCGATAACTTAGAATCAAACTATGGTCTCTGCCGAAACCGCTATTTTAGTATAAGAGACTTGTTTGCTCCATTACATATGCAAACACAGACCACTGTAATAAAGCACTATACATTTTAACTGATATGTATATATCAACTGATGATTTCGATCATGGATTTCTGCGCCATAATCACATAAACTTCGACCAATTCTGCTATCGGCACCTGCATGCCGCCCCTCGATCCACTGCACGGCAACATTGCATGCCATGTGGGCGTAATAAGCCGCGACTCTCCGGGCTCAGCCAGGAATAGGTAATTTTTCCCCGCAGTTTATCCTTGTTCATCCGCTGTAAGATCAACTCCTGCACAGCATCTTCCATCATCCCCACGAAAGAATTCTGCCCCTCTAAGCGGACTGCCTTCTCATAGAAATCCCGGTCCTTTTCCATGGCAGTAAAGAGATAGGTAATCCCCTCCCCGCAAAAAAGTCCGTTATCGAAAAGCGGCATTGCCGATTCCATCGAATCTTCGCGCACCGATCCACTCCAACAATTCATACTTATCCTGAAAATGGTTATATAAAGTCGGACGGATCACGCCCGCCTTATCCGTTATTTCCTTGATTGTAATTTTTCGATGGGTCTTGTCTTACTTAATTCTTTCAGACTTTCCGCAAGAATCACATCGATCCCATTCTTGCCCTGATTTGCCATATGCTCTCCTAGATCATTAGTTTTTACAATGGTAATGTTGTATGCGTTCCTATCTCCGCGCAGATTGATTTCCTTGCCATCCTCCAAGAGGCGGACGGTCGGTCTTTGCACAAATCCCGGATGATTCTCCACAACGATCGCATGCCTGCCATCCGACAGGACGACTTCACTCCCCACCGGATAGATACAAAAGCCTGCGTTCATAGTCTCCACGACCCAGGATCAAACTCCATGCCGGTGCGCGACATGATATATTCGATCACCTCTGCCGGCTGGTAGGACTTACGTCCCGGCCGCTGTGAGGTCATGGTATCATAGACATCTGCCGCCTTTAATATCCTGCATTGCGCAACAGTTCCCTGCCTTTTAAGTGGTTGGGATAGCCACCGCCATTGTACCACTCATGGTGCTGATAGACTGTCTCATTGACCTGGTCGCCAAAAAGAATATTCTTTGCGCAGATACTCGTAGCCCGCCCAGGCGTGCTTCTTCATTTCTTCTTCTGCCGGTGTCAGTTTGCGTGTCGTATTGACAAGCATCCGCAGGACTCAAGACCTTCCGACATCATGCAAAAACGCCGCCGTCACCAAGTCATTTGATCATCTTCCGGCAGTTCCATCTTCACACCTAAAATACCAGCCATCACCCCGGTATTCATGGAGTGAAAATAGGTATAATCATTATAGGTCTTGATATCGACCATATTATACATGACGGCTTCGTTGGAAAGCACATCATTTACGACATTCTCAACCACCAGGCGTACCAGGCGCTCCTCTGCATCCAGTTCCACGTTCTCTGCCGAACGGCAAAAACTGCTGGATCATGGATACCGCTTCGCTCTTGACCTCCGGACGCACCACGTCCGTTACCTGAATATCTCTTGTGATCTCATCATCGATATAGACCCCAGCGGTTCCCAAAAACTTTATGTATGTAATATTTTCATTTGTCAGTGATGTATTCGAGCCAAAAGCATCCGCCCTGATGCATCATGAAGCCCCTGCCCCAGGACCATCCCCGGTTGCCCTGCCCCCGCTGGAACATATCGCATTATCTTACCTCTTTATTCGTCAAATTCCATGGTTACAAAAAACCCTTTTGGCGTTTCCTTGATATCCACGACCTTGCCTGACGCGATTTCAAACGTTCCAAGGTCGTATAGTTGCCGGACATGGCATAGGCATGCTCCAGCGTATAGTAGTAGGAATTCGGGAGTTTGCTTTCTGTTACCGAGAGAGTCTGTCCTACTTCAACCAGATTCTGTCTCTCCATCTTAAACTCCATCTGTCTCATAAATGCTTCGCCAACTTTTCCTATCTTACATGTAGTCATCCAGATTTTCTTCGTGAAGGATGGTAGAGTCCACAAACTCCTTGGATGCCTTGTTGACCTTATGTACGATGAACATATCGGATAAGCTATCGTAGATCAGCATGATACCGATCAGAATCATGCCTAATTTTACCAGACCAAAAGCATTACAGATGCAAAGCACGCCTAAGACGATATTTAAGATCGCCATCAAAGGAATACTCCACCAGTTGTGTGCCTTGGTCTTTTTGCCCTCAAGGGCGAGGGAAAGATCCTGCACACCATGTACCACCAAAGGACACCGACGCGATCGGGATGATGGATGCGACTGCCTGCGGGCTTAAGAACATCCAAAGACCGATTAGTGTAATAAGTAGAGAGAAACAATGATTGAGGTATAAGACTTGACCTCATCCATCAGGCGCGGTATCAGAGAAACGATCCCCGATACCATAAGGATAATAGCGATCACACGTGCCAAGACCGTGATCACGGTTGCCGGCCATATAACGAGCAGTACCCCCAGTACCACACTCAGCACTGCTGCTAAGGTCACATCAATCTTAATACTTTTTAATTTATCCATCATAAGGGTCATACCTCCTAGTTGTTTGCAATAAATGCCTTGATCTCATCCGCACTCTGGTAGCCTACAGTCTGTCCTGTCACCTGTCCATCCTTGAAAAGGAGCAAAGACGGAACGCTCATCACTCTATACTGCATAGCAAAGATCCGAGTTGGCATCTACATCTACATTATAGACAGCCACCTGTCCTTCCAGTTCCTCTGCCAAAGCATCCACAACCGGTGCCAGCATCTGACACGGACCACACCATGTTGCCGAGAAGTCGACCAGTGCGACCTTTTCTGCTAAAACCTCTGTCATATCATTATTTGCAATCTTTTTCACCATAATAAATTCCTGCCTTTTCCTGCCCTTGACGGGCACTTACATTTTATTATGTTCCATTGAATGAACATATATTATATAACACCTAAAATTTACAGTCAATTTTTTTCAACCAAGAGTGACAGATAACGCAAAAGGGACTCTGCCGCAAAAGCAAAGACGACCATCAGAAGGACGCAGACTTTTGACATAGCGCTTAAGGCAAACAACTGATGGCAAAAGATCCCTGCAAAGATCAGTCCTGCGATATTGCCGATCACAATGGCATATTTGATGCCACTCATCGGTTTGGATATCTTGATCAGGATCATAAAGCCGACCACACACAAAAAGCAGGGTCGCCGCTGTCGCAATATCTTCCGACGGAAGGGAAAAGACCTGCCCGCAGATCACCAGCGCACCGACTGCCAGAACATCCGTCAGCCCTGCCGGAAGTGCCCGCACTAGAGCCCTCGCATAAAATGTCCCTTGATCCGCTCGCGGTTTGGCTCCAATGCCAGCAAAAAATCCCGGAATACCGATCGTAAACATACTGATCAAGGAGATCTGTGACGGCTCCAGTGGATAAGTGATCATAAAAAGCGCCGAAAATACCGACATCAGAAGGGAGAATATATTCTTTACCAAAAAAAGAGGCTGGCAGAACGACCTACATTATTGACGACCTGTTCGCCCCTCATATACAACCTCTGGCATTTTTGCAAAATCCGAATCGAGGAGGACGACCTGTGCCGCCTGCGCACACGCCTCGCTGCCGGATGCCATTGCCACACTGCAATCCGCATCCTTCATTGCCAGGATGTCGTTGACACCATCGCCTGTCATGGCAACGGTATGTCCTGCCTCCTGCAAGGCTTTGACGATCAACTGCTTCTGCTTTGGCGTCACCCTGCCAAAGACGGTGTAGCGTTCTACGGCATCCCTTATCTTTGCCTTACTATCCAGTGTCGTCGCATCGACGTGATTCTCTGCGCCCTCGATCCCGGCACGCTTTGCAACCTCAGACACCGTCTGGGGATTGTCTCCGGAGCATCACTTCGGATCGCCACATCCTGCTCTTTAAAATAAGAAAAAGTCTCCTTTGCATTGGCACGGATCGGATTGGATAAGGTCACATAGCCCAGTGGTAAAATGCCGTCCGCTTCCTGTTTGGCAAATAAAAGCAGACGGTAGCCCTTTTGCACATAAGACGCGATTTCCTCTGCGATCGCATCATAGGAATCCTTCATAATAAATTCCGGCGCGCCAAGAAAATAGGTGCCGTCCGAAAAGGTCATACTGCCGTATTTATTTGCAGACGAAAAAGGCTTGGATATGAGACGGTCTACGCCTGCGCGCTTTGGCGTCCGGCATCTTATCTAAGGCTGCCCGCAGCGCATCCATCGTTGCATTGTTATCCGTGGAGGCATAGACATAATCCGCCAGCATCCCCTGTAGAGCCTCACGATCCCACAGCCCTTTGTCGCCTTCTGCCCCATTTTCTTCCATGACCTGTCTGCGCCATAAAATATGGGAAACCTGCATACCCGGCTCCGCGATCGTCCCTGTCTTATCTACGCAAAGAACATCGACCCGCTGATAAGGTCTCAATGCTTTTCATATCATGCAAAAGCACCTTTTTCGTTGCCAGCCGGATGGTTCCCAGCGCCAGTGCGATCGTTGCCAGAAGGTAGGGTCCTTCCGGTATCATGCCAATGACGGCTGCCACGGTCGCCGTCACACTGCGGGCGATCGTTTCCCCATTGAAGAAATAACTCTGCGAGAATAAGACAATACCGATCGGTATGATGGCGATTCCAACCCACTTGACCAGTTGGTTGATCGACCGGATCATTTCTGGATTGCTCTGTGCGTTCCATGGACTTGGCTTCCAGCGATAACTTGATATATAAGAATCCATGCCCACATGGGTCAGTCGGGCATAGCACTGACCGGACACCACAAAACTGCCGGATAAAAGTTCGTCACCCTGCGTCTTGTCGATCTCATCGGATTCGCCTGTCAAAAGCGATTCATTGACCATGACCTCTCCGGATAGGACACTGGCATCCCCCGCAGATCTGGTCGCCTGCCCGCAGCAGGGATCACATCATCTTCGACCAGTTCTTCCGAGGCGACCTGCTTTTGACTGCCATCACGCACCACGATCGCATGCGGCGCATTTAAAATGCTCATCTTTTCCAGCGTTCGCTTGGCGCGGATCTCCTGTATGATCCCAATCAGGGTATTTGCAATGATGATCGGTAAAAATGTCAGATTGCGGAAAGATCCCACCAGACATAAGAGAATCGTGATAACGAGAAAGATAAAGTTAAAGTAAGTAAATGTGTTCGAGCGTATGATCATCTGCGGTCGTCAGACCCGTACCCACATCCGCACGATTGTCCTTTCCCTGTCGAATCCTTTCCTCTACTTCCGCCGCACAAAGACCTCTGATCTCGGTCTCTGTCTCTTTGTCCTCAGGGAATATTGTCATAAAGTGCCACGCTCCTTACTGCCATTTCTTACCATCAGAATAAAACATGACACCTGATTTCGCAATAAAAATTCTATAAAGATTTTCTTAAATTTTCTTTACTTTAGGAAGCCAAACAGTCCCTTCTTTTCGTATGGTCTTGCTCTCGTAAGAAAACCAGTTCATAACCAATGGCTTTGATCTCCTTTTTTCAGCCATGGGATATCCAGTTCATTCTCGCTGATAACTACGGTCTCGCCATCTTTTTGCAGAGGAGGTGACCTTTTTAATCTGGCAATTCTTGCGCACGACATCATTCATATGCGCCTCGCACATACCGCACATCATCCCATCGATCTTTAAAGTTGTCTGTATCATAATTTCTATGATCTCCTTTCTTTTATATACCCCCATCGGGTATCTACGTCTTATATATACTCCTGCTTTTTTTCTACTGTCAAGCCTTTTTGTTAGTCTTTGCTAACTTCATATTTTTTCACTTTATCTCAAAATTGTATGCAAACTATTGAAATCCATAGGAAGAACCTATATAGTAGTGATTGGAGCAATTTTCGAGATGAAGTTTGCAGGAAAAACGACGATTTTGTCTACCGAAGGAGTAAAACTCTCAGGTGCCAGCCGTGCCGGTGCAACTGTAAATGGATCGACTCTCTGGAGACACCCGGACACGACGAGCCGGGGGCCGAAGGTGCAAGATGCGTGCATGCACGCAGGAATCTCTCAGGTAAAAGGACAGAGAAGATATCTATCTTTCTATTTTTTTTCCAATCTCTCCACAAGAATTTTGCATCCCTTACTAAAACGAAAAAGAGGATTATGAAAAACATGTGGAACTTTATCAATGATGTTTTAACAACAATCGATGACTTTGTGTGGGGTGTCCCACTCATGGTGCTGATCATTGCCGGTGGTCTGCTTTTTGACCGCAAGACTGGGCTTCTTGCAGATCCGAAAACTTCCTCTGGCACTCAAATGGATGGTCAAAAACGAGGACGAAGGTCATGGAGAAATTTCCAGTTTCTCTGCACTTTGCACTGCCTTAAGTGCTACGATCGGAACCGGTAACATCGTTGGTGTTGCAACCGCTGTCTGCGCCGGCGGTCCGGGCGCTCTGTTCTGGATGGTCGTTACCGCCTTCTTTGGTATGGCGACCAAATATGCAGAGGGATTTTGCCGTGAAATATCGTGTCGTTGCCCCGGACGGCCACAGCCTTGGCGGTCCTTTCTATTATATTGAACAGGGAATGGGAAAAAATGGAAATGGCTTCGCGAAGCTTTTTGCATTTTTGGCGTCTGTGTCGGACTTTTGGTATCGGAACCTTTCAGTCAGGTCAACGGTATCTCCTCCGCTGTACATAATTTCTTTGATCCGACAGATGCCCACACGGTAAAATCTTTTACCTTCTTAGGCGATTATTCCTGGGCGGTCGTTATCGCCTCTTTGATACTTGCCTTTGTGTGGCTGCCGTATTGATCGGTGGTGTCAAGAGAATCGCAAGCGTGAGCCAGATCATTGTTCCTTTTATGGCGATTATTTATATCGTATTTGTTCATGGATCCTGATCATCTGCAATATTACTGCAATTCCTGCTGCTATTAAGACGATCGTGGTTGCAGCCTTTACACCAAAAGCTGATCACAGGTGGTGCCGTCGGTTCCATGTTAGTCGCTATGCAAAAGGGTGTTGCCCGCGGTATTTTTTTTCAAATGAAGCAGGTCTTGGTAGCGCACCTATCGCAGCGGCAGCAGCTCAGACAAAGAGCCGGTACGTCAGGGACTTGTCAGCATGACCGGAACCTTTATCGATACCATCGTGATCTGTACCCCTGACCGGTCTTTCCATCGTACTGACAGGTGCATGGCAGGTAGACGGTCTGGAAGGTGTTGCCGTGACGACCTATGCATTCCAACAGGGGCCTTTCCCGGCAGAGGTATCTTTCCTTTATCCTTTATGCTCTGCCTGGTATTCTTTGCCTTTACGACCATTCTGGCTGGGACTATTACAGTGAGCGTTGTCTGGAATATTGACAAGCAGGGCAATCAGAAAGCCATCAAGATATTCCGCTGGCTTTATATCTTTGCCGTCTTTATCGGACCATACATGACCGTCAGCGCTGTCTGGACGATCGCAGATATCTTTAACGGTCTGATGGCACTGCCAAACATGATTGCACTCTTTTTGCCTTAAACGGTGTAGTTGTTGCCGAGACAAAGAAATTCTTTGAACGGCATAAAAATGGAGAGATCCAATAAAATGCATTTCATACAAAAAAGGAGCCTGTGACTGATTCTCCAGTCACAGGCTCCCTTCTGTTTTTTTATGCTTATTTTTCTACTAATTTTCTTGCCATCTTAAGCACTCTGGTCGCATTGATCCGTACCTGTTCCTCGGATACATCACCTTCCTGAATGCCCTTTTCGAATCTTCGTAATCGCTCTTTCCGCCCGGCATAAAGAGGTCGCCACCGGCAGCGGCTACAAATCTTGCCAGAGAATTGCGGTTAGCAGAACGCTTGTCTGCGGTCATTTGGTACAACCCAGTCTGTCATAACAATGCCTTCATAGCCATATTCACAGCGTAAGATGTCCTCGATTAAGCCGCGGTTTTCTGCGGTATGTACGCCATTTAAGAGGTTGTAGGAAGTCATCACGGCATGCGGCTGTGACTTCTTTACGCAGATACCAAAGCCCTTGGTATAGATCTCACGCATGGCACGCTCAGACACATGGCTGTTGTTGGCATAGCGGTTCAACTCCTTGTTATTGGCAGCATAATGCTTGATGGTCGTTCCGCATCCCGGATGCTTCTGCACGCCATTTGTGATCCCTGCCGCCATCAAACCGGAAACCAGCGGATCTTCTGAATAATACTCAAAGTTTCGTCCACAGCGGATAGATCTGTGGATGTTGAGTGCCGGAGCCAGCCACAGATGTACGCCGAACATTTCCATTTCATAGCCCACGATATCGCCATATTTTTCTGCCGATCTGTATTGAAAGACTGGGCAATGGCTGTACCGATCGGGATGGCTGTGCAATACTGGGTCTTTACTTCCGTTCCAGCCTTCGGTCCCTTATTTCCGCCCACGATCAGTTTTGAGAAAAGAGTATCGGCTTTGGCATGTAGTCCATAAAACTTTCCGGAATACCTGCCTGCCCTACTGCATGCAAGCCCTTCTCATCGCGATAGTATTCTCTCGCCAGACGAAGGCCCGCAGGACCGTCTGCCATAACAAGGGATGGAAATCTTTGACATGAGTCGTTGTCTCACCTGCTGCACCGCAGACCTGTGATCCGGCGCTGCCGATGATGGATACCAGTCCACCCTTGTTTGGACCATGTCCGCCGATGTTCATCAGGGCTGCCTCATCGATAGACAGCGCCTCCACTTCCGGCAAGATCTCATATTTTGGCTGGTAATCTACCTGCTCTGTCGTAAAATCATCTGCGCTTAAAGTGATGACACAGATATCTGCCGGAATATTTTCTGTCTGGCCAGCCTCTGCACGCAGGTCTGTAAATCCCGGATCTCCCAAGACATTCTTTGCCACCAGAGTCGTAACGTCTTCTTGCAGACGAAGCAGAGCGACCGGAGCCGTATCCTGGCTGCTTACGCCCATGCGCACGATATAGTTGCCGGCTTCCAGAAT
>VOFG01005046.1_pt1 | contig 31751 bp, 60 predicted proteins | sample 5384171 | NCBI WGS metagenome assembly VOFG01 (sample SAMN12384726, study PRJNA508395) | human gut metagenome | isolation source: healthy gut F | host: Homo sapiens
CCTAAGGTTTACACGCGCTAAAGAAGGCGAGGGCGCCATGGTCATAGTGAACAGCCATTTTGCAACGGTGCAGGCGAAGGAAGGCGAGGATTCCGCCCAACTTCAGCCGATATCGAAAGGCGTTGATGGCCAGTGCCGCCGGTGCGCTTTGTGCGAAGGCCGCACGAATGTGGTGCCGGGTTTGGCAACCCCGCCGCCCGCGTGATGCTTGTTGGCGAGGCGCCTGGCAAAACGAAGATTTGCAGGGGCGTCCGTTTGTGGGCGCCGCGGGGCATTACCTACCGATTTGCTGGCGCTTGCGGGCCTTTCGCGCGATGAGGTGTTCATCGTAACGTGCTGAAGTGTCGCCCGCCGTCGAATCGTGACCCACATCCCGATGAGAAATTGTCACGTGCACGCCGTATTTGCGCGATCAAGTGCGCCATCCGGGCCGGAATTCGTAAACCATGGGCAACTTCTCCACGAAGTTCATTCTGAAAACCGAACGCGGCATCACGCGCTTGCATGGACAGGTGACTATGGCGGGGCGCTTCAAGGTGTTCCCCGTGTATCACCCTGCGGCGGCGCTGTACGACCCCACGAAGCAGGGTCGCCATCGAAGCCGATTTTCGTCGCTTGGGCGAGCTGCTGAAAAGGGGAGAGCGTCGCGCCCGGCTGGGTTGCGTGCGTGACGGGCCATGGTTCGCTACCGCTCGCCTTTGGCTCGCTATGCGCTCACCTAACGGTGCTTTCATTTTAAAATAAGTGCCGAAATGAACATCGATGGCCCGTTGCGCACGCAGCCCAGCTTGAGCGCGACGCAGCGAAAGCGATTTTAAAAAAGGAACTAATGCATGACTGAAGAATTCGACCCGAAAGTGTACCTGCAGCAAGGCGCGTGGCGCGACGTTCGCCTGGGGCTGCATCGTACGGAAGAGCTGCTCGAGCGCCTGGGCCGCCCGCAAGATCGCCTGCGCATCGTGCGTGGCAGGCACGAACGGCAAGGGGTCGACGTGCGCGTTCACCGCGGGCATTCTGCAAGCGGCGGGCTAAAGGTTGGCCTGTTCACTTCGCCGTATGTTCTGCGCTTCAATGAGCGCATTCAGGTGAACCGCGAAGATATTTCCGATGAAGATTTGCTCGCTGTGGCGCTCGAGGTGCGCGAAGCGGCCGAACGGATGGACGAGCAGCCCACGGCGTTCGAGAGCTTATCACGGCGGCGGCGCTGCTGCACTTTTGCGCAGGTCGGATGCACAGCGGTGGTGCTCGAGGTGGCTTGGGCGGCAGGCTCGACTCCACGAATGTCGTCGTGCCCGAGGTGTGCGCCATTACCTCGATCGCTCTTGACCCACGCATGTGCTGGCGATACCATCGCCAAAATCGCGCAACGAAAAAAGCCGGCATCATCAGCGGGGCTGGCATTCCCGTGGTGAGCTACAAAGAAGCCCGAAGCTGAGGCCGTTATTATGCAGCGTGCTCGCGAGGGCGGGCGCACCGTTGAGTGTGCCGCGCTTCGGTCGCATTCATGCGCATGCGGAAGGTTTGCACCAGGTGTTTTCCTACGACGGCTTCACCGATGTGCGCCTGAAGCTTGCGGGCACCTACCAGCCGAATAATGCCGTGATGGCCATCGAAATTGCCCGCGTGCTGCGCGGACGTGGGTTTGAGATTTCCGATGAGGCCATTAAGGCAGGTCTCGAGGCCACGGTGTGGCAGGGCCGCTTCGAAGTGGTGCGCGACAATCCCACGGTGATTGTCGACGGCGGCCTAACGAGCAAAGGCGCCAATGTGCTGGCGGCGAGCCTGCGCGAGTATTTCCCGCAGGGCGGCGTGACGTTCGTGATGAACGTGCTGCGCGACAAGAATTACCAGGCCATGATTGATGCCACGCTGCCGCTGGCGGCGCGCTACTTCTGCGCCGAGCCGCCCGAAAACGAGCGCGCGCTGCATGCCGACGAGCTGGCCCGTGCCATTCGTGAGCGCGAACTCGAGTTCGAGGGAGTGCACGACTACTGCGTGCAGCGCCTGCAGGTACAGGCCTGCCCGTCGATTGCCAATGCGGTTGAGGGCGCCGTTGAAGCCGCCGGCCCCGATGGCGTGGTGTGCTGCTTCGGCTCGCTCTACGCCATCGCCGATGTGATGGCCGCGTTGAAAGGCTGCTAATGCGTTGCCTGCTCGAATCCTGCTAAATGCTACGAGCGTTTAAACATCCGCTGGCCTTTTATCGTTTATTTCCCTTGCACCATGGTGAGGGAAATCTTCTTGCGGTTGCGGTCGACTTTTTCTACCCACACGTTCACGGTGTCGCCCACGCGTACCACGTCGCTCGGGTGCTTCACGAAGTGATTGGCAAGTTTCGAAATGTGCACAAGGCCGTCTTGGTGCACGCCGATGTCGACGAACGCACCGAAATCGACCACATTGCGCACGGTGCCCTTCAGCTCCATGCCTGGTTCAAGGTCGTCGATGGAAAGCGCCGAGCGGCTGAACACGACTTCGGGGGCGTCGTCGCGCGGATCGCGGCCGGGCTTTTTTCAGCTCGTCGATAATATCGATGAGCGTCAGAATGCCGCAGTCGAGCTGTCCGGCCAATTCGGCCACGCTGCCTGCGCGCTTCTCGATATCGGGAATGCCGCCGCGCTCGAGTTCGCTCGCCGACACGCCGGCCCGCTTGAGCACCTCGGTTGCCACCGGGTAGCTTTTCGGGATGCACGCTCGTGGCGTCGAGCGGGTTTTTGCCGCCCGCAATGCGCAAAAAGCCTGCAGCGTTCAGGTAGGCCTTTGGCCCCAGCTTGGGAACCTTCTTCAGTTCGCGGCGGTCGGCGAAGGCGCCGTTTTCCCTCGCGATAGGCCACGATATTTTTGCTACCGTCGACGTGATGCCCGAAACGTAGCTCAAAAAGGCTCGCGCTGGCGGTGTTCACGTCAACGCCCACGCGGTTGACCACGTCTTCGACCACATACCCCAGCGTACGAGCAAGTTCTGCCTGGTCAAGATCGTGCTGGTACTGGCCCACGCCAATCGATTGCGGCGGAATTTTTTACGAGCTCGGCCAGCGGGTCTTGCAGGCGGCGGCCAAGGCTCATCGCGCCGCGCACGGTCACGTCGAGGTCGGGGTATTCCTGGCTGGCGAGTTCCGATGCGGAATATACCGACGCGCCGGCCTCATTCACGATGGTGTAGCGCAAATCGGGCGCCTGCTCGGCGATGAACTCCGACACCACCTCCTCGGTTTCGCGGCTCGCGGTGCCGTTGCCAATCACGATGGTGTTCACGCGGTCTTTCTTCACGAGACGGGCGAGCTCGCGTTTGGTGCCTGCCACGTCGCCGCGCGGCTTGGTGGGTAGACCACGCTGTGGTCGAGCAGCTTGCCGGTTTCGTCCATTACGGCAATTTTGCAGCCGGTCTGATACCCCGGGTCGAGGGCCAGCACGCGCGCGCCGCGCACGGACGGAATGACAGCAGACCTCGAGGTTTTTGGCGAACACATTGATTGCCTCGGTTTGCGCGCGCACGGTAAGCTTCGCGCGGGCCTCGCGTTCGAGCGAAGGCGCCATGAGGCGCTTGTAGCCATCGGCGATGGCGGCGTCGAACACGGGGGCGCGAACACGCCGCATCGGCGCGGCCAGCGAGCGCCAAGGCGTGCAGTAGCCGCGCTGGCGTCAACATTCACGCGCACACGCAGCTTGCCCTCGCGCTCGCCGCGGTCAATCGCGAGCACACGGTGGTTGGGGATTTTGCGCAAGGGCTCGTCATAGCTGTAATACGGCTCATAGGGAGTCGCCTCGTCGGCATCCGGTGGCCTCGACTACGATATCGGCGGTGTTGTGCGTGAATGCGCGCAGGTCAGCAACGCATTCTGGGTCTTCCGCAACGGTTTCGGCCACAATGTCGCACGCGCCGGCAAGTGCCGCCTCGGGCGTCTCGAAGCCAGCATCCTCGTTGACGTATGCCGCGGCGGCATCGAGCGCGCTGCCTTTGGCTGAGGCCTGCATGATGATCATATTGGCGAGCGGTTCCAAGCCGGCTTCGCGGGCCTTCTGGGCGCCGGGTCATGCGCTTTTGCGGTAGGGCTTGTAGAGGTCCTCGACGCGCTGGAGCTGTGTGGCCTCGCGAATTTGCTGCTCGAGCTCGGGCGTGAGTTTGCCCTGGGCGTCGATAAGCAGGATCACGTCCTCCTTGCGCTGCTCAAGATTGCGCAGGTAGGACAGGCGGTCGTCGAGCGCACGCAGGGCGACGTCGTCCATGCCGCCCGTGGCTTCCTTGCGGTAGCGCGCGATGAAGGGAATGGTGTTGCCCTCGTCGATGAGCTTGACGGCCGCTTCGACGTTTGCGGTCTTAAGGTTGAGCTCGTGGGCGAGCTGTTCAATCAGATTCATAGAGCTCCTCTTAATTGTGGAGTGCTTATTGTACGCGCGCCGTTATGCCGCTCGCGCGTTTGCTGTCGAATCTGCTAAATGCTCGGAACCTGTTAAACGCTACGAGCATTTAACAGGTCGCATTCCAAAACAGGGATTTCCCTGCGTTCCTGAAGCATTCACGCTTGCTCCAAAAGTCGAGAAAAATAGTTTGACGAACTAAGTAATATCGATATACTTCGGTTCGAGCTTTTCTGGGCGCCGCGTTTGATGTCCGACGCGCGTGGAAGCGCTGCCTCGAAAACCCCGTTTGTAGGGCAGTGCGCGACAGGGGGAAAACGGCGCAAGCTGACATGCATGCTGCATGTGATCAGCCTCATTCATGCGGAACCGCTCGTCGCTTCCCTCGATGTCGCCCGACTGAAGGAGCAGTTTGTGAAAATCGCCATTGTCACCGATTCGACGTGCGATTGGGCGCTCGATGAGTTCGCCCGCCGCAATGTTGAGATGGTGCCGTTGAAAATTTGTTTTAGCAACGAATCATTCGCCGACCAAATCGAAATCTCGACCGACGAGTTCTATGACCGCATGATAGACGCGGTCGACCTACCCAGCACATCGCAGCCTTCGCCGCACGACTTCGCGCGAAGTTGTTCGAGCGCTTGGCTGAAAAGAGGGCTACGAAGGCGCTGTGTGTCTGCATATCGCTCTTCCGCTTTCAGGAACGCCCCAGGTTGCGGGCATTGCTGGGGCCGACGCCCCGCTCGACGTGCGCGTGATTGACACGCGATGCGCTACCCTCCGCTCGGCCTTATGGTCGATGCTGCCTGCGAGCTGCGCGATTCCGGCGCAAGCCTCGACGATATGTGCGAAAAGCTTGTCGCTTTCCGTGACGCGATTTGCACGGTGCTCGTTCCCCGACTCGCTTGACAACTTGGTGCGCGGCGGACGCTTTCCCGAAGAAGCCGCCAAACAGGCCAGCGTGTTGAACATGCGTATGATGCTCACGTTCAACGAGGAAGACGGCAAGGTTGGCGTTATAGGCAAGTCGAAGGGCGCGAAAGGAGACCATCAAAGACACCGCCGCGTTCATCGAAAACTATGCCGCCGAACACGGCCGCACCCGCCTTCGCTTGGTGCATTGCCGCAACCCAAAAGCGGTAGAAACTTTGATAGACACGCTAACTAAAATCTAAAGGTAGACTTCGAGGTAGTATCGATTGACCCATGCGGCGCGACCATTGCAACGCACCTGGGCATGGATTGCATTCGGCGTGGCTATGGCGCCTGCCGCGCGCTGCGAATAGAAAGGTTCGGAATGGAAGCGAGTTCGGCGAGGGAGCAAAAGGCAGGAAGTCAACGAACTTCTTGTCGAAACCTTCAATAGCATTTTGCGCGTAGAGGAAAATGCGCTGAAGAATCGCCCTGACCCGCGGCCTCACGATTTCAGAAATCCCACACCATTCATGCCATCGGCCTGAACGGCGCGAGTCCCATGAATGTGGTTGCCTCGCGTCTCGATGTGACGCTCGCGACTCTTACGGCAGCCATCGGCAAGCTTGCGACCAAGGGTTTGTGCAGCACACGTTGCGAGGCCGATCGTCGGCAGGTGCTTTTGTGTCGCTCACTAAGGAAGGCAGGAAGGCCTACCGCGCCCATCAGAGCTGTTCCACCGTCAAATGGTCGATGCCGCGCTCGATGGGCTCACTCCCGAAGAAGAGGCCGCATTCGCGCGAGGCCTCTCGAAGGTGAAGGCGTTTTCGAGCATCACTCGTAAAGGGCGTCGGTACGCGCGAAATGATTTACGAAAAGAAGGAGTTGGGCTTTCGCCCCTCTTTTAGGCAAATATAGTTAGACAAGCTAACAATTAGAAAGGCTAAAAGAAATGACCACTCTCGAAACCATCCAAGAGATCCTGAACGAGAACCTCGACATCGACCCCGCTACCGTTGCCGCCGACTCCACGTTCGAGTCTCTCGGTATCGATTCGCTCGACATGGTTGAGCTCGTGTGCGAGATCGAAAACCGCTTCGACATCGAGCTCGGCGAAGCCGAGGGCCTCGACACGGTTGGCAAAAGCTGGTCGACTACATCGACGGCCTGAAATAAGGCGCGCACATTCCGAGCCGAATTGTCGGCTGAGGGTTTTGTCGTAGCGGAACCGCGCGATGCGTTTTGCGCGAGTTCCGCACGAGCCGAACGCCCAGTGGGCTGTTCGTGAGAGCTCGGGACTGTTTGGGTTTAGCGAAACGTATCGCGCGCGGTTCCGCCACGGCGGGATGCAACGAAAGAGGGGATGTATGAACACCCGCGTAACAGATCTTTTGGGCATTCGCGTGCCCGTCATCCAGGGGCGCCATGGCCCGCATCGCCGACGGCAAACTCGCCGGTGCGGTGTCTGCGGCGGGCGGCTTGGGCATTATCGCCTGTGGCGGCGCGCCACTCGCGTGGATCGAAGAACAGGTGCGCATTGCCCGCGAAATCGCTGGCGACGCTCCCCCTCGGTGCAAACGTCATGCTCATGGATCCGCAGGCGCCCCAGGTGGCGGAGCTGCTCACCGCTGCGCGTCGACGTGGTTACACGGGCGCGGGCAGCCCTGCGAATTTCATGGCAGCCTGGAAAGAGGCTGGCATAAAGGTGGTTCCCGTGGTGGCGTCTTCGGCGCTCGCCGCCGCGCATGGAGCGCATGGGCGCCGACGCGGTGGTTGCCGAGGGCTGCGGGCCGGTGGCCACATTGGCGAGCTCACCACTATGGCGCTCGTCCCGAGTGTATGTGATGCCGTGCGCATTCCCGTGATCGCGGCGGGCGGCATCGCCGACGGCCGTGGCATGGCGGCCGCGTTCGCGCTGGGCGCCGAGGGCGTGCAGGTGGGCACCGCTCCTTACGGTTGAAGAATGCTGCATCGCCGATGCGTATAAGGAACGCGTGCTGAAGGCGAAAGATTCCGACACCGTGGTGACGGGCCGTGGAAGCGGACACCCGGTGCGCGGCTTGAAGAACAAGTGGGCGCGCGCGATGCGCAAGCTCGAATGCGATGCCGCCGCCAACCCCGACGAGGCTCGAGGGCATGTACGCCGGCTCGCTTCGCCGCGCGGTGGAAGGCGATGTCGATGGCGGCTCCATGATGGCCGGCCAGTCGGCAGCGCTTGCATGAGCGCAAAACCGCAGCTCAGGCCATTGCCGACCTTTTGGCCGATGCCGAGGTGCGCGGTGGCATGAACCTGCAACAGCTCGCTTGCGCCAACGCTCAGCGTACGGGCCGCGCCGCGTGCGTCGTGGAAGGAAGGAATAGCCCATGGGTGTCGCATTTCTTTTGAGCGGCCAAGGCGCGCAGAAACCCGGCATGGGCGCGGCCCTGATTGAACAGGGTGCGCCCGAGGTGGCGGAAACCTTCGCCATTGCGAGCGAGGCCTTCGGGCTCGATGTGGCTGACGTGTGCCCTGAACGCTTCCGCGGAAACGCTGCGCGACACCGCGTTCGCCCAACCGGCCATAGTGCACGCTTTCCGTCGCCGTTGCTAAAGCGCTTGAAGCCCGCGGGTTCGCCCGCATACGTGGCGGGCTTCTCGCTCGGGCAAATCGCGGCCCTTTGCGGTAAGCGGCATGGTAAGCGAGCGTGATGCGTTTCGCATAGCCGCTTTACGCGCGAAGGTTATGGCTGAAGCCGCGGCGGCGCGCCCGGGTTCGATGTGCGCGCTGCTTGGCGGCGAGCCCGAGGCAAGCGAAGTGTGCTCGAGGCGCTGCGCAAGGCGACGTGCTCGTGTGCGCCAACTACAACGCACCTGGTCAAATTGTTATTTCGGTGACGTTGCCGCCGTGGATCGCGCTGTTGCTTTATGGAAAGAACGCCCGCGCCATAAGGCTTCGATGCTCGCGACTTCGGGCGCATTCCACAGTCCGCTTATGCAGCCGGCCGGCGGGGCGCTCGCGGAATTCCTCGAAGAAGTCGAATTCCACGAGGCTCGCACGCCGCTTGTGTGCAACGTGGACGCCCGTCCGCTTTCTGCGGCCGATGCTCGTGCGCACCTGGCGAGCCAGGTTGTTTCGCCCGTTCTGTTTGAGCAAAGCGTGCATTGGCTTTCTGAGCAGGGTGTCGACACGTTCGTGGAATGCGGGTTCGGCGGCGTGCTCACCAAGCTCGTCAAGCGCATTGAGTCTGCCGCGGCGCGATTCGCGCCCGTATCACCCGAAGAAATTGCCCAGGTCGCAAGCGAAGTCGCTTGCGGCGGTGCCGAATAAGAAGGAGTCTTCATGACCGAGATGAACACGGCGGCGGCCGACGCTCCGCGCGGGTGCGCGGTGGTCACGGGCGGCGCCCGCGGCATGGAAAGGCGGTGTGCGAAGCGCTTGCGGCGCGCGGTTACAACGTGGCCGTGAACCACTCCGCACGCCGGCAGCGCGGAAGCGGCCGCCGAGGTGGCGGCGAGTTTGCGCGAGCGATTTGGCGTGGAGGCGGCGGCCATTCAGGCCGATGTTTCGAGCTTCGATGCGGCGGCGGGCCTCATGCAGGCTGCGCGCGAGAAGCTCGGCGAGGTGAGCGTGCTTGTGAACAATGCGGGCATCACGCGCGATGCGCTGTTCCTGCGCATGAAGGAAGACGATTTCGACCGCGTGGTGGCCGTGAACCTGAAAGGCGCGTTCAACTGCTGCAAGGCTGTGGTGCCTGCCATGTGCAAAGCAGCGCCGCGGCCGCATCGTGAACATGTCGAGCATTTCGGGCTTGCATGGCAACGTGGGCCAGGTGAACTATGCCGCGTCGAAGGCGGGCATCGTGGGCCTTACAAGTCGCTTGCGCGCGGGTCAGAGGCCGCGCGGCGTAACCGTGAACGCGGTGGCTCCCGGCTTCATCGTGACCGACATGACCGATGCCGTTCCCGAGAAGGTGAAGGAATCGGTGCTCGGCAACATTCCTGAGCGCAGGTTCGGCCAGCCGAGCGAAGTGGCGAGTCTCGTGGCGTTCCTTTGCGAGCGACGATGCTGCGTATATTACCGGCCAGGCAATTGAGATTGACGGAGGTTTGGCGCTGTGACGTGCGAAAAGAGTGAATTTCCTGAAGGCCGACGGCACGCGTCGAGTCGTAATTACCGGCATGGGCGCCATTTCTCCCGCGGGCACAGGCGTCGATGCGCTGTGGAATGCGGTCTATTCCGAAAGCAATGCATCGCGCCCATCACGCGCTTCGATACGTCCGAATTCGCCGGATCGCTTGCCGCCGAGGTGCCGAACTCGACGCGGCAGCGTGCGGTATGTCGAAGAAGGAAGCGCGCCGCTTCGCGCTGTTCGTGCAGTACGCCATCGCCGCCTCGGAAGAGGCGTGGGCGCAGGCGGGCATCGACATGGAGGCTGAAGACGCTAGCGCGCGCGGCATGCGTGTGGGGAAGCGGCATTGGCGGCCTGGAGGAATTCCAGCGCGGTTGCGACACGCTTTCGCAGAAAGGCCCCAAGCGCGTGAATCCCTGTTCATTCCCACAATGATTGAGAACATGGCGGCGGGCAACCTGTCCATTCGCTTCGGGCTGAAAGCCGATTGCCTCTCGATTGTGACGGCGTGCGCGACGGGCACGCATTGCGTGGGCGAGGCGTATCGCCTTATTCGCCATGGCTATGCCGATATAGCGCTCGCGGGTGGCAGCGAAGAATCCATTTCGCCCATATGCTTGGCGGGCTTCGGCAATTTGGGCGCGACCTCGAAATCGACCGATCCGACAGCGGCATCGATGCCGTTCGACGTGAATCGCGGCGGTTTTGTTCCTGGCGAGGGCGCGGGCGCATTGGTGCTCGAATCGCTTGAGCACGCCGTGGCGCGTGGTGCGAATATTCTGGCGGAAGTGGCCGGTTTTGGCTCGACGGGCGACGCGTACCATGACGGCGCCCGAGCCGTCGGGCGAAGGCGCGGTGCGCGCGATGCGCCAGGCGCTTGCTGAAGGCGGTTTCACGCCCGATGACCTGGGTCATTTGAATGCGCACGGAACCTCGACGCATGCAAATGACGCCATGGAGTCGGTTGCGCTGAAAGCCCTGGTGGGCGAGGAACGCGCGGCGGACGCCCGTGACTTCAGTGAAGGGCTCCATTGGCCATACGCTTGGCGCGGCAGGCGCCTTTTGAGGCAACCGTCTGCGCGCTTTCAGTGGCAAACGATTGCGTGCCGCCCACTGCGGGCACGCGCGAGATCGACCCCGAGTGCGGCGTGAACGTGCCGCTTTGAGCCGATTGAGGCTGCAGCAGAAGGTGGCGCTGTCGAACTCGCTGGGCTTTGGCGGCCACAATGGTTTCGTTGGCTCTTTCCCCGTTTGCGGGGAAATAGCGGCCGACGCTGCGCTGGTCTCTCGCGGGCATCTTGCCGTTCGAGTCTCGCGTATGGCCGCGAAGGCCAATGCGCTCGCCCTTTCGTGGCAATCTGCTCCGCGAGACCTTGCTCGCTGACGTTGGTTCGGAATCACGACGTCCGACGTTGAGAGATGAAGCGACTTTGCGGAATGCCCTAGTTGCTGGTGTTTGGTGCGGCTGGATGTTCGTTGATGAATCAGGCGCATTCGCTTTTTAATTTGGAAGGGATAGACCCCCATGGCAATAACGTATCCGTGGACGCGATGGGATTATGGCGGTTCTGCCACATCGCGACCCGTTTTTTGTGGCTGACGCGTGTGGTGGAATGCGTGCCTGGCGAGCATATTGTCGCCGAACTCGATGTCGACCCTACTTTGCCGCTGTTCAATGGGCATTTCCTGAGCATCCTGTTTGCCAGGCGTCATCATTATGGAAGCGCTTGCCCAGGCGGCAAGCTTCTGCGTGCTCGAAGCGCGTGGGGCAGAGGGCGCAATCGGTTTCTAACGGGGTCGATAAAGGAAGTTTCGCCATCAGGTTCAGCCAGGTGACACCCCTTCGCTGGAGGCCGACACATCGTGCATGGTGGTGGCCGAGGTTGTAGCGACCGTCAGCCGCCCGCCACTCAGAAGTACGTGTTGGCGTAGGGGCGCGAGTGCGGTCGGAACCTGTTAAATTGTTAAACGCTGCGAGCATTTAACAGGTGCTCAGAAGGCGCGGCCGTGCCTGTGCGCCGGCGCGTCTTGTCCTGCCGAAAGCGGTGCGAGCGCGTTCCGGTTCTGCGAAACGGTGCAATGGAGAGTCGGGGCTCGGACCTGCCAAACGCTACACGTGAGCATGTAACAGGTCGAGCATGTAACGGATTCGTTCTAAGAAGAGAAAGCGTGCAGTTATGCTGCGTTCGAAGAAACGGCATATGACCATTGGCGATGCGGCCGCCGCGCCCGCGGCTCCTGCCGCGGAAGGTGTCGATGCGCTTCGCGTGCGAGCAGGAATCGGCGGCGATTTACGCTGCCACCGAACCGCTAAAAGCCTGGTCGAGGAATTGCGTTCGGCCGGCGCTGCGCGCGTGCTCGTGGTGAACGCGGGCACGACGGGCGAATCTATCGTCGCGGGTTGCTTGGCGGCGGGCCTTATGCCGTGCGTCGCCTATACCGAAGACATGGCGCGCGGCGCATGTGAAGCTGCTCCGAAAAACCGTGTGCGTGGGCAAAGCCGCGAAACGGGCGCTCTCGACGACAGCTATCGCGTGCTTTCTGCGGCCGAATCGGCTGATGCGCAGGCGATTTTGCTCGTTGATTCGCGCCTCGCGGTTGAGAGCGTTTCCTTTCCATGGCAGCCGACGAGCATCGCAGCGTCTACAGCGTGCCCGTGGCCTCGATCAGCGCGGGCGTTCGGCGGCATCACGCGCGTGGCGCACTTGCTCGGCGCCAAGCGACGCGGCGCGTTACCGTGGCGACGACTCGTGGGTCACGTGCCCGAAGTGCCACCGCATCGACGCGCAGCGCGTGCTTGCCAACCACAAAATGTGCCCCGAGTGCGGCCATCATTTCCGCATGACGTCGGCCGAGCGCTTGGCGAGCGTGCTTGACGCGGAAAGCTTCGAGTGCTGGTTTGAAACTGAAGGCGCCGACGTGCCGAAACCGACCCGCTCGATTTCGGTTATCTGGACAAAATCGGCGGCATGCGAAAGAAGACGGGCCTGCGCGGGAGGGCGTGCGCTGCGGCGGCGGGTCGCATCGCGGGCATGCGCGTGGCGATTGGCGTAATGGATTCCCACGTTCTTCATGGGTTCGATGGGCTCGGTGGTGCGAGCGCATTACGCGCCCGACAGAGCATGCCACCGAAGAGGGCTTGCCGTGGTGCTGTTTACCTGCTCGGGCGGCGGCGCGCATGCAGGGAGGGCCTGGTTTCGCTCATGCAAATGGCGAAAATCTCGGCCGCGATTGAGCGGCACGGCGAGGCGGGCCTGCCGTATTTTCTCGATTACCGATCCCCCCTACGGGCGGCGTGACCGCGAGTTTCATGCGATGGTGGGCGACGTGATTATTTCGAGCCCCGCGCGCTTATCGTGGCTTCGCTGGCCGTCGCGTGATTCAGACACCATTCGCCAGGAGCTGCCCAAAGGGAATTCCAAACGGCGGAATTCGCGCTCGAGCACGGCCTATCGATGCAATCGTCGAGCGTCCGCGCATTCGTGAGACGCTCGGGCGAACCTGCTTGCGCTGCATGCTGCAAGCCTGAATCGTGCGCCGCGCGGGTTTGTCGCGGTGGCTCACAGGCCGGCCGCGAACCCTACGCCGAAATGCGAGCTAGGCGGCGGGCGCGAGCTTGCCGCCGACGACAGCACGATATTCTTTCGGGCGTGCGCGCCGTTGCCGCCAAGGCTGCCGCGGCGGTTCCCAAGCGCGCGTCGCGAACGGGCGCTCGGTGGCGACGCGCCGTGCTTGGCACCGGGCGGAAATCGAGCAGTACACTTCGAAGCCCGGAGCCGCGAAGCAGGCTGAGGCGGCGGAAAATCCCGCATGGGCCAGCGTGCAAACCGCGCGCACGTGCATCGCCCCACCGCAGGTCGCTATTTGGAAGCGACGTGCGAGGGTTTCTTCGGAGTGCCACGGCGATCGTGGTTTGCCGACGACGCCGCCATTGTGGCGGGCATCGGCTGGGTCGCGTGGTGAGCCGGCAACGCTCATCGCGCGCAGGAAAAGCGCCGTGACCTGCAAGATCGCATCAAGCGTAACTTCGGCTGCCCGCAGCCCGAGGGCTATCGCAAGAGCCTGCGCCTTATGCGCCAGGCCGGCGCTTTGGGCGCGCGGTGGGTGCTTCGTGGGACACGCAGGGCGCGTTCTGCGGCAAAAGAGGCCGGAGGAGCGCGGCCAGGCAATGCCATCGCCGGACAACCTGTATGCCATGGCAGGGCTTCGCGTGCCCACGGTGAGCGTGCTCAAGTGGGCGAAGGTGGCAGCGGCGGTGCGCTCGCGCTTGCGCTGGCCGACCGCGTGGCCATGCAGGAGCATGCCGTGTATTCGGTGCTCTCGCCCGAGGGCTTCGCGTCCATTCTGTGGAAAGATCGCTCGCGCGCGGCCGAGGCGGCTGCGGTCATGCGCATGAACGCCTACGAGATTTTCGACATGGATATCGTCGACGTGGTGCTCGAAAGGCGAGGGCTCGCTTCGGCCAACCCCGATTTCGCGATCGCCAACGGTGGCGTATGTGGAAGAAAGTCTCGACAGCTTTCCGCCCTGCCTATCGACGAGCTGCTTGAGCAACGCTACGAGCGTTTCCGCAAGTTCTAAAGCGAGTATAAAACGCACAAGCCCAGGTTTTTCTTCCTGGAGGTGACCTGGGCTTTTTGTATTGCTGTCGCCGACGACGTTTTGGCTGTCTGGCGTTGTTATAGCTGTTGTTGGCGTTTGCCGTCGTTGGCCTGCCACCTGGCTTTGTGGCGGCCGCAGTGGGCTTGCCGTTGTCATTTTGCCTTGCCGGTTCGCCGCCAGCCTGCCACCGCCGCCAGTTCGCTGTTGCGTCTTTTTACAGCGAAGCGGCCTGCTTCTTCTTGGACAGAACCAGTATGGCGAGCGCAATAACGATGGCGGAAGCGATTGCCAGCGCGGTGCCGTCGGCAACGTGCAGCGCGGGGATGCCGACGAGCACGCCGGTGCGTGGGGACGAGCCAAATGAGCCACACGCAAATGCTCAGGCGATGGAAGTTGTGGCGCTGCTTGCTATCGCCGCGCAGCAGAACGTACGTCGCCCAGGTCGCGTGGAAGAGCATAAGCGCGATGGCGCGCCGCCGGTGACGGGATGCAGAAGCGAGATGGAAACCGCCGCTTTGGGCCATGGAGCTCATGATGGCGGTGCCGGTGGAGTCGCACGCGAGGCCGATCCAGAAGAAAATCAGATGCGAGCGCCTTCAGCGTGCCGGAGTTGCGTTCGCCGAAACGCCGATTGTAGGCGACAAAGGGCGAGGGAAATGATCGTGGTGGCGGCGATAAGAATAGGTGACATGTTGTCCTCTAAGATGAAAGGGCGGTTGGATTCGAACAGCCGCGGCGCTCGTTCGTTTTGACGTGTTTTATCTTGGAGGTGATTGGTGTGAACATCAAAGACGTCTTGTTCACTTTTTCGAAAACCGAGGTATACGTGCGAAAAACAATGCCCTGAACAGGAGGAATAGACCCCTGTAGCTGCGCCTTCGAAGATGAACAATCCCTGAAAGCCCGTGCGAAAAACGTTCCGTCGGTCGAAATCGTTCGTCTCAGACACGCGAAAAATCGTGGCGATACGGAGGCGATCGCCGTCGTTCTCTCGGCTACATCGATTTTGACCACAAACGGCGAGTCGGGTGCTTTGAGATGCTGGGGCCAGGTTGCCCATTGGCACCCCAAAGCGCTCATTTCGTTAATAGGTCTAAATCTTCGGTCGTTGCGAAACGCTCAACAACGCAGTTAATACCCCAGCAAATCTACCAAAGCTCGCCTTTGCTGCGTTGCGCTTTCTCGCTATGCTTTTGAATGGCTTCGACCACTTAGGAGCATCGGACCAGTATTCCTTAAGAAACGATGCTTTTTAAAGGCGAGAAAAGCCTAGGTTGCATGAGCAGAACTCGCTCTCGGTTTTAGCTGCCTATTTTCCTAGAGGCTTTCTGCCATTCACCGTGCTATGTTCGGCCTGAATCACAAGCATCTCAATTTCCGGCCGCGTAAAAAAAGCTCAGTACCTCAGTTCCATTTTGACGGCGCTTTGGAAACTCGAATTTGGCTGATTTGCTATCAACGATTCGTGCCACCGTCAAACCCGAAGCATCTCTTGACTCATAGCTCATGCCGAAATACTCGTCGGCTATCTTTGTCTGCCTTTGCGGAGCCTTTCGTATACGGTCTGTCGAAGTAAGTGTTATCCATTACCATTATGATCGCGGGGCACGACAAGCAAATCATTGTCATACAGCGTCTGAATCACGGCGCCCTCAGCCGTACCTTCAACGCTGAACAAAACAAATCTATGGGTAAGGTAGTCGAGGGCCGTGTTATTCATTGACATGCTTCGCAAACATAGGAACGCATCGCCTGAACGTCTGGATATCGAGGCATTGAGCCCTTAATGACGTTGTTAATCACAACGTCGCTCTTCTTATTCTCTATGCGGCCAATGCGGTCTGGTATTTAACAACTTCGGTGTCGAATGATTCGTTTCGCACTAAAGAGATAGACGTTGTCCTTTCTCTTGAGGCCATCGAGCAGTTCAGGATAATGCGTCGAGAACAACAAAACGGCACCGTGAGGATTGGTGACAGGGGAAGCAAACAAACCGATCACCGTTCCCACAAGGGATCTATTAAGGCCGGTTTCCATTTCGTCAACGATGAGATATCCCCCGCTCTTAAGGGCGCTTATAGCGCGGTTAACGAGTTCGGCTCCAAGAATGGTGCCGTTCGAGAGGATATAGGATGCGACTGTGGGGTTAACGACCCGCTCCAGGGACTCATTCTTAAACTTGAGGTGAAAACCTGGTTCTCAGCATTCCAGTTGAGATATTCAACACTTGGGTCAAAAGTTGGACAATGGAGGTTGGCAGGGGACATGAGTGGTAGTGTCCTTTTGAGGAATCCACCTGTACGGTCTTCTTTCCCGTAACTATCGAGACGATTGATACGTCATCGCCAAGGAACGTTCTTTTGGCCTCGTCGAGCACGGTTGGGTCGTTCGTGGGTCCATTCCGCCTCATAAGAAGAGTAGATTTGTTCCTGAAGGCATCGATGTCCAAAATTGTCTTACGCGAAATTTGCGCAGACGAATACTTCCAAAGTTGCTCGTTGGCAAACGCGTATGAGTCAAAGCCCCGCTCGCCAATCGGCGCCGTTCCGGTCGAATCGGCATCAATGAGCGCCAACTCCGATTCTATAAGGTAGAAGGAATCCCTCTCGTAGAACACGCACGAGATAGACAGGCGAGTGCCATTCTCCCCAGTTTGTCATCTTTGGGCGTAAATCGACGCATGAGATAGGGGCCTGACATATAGCCCAGAATAAAGCGGATGATATTGAGCGCGGTGGTCTTGCCCGACGCATTAACGCCAACCATGCCGATAACATTTTCCCGTGTAGACGGAAGACTTCTCGCAAACGGGCGTGACGTCAGAGATATTGCCTTCATCGTCACGAGGAACGCGATCGGTGGCGATGAAATCCAGTTCGAAAAGGCAGTTCTTAAACAGTTCGGCACCGTCGACCTTCACTTTAAGCAGGCGCATGCTATCTCCTTCCGTTGTTGCAATTATAACCACTTTTTTTGGTTATAAGTATCAACAGATTGAGATATCCATAGATAGAAACAACAAGTTTTAGCAAGAGAAATAATGCGTTGACATCGCCAGCCTTTTCAATCTCGGCTTTCAGATTCGCCCGCCGCCGCGCGTCTACTCCTCGCTTTTTGTAGAGCGTCGACCTTAGAAGGCCGAACAGCACTTTGCAGTCGCCGTTTTGGTGGCGCAGGCTGTCGAGCACGTTGTCGAGCGTGAACTCGCACACGCTTCGCGGAGTGAAGCCGTCGGGCAAATCGGCAATGATGTTCGGGTCGTGCTTGTAGATTTCGACAAGGCCGTTTACTACGTGCTCGATTTGCTGCGACTCGCGCAGGCGCGCTGCGGCTCGTTCGGCGGAAGGCAGGGCCTCGGCGCCGCGCAGCCAGTATTCGCGAAAGTGGTTAAACACCTGGTGCATGCTCACGTTCATTTTCTCGCAGTAGTCGACGAACGCGGTGTGCGCATCGAGGTGACAGAATTCCTTGTAGAACGCGCGCGCGAAATACAGCTCGATCGTCGCGATGGTGAGCTCGTCTTTCGCGGCGAAGAATCGGTACGGTGCCCACGCTCACGACGCTTTCGTGGCAAGCCCACGAATGGAAGCGCCGAAATGCCGCCTTCTTCGGCGATTTCGTAGGCGTTTTCCAGAAGCTCTTCTTTGAAATGATGCTCTGTGCCATGACGTTCGGCCTTCCTGAAGCGCGTGGTTAATGACTTGCTCAAATTGTTCCGCCGAGCGGTTATGGGTGTGGCCGTTCGGCGACCGTTTGCCCTATACGATTCCCAAGTGAGGGAGGCTTTCTTTAATCGTATTATGCGTTTTGCCTTCAAGATATGCGTGATTGAGCTGCGATTTTTGATATGAAAAGTGCGATCCCTTCTGTCTTATTGATGAGTTCATGTGTGAAGAATTGCTCCCAGCTGAAGAACTCGGGAACTCTCGATGTAATCAAACGGGTTCAGCAGCATGTCCTGCGTTTCTTTGTCGGCGAAAAGGCCAGATTTTAAAACAAGCCATTCGAACGATTCCGGCAAGAAAAAGTTTAATGCTCTTGAATCGTTGAAGCGATGTGAGCAGCTCCATTTCGGGACCGAACGCAGCACCGTCTGCGATAACGAGGACGTCGCTTTCCTCTCGCTCAAGCACGATGTCGTAAATGTGCGATTTGCCATTTGCGCTTATGCAGGGAATGCCGCTTTTCTCGCACAGAGCGCTGAAAAACTGGTATCCCGAATTGCTGTCCTCCACGATGACGGCCTGGGGCTTCGCCGATGAATTCCGCCGTGCCGTAAATTCGATACGTCGAGGCATAAGTGCGCGAATATACGGGGTATTTTGTAGTTGATCGATTTGTGTTTTTGAGGCCGTATATCTCATCGACGCTGTAGGGCAGCTGAGGAAGCGATTCACGTGCGACGAGCACGTAGTAATTGCTGCTGTGCCTTTGCGGCATGCGCGAACTCATACGAGCGCATGAAAGCGTTGTCTTCGTCGACGAATACAATGCTGTTTTCGATGGAAGAAAGGTCGCGCAGCCAATTACGTCCCGAAAGCACCTTGCAGGGCGCGTCGCAGTTGACTGTCACGCCGCTGCTTGCGCCCAGCTCGTCATAGGCCGCGATGAGCTCTAGTAGGGTCGTTTTCCCGTTGCGCTTTTGCCTTGCAGTATTGTGAGGTTCCTTTTTGATATAGAGCTTTTATTTGCACTTTGTTGTTGCGAACAACTACCTGGTATGCGCCTTTCATCGGCATTCTCCCTGAGGCATTTGCCGGCGACGAGAACGAGTTCGTTCATGTTATGTGCGATTTCGCCGGTGTTCGCAATTTTGATGACAAAATTTCGCTTGCCGAAGTCCATAAGATGGTAGAGGTTAATCGTGATATCGTGGTGCGTTCCGATTTCCAGAATCCATCGAGCGCAATTGTCGCCGCAATTCGAAGCGTTGTAGATGTTTTCGGGCATGAAATACATAAGAAGCAGGGTCTTCGTCCCGCTTGACAGCTTTTCCGGCGGAATAATGCCGAGGATTTTAGTGTCGATGGCATTGCGGCCCACGACATCGCCGCGATCGATGAACTTGATGACTTTCTGCGCGAAGGGATCTGTGAGCCATTCGGGCGAATACGTGTTGTTGAAAAAAACACGGATGTGTTATAGATGACGTTATCCATATCGCCGTAATGAATGGTTAGCAAGGCATCCCCTTTCTTCGTCTGGTGTAAGTATATATCAGTCCTTTCGGCGCCTTTGTGTTGCTCGCGCTAAGTACGAAGGGAAACCAGATTCGCGCAGCACGTGGATGGGTCGGTGTCAATTATGGCTTCAAGGACGCGGGGCCAACCTGGTACGTTTTTCCGTCAGAAGCAGTTGTTGCAATTTTGCAACAACTGAATTGTGGTCGAACTCGTCCTCCTCGAATGGGCTTCGCATGACACCGATTCTCGTTTGCGTCTCGTCTTATCGCCGCTTTTCATGAAGGGTGAAGCAACGTTTTTTTCCAATGCTAAAATTGTCCCAAAAAGTCCTTGTTATTGGGCGTGTTCTGTTCGAATGAAGCTCGCCTTGCTTCGGCCGGAGGTTTTGTGAAGACCAAACAATGCCAGTCGTTTCCCTTCTGGTTCCTATATGCAACGTTGAGCGCTATTTGCGCGAGTGTCTCGATTCTGCGGCAGCGCAAACGCTGCGTGACATCGAGGTCATTTGCATCAATGATGGGTCGACTGATAGCTCGCTCGATATCATTAACGAGTACGTTGCGCGTGATAGTCGTTTCGCGTTATTGACAAGCCGAACAGTGGTTACGGCGACTCTATGAACCAGGGTATCGCGGCGGCCCGGGGATTTATATTGGCATTCTCGAATCGGACGATTTCATGTTTTCCGACGCGCTCGAAAAGCTTGTTGCTAAGGCTCGGCAAACCAATGCCCAGGTCGTCAAAGGCGACTTCTTCCTGGGATTGGTCGACTCCTGTACAGCGCAAAGAGCTTTTCAGCATTATCGACAAGCCGATGCTCGGAGATGCGTATTGTCCCATCGACCGTCCGGGCATCTTTTTATAAGAAGCCGTCTATTTGGTCGGCGATTTATCGTCGCGATTTTAACGAGAACGACATTCGTTTTCTTCCCACTCCTGGCGCGTCGTACCAAGATGCGGGCTTCAACTTTAAGGTATGGGCTTGTGCGCAGCGTGCCGCCTTTATCGACGATCCTGTTTTGTGTTACCGCCAAGACAACGAAAATCGTCTGTTAACTCGCCGAACAAGGTTTTCTGCGTGTGCGACGAATACGAGGAAATGCAACGCTTCCTTGACAATCGCCCCCAGCTGAAAAGCAAATTGCAGGGCGTGCTTATGCGCATGAAGGTCGATAGCTATCGATGGAATGACGAACGTCTGGTCGATAGTCTGCGTGCAGAATTCTGGCGCGCGTCGGAAGAGCTGAAGCAGGATTGGGATGCCGGTCGTGTTGACCTGTCGCTTTTTCGACCCACGCGGCGAAAACCGACCTGCGGCTCATGATTGAGTCGCCGACGGCATATATCGAGAAACGAGAGGATTTTCGCAAGCCCGGAAAGCTCAACACGTTCAAGCACTATTTCAAGATTGGCGGTCTGCCACTCGTGTGGCGTGTGCTGCAATATCAGCGTACCTATGGCCACAACGAACATCCCGATGATTGTGCGGTGGTGGCCTCTAAACCGAAATCGAATGAAGCGGGGGAGCGTTAAATGCCGACGCCTCGAATTTCGGTTATTGTGCCGATTTACAAAGTCGAAGACTGCCTGGCATGGTGCCTGAATTCCCTCGTTGCTCAAGATGCGCCCGATTTCGAGGCGATTCTTGTAAACGATGGTTCTCCGATGGCTCGCGCGAGATTGCTGAGCGCTATGCGCTTTGCGACGATCGTTTTAAACTAGTCGATAAGGGAAAACGGTGGGCTTTCAAGCGCGCGTAACGCTGGCATTCGCGTCGCCTCGGCTCCAGTTGTTGCATTCCTCGATTCCGACGATCGTTTTACGCCCGATGCCTGTCGTGTGATTTGTGAAACTTTTCGACCAAACTGGGGCCGATATCGTGACCTTTGGCGCGAACGCTTATCCGCCCGAGGCAAGCTATCCGTGGCTTGAGGCATGTATTGAGCCCTCGCGATGCGCAGTGAAACTATAGCCCCGATATTTTATTTAAGGGAAGCGTCTCGTCCTTTTGCATGGCGCACAGCCTGCTCGCGCAGCTTTTTGCAGGAAAGTGCTATTTGCTTCGAGGAGTCTGTTAAATACGGCGAAGACCAGGTGTTCGACTTCGCGATTTACCCTCGTGCGAAAAAAACGGTCTTTATCTCGAATAAGCTGTACGACTATCGTGTGGCGCGATCCGGGTCTCTTATGGACACTATGCGGCAGAGCGACGAGGCGCGTCTGCTCGAGCATGTGAAAATCTACGCAGCCATCGTGTGCGACTGGCGCCGCGACGGCCTTATTGAAAAATATCCCAACGACCTGGCATTTTTCCTTTTGTGAATTCGTGCTTTATGATGCGCTCCGTTTGTTGAAGGAAATGCGATTTCCGTTTTGCGGCAGCAGGAAAAATGCTGAAGGAAGAAGGCTGTGTATTCTTGGCATCGAGTGACGGCAAGCCCTCGGTGCGCTCTATGCTCGAATGCGCACTCGAAGAAACGGCGCCGAAGGCAGCGCTGCAACAAGGGCGAAGCTCATGGCCGATTTCGATGCGCTTCGATACGGAAGGCGTGGCGCATTGCGCCGCGTCGTTGCCAATATGCTGGGCAGGTAACAACTAATGAAGATGAAGAAAAATCGTTTCGTGCCGAAGCCAAGGCAGGCTCTTTTACCTGTTTGAGTGCGTTGGGTCTCACGAGCTGGATTTGGCAAGATTTCTATTGATTCAGTGCGACGGACGTACGATTCCTTGTGACATTTACCTAGCCGATTGCGCCGCACTGCAAAAATCGGCCGTGAAACTCCGAAGGGTCCGCTGCTGTCGTCGTTCTTCCTTTCCTTGATGGAAAAAGCCAGAAGGTCGCAGTGCGCTACGAGAACAAAACGGTCGCGTCGTTCTGCTCGAATTCGAATGGGGAAAAGTGGGCATCGCGTCTTAACTACCGCTTGAAGCCAGCATTGTGCAATGCGATTCGCGATGTTCAGGTCTCGCATATTCAAAATCGATATCAGCCATCTTTTTGCGATACCTTTCGGCAGATGAAGGCGCTGTTTGGCGTATCGAGACTACGTGGCGTGGCAGCGCGGGTTGCTTCCGAAATGCTGTTTTCGACAATGCGTGCAGCCTCTCGACGCCGGTATACACCTTGAGCTCCAACCTTGCGTTGAATTGCATAATGGCACGCTCGCGAACAAGCTGTTCTCGGTGTGAAACTCCCAAGCGACATTCGCGACTTCGTGGTTGTCGTAGGCAATCAAAATGGCGAGATTGCTCAGGGCTTTTTGCTCCATGGACGGCAGGCTGTATAACGATATGCATTACCAAAGCTGGTTGCGCATGAAGATGCGCGCGCCGACGACGATGCGTATCGCACGTGGTTTTGATGTCCATCGCGTGAAACCGGGCGACATCGTCTGTCAGCGCAACGGGCTGGGACATTCGGGTATCAGCCCCTTATGAGCATTGTTGTGCCATGCTATAAAACCGACAAAACGTATTTGCAAGAACTCATCGACTCGGTTGAGGCGCAAAGCTATGGGGGAGCTTCTTCTGGTTGATGCTTCGCCCGAACGCGCGGCGTGGTTGCCAATGCGTGTGTTGAAGCGCGCGATTCGAGAATCGTGCGTATCCTTAAAGAGAAATGGCGGCATTGTCGTTAATACAAACGAGGGCATTGCGGCCGCAAAGGCGACTATATTGCTTTTTCTTGATCATGACGATGTTCTGGAGCCCGATGCGCTGTTCAGGTATGCGCGGGCCCTTAACGATGCGTCGCAGCAAAACGCCCCAGGTATTGTTCTGCGATGAAGACATGTTTGAGAAAACGGGCGCATGGTCGCAACCCGTGTTTAAAACCGATTTGAATGTTGACCTGTTGTACAGCCACAATTGCGTGACGCATTTTCTTATGGTGGAAGCGGCGTTTCTTTCGAAGATCGGCGTTTCGCCGGAAGACGCTGCTGGGCCCAAGATTATGACCTTGTGCTTCGCGCTTTGGCCGCGGATGCCCGCTGAGCATGTGCCCCGTGCTGTATCACTGGCGCATTCACCTGGATCAACCGCCGATGGCTCCGCCGAAAGCAAGCCCTATGCCATAGAGGCAGGACGATTGGCCTTGCAGCGCCATTTCGCCTCGCGTGGCATAGCGGGCGGGTTGAGGAAAACAGCGACGCCGTTTGTGTATCGAATGCGCTATGAGCTGCCGACACCCGCGCCGCTGGTGAGCATCGTTATTCGACCAAAAGACCATATTGAAACGCTCGACGCATGCATAACCTCTATTGCGGAAAAATCGACGTATTCCAATTACGAAGATTGTGCTTGTGGAAAACAGCAGCGCCGAACAGGAGACCTTCGACTACTACGCGGGCGTTCCGCATCGAATCGAGGAGCTTTCGAAGGGTAGGGAACTGCGCGTGTCGTAACGTGGCCGGGCGAGTTCAACTATCCCAAGATTGTAAATTTTGGCGCGAGCCGGGCAAAACGGGCGAATACCTGCTCTTGCTCAACAACGATACTGAGGTAATCTCGCCCGATTTCATCGAAGAAATGATGGGCTATTGCAGCGTGAAGACGTTGGTGTGGTGGGCGCAAAGCTGTATTACGCCGACGGACTTACTCCAGCATGCGGGCATACTGGTTGGCGTTCGCGGGGCAATCGCCCATGCAAACCAGGATTTTCAAGCAATAGGAAGGCTACTTGGGTCGCGCTGTGCGCCCAGGCAATTTTTCGGCGGTGACAGGCGCATGTGCCAAATGGTGCGTCGCGAGCTGTTCGAGCAGCTTGGAGGCTATGACGAACAGTTTGCCGTGGGGTTCAACGATGCCGATTTCTGCCTGCGCGCATGGGAAGCGGGCTTCAAAACTGTGTTTTCGCCTTATGCTGAGCTCTACCATTACGAGTTTACGTCGCGTGGCAGGGAAAGTGGACCAGAAAAAAGTTGTCGCGCTGGAAGCGCGAACAAGCATTGTTTATGCAGCGATGGCCGAACTATTTCCTGCAAGGCGACCCCTTCATAGGCAAAGAACTCAACAAGGATAGCGATTTTTTCGATTTGGGATAAGCGAAATCCGATGTGAAGCAACAGGTTGTGAACTTAGGGGGTCCTCAAAAAAATCCCCATGTAGCTCCGTTGAGCATAAATAGTATGCATTCTACGAGGGGCTGTGGAAGTTTGTTGCAGAAAGAAACTAAAGGATGAGCTTAAAACACTTCTAGACGAATCGAATTTGCTCTATGAAGAATGCCTTGCGGCTAATAGGGAGCAAGAGGAAATCCTTCGCAATGCCCATATGCGGCTTGAGTCGTTGTTTCAAATAATGAGCACGTCGTTGGACGGAGGAAACCTTAATGAGCGGGCGGAATCTCTTTGGTATCCATATGCATGGGGTCAATTTTGGAATGTGTTATGCAGTTATTTTTGCTGGCATATTCCGATGAATATAAAGATTCTGAGTTGGCAGAAATGGACGGATTTTAAGGAAGAGGAAACCGCTCATCTTATCGACGACGCTCTTAAGCAAGCTGTCGAAAAGAAGGCGATGACTTCAGACAGCGAAAAATCGGCTCTCGAAGAGGTTAAAAAAGTTTTTTAGGAAGAAGAGAGGCGAGCCTGCAATAGAGTCGGTAACGTTGAGTGATTTGACTTCATTCTATTTGTCAAAAATGTTATCGATGATGAGGAACGTGAATGCTTCAAGAAACTCGTCGATAAAATAAGGAATGGAAGAAATTGTGTTCATGTTTTCTCGGAAAAACACGACGAACAGCACTGAAGATGTACTGCAGTTTTTAACTGACTTTGAACCTATTCTGTTTGATTTGCGAAAGCGGGCGCAATACAAGAACGGAACCGCTACGCCATGTGGTGATGTTGTTCGGGATATGCTAAAGACTATCCGGACAATACCTGCTTGGTTATTGTCGCGGAAACCGATGATTCGACGATTGCTTCATAGCGCAATGAGAACTTCTCGTGCTATTGCCGGATACTAGGGAGAACGCTTTGGGCTTTTGCAAACGATAAACTTAAGCTGAATAAAGTGACCATTCGCAATTTCCGTAAGTTTGAATCATATTCGATTGATTTTGAGCGTCAGCTTACGGTTTTGGTAGGTGATAACGGTGCGGGCAAAAGCACGCTCATCGATGCTGCTTGTATTGCGCTTGGGGTTCTGTTTCAAAGGATTGAAATGCCAAGGCGCCTGGCGATGACCTCCGATGATGCGCGAGGCGCCGTTATCAAAAGCAAGGCGATATGTCTGATGTTGTTCAATATCCGATAACGGTCGAGGCATCCGAATCGTGCTTGGAAACAGTGCTGTCTGGGAACGCTCAATCAACAAAGCAAAGCGTCAGATTACTCCAGGCAAACGCCTCGGACGTGATTGACGCCGGCGATCGTTTGCAAAAAAAAAACTGGTCAGCGACGGGGGAAGAAGTCGTCTTGCCCATTCTCGCTCGTTATGGAACCGATCGGTTGTGGAAGCAGGTCGGCGGTTCCAAAGACAAGCCGTCGCCTAATAGAACGCGCGGCTACAAGGATGCTTTGCAGGCGTCTGCGAATGAGGCTCGCATGAATGCGTGGTTCAGGTCTCAATCCATCTGGGAGTGGCAAAACAAGCGCGAGAGCGCGCTGTTCTCGGCGGCCAAGAAGGCGCTTGCGTCTTGCTTTGACGCCGCCGCAGCAACCGAAGGCGCCATGGTCGATTACGATGCCGAGCTTGATCAGTTGGTATTTACGTACAGTACGCCGGATGGTGTTTACCATCGCGACAGGATGCATTCCATGAGTGACGGCTACCGTGGCACGCTGAGCCTTTTTGCAGATATCGCGTATCGTATGGCTACGCTTAATCCCGCTTTGGGCAAGCGCGTACCGAGACGCCCGGCGTTGTTATGGTCGACGAGATTGACCCTTCATCTGCATCCCCGTTGGCAAGCGCGGATTCTCGAAGACCTTATTCGCATATTCCCCAATTGCAATTTATCGTTACGACCCATTCGCCCGTTGTGGTCGCGTCGGTGCCTCGTAACAATATTCGCGTTCTCGGCGCGGAAGCGGCGACAGTGCCCATTACGGAAACGCACGGGCGCGATGCCGGAAATATCCTTAATACGGTTCTAGGCGCCTCCTCTCGCCCCGAAGAGGCGGCTCGACTGTTCGATTTGTTCGACCACGCTATTGATGAAGGCCGTTTTGGCGATGCAAAGGTGGAGCTTGATAAGCTCGAAGCTTTTGTTGGCCAGGATGACCCTGATGGTTGCGGCGAAGACGACTCTTGAGCTAGAGGAGCTGTTGTCGTGATTCCAATTGTCAAGGGGCATGAGCCTGCAGCGCTACAGAAGTCAAGAGAGATATCCGCAATACCCCTGATGCGACATTTGATTACGCGGCGTTGCGTGGCGAACCCAAGCAAAGGGTTCCGGAGGCCTTGGTTGCAGAACAAGGTCATCTCCTGCGCATATTGCATGTGTCGCATCGGCGTTGACAAACATCCCGCAACGATCGAACATTTGATTCGCAGCATCCATCCTATTCCGTTGCAGATAGCGAGTTGGGTCTTGACTACTATAACCTGGTTGCCGTCTGTGATGGGCGAAACGGGACAACATGCGACAAACGGCGTGGCAATGCTTCTCTGAAGGTCAACCCAACTAAGCCACATACGCTCGAGACGATTTTCTATCATCGTGATGGTCGAATTGATGCTACCGATGAGGGTGTTCGGCGCGACGTTCAGGTCACGCTTTGGACTCAACGACGCGCACGCAAACCTATGCGATGTTCGGTCTGAGGCCATGAAGGCGATTGAGAAGGCTGTTGCGGAAAGCAATTAAGCACAGGGTGCTGAGAACAGCAGAAACGCAAAGAAAACAATCTGTATGAAAGTTCTTCGAGAATATGAAAACCAGGCGGATATGAAAGATGAGTACCTCGGTGTCAAATTATTCAAGGCTCGAAAGCTGATTGATAAGTTCTCCTCCCAGCTTATGTTGTTCAAGTTGATGCTTGCGCATTGTGCGAAGACATGGGTCAAAGGGTGTCGTCTTTGGGCCCCTGTAGGGCGACCTCATTGGAGCAAGGGTTTGATTTATTGACGGGCTATGGGGAAGTTGATTTCACGGTGCCCCAATTCGACAAGTTCCTTCAGCGTTCAAGATAGACTTTCTTTTCTTTTCGATTCTTTCTGTATGGTGCATCTGTTGCAGGCTGCAACAGATGCACCATGCTAAAATGAAGTTTCGTATGTGCGTTTGCTACAGCTATTGTGCACCGGCGAAACGAAAAGGATATATGCCATATGGCTTTCAATAAAGAGAACTTCAACCGCGATTGGTTCATTTTGCGATCGCTGGTTTCAAAAGATTTTAAATTGAAGTACCGTCGCAGTGCATTGGGCGTGCTGTGGAGCGTGCTGAACCCACTGCTTATGATGGTGGTGCTTACGGCGGTGTTCTCGACGGTGTTCCGCTTTGATATTGAAAACTTTCCGCTGTATCTAATTTTGGGCCAAACGTTGCTTACGTTTATGTCCGACGCGACATCAAACGCTATGAGCTCGATTATCGACTCGGCTCCCCTCATCAAAAAAAAGATTCGCATTAACAAAGGTGCTTTTCCCTTTGGAAAAGGTTTGCTTTGCGTTGGTTAATTTCGTGGTGTCACTCATTGCCGTTGCGGCTGTAATGCTGTTTTTCCGTGTCGTGCCTACGGTGAATATTTTGTTGCTGCCATTCTTGCTGGCAATGTTGTTCATGTTCAGCCTGGGCATTGGCCTTTTGCTTTCGGCTCTTTCGGTATTCTTCCGCGATGTTATGCACCTGTGGAGCGTTCTGCTTACGGCATGGACGTATGCGACGCCGTTGTTTTACCCGGTGGATATTTTGCCCGATTGGGCCGTGCCCATTATGAATATGAATCCTATGTATTATTACGTTTCGTATTTCCGCGAAATCGCGCTGTACGGCAATACGCCGTCGCTCGAGCAGACGCTTGTGTGCCTGCTGTGCGGCGTGGGTGCCCTGATTGTTGGCCTGCTTGTGTTCAAGAAGCAGGAAAAGAAATTCATCCTTTACGTGTAAGGCGGTTGGCATGCCAGAAGTCGTAAACACCTCGGCGTTGACGGTCGAAGACGAGACTGCCGAAATTGAAGATAACCGCCCCGTTATGATCGACGTGGACCATGTGTCCATGTCGTTCAACATGGCGAGCGAACAGCTGAATAACTTGAAGGAATACGCCATCGCCATTGCTCGCGGCAAGCTGTTTTTGAAGAATTTAAAGCGCCTCGATGACGTGTCATTCAAGGTGCGCAAGGGCGATGTGTTCGGCATTATGGGCACGAATGGCTCGGGTAAATCAACTATCCTGAAGATTATTGCGGGCGTGCTTGAGCCCACTAAGGGTAAATGCACGGTGAATGGCAACATCGCACCGCTCATCGAACTGGGCGCGGGCTTCGACATGGATCTTTCGGCGCGCGAGAACATCTACCTCAATGGTGCACTGCTCGGTTATTCTAAGCAGTTCATCGACGAGCACTTTCAAGAAATCGTTGAGTTTGCCGAAGTCGAGAAGTTTCTTGATATGCCACTGAAGAACTATTCTTCGGGCATGGTTGCTCGCATCGCATTCGCCATCGCGACGGTTATTGTTCCAGAGATTTTGGTCGTCGATGAGGTTCTTTCTGTTGGCGACTTCATGTTCCAAAAGAAATGCGAAGACCGTATTACATCCAGCTTATCGAAGAGTACGGCGTGACGGTACTCATCGTGTCGCACAGCACGACCAAATTGCGCGCCCAGCAACAAGGCGGTGTGGATCGAGAAAGGTCATGTTCGCATCGCCGGAGATGCCAAAATGGTCTCTGGGCCATATAGCTCGCTTGGAGGACGAACGGGCAGTAAAGAATCGGAGTTTTTATTGTTGATGCTCTTTCGAAAAGCGCATGCAAACAGCGATCAGCTTGCCAATCGATTCTCTGTTGTTGCGGGGAGACTTCATTGGAACCTCAAACAAACTAATTGAACGGAATGGCGGGACAAGATCGAATGCCGTCGCTCTTGTCGCGGACAATACTCACGTGAATGCAATTATTGCAAAATGGCTTTGCTGGCGCTATGGGGATGCCTGGCATTACCATAGGAGGAATCGACGGCCTTTCTGATTCTGCCGACTCGCTTCTACGCGTTCGAGCCTTCAGATATTTTTCTTTTCGCGTGCGATTGGTCGGAACCAAATGTGATTGAGCGGCTAGAATCGCTTCCTCGCATCCTCATGTTGTGTGGGTTCGGCAAAGGAAGAGATGCATTGCGGCTATCTTCTCAGGTATTTGAGTATGGTAACGAAAGGAATATCTGGAAAGAGTGTGCTCGTTCTTTTTTCTTCAAGGATAATGTGGTGGCTTTGACCGCCTCTCCATTTGTGTATTCGATGGGCTGCCCTGTTTTCATCGCTCAAACTTGGGAAGACTGCTTTTACGGCACTGGATGACTATCAAATAAGAACGGCGGCATTAAGCAGGCTTATTGTTTTGGGTCTCAATCGGTTGAGTGCGAGCCTCGGGAAACGACTGCTACGATTAATTGATAGGCTCGAATTGTGGTGCCGATTCATGCATTGTGGTGGCGAGGTTTTGTGCAATCGCGATTCTCAGTTTGCGGTAAGCCACCATCGGAATTATGCCTTGCTTCAAGTGACGCATCGCAACGGCCCGAGCTTTTGGCGTGGCTGCTATGGTGCAAGGAGTAATGCCGCGTTGCTGCTGATGAATCGTACAATCTTGATCATGAGAAAGAGTGTTTTTTGAATTCATAGCCGATGCACAACCTTCGCTCTGTAATCTGACTTTTATCGGAGATCGCATGGGTTTGTCATCGGACGACCGGCTCTTCCTCGCTTCGGCACTTTCGGGATTTAGGGACAAAGGATTTATATATGGTAGCCATAACGAAAAAAAATGCTTTAGCTTTTGTATTGTCTTTGGCCTACATCAAACTGTCTTCCGCTTCAGGCCCATGCGGAAGACCTGGGCCAGGAAGTTGAGGATCGGAGTGTGTTTCACAAGATGACTCAACAAGCCCCATGCCGCAAGGAGAGGACTATGGGCTTGATCCCGATTTGGAGCCGGATTGCGATAAGTCCACTGGTGCCTTCGCGAATAGCTGGCGTTTTCAAAATGGCATACCTTAATGACTATGGAATCGCAACGCCTTCTTCCGGTACGAATTCTGTGAAAGAGGGGAGCGATTAAGTTAGCTCTGACGGCACGCGTGTATCCGGGGCAAAGGCTTTTCGGTATAGACGTTTCAATGGCAAGGTAAGATTGATTGGGCCAGCGTTAAAAAACTCTGGTGTAGATTACGCTATTATTCGCTGTGGCTGGGCGATAACGAATCGTATCAAGATGACAAATACTTCATCCAGAATATTCGCGGCTGCCAAGAAAATGGGATTGCATTCGGCGTTTATATTTATTCGTATGCCCACGATGCGTCTATGGCGCGAAGCGAGGCCGATCATGTTCTGCGGCTTCTGAATGAGGCTGACTTGTCCTTCTAGTGTAGGGTATCCGATTTTCTACGATCTTGAGAATGAGTGCCGGGACAGGCAAGCCATGCGGTGAAGCAGCAAGCAAAAGATTTACATTAGTAATGCGACTTGGTTGATATGGCAACAACAGCGTTCTGCTCGAAAATCGAAGATGCGGGATATGATGTTGGGGTCTACGCCACCAACTGGTGGAATAACTACCTTACCGATTCCGCATTTGATAATTGGGAAATGGGCTGCCCAATATAACTATTTTTGCCCACCAAGGCCACATGATATGTATGGCAATGCATGAGCGATGGAAATATTCCTGGAATTTCAGGCAATGTTGACACTTAATTTTGACTTTGCCGGACTTGAGGATTTCGGAACAAACCAAAAGAATTGGGAGCGTATCTATGGTCAAAACCAGTTGACACAATGCAAGAAATATCAAAAGCGATGATTCATCTGATGCGGTAATCGCTACCGATGACATTGGGATGCCTTATCTGCAGTTCGTTGGCGGGCGTTTACGATCTGTCTGATCTTTTGACTGGAAAACGGAAGTCTTTGTCCTGCCGCTTCGGAGATATCTCGCCTAGGGGCCAAGACGGCGTTTGTCTGCGGTGGTTCGGTTGCTATTTCCTCGTCGGTTGACGACCAAATCAAAAGCAGCTGGATGTGCCTGGTTATTAGGAGCTATGGACAGGGATCAGCAGGGAACTCTCGCGCTGTGGCGAAACAAATTGCGGGTAGTGCCTGTGACACCTGCATTATCGCTACCTCTACAATTCCAAGACGCCCTCTCGATTTCTCCTTATGCATATAAGACTCATTCGCTAATCATCTTGTGCGATTCCGAACAATGTTTTATCGGATGAGTCTTTGAACGAAATATCTGAACTTGGCTTTATGAACGCGGTTATCGGGCGGCCTGGTTTGCGGTAAGCTCAAAAGTTGAGGGGGCAGCCGACTTCGGCGGCGTTGGATCGTTATGCGCGTTTTTGGTCAAACCGAATATGAAACAAGTCTTGAGATTGCGAAATTTGGTTTGGACTACGGGATGACG
>VOFG01003292.1_pt1 | contig 31749 bp, 42 predicted proteins | sample 5384171 | NCBI WGS metagenome assembly VOFG01 (sample SAMN12384726, study PRJNA508395) | human gut metagenome | isolation source: healthy gut F | host: Homo sapiens
TTACAGATTTAAAACTTGAGTTATATTATTTTTTAGACATATCATATAGGGAGAATTTAAAATAAAAAGAAGCCGCAACAAGAATACATCTATTGCATTCTGTTGCGACTTTGTCTATATGACAGTGTGTTAATAGAATCCCTTATTTGTGTCTCAACACTGTATATAAAAACTTTTTATATATAAGGTTATTGCAACTGCACATTCCTTATAACAAAAAGCTGTACATATAATGTGATTATATATGTATTAGATAATTAGTTATCTGTTTGAATCGCTTCACGAAGGTTAATTTCGTGCATGTCTCCAACAGAAGGTTCTTCTGCAGACATATTTTTTACGGTTTGTTTTGTAGCAAACCAAACTGCTTCGTTCATGTAATAACGCAATTCTTCATTAGATACATGTTCTTGATCTTGAGCCATGATATCAAGCATAGCATCTTCCAATGCTTGTGCTTCTTCATCAGTCAAAGGACCGCCAACGGCCTTTTGTTTTTGAAGCAATTCATTCATGCGATCAACCATGCTGCGCAATACATTGTAAACCATAGCTATTTGTATAACCTTGGTCCTTATCATATTTAGGGAAATGTGTAATAGCTATACTCGTTTTTATTACGGTTTTCACCATTCCAGTTCAATGCAGTTTCTTGGCCATGTACATAACCTAAAGAATGTTTACGGAAATAATCAGCATAATTATGCTTATCTTTAGAATGTAACCATTTAGCTTCTTCTTTAGTTAACGCTTGATGATTATTCTTTTTGCTTTCAGCTAAAGCAATATGTTTTTCCGCATTTTCCCATGCTTTCACAAATTCATGGATACTTTGCACCGCCTGAGGGCTAGCCACAGGAACCAATACAACAGAACCTGTTGTAGGCGCTTTAGCCGGATTTGGTAAAAGCAATGGATCATCATATGTAGCAGATGCCGCATTAACATGGAATACGCCACTGCCGAATAATACTGCCGCTGTGAAAGCAAGCAAAGTGGATTTTTTCATTATATATTCCTCTTTTCTATCAACGAATTAAATCGGGTGGGAGGACCCCCAAAGGGGAATCCTCAACCCGTAATGTTCAGCATGAACGTATTATAAACCTAGTCTTGCCATCATTGCAGCAATATTAGCTTTCATTTGTTCATTTTCAGCTTTCAAATCAGCTACTTCACCTTTTAATCCTTGATTTTCAGCTTTCATTGCAGCAAGTTCACGTTGCATTGCATATGTAGAACTGATAGGTCCTTTACGATAACGATCTGCAGTTTCTGCTTCGCCATCTCTGTTACCTACTTTCCAAGTTACACCAGCATTTGCCATCATATGGCTATTGCTGCCTGCCCGCAACACCAGCATGTAACATCATGGATTCATTTTTTGTAATGAGCCACACCTAATGCCAATGCGGAGTCACCACGGTAGTTACCGTAACCTGCCATGATTTGAGTAGGTTCGTAAGGGTCATAAGCCATAGGTTTCAATGCGGACAACGCGGAGGACATCGCACCAACTTGACGAACTTCGTTTACAACATTATTCATGCTGTTAGCAACACGATTAAGTTGGGAACCATTAACAGCATCAGTAGAAGTGGAGCTAATTTCGCCTGGCGCTACGTTAGTAATCTTATTACCACCGTTGTTCAAGCCAGAGCTTGTTAAGGATACGCTGCCACCACCATTATTTTTGATTGTAATACCGTTACCGTTTGTCACAGTTGTATGACCGGAGTTATCCATAGTTGTAATGGAATTGATACCAGTAATATCTTTTGCCAAACGAACATTCAAGCTGCCGTTGTTATCGGAGATAACACCGATATTGTTTGCAGTGGAAAGTTTGCTTTCATCAGTAACGCCACCTTTAACAGTCACTTTTTGACCTAGGTCACGATGGAATTCACCTTTATCACCTGCAAAGTCTAAACCAGCTTTCTTAAGGCCGTCGATACCTTTCTTCAAGTCGCCGATGTTAGCACCATTTGTTAAGTTGCTGCTATTATCAGCGATATTGTTAATATCTTCGCCTTCGGCATAACCACTTGCCATATTAACTACTTTATTACCACCATTGTTCAAGCCGTCCTTAGTCAATGTTACTGCACCAGTACCATCTTTAGGGGAACCTTGACCTGCTGGAGGAGTAGTAATGGCAACACCGTTGCTGCTAACAGTAGTAGTTACTTTAGTACCACCCATGCCGGATGTTACTACCATGCCATCTGCAGTTGTTCTTGTGCTCTTAGTCCGTTTTATCAGTAGTTACAACACCATCAGCAGTCAATTCAGTGGCCTTAGTTGGATTATCTACAAGTACACCTTTAGCTGTTGTTTGAGTTGTATTATTTTGATTATCAGATACTTTCACATTACCTGCAGTAAGAGCAGTTGTATTACCTAATGTATCAGTGCTTGTAACACCTACACCGTTTGTTACAGTAGAGAATTTTTATCGTCAGTAGTGGTAATCACACTGCGTAAGTTCAAGTCTTTTGATATCTACAGTGTATGTTTTAGACTTATCTGCATTTGTTGTAGATGTTACAGTTGTATTACCGCTATCGCCAGCTTTCACTGTTGTAGTTGCTGCCGCCATGCTGCTCTTCAACTGTTGAACATTAACTGCATCTGTATCATTTACACCAGCTGCCACGTTAGTAATCTTTTTGATTATTTGCGTTTAAGCCTTCGTTAGAAATGTAAGTTTTACCGCCTACGGACACGCCTTTTTATTATCAAGAACAACTTGTTTGCTTGGATCGGAACCAACAGTTACGGAATCAAGACCTTTAAGGTTCTTAGCGAGTTTAACGTCTGTTGCCGTTTTCATTAACTACGCCAATGTTACCATTTGAAAGTTTAGAAGCATCAGATTCGCCACCTTTTGAGTTCCAATGTTTGACCAAGGTCTTTATGGATAGATTCACCGGAGTCGCCTTTGAAGTTCAAGCCTTTCTTAGTCAAGTCTTCAGTGTTTTTATCAATTTTGTTGTCTACAACTTTCAATTGATCTTCTGTCGCAGCTTGACCATTAGTGATCTTATTAGGATCCCAAGTTCTGTTAGTCAAATCGTTAACAGTACCAGAACCACCATTGATAGTTACCTTACCGGAGTTGATTGTACCGTTTGTACCATTGATATTTACAGCATTAGCACCTTCGCCAGCTCTAATGATACCTGTTGTACCATCGAAATGAACTGATGTACTACCGGAGCCCAATGTCACTGTGTCTTTCAAGTTTACAGTGTATGTTTTAGCTTTTGTAAGATCGTTGATTTCTTCTTCAACATGAATGTTCTTGCTACCTTTTACCTTAGTATCGGACGCAGCTTTTACTTCATTCAATTGTTTAAGGTTAACAGCATCGCTATCTTCTGTACCAGCTTTAACATTTTTGATTTGCGTATTGTTAGCATTGAAGCCGTTGTTTGTAACAAATGTATTACCGCCAATAGTCAAGCCATTGTTGTTGATTGTTGTTTGACCAGTTGTTACGCTGTTCAATCCTGTTAAATCTTTTGCAAGTTTAACATTCAACTTACCGTTTTCGGATACAACACCGATATTGTTGTCAGACAATTTAGCTTTATCAGTAATGCCACCTACAACATCCAATGTTTGACCAAGGTCTTTATGGATTACTTCGCCAGAATCAGCTTGGAAGTTCAAGCCCTTCTTAGTCAAGTCTTCAGTGTTCTTATCGATTTTGCTATCTACAACTTTCAATTGATCTTCTGTTGCAGCTTGACCAGAAACAATATGTGCAGGATCCCAAGTTTTGTTAGTCAAGTTGTTTACAGTACCGTTTGCACCGTTAACAAGAACTTTACCAGCATTGATGTTACCTGTTACCGATTGCTACTTTACCAGCGTTGATTGCCTGTTTACACCATTGATAGTTACTGCATTCGCACCGTTACCAGCTTTTACGATACCAGTTGTACCGTCGATGTTAACAGCTGTGTTACCGGAACCTAATGTCACAGTATCTTTCAATGCCACTGTGTAAGTCTTAGCTTTTGTAGTAGGATCTTGAGTTTCATCAACATTGATGTTTTTGCTACCTTCTACTTTTGTATTAGATGCAGCTTTTACATCGTTCAATTGTTTAACGTTAACAGCATCATTGTCTTCTACACCAGCAGTTACGTTTTTGATTTGCGTATTGTTAGCGTTGAAACCATTTGCTGTAACGAATTGTTTGTTGTTGATTGTCAAGCCATCGTTGTTGATAGTTGTTTGACCAGTTGTTACGCTGTTCAAACCTGTTAAAGTCTTTTGCAAGTTTAACATTCAACTTACCGTTTTCGGATACAACACCGATATTGTTGTCAGACAATTTAGCTTTATCAGAAACGCCACCTACAACATCCAATGTTTGACCAAGGTCTTTATGAATTAATTCACCAGAGTCAGCTTGGAAGTTCAAGCCTTTCTTACTGTTGTCTGTAACTTTTTGATCTACAGATTTCAATTGATCTTCTGTTGCAGCTTGACCGTTAGTGATGTTATTAGGATCCCAAGTTCTGTTAGTCAAGTTGTTTACAGTACCGTTTGCACCGTTAACTAGAACTTTACCAGCAGTGATGTTACCAATTGCACCATCAATTGCAACTTTACCAGCATTGATTGTGCTGTTTACGCCGTTAATAGTTACTGCGTTAGCGCCGTCACCAGCTTTTACAATACCTTTTTGTACCATCGATGTTGACTGCATTATTACCGGAACCTAATGTTACAGTGTCTTTCAATGCAACTGTGTAAGTTTTAGCTTTTGTTACATTATCTACAGTTTCATCAACATTGATGTTTTTGCTACCTTCTACTTTTGTATTAGATGCAGCTTTTACATCGTTCAATTGTTTAACATTAACAGCATCGTTATCTTCTACGCCAGCAGTTACGTTTTTGATTTGTGTATTGTTAGCATTGAAGCCATTATCTGTAACGAATTGTTTGTTATTGATTGTCAAGCCATCGTTGTTGATAGTTGTTTGACCTGTTGTTACACTGTTCAAGCCTGTTAAGTCTTTTGCAAGTTTAACATTCAACTTACCGTTTTCGGATACTACACCGATGTTGTTGTCGGACAATTTAGATTTTTCAGTAATGCCACCTACAACATCTAATGTTTGACCAAGATCTTTATGAATTAATTCGCCAGAATCAGCTTGGAAGTTCAAGCCTTTCTTAGTCAAGTCAGTGCTGTTGTCAGTGATTTTCTTATCAACAATTTTCAATTGGTCTTCTGTTGCAGCTTGACCGCTTGTGAAGTTTTTGCCATCCCAAGTAATGTTTGTCAAGTTGTTTACAGTACCAGCAGTACCGTTGACAGTCACTTTACCGGAGTTGATAGTGCCGTTTGTACCATTGATAGTCACAGCATTAGCACCGTCACCAGCTTTTACGATACCTGTAGTACCGTTGATGTTGATTGCATTATTGCCAGAACCTAAAGTTACATTGTCTTTCAATGCTACTTTGTAAGTTTTAGCTTGTGTATTAGGATCTACTGTGGAGTTAACATTGATGTTTTCGCTACCTTCTACTGTAGTGTTGGATGCATTTTTAACTTCGTTCAATTGATTCAAGTTAACTGCATCATTACCTTCAGTACCAGCTTTTACGTTTTTGATTTGTGTATTGTTAGCATCAAAGCCGTTAGCTGTAACGAATTTCTTACCACCAATTGTTAAACCTTCGTTATTAATTGTTGTAGCACCAGTTGTTACACTTGTTAAACCAGTCAACTCTTTAGCAAGTTTAACATTCAACTTACCGTTTTCAGATACCACGCCGATGTTATTGTCAGACAATTTAGCTTTATCGGAAGTACCACCTACAACATCTAATGTTTCGCCAAGATCTTTATGAATACTTGTAGCGTCATCGCCTTTGAAGTTCAAGCCCTTCTTAGTCAAGTTGCTACCGTTGTCAGTGATTTTCTTATCAACAACTTTCAATTGGTCTTCTGTTGCAGCTTGGCCGCTTGTGATATGGTCAGCATCCCAAGTGAAATTTGTTAAGTTATTTACAGTACCTTTAGCACCGTTAACAAGAACTTTACCGGAATTGATATTGCCTGTTGCACCGTCAATCGCTACGTTACCAGCATTAATTGTGCTGTTTGTACCGTTGATAGTCACAGCATTGTTGCCTTCGCCGGCTTTCACAATACCTTTTGTGCCGTCGATATTAACAGCTGTATTGCCAGAACCCAATGTTACTGTGTCTTGTAAACCAACTGTATAAGTCTTAGCTTTAGTAAGTGGATCTTCAGAATCAGTTACATTGATGTTTTTGCCAGCTTTTACAACAGTTTTAGCTGCCGCTGCGTTGTTGGATACTTCTTTCAACTGTTTAAGGTTAACTGCATGGTTATCCTCTGTACCAGCTTTCACGTTTGTGATTTGAGTATCGTTAGCATTGAAGCCGTTTTTGTAACAAATGTGTTGCCACCGATTGTCAAACCATTGTTATTAATAGTTGTAGCACCAGTTGTTACACTGTTCAAACCTGTCAAATCTTTAGCAAGTTTAACATTCAATACGCCGTTGTTATTAACTACGCCGATATTATTTTCTGAAAGTTTAGATGCGTCAGCTTGACCGCCAGAGATTTTCAAAGTTTGACCAAGGTCTTTATGAATTGCAGTACCTGCATCGCCTTGGAAATTCAAGCCTTTTCTACGATTTCAGTTTTTGTAGTATCAATTTTTATTGTCTACTACTTTCAATTGATCTTCTGTAGCAGCTTGACCATTAGTAATAGCATTAGGATTCCAAGTTCTGTTAGTCAATTCATTAACAGTACCTGTAGTACCATTAATAGTCACTTTACCGGAGTTGATAGTACCATTTGTGCCATTGATAGTCACAGCATTATCGCCAGTGCCGGCTTTCACGATACCTGTTGTACCGTTGATATTGATAGCTGTATTACCTGCGCCTAATGTTACTTCATCTTTCAAGCCTACAGTATATGTTTTAGCTTTAGTTACATTGTCGATGCTTTCATCAACTTTAATGTTTTTACCTTCAGCTACCTTTGTATTTGCTGCAGATGCACTGTTGGATACTTCTTTCAATTGTGCCAAGTTTACTGCATCGCTGTCGATTGTACCACGAGCAACGTTAGTAATCTTGTTACCACCATTATCCAAGCCTGTTTTAGTAAGGGATACAGATGCATTGTTTGTAGCGCCGTTGCTGATAGTTACACCGTTGGAAGTAACTTTTGTATCACCTACAGTTACGCTGTTCAAACCTTTAAGGTCTTTTAGCCAAACGAACTTTCAAGTCGTTAGAGCCATCGGATACAACACCGATATTGTCTTCAGCAGTCAATTTGGATGCTTCTGTAATGCCACCTTTAACGTTTACTTGTTCACCAAGTTTTTTATTGATTACGTTACCGGAGTCAGCACCGAATTTCATGCCTTTATTGATCAATTCTTCTTTAGTTTTGAACAATTGGCTGCCGTTAATAGCATCTGTAGATGTAGCTGTTACAGCACCGTCTTTTACATTTGTAATAGTAGTGCCATTAGCGCCTTCCAATGTTACCTTAGTTTTATCAACAACACCGTTATTGATGTCATATTTAACAGCACGATCTGTCAATTTATCTACAGAAGTTTGGATGCAATGTTATTGATTGTAACTTGCTCTTTAACGCCTGCATGGTTTTTATCCTCTACAGTCAAAGGATACTTCACCATTGTCGTTTACCTTGTAGGAACCGTCAGCGCTGGAGTTTCTTACAAGACGATAGTCAGTTGCACTGCTACCTTGTTGAGTAATTTGTTCGCTAACTTTTTTCAACTGATCTTCAGTCGCTGCACGACCGGATACGATAGATGTGGAATCCCAACTCTTATTATTCAAGTTAGTTACATAATTACCAGTTTCGCTTGCATGTTTCGTATTTTGAACAGTTTGAGCACCCATTACAACAGCGCCAGCAGTCACTCTGCCTGCAGTACCGTCAAGAACTACTTGATTGTTACCACTACCCAATGTCACTTTGTTGTTCAAACGAAGATCATATTTAGCACCTTCAGTGCTTGTAGCAGGAGTTGTTGTCAATTTGAGGTTATCATCGGAAACAGTAACTTTAGAATGTTTACCTGCTTCGATTTTTCACATCATGTAATTGGCTACCATTTACAGCATCTGTAGAAGTAGAGGATACTTCACCAGCTTTCAAGTTAGTAATTGTTGTACCGCCTTGGCCTTCCAAAGTAACCTTGTTTTTATTAACAGTAGTACCGTTAAGATCATATTTAACAGCACGTTCTGTCAATTTATCCAATTCAGTTTTGGATGCGATATTGTTGATTGTTACCGTATTAGCAGGGCTGTTAGGATGAGCTTCATCTTTAACTTTTAAATCAACCTTGTTGTTTTCTACAGAGTAAGAACCATCTGCAGAGTTTGTATTGTTGATCAAACGGTAATCTGTTTTAGCTGCATTAGTAGTCTTGATTTCATCAGACACTTTTTTCAACTGATCTTCAGTTGCTGCACGACCAGATGTAATTGTAGGGTTTTGAACATTCCATTCTTTATTGTCCAAACCAGTTACATAGTTTTTATTGTCGCTATGTTTACCTACGCGAACAGAACCTGCAGTTACGCTGTTCAAACCTGTTAGGTCTTTTGCCAACTTAACATTTAGATTGCCGTCTTTAGCTACAACACCGATGTTGTTGTCAGATAAAGCACCTGTAGCGCCACCAGTAATACCTAAAGTATCGCCAAGTTGTTTGTTGATTTTAACATTGTTATCGCCTTGGAAGCTTAAGCCTTTAGCGATTTTGTTAGTGTTATTTGTAATATTAGTAGTATTGATATCTTGTTGCTCTTTAGAAGCAAGGTTCGTCAACTTAACTTGTTTAGGGTTCGAACCATCAGCATCAGCAACAGTCAATGTCATGCTACCGTCAGCAGCTACTTTATATTCGCCGTTGCTACCAGGTGCAGGATTTGCAATCAAACGGTAGTCAGTTTTGGAAAGACCATTAGAGATTTTAGAGATATCAACATCGAATGTTTGATTGTCATTACGTGTCAATGTCAATCTCTTACCGTCATTGGATACTGTACCAGATGTAACATACGTGTTTTTCAAACCTGTTACTTCAGCAGTCAAACCATTTGTACCGGTCATGTTAATTTTGCCATTACCGTTTGCTTCATACGTTGCAGAACCACGTTGCAAGTATTTATCGTATTTTGCAGCAATACGAGAAATATCACCGATATTAGCCGCATTTGTTAATCGATATCACCGCCAGATTGTACATTGGTAATTTGATTAACCACCAGCATTGATACCGGTTTTGCTCATAGATACGTTACCAGTTGTAACGGAGTTGAAGTTTGCATCATCAACTGTTGCAACTGTAACATTGTCTCCGGCGCCTTCTAATTTAATATTTTTACCAGCGTTAAAGTTCACTGTACGGTTTGGAGCTTTTACGTCTTTAACCTTTTGGCCATTAACTTGAAGTTCCCAACCGGAGTTTGCAGATTTAATAGCTTCATGAACAGTGTTTTTACCTGTATCACCAATATTAGTCATGGTGATAGTACCGTTTTGGTCAACCTGAGCATTACCGCCTAAGATATTCTTAGTGCTGTTAGCTACATTACCTACTGCATTAGCAACGCCATATAATTGGCTACCGTTAATAGCATCTGTAGATTGTGCGCTTACACGACCAGCAGCAACATTAGTAATTGTACGTTTTGTAGAAGTATTACCTACGCTAACTGTGGAATCAGCAGTACCACCTGCATAGTTGTATTTCAAACCGTTAATTGTTTCACTAGCAGTACTTACAGGAGCAGCTGTTGCAGAATTAGCACCTAATGCAACGCCACGAACGTTATTTACTGTTGCTTTGCTACCGAGAGCTAAGCCTTCGTTTGCTTGTACACTTGCTTCGCTACCGATTGCTACCGCATCAGTTACTTCTTTTTTCGCTTTAAGTTGAGTGATTAATTGATCGTTATCTTTATAAACGCTACTATCACGTACACGTTCTAATGTACCAGCTTGAGCGCTTACGCCCAATGCGATGGAACGGGAACCAGTTGCTTGTGCATCATCACCGATAGCCACAACATTTTTCTTGTCCCCATCTTGAGTGCTCAAAGCACTCGCTTCACGACCCATAGCAATAGAGCCATAACCTTCAGAATGAGCATTGTTACCGATAGCTGTGGAACGTTCACCTAATGCCCATGCTGCATTACCTGCAGCCACAGAAGATCCGCCCAATGCATAAGTATCGTTACCAAGAGCCACACCGGAACCGCCATGAGCACGTGCGGAGTTACCTACAGCAACGGAGTTATTTACTTTATAATTTGGGTCATTTTTAATACCGGATTCAGCATTGTTACCAATAGCAATGCCGTCTTTCGCACGAGTTTGCGCATTGTTACCAAGAGCAACCGCATTATCACGATAATGTGCTGCACCGTTACCGATAGCTACACCTTGAATGCCTTGAGATGTAGCACGATTACCGATGGCTACGCCTCTGCATAAGCTTCACCTTTATAATTTGAGCCAGAAGCAACATTAGCACCTGTACCCATAGCAACACTATCTTCAGTATTTGATTTAGCACCTTGACCGATAGCAATAGAACGAGCTGCATTAGCTTGGGTATTAGTAGTTCCGTCATATGCTGTATACGGTGTGCCTTTATCATCATATTTAGGAGTTGGATTTGCAGAACCGATAGCAATGGATTGATCACCTGTTGCTAATGCGGAATGACCCATAGCCAAGCTGGCTTTTACCTTGTGCAGATGCTGCTGTACCAATAGCCGCCGCATATTGTTCGCCTGCATAGGCTTGACGCATCATAGCCAAAGAGTTAAAACCCTTTGCCATTGAAGCCGAACCGACAGCAATAGCACCGATTTGTTCAGATTGAGCATAATGGCTCTAAACCGATACCCAACGCACGAGATTGGGAATAGTCACCGATAGAAATACCGGATACGGAGCCATCATTAGCACGTGCATTCGCATTGTTACCGATTTGGATGCCGAATACCTTATTATTGGTCTATAAATATCCTCCTCCTGGATTCCCCTGGTGTTTTGTAATCATACATCTGAATATAAGGAGAATTTTGACCAGGATATAAATACGTAAACCCGCCATCATTATGTCCTTCACCAGGAGCCAAAGAAAGGCCTCTGTTAGGTGCCGCATCAACACCCGAAATTAACCCACTACCGCAGGTCAAAACCATAGCCGCCAAGCCAACTTTTACCGAAGCTTTAGCGGAATTACTAACAAAGCTTTTGGAGCCACGAGTATGGCTTTTTTGCGATTTCAGATACAACGACATATGCGCCTCGTACCTGACTCCAAATTACCCTATAAATACGATTCATTTAGTAGTACCTACCTTTCACACAGTTTTATAAGGGATTCTAAAACCAACACTAAAACACTAAAAATAATAAAATTTTCATCAAAAATTTAATTACTATACATATAAAATATCAGATTAGTTTATGAATGTAAATATATTTTTTCACATTTCGCTCATTTATTTTCAGAACTTTAAACTTCTTTTAAAAATTGATTTTCTTACTCATTTAAATATATTTTCAATCATAAAAACCCTTACAACAATGGGCCAAACAACACTTATAATCTAAAGCTAATGATTTTATAGTAAATTAATCACATTTATAATTTTCGATTAAAATTATATGTTCTGTATTATACACTATTATGAAAATTTGTGAAGTCAAATACAAAAAAGAACGAAAGTCTTTTCACAATAGACTTTCATTCTTTCATTTTATATACCATATAGGGTTAACATCATCTAATCTTCATGAGTATTTTCTGGTACATCAACAGTTTTTATCACATGAATATAAAATGAAATTTATATGATTTACATACCTAAACGACTCATAATAAGCGCTAATTGTCGTTTAGTTTCTTCGTTATCTTTCTGTAGACGAAGGTTGTCTTCTTTCAATGCCGCATAGTCTGCAGTTAATTTTTCATCCTGCGCTTTCATGCGTGCATTTTCAACTTTCAAAGCAGTCATTTCATCCTGCATTACGTACATAGAGCTGATAGGACCGCCCTTGTAGCGCTCAGGAATAGCCTTCTTCTCATCAGAAGAGCCGAATTTACGAGTTACACCGGCATTCACCATATTATGACGACTACCAACAGATACACCTGCATGGAACATAGTGTCTTCCGATGTATAATGTGCAACACCTAAAGCCGCTGCGGTTTCACCTCTGTAATTGCCGATACCAGCCATCACTTGAGTTGGTTCTAACGGATCATATTGAATCGGTTTCAACGCAGACATAGCTGCCGCATGAGCACCTACACGTTGCGTTTCGCCCGCCACAGAATTAATAGCATTAGCCATTCCCTCCGTAACTCCCTTCAATTGATTTACGTTAACCGCATCCGTGCCGTTTACACCAGGACCTACATTGCTAATTGTTTTACCACCGTTATTCAATCCATCTTTAGTAAGACTTACAGTGTTACCGCTAACAGGAGTAATGGTTATGCCACTGCCGTTTACAACCGTAGAGTTACCTGCAGCATCCTTAGTCGTTACGGACGTAAGACCTTTCAAATCTTTTCGCCATACGAACTTTAAGATTAGTGCCGTCAGATACAACACCTACATTATCTTCTGGACGTCAACTGCTAGCATCAGTAATGCCACCAACTACGTTTACCTGTTCATTAAGCTTTTTGTTAATTACATTACCAGAGTCACCACCGTATTTCATACCATCGTCCTTGGTTGCCACTTGATGTGTCTTGCCCTGTTCATCTTGGTACTTAATACGAGTAATAGCATTGCCTCCGAGATCAGAATCGCCCTTATCAGCAGTAATATCTGCATTGCGACCATCTTTGCCGGTTAAACCGATGTGACCAATACCGTCTTTGCCGGACATAGATACAGCATCTTTACCGTCTTTACCAGTAACAGCTACTTTACCGTCTGTACCATTTGCAGCGTCTGGACCTGTAATGGAAACGCCATCTTGACCGTTTTTGCCAACTTTCACCTTATCAGTCGTTACCGTATCGGCAGTGACCGTTTTGGTAGTAACGCTATCGGTCTTAAGATTCTTAGCCATTTTAATAGTAACATTACCATTTTCGGCTACTGTTTTGATATTTTCACCGGAATAATCACTATCAGCCCCTTGACCTTCACCTTTGATGGTAACTTTTGACCTAAATCACGGTGAAAATCACCTGTATTACCGGCAAAATCCATACCTTTCTTCGTAATGTCATCACCTAAGTTATTAATCTTATTATCCAAGGCTTTATGGGACTTCTGCAATTGATCTTCTGTAGCAGCACGACCGCTTGTGATATTGTCAGATCCCAATCTTTTTGTTTTCCAAACCTGTCACATGACCGTCCTTGCCATCAACAGATACTTTACCGGCTGCAATCTTACCGTCTTTACCGTCGATAGTTACCTTTGTCGCCGGCCTTAATTGTACCGTTTGTACCGTCAATCGCTACATTGCCAGCCTTGATTGTACCCTTTATCGCCATCGATTTCAACTTTATCACCTGCTTTAATGGTGCCTTTGTTACCATCGATGGTAACCTTGTCACCGGCTTTGATAGTGCCTGTTGTACCATCCATCGCAATTTGTTTTGTAGGATCAGACCCCATTGTTACTTGGTCTTTGAGACCCACTTTGTAATTTGTAGAACCGTCCGCATTAGTGGTCTTATCTACTTGGACATTATTACCTGCCGTTACTGTTGTAGTAGCAGCTGCTGCGCTTTATCCAATTGAGATTTATTAACCGCATCCTTAGAATCAGTACCATCAGCTACATTCGTAATCTTCTTGTTGGACGCATCGATACCGTCCTTCGTCATGGATGGACCGTTGGTAATCTTCACTCCGTCTTTTGTAACAGCCGTCAACGGATTGCCGTCCTTATCTTGAACGGCCATACCTTCACCATTAACAACGGTTTTACCGTTTACACCATTAGTGCCATTGTTGAAAGTTATGGAATCTAAACCTTTCAGATTTTTTGCCAAACGAACATTAAGGATATTATTTTACTAATAACACCAATATTATTTTCGGTCAACTCAGATTCATTGGTGACACCACCCTTAATGTCCAATTGTTCATTAAGTTTCTTCTTGATGGTAGTACCGGAGTCGCCACCATATGCCATGCCATCATCTTTGGTTGCCACTTCATGGGTTGTGCCATTTTCATCTTTGGTATTTAATGCGCGTAATTTCATTTCCATTAAGATTAGCAGACACCTTTTTCAGCGATAATATCCGCACTTTTACCGTCTTTACCGCTTAAACCGATGTGACCAACACCGTCTTTACCGGACATGGACACAGCATCCTTGCCGTTTTTATCTGTAACAGCTACCTTACCGTCGGTGCCATTCGCCCCGCATCTGGACCTGTAAGAGATACGCCATCCTTACCGTCTTTGCCGACTTTCACGGATTCAGCCTTAAGATTTTTATTCATCTTCACATTGATAGTCGTGTTACCATCATTATCTTGGTTGATGAAAGTTTTAATGTTTTCACCGCTATAGTCAGCATCGTCAGCCTTGCCTTCACCTTTGAACAGTGATAGTAGAGCCTAATTTATTGGTTTGTACGCCGCCTACATTGGCATTGAATTTAAGACCTGTATCAGTTTGACCTGCCAAAGGCTTGTTTCAATTGATCCTCTGTTGCGGCACGACCGGATACAACTTTACCTACATCCCAAGTCTTATTATCAAGACCTGTAATATAGTTGCCTGTATTACCAGGATTCGCACCATCAGCTTGTTTACGCATTGTTACAGTCCCCTGCTTTCACAGTGTCTGTAGCCGTAACAGATGTAACGTTAAGATCTTTGCTTCAATTTAAGGCCAATTTTGTATCGTCACCAGTTTGAGTAATTTCTGTCGTGATATTGTCATCGCCATTTACAGTTACCTTAGATCCTAATTTATTTGTTTTTTCATCGTCATTATCCGCGTTAAAACGAAGGCCTTTATTGGTTAGTTCAGTCTTAGCATCATTAATATTATTGTTGAGTTCGGTTTTTTCACCGGTCGAATTTTTATTCAACTCAGTCTTAGTATCGCTAATGTTTTTATTTAATTCGGTCTTAGTATCAGCGATATTTTTTTGTTTAACTCAGTTTTGGCTTCATGTAATTGACCGCCGTTAACCGCATCTTTGGAATTAGCAGCAATATTACCATCAGCAACATTGGTAATCTTTTGGTCGTTCGCATTGATGCCGTTTGGAGATACATAGGTCTTACCACCTACGGTCAAACCACCACTATTGATGGTTGTACCGCCAGCTGTTACGCTGTCAACCCAGTTAATGTTTTAGCCAACTTCACGTTTAATGTGCCTGTACCATCAGATACAACGCCAATATTATTATCTGTTAAATCGGCAGCCGCAGCTCCGCCTTTTAATGGCAACAGTACCACCTAGCTTCTTGTTGATAGTCGTGCCGGAATCACCGTCAAAGTTCAAGCCTTTATCCACTTCGGATTTAGACGCCACATCTTTAATCGTTACGGTTTTTTGTTTTATCCGGATGGTTCTTATCCTGTACGGTCAATGCTACGTCACCGTTGGCATCTACAGTGTAGTCACCATTGGAGCCTGCCGTAGGATTGCAACGAGACTGAAGTCCGTTGCACTAGCACCTTGTTTCTTAACTTCATCACTAACCGTTTTCAACTGGTCTTCCGTTGCTGCACGGCCAGATGCAATCGTAGGATTATCAATGCTCCACGCCTTATTATCAAGACCTGTTACGTAATTACCCGTATTAGCAGGGATTTGCACCATCAGCTTGTTTACCCATGGTTACAGTGCCAGCTTTCACAGTTTCCGTAGCAGTAACAGATGTAACATTGAGATCTTTTCTTCAATTTAAGACCGATCTTAGTGTCGTCACCGGTTTGAGTGATTTCTGTCGTAATATTATCGTCGCCATTTACAGTCACCTTGAGCCTAATTTATTCGTTTTTTCGTCATTATTATCTGCGTCAAAAACGAATACCTTTATTGGTAAGTTCAGTCTTAGCGTCATTAATATTATTGTTGAGTTCAGTTTTAGTGTCACCAATTTTTTTTATTGAGCTCAGTCTTGGTATCACCAATGTTTTTATTTAATTCATTCTTTGTATCAGCGATATTTTTGTTTAATTCAGTTTTAGCGTCATGCAATTGACCACCGTTAACCGCCGTTCACCGAGTTTTTGAATTCGCCGTTAGCCACATTGGTAATCTTTTGGTCGTTCGCATTGATGCCGTTCGGAGATACATAGGTCTTACCACCTACGGTTAACCCACCACTATTGATGAGTTGTAGCTCCAGCTGTTACGCTGTCCAAACCAGTTAATGTTTTAGCTAACTTCACGTTCAATGTATTGCCGTCAGATACGACACCAATATTATTATCGGTTAAATCGCAGCCGCTGCTCCGCCTTTAATGGCAACAGTACCACCTAAGTTTCTTATTAATAGTCGTACCAGAGTCACCATTAAAGTTCAAGCCTTTATCCACTTTCGATTTAGATGCCACATCTTTAATCGTTACGGTTTTTGTTTGATCCGGATGGTTCTTATCTTGAACTGTCAATGCTACATCACCGTTGGCATCTACAGTATAGTCACCATTGGATCCCGCCGTAGGATTTGCAACAAGACTGAAGTCCGTTGCATTAGCGCCTTGAGTTTTGATAGCTTCAGTAACTGTCTTCAATTGATCTTCTGTTGCAGCACGTCCCTTGACAGCAGTCGGATTAGTTACGCTCCATGCCTGATTATCAAGACCAGTCACATAGTTACCCATATTAGCAGGAGTTACACCATCGGGATTGTTTACCCATAGTTACAGTACCGGCTTTCACAGTTTCCGTAGCAGTAACAGTGGTAACGTTAAGATCTTTCTTCAATTTAAGACCAATCTTCGTATCGTCACCAGTTTGACTGATTTCCGTCGTAATATTGTCATCGCCATTTACCGTTACCTTGGAGCCTAGTTTATTCGTTTTTTCGTCGTTATTATCCGCATTGAAACGAAGTCCTTTATTGGTAAGTTCAGTCTTAGCATCATTAATATTTTTGTTGAGTTCAGTTTTAGTGTCAGCGATATTTTTATTCAACTCGGTCTTAGTATCACCAATATTTTTATTCAACTCAGTCTTTGTATCAGCGATATTTTTGTTTAACTCAGTTTTGGCTTCATGTAATTGACCGCCGTTCACCGCATCTTTGGAGTTAGCCGCCACGTCGCCATTAGCGACATTGGTAATCTTTTGGTCATTCGCATTGATGCCATTCGGAGATACATAGGTCTTACCTCCTACGGTTAAACCACCAGCATTAATAGTTGTGCCTCCGCTGTCACACTGTCCAAACCAGTTAATGTTTTAGCTAACTTCACGTTTAACGTACTGCCATCAGATACGACACCAATATTATTGTCCGTCAAGTTCGCAGCCGCAGCACCACCTTTTGATGCTAGCTTATCGCCCAACTGTTTATTAATTACAGCCCCGCTGTCGCCATCGAAGTTAAGACCTTTAGCAATAGTCGTATTAATCGTAGAGATAGCATTTCTATTGGTCGTAATGTCTTGTGTATTTTGAGCGATATTTTGTTTATTTTGTATTTTTGCCAATATCAGTCTTATTTTTAGTTATAGTCGTTATCAGTCTTGTTTTTTATTCTTGTTTATTCTTGCCGATATCAGTCGCATTTTGAGCAATGTCTGTTGTGTTTTTGAGCTATTTTATCCTTGTTCGTATTAACTTGCGTATTAACAGATTTCAACTGATCTTCCGTTGCAGCACGGCCGGTTACGGCTTGTGGATTATCTACATCCCAAGCAGTATTGGTAAGACCAGTTACCGTGCCTGCAGTACCATCCACAGATACAGGATTAGCAGTTCCTAAGGTGATTTTATCCCCTAATCCGACAGTATATTCCTTACCGCCGGCTGCATTTGTACCTTCTTCTACAGTGATATTGCTGTTTTTTAGCTTTCACAGTACTTGCCTTAGCCGTTCCACCGATAGCATCCTGCAACTGACTGAAGTTAACCGCATCAGTAGGATCTGTGCCTTTTGCTAGACCGGTAATCTTTTGATTATTAGCATTGATACCGTTCGGCGCCACATAAGTCTTACCGCCTACGGTCAACCCACCACTATTAATAGTTGTTCCGCCAGCTGTTACGCTATCCAAAACCAGTTAATGTTTTAGCTAGTTTCACATTTAATGTGCTGCCATCAGACACGACACCGATATTATTATCCGTAAGATCCGCCGTAGCACCACCCTTTAATGGTAACAGTGTCGCCTAATTTTTTATTAATCGCAGCACCACTATCGCCGTTAAGTTTAACCTTTATTGATATTGGTTACATTTGTATTGACCTTATCATTAACGGATTTCAACTGATCTTCCGTAGCAGCTCGACCACTTACAGCTTGAGGATTATCTGCGTTCCAAGACTTATTATCGAGCCCTGTTACAAAGTTACCGTTTGCACCGCCTGCACCACCAGCTTGTTTGCCCATAGTCACAGTGCCGGCTTTCACAGTATCAGTGGCAGTAAAGCAGTAGTAACGTTGAGATCTTTTTTTAATTTAAGACCGATCTTAGTATCGTCACCAGTTTGGCTGATCTCTGTCGTGATATTATCATCGCCATTTACCGTTACCTTGGAACCCAATTTATTGGTCTTAGTTCCACCAGTGTCCGCATCAAACTTGAGACCTGTGTTAATCACATCATTCTTCGCAGTCGAATATATTATTGTTTAACTCGGTTTTAGCATTATCTATATTGCCATTCAGTTCAGTTTTGCGTCATTAATATTTTTATTGAGTTCAGTTTTGGTATCACCGATATTTTTGTTTAATTCAGTTTTAGCATCATTAATATTGTTATTTAATTCGGCTTTAGCCACATGAAGTTGACCACCGTTAACTGCCTCTTTGGAGTTAGCCGCCACTTCACCATCAGAAACATTAGTTATTTTCTTGTCATTCGCATTAATACCGTTCGAGTTACATAGGTCTTACCGCCTACGGTCAAACCCATACTATTGATAGTTGTACCCCCCAGCCGTTACGCTATCCAAACCGGTTAATGTTTTAGCTAGTTTTACATTTAATGTGCTACCATCAGATACGACACCGATATTATTATCCGTCAACCCGCAGCCGCTGCACCGCCCTTTGATGCTGAGTTTATCGCCCAACTGTTTGTTAATTACAGCACCGCTGTCTCCATCAAAGTTAAGACCTTTAGCAATAGTTGTATTGATTGTAGAGATAGCATTTTTATTGGTCGCAATATCTTGTGTGTTCTGAGTAATATTTTGCTTGTTTTGTGCAATATCAGTCTTATTTTTACCGATATCAGTAGTATTTTTGAGCTATATCAGTCTTGTTCTTAGTTATATCTTGTTTATTCTTACCGATATCAGTCGCATTTTGAGCAATGTCAGTTGTGTTCTGAGCTATTTTATCCTTATTTGTGTTAACTTGCGTATTAACAGTTTTTAACTGATCTTCCGTTGCAAAGACGACCAGTTACGGCTTGTGGGTTATTTACATTCCAAGCTGTATTAGTAAGACCTGTTATAGTTCCTGTGGGTCCATCCACGGTCACAGGATGTTCCGTACCTACAGCAAGTTTATTACCCAATCCAACAGTGAATTCCTTACCACCATTTGCATTGGCACCTTCTGTTACGGTTATATTCGCGTCTTTCCCTTTTTACCGTAGTGGCCTTAGCAGTACCACCGATAGCACTTTGTAATTGACTGAAATTAACCGCATCGTTAGGCGCTGTACCATTAGCAACACCAGTAATCTTTTGATTATTGGCATTGATACCTGTTGAAGACACATAGTTCTTGCCACCTACAGTCAAACCAGCACCATTGATAGTCGTACCACTTGCAGTCACACTGGTCAAACCCGTTAATGTTTTTGCTAGCTTCACATTTAATGTGTTGCCGTCGGATATGACACCAATATTATTATCTGTTAGCTTCGTAGCAGGGGCACCACCCTTAATAGTTTAGTGTTTCACCTAATTGTTTCTTGAAAACTGCCCCGCTGTCACCACCAAAATTCAACCCTTTTCAATTGTTGAATTGATTGAAGAAATAGCACTTTTATTTGTCGCAATATCTTGCTTGTTCGTTGCAACATCTTGTTTATTCTTATTGATATCAGCAGCATTCTTAGCAATATTAGCCTTGTTTGTATTAACTTGCGTATTAACAGTCTGCAACTGACTTTCCGTTGCAGCGCGACCGGTTACGGCTTGAGGATTATTAACGTCCCAGCTGTTATTAGTAAGTCCTGTTACATTGCCTATAGTGCCGTCCACGGTTACAGGACGCGATCCGCCTACGGAAATTTTTCTCGCCTAAGCCAACAGTATATTCCTTGCCACCATTTGCATTGGTACCTTCTGTTACGGTTACATTTTATCTTTTGCTTTCACAGAAGATGCCTTAGCAGTACGGTTAATAGCATCTTGTAGTTGACCGTAATTAACCGCATCACTATATGATGTACCAGTAGCAACACCAGTAATTTTTTGATTATTAGCATTAATGCCTGTTGGTGTTACATAGTTTCTGCCACCAACAGTCAAACCGCCAGCATTAATAACCGTACCACTGGCTGTTACACTGTCCAATCCGTTCAAAGATTTTGCCAATTTCACATTTAATGTGCCATTACCATCTGATTGGACATTGATATTATAATCAGATACAGAACCTACGTAATCACCTTTTATTTTTACTGTTTCACCTAATTTTCTGTTGCTTACAGGCCCATTGTCACCGGCGAAGCTAATACCTTTATCAAGGGCGGTGTTAATAGTAGCAATATCTCGTTTATTCTTACTGATGCTCTGGCTATTGTTGCTAATATTATGTGCATTAGTATCAATCGATGATTTATTACTATTAACCTTATCATTAACCCGCTTTAACTGATCTTCCGTAGCAAAGACGTCCTGTAACAGGTGCTGGATTATTTACATTCCATGATGTATTGGTAAGACCTGTGACCGTTCCTGTACCACCACTATCTATGGTTATAGGATGCGAGGCCGCCCCTTTCCCTACAGTAATCTTATAGTTTAAGCCAACAGTATATTCTTTACCACCTTTCGCCGTTGAGTTTTCCCTTAGCGTAATATTACCATCATCATTTGCTTTTTACAATGGCTTCTTTAGCTGTACCGTTAATTGCCCGTTGCAACTGACCGTAGTTAACTGCGTCCTGACTACCTGTACCGTCTGCAACACCTCTAAGCTGTTGATTATTGGCATTAAGACCACCGGTTGACACATAGAGTTTACCGCCACAGACACCCCTTTATTATCAATCGTAGCAGTTCCTGCTGTTACGCTATCCAAACCAGTTATTTTTTAGCCAATTTCACATTTAGTGTGCCATTTCCGTCTGCTTGAACCCCAATATTGTTGTCAGCCAAAGCACCGCTAGCGCCACCTTTTATTCTTACTGTGTCACCTAATTTTACTTGGTTCTGAACAAAGTTATCCCATAAAAAACAACTTTATCGATATTGTCTTTATTATATCTAATAGCATCGTGGATCGTGCTTTTTACCTGTAAAACCGATATCGCGCATCGTTAATTTACCGGTATCAGGATCGAGCGCCGCATTACCGCCAAGGATATTTTTAGTAGTAGTGGCTAAATTGCCCAGGCTATTTGCTACGGCATATAACTGACTACCATTAATAGCATCTGTAGACGAAGCATTCATGCGCCCCGCCGCCACATTGGTAATCGTGCGTTTTACCGTATCATTACCGATACTTACAGTAGAATCCGCATTGCCACCAGCTAAATTCTTATACCACAAACCATTTACAAGCTGATTCGAGTGTACTATGAGTATCCGCAGTCGCAGAATTAGTACCTAATGCAACTGAGCGATTATGATTTTGTTTACCGTCGTATTTCTACCGAGAGTAACGCTATCCTCTGCATAGCTAACTGCACGATTACCGATGGCAATGCTATTTTTTCTGAACTGAGTCAGAATCTGTACCAATAGCTATAGAAGAATCCTCACGGGCATTACTTTCCCAGCCCATTGCAATGGAGTTGAGTCCTACTGCATAGGAGTTTACACCAAGAGCTCTGGACCCTTCGCCCTTAGCTTGTGCATTATTACCAATTGCGCAACGGCCCATTTACCTCTTGCCTGTGATCCGTTGCCCATTGCAACGGCACCACCGGCGGCTAGACTTTAGCATTATTACCAAATGCCATGGAGGATCCACCCCAAGCTCTAGCATTGGTACCAAATGCCTGATCATTATCGGCGCCCACATAGTTACCGGCCTCATCATATCCAGCCCAAGAGGTATTACCGAGGGCAAAACCATTTAAAGAAGCTACTTTTTGTCGCATTTCCTATCGCAACACCATTATTTACTTCAACCGTTGCATTTCTTCCGATGGCAACACCTTGCACATTACCAACATTATTCCTATTAGTTTTGTAACAGTAGCTCCTGTCCCCAAAGCCACACTGTTATCTGCCATTGCTGTACTATTGTCACCTATCGCTACAGTGCCATTTTTAGCCTGAGCGCCGGCCCCTTGCACAATAGTACTCCCATGCACAATCATTGGAGACATCATGGACATAAATAAAGCTGTAGCAATTACAGACCCGGACATCTTAGCAAACACCGAAGTCATTGTCGATCGTTTCGACATATTCTTCGCTGTTTCAGCCACAACGACATAACATCCCTTTGTACGACTCCAGATTACTTTAAAAAATTCGGTTCATCTCGTTTTACTCCTTGCATAAAACTATCAAATTTAGTGAATATAATAAAATATTTTATATTTCTTTTTAAAAAGTAAAAAACACAGTTAATATATGGCTATTTACCGATGCATATTATATTAAACATATCATATTCTATGGTAAAAAGTAAAAAATTTTTCACTCTACACTCACTTCCAAATCATAAATATTTATGAATATACAAAAACTCCGCCATATACCTTATGAATATGCTAAATGTACTAATTTTTTCGCATAAAATTAACTTCATGAAAAAATGTATTTCACCTTAGTTAACTATTATGATCTAACTATTACGCACCTATTTTAATTACATTACAAAATACCATGATATATATATGCTCAAATAGCCATTAAATCTATTTTTTGCATGCAAAAGGCGCCAAAAGCATTTCGCTTTTGGCGCCTTTTATAAGCACTGTCGTATCAATGTTATGTTATTTATTTCATATTATTTCAAGCCCGCTTGTTGCATCAATAATGCAATTTGTGCTCTCATTTCTTCATTGTCGCGTTGTACTTTTTTCGTACTTAGCTTTCAAAGCAGTCATTTCATCTTGCATTACGTACATGGAGCTGATAGGGCCACCTTTATAACGTTCTTGGAATTGCTTTCTTCGCATCGGAGTTACCGAATTTGTGAGTCACACCGGCATTCACCATATTGTGATGACCACCAACAGATACGCCTACATGGAACATTGTATCTTCTGCAGAGTAATGGGCAACACCTAAGGCCGCCGCAGTTTCACCTCTGTAATTACCGATACCGGCCATCACTTGAGTTGGTTCCAATGGATCGTATTGAATCGGTTTTAATGCAGACATAGCCGCTGCATGTGCGCCTACACGTTGTGTTTCGCCCGCTACGGAGTTAATAGCATTAGCTAACCCATCTGTAGCACCTTTCAATTGATTTACGTTAACCGCATCAGTGCCGTTTACACCAGCCGCAACATTGGTAATTGTATTACCACCGTTGTTGAGACCATCTTTAGTAAGGCTTACTGCATTACCGCTAGCAGGTGTAATGGTTACACCGCCACCGTTCATAACTGTCGTATTACCAGCAGCATCCTTAGTGGTTACTGTTTCAAGACCTTTCAAGTCTTTCGCCATACGAACCTTAAGATTGCCAGTACCATCGGATACGACACCTAAATTGTCTTCTGTAGTTAACTTGCTAGCATCAGTAATACCACCCACTACATTAACTTGTTCGTTAAGCTTTTTCTTGATTATGGAACCGCTATCGCCACCGTATTTCATACCATCGTCTTTAGTTGCCACTTGGTGGGTCTTACCGTTTTCGTCTTGGTACTTAATACGAGTGATGTTGTTACCGTCTAAGTCTGGATCACCTTTATCAACGGTAATATCCGCATTACGACCATCTTTACCAGTTAAACCGATATGACCAACCCCGTCTTTACCGGACATGGATACAGCATCTTTACCGTCTTTGCCTGTGATACCTACTTTGCCGTCTGTACCGTCAGCACCGTTAGGCCCAGTAATGGATACGCCGTCTTGACCGTTTTTGCCAACTTTTACCTTATCAGTAGTTAAGCTGTCAGTCTTAAGGTTTTTCGCCATCTTGATAGTAACATTACCATCTTGGTCGGCTACGGTTTTAATATTTTCGCCGGAATATTTATCGTCAGACTCTGTACCTTCACCTTTGATAGTAACCTTTTGGCCTAAATCACGGTGGAATTCACCTGTATTACCGGCGAAATTCATACCTTTTTCGTGATTTCATCACCTAGGTTATTAATCTTATTATCCAAGGATTTGTGAGATTTTTGCAATTGATCTTCTGTAGCAAAGACGACCACTTGTAATGTTGTTAGGATCCCAATCTTTGTTTTCTAAACCTGTCACATAACCGTCTTTGCCATCAACAGATACCTTACCTGCTGCAATCTTACCATCTTTACCATCGATAGTTACCTTGTCGCCAGCTTTTATGGTACCGTTTTCACCGTCAATTGTTACATTACCGGCTTTAATAGTACCTTTGTTGCCATCGATTGTAACTTTATCACCAGCCTTGATTGTGCCTGTAGTTCCGTCCATCGCGATTTGTTTTGTAGCATCAGTACCCAATGTCACTTTGTCTTTAAGACTTACTTCATAGTTCTTTAGAACCATTCGCATTAGTGCTTGGTGTAACAGTAATATTATTACCTGCCGATACCGTTGTGAATGCACCTTTGCTAGCTTTATCCAATTGAGATTTATTAACCGCATCGTTAGGGTCCGTGCCATTAGCAACATTCGTAATCTTGTTACCGCCGTTATTTAAGCCGTCTTTTGTAAGACTCACTGCATTGCCGCCAGCAGGTGTGATTGTCATACCATCACCATTAATAACAGTATTATTGCCGCCGTTTGTGAAAGTAGCAGACGTCAAGCCTTTTCAATTCTTTTCGCCAAGCGCAATTTCAATGTATCGGAACCGTCGGAAACAACACCGATGTTGTCTTCAGTCGCCTAATTTGCTTTCATCGGAGATACCGCCCTTAACATTCACTTTATTGTTAAGTTTCTTTTCAATCACCTTGCCTGTATCACCGCCGTAGAGCATACCATCATCCATCATGATGTTCGGTTTTGTCCCGGTAAGCGTACGATGATACCATCAACACCGTCTACGCCTTTGCATTTTAACGCCTTTAGTCACTAAACGACATGTCGATACCGTTTGTACCATCTACACCATTTTACCTGCAGGGCCTGTCGTCGATATGGCCCGCCATCTTTACCGAACATAGATACAGCAGGTTTCCCGTCTTACCAGTAACACCTACTTTACCGTCTTTTCGGGCCTTCAGGGCCAGTGATAGTTACACCATCTTTTTATCACCTTTACCGACCTTCACAGTTTTTTAAGGTTCTTATTCATCTTCACATCGACAATTGTGTTGCCATTTTGATCCTGTTTGATGAAAGTTTTAAGGTTTTCACCGCTGTAGTTATTATCAGCATCAGTACCTTCACCCTTAATAGGACCTTGGAACCAAGTTTATTAGTCTGTACACCGCCACTATTAGCATCAAACTTCAAGCCTTTATTGATAACATCGTCCAATTTGGATTTGAGGCAATGTCTTTCAATTTTATGGTTTCCTTTTTTATCCGGATGATTTTACTACAGTCAAATCCTGTTGCCATATCATCCACCTTGTAAGCACCGTCAGTTTCCAGCCGGTTTTTTCGCCAAACGGAAGTCCTTAGCATTAGCGCCTTTTTCTTAACTTCGTCGCTAACTGTTTTCAACTGATCTTCTGTTGCGGCGCGACCGGATTTAATATTCGATTTTGAATATCCCAACCTTTATTATCTAAGCCAGATACATTTTTGCCAGTATTGGCGGTATCGCACCATCAGCCTGTTTACCCATGGTTACAGTGCCAGCTTTCACAGTGTCGGATTACAGATTGCAAGCCTGTTAAATTTTTAGCCAAAATTGTAATTTTGCATTACCGTCAGCATCAACCGTCGCAGATGTAACACATGATATTATTTCCGGTTGACAAATCAGATGCATTTGTCACACCACCTGTGATATTTATTAGTTGTTATTAACATTAGATGTAGCACCCATGTCGCCTTTAAATTTAAGGCCGTCGTTCAACAGTAGCCACTTCTTCGTTCGTACCATCAGGTTTTTGTATTAATACGAGTTGTAGTCAAAATTATGACTTTTCACAGTATCTGTTGACCGTCACGAGTAACAGAAATGTTAGTTGTTTTTGTTCAATTTAACGCCGATTTTACTGTCTTTATGTTTGCGCCGGTTTGCGTAATTTCATTGAGTAATTTTACCATCACCAATTTACTGTCACTGTTAGAACCAAGTTTGTTCGTTTTTAATCGTTATTAGAGTTATCCCGAAACGGTTACTTTGTTGATAAATTTCATTTTACGCCGCATCGTTGCAATTGACCGCCGTTGTTAATGCATCTTCGCTATCTTTGGTTTTATCTTTTGGATCCACATTAACCGCTTGCTACATCGTTCCTGTCCATACGCCACATTTGTTACATGAGTCACCAGTTTTATTAGCCTGTTGGACCTACATATACTTTTGTCCATCAACGTCAAACCATTATTGTCCAAATTATACTTACCAGCGCGATCGTTTATCTAAAGGCTTAGTTTTCGACAATTCACATTCAATGTGCCTTTACCATCAGTTTTCATCCTCAATATTACCGTCAACATCACCGTTAGAGTCCTGTTAGGCGCCGTCTGCAACAGACGGTTTTTCACCTAATTTTTATCCGTAGACGCAAAGACCTTGGCTTTAATTACACCATCAAAGTTCAATTGACCTTTAGCAAATAGCGACCGCTTACAGGGTTAGACTTTATTAACATCCCAGTCCTTTTTTCGCCTTTCACATCTTCTGTATCAGCGCGACCGGATACAGCCGCAGGATTTCTACATTCCAATCTGTATTTGTAACAGTAGTTACATGACCAGCATCACCGTCTACAGTTACGGGATTGTAGTACCTACGGTAATTTTATTACCTAAACCAACAGTATATTCTTTACCGCCTGTTTGTTTGTTTTTTCTGTTACAGTTACATTCGCATCCTTTGTTTTACAGTGGATGCTTTGGCTGTACCGCCGATAGCGACTTGTAATTGTCCATAGTTAACTGCATCATTAGTGCTACAGTTCCATCTGCAACATTGGTTACCTTTTGGTCATTTGCATTGATACCTGTTGGAGATACATATGTTTTACCACCTACAGTCAAGCCACCATTATCAATCTTAGTATTACCAGCTGTAACGCTATCTAAGCCTGTCAATGTTTTAGCTAATTTCACATTCAATAGTGCCATTGCCATCAGATTCAACACCGATATTACCGTCGGATAATGTGCCTGTTGCACCGCCTTTAACAGTTACAGTATCACCTAATTGTCGATTACTTACAGTGCCTGTGTCGCCAGCAAAGTTCAAGCCTTTATTAATCTTTGTGTTAATAGTGGAAATATCTTGCTTATTTTTAGCGATATCAGTTTTGTTATTCGCAATGTCGCCAGCATTTTTTGTGATATTTTGCTTGTTAGTATTGATATCTCCAGCATTTTTATCGATGGCAGCTTTATTGGTATTAACTTTATCGTTTACCTTTTTCAACTGATCTTCTGTCGCAGCACGGTACCGGATACAGCTACAGGATTATCTACATTCCAGTCTTTATTTTGAAGGCCTGTTACACATGGCCTGTAGTACCATTAATCGTTACAGGGTTCGCTGCACCTATTGTAACGGTGTTACCCAAAGTCATATTAATAGTTGTATCACCATTAGCTTGTGTAATTGCGGCATTAATATTGTTGCCGTCACCTTTGATGGTAACTTTAGAACCTAATAGATTATTTTTCGTGCCACCTGTATTAGCATCAAAGTTAAGGCCTTTTATCTATTGTGTCTTTATTGAATTTAATAGCATCGTGAATCGTGCCTTTACCTGTGTTACCGATATTGCTCATCGACAAGTTACCCGTATCAGGGTCAAGCGCTGCATTGCCACCTAAAATGCCTTTTGTAGTACTTGCCAAATTACCTAAAAAGTATTAGCAACACCATATAATTGGCTACCGTTGATTGCATCTGTAGATTGTGCATTCACACGACCGGCAGCTACATTTGTAATGGTACGTTTTACCGTATCACTACCTACACTGATTGTGGAATCAGCAGAACCGCCGGCATAGTTTTTATACCATAAACCATTTACCAATTGATTTGGTGTGCTTACTGTAGCATCAGTCTTGGAGTTAGCACCTAGTGCAACGGAACGTTCATAATGCAAAGATTAGCAGATACACCTAATGCCATAGAGTTTGTTTGCTCAGCTTTTACTGCTTAAACCTAATGCTACAGCACCTACCGCACCAGTAGATGTAGAAGATTGCACACCTATTGCTGGGAATTACCACCAGATGCAACAGAACCATCACCAGCCGCGATATCAGCGTAGCCATTTGTAGTACTACCCCAACCGAGTGCAGTAGAGTGAGGCTATTAGTTAGTTGTAGCATTCGTCCCCAATGCAGAAAGCCCTGTTTCAAAGCTTTAGAGCCATTACCGATAGCTACCGGCCCAATCACCTCTAGATTGAGAACCGTTACCTATAGAAACCGCACCACCACCACTGGATTTCGCATCATTACCGAACGCCATGGAAGAACCACCATAAGCACGTGCATTGGAACCGAAGGCTTGGTCATTAGGAAGACCTATCAATTTATTGGTTTCATCATAGCCGGCACGCGCATTATTACCAAAGCAAAACCATTAAGAGATGCCACGCGTGTTTCATTACCTAATGCTACACTGTTATTGGTAATCGAACGAGGTTATGACCGATAGTTACAGCTTGTGCACCATCAGCACTAGTACCGGAACCAACAGCAATTGCATTAACAACCTTGGTCGTTGCACCTTGACCGATGGCGATACCACCTGTTCTTTGATCTGCTGGAACATCTGCCCCTTTGGCAACATCAACAGTTACAGTTGCACCTTGTCCGATAGCAATACCGCTCTGTGTTTCTCTACCTACAGATGCATTAGTACCGATTGAAATACTATAGTCACCCTTAGATGCCGTATTATCACCGATAGCAATACCACCGTCATTTTCAGCTTGTGCACCGTTACCTCTTGTAATAGGTGCCCCTAAAGGCATCGGTAGGCATCATAACGCCTGTCAGCATAACGGCAACTGCTGTAGCACCTACCATTTTAGAGAATACAACCGACAAAGAGGAACGTTTCGTCATGTTCTTTGCTGTTTCTGCCACAACAACATAGCAGCCCTTTGTGCGATTCAAATCACTTTAAATACTCGATTCATTAATCTTTCTCCTATAAAACTTATAAAACTTACTAACTAACTATCTACATATTTAATGAAATAACAATGATGTATCGATGATGTATTAAGAATTCATCGACATTCTTGAATGTGTATATCTAGAATACCACATATTACGGGAAAAAGTAAACTTTTTTTTCATTTTATTTTCATAAAACTTTTGTGTTTAAATTATTAATAATTTCGATAAAATTAAATATACTGAATATTCTGCATAAATGCTGTATTTTTTTAACTATTATTCACCAACTTTCATAAATAATACTAATATGCTCCATAATTATGTACCAATATTACACCATATATAATCAATTTATTTTCTCTTCATCATTCTGATTTATGATAGATCATATAATAGAATGATATCTTTTCATAAACAGATATCGTACAGTGTTTCTGCCATTTTGACTCAATGTACGTACACAATTACTACATACCTACTTAAGCCAATTAACTATTGCACAATCAATAAAGGTAGCATTTTATTATATAGTAAAAGGAATGACAGGTGAAATTCGTCGCCTTCATTCCTTTTTTATTCTAAGTCCACTCTAAAAGGCGTATCGGCGGGCTTTATAGGCTTTAGAGAAATAGAGCATATGTGTATAAAACAATTTATACGATTACTCCATGTGTTTTTAATTTTTATTGTTATACTGAAAGCAGAAAGGAGGAAGAAATCTATGTCAGAACTCAATATCTTACAACAAAATATAGATAAACCAAATACGGTTACAGAAGAAGATATCGTAGTTACACGAGATAATCAAACTTTCACAATCAAAGGTCGCTTTAATGGGGAAGAAGGCGTATTCACATATGATGCGGACGTTCAGCCTAACGATCAGTTACAATTTCTGCATCACAATTTTACGGCCATCGTAAAAAAATTACATATAAAAGGTGATTCAAAGGTCAGCGAATCACATTGATTGCAAAATTATATGCATAAAAATATCGGGGTATTGTTAATACAAACAACACCCCGATATTTTTTATCGATCGCTACAATTATAAAATACCAATACAACACAACAACACTTAAGTCTTATAATTGAATCATCTAAAATTATTGAATTGTCGGTGCATTAATCGCTTTGCGAAGGTCCACTGTGTGAAGTTCGTCCATCGCAGGAGCCATTTTTTCATCCACAGGTTTCACGCGATTATTGCCGTCTTTCATAGCTTCGTTCAAGCTGAAGATCACCATTTCGTTCATGTAGAAACGCAATTCATCATCATGTACATTGGCTGTATTGCGATCCAAGATATCGATGATTTGTTGCGCATAGTCCAATTTAGCATCTTCAGATACAGTCGCATGTTCTGTGAAGAACTGTTTGTAATCGTTGTACAAACGGTCCAATGCTAAACGACCATAGCTATCTTTTTATAACGATGGCTTACGATGTACCATACTACGGCGAACGTTCATGTAGTACAACACATTGTTGCGGTAACGCTCTTGACCAGTCATAACGCGGGAATCATCCATGATGCGCTTGCCCTTTTTGTCCAATTGGAATTGTGTGAGAGCATTCACTACGTCGCGAACTTCTTCGCTAGGTACAGGAACAGCCACTTCCGCTTCAATCACGTTTAATGGTTCAGCCGGTTGTTCTGGCATCATCAATCGATCTTGAGCCGCATCCGCTTGACCTACCGCATACACAAGCAAGTGCCAATACAGGCATAAATGTTTTGAATTTCATAAATCCTCTAATGAGAGCCGCCCCCCGAAGGGCGGCTTCATATTCCTACATAATTCTTACATGACTAGAGTATGCTAAATAACCCATTTAATCAAGTCAAATTTACTTTGTAAGCTCTGCTTGTTGCATCAACAATGCAATTTGAGCTTTCATTTGTTCAT
>VOFG01003505.1_pt1 | contig 31744 bp, 45 predicted proteins | sample 5384171 | NCBI WGS metagenome assembly VOFG01 (sample SAMN12384726, study PRJNA508395) | human gut metagenome | isolation source: healthy gut F | host: Homo sapiens
GCTTGCCGCCCGCTTTATGGAGCACTACAACGCCGGTGTGCCCGGCTGCGCTGTAACGGCACACGCCGTTGACACCCTGCAAACGCTGGCCCGCATGGGCTGGCGGCAGGCTGTGCTTTCTGCCTCCCGCCGTGATTACCTGATCGAGCAGGTATCCGCACGGGGTCTGCAAGGCTTTTTACCGAGTTGCTCGGCCTTGCGGACATTTACGGCGTAAGCAAAGTGCAGCTTGGCACCGACTATCTGCGCCGCACCGGCATTGATCCTGCGGCCTGCGTGATGGTCGGCGACACCGACCACGACGCTGCGGTGGCTGCAGCTATCGGTGCGGTCTGTGTGCTGTACACCGGCGGACACCAGTCCCGCGCCCGGCTGGAAAAGGCCAGTCCCTATGTCATCGACGACCTTGCCCAGCTGCCCGCACTGCTGGAAACGATATAATATTAGTGGCTCAGAAACACCTGTCGGTGTTTCTGAGCCACTTTTTGCAGACAGCGGTCTGCCCTGTTCAAGTCCTGCTGCTTAAGAAGAAAGATCGTACGATTTTTATTATATTTTTACCGCAAGGCAAGAAATCAGCGTACCACGAAAACAGCAAATATGCAGTATACAATTCAACGCCGTTGCATTAAAAAGTTGAATTGCCATAGTTTAATACGCGGCAAACATTAATTTAAGCTTTTAAAGCATCTTGTTTTTGTTGCTCTATCAAATGTTTAATTTTGTTGATCGTGTTGGTTGTAAGTTCATCGTATAACTCTGCATTATTCTTATCCCAAAGTATAGACCGCAGATTTTCCTTGTGTCCAACCAGATATGGAAAATCCAGTATAACCTTAAGGTCAAATGATTCAAAATATCGGTCGATGGTATTTGAAGTATTGTGGTTTGTTTCATCCCACTGTGCACCAATTTGAATTGCACGCTGGTTATAAATGTTGAACACCATACTCATCATTTTGTTGATAGTCAACATCGTATCACCATTCACACAGTCCATTTGAGACACGACCACATTATCGCTGATATCTGCCATAAAGCCGGACATTACATCCCATTTTTCAGAGCAGAAAGATACTCCTCAATGTTGGAAAAACGTTGTGCAAATTCCTGCGGGAATAGCACATCGTCCTCGCAAATAATTGCGTAGTCCACGCCTTTATCTTGCAGCTTTTTGAACATATATTTATAACTCAATGCACAGCCTACCCAGCCAATAGGATATCTCAATCCTGGGAATATAGCAAACTGAAATTTATTTTCCTTTGCAAACTCATCCTTACGCTCCACTTGTTCTGGCAGATGCAGACACCATCTCGCATTCTGTGGCACCTGAATAAACTGCTGGGTTAAATTGTAAAATTCATCAAATCCCATCTGTTTATTAGCAAGCATAAAGCGATAGAAATAGAAATTTGCATCGCCTAGTTGCAGTAGCAGTATTTTTCGGTTTTCCTTCAGCTTTTTGCTACGCTCATCCGGGTGTTCCAGCCACCAACGAATGCGCGCTTTCATTGCTTCTATATTTCCAATTTCTACAAAATCCACTAAAGGACTCATACGATTATCCTCGTCAGGATCATTGCTTCGCCCGAAATAACAATACTGCCCCCTAGTGAAAGAATTTCTGCAACGCGTGTGGTTTCCAACAGTGCATCCTCATAATAGTGGATATTGATTACAATCTTCGATCTACGGATTGCATCCTGCATTGCTTCACCAAATAGATTCGACTCAACCCGTACCGAAAATTCTTTTTTGTAGCTCCTGCAAAAATTTCCTACGACGGTCGCAGTTGGCATCACCATAAAACAAAATATCATAATCCTGCTGTGCTTCTGACAGAGAATAAATCACACTTTCTTCTGTTATACCAAGCGGCACATAATAGAGTTTCTTTTTCAACTCTGGATACTGACTAAAATAGGAAATATTGACCAACGAGTAATCCCAAACCGCATATGCATTTCTCATAATCGTGAAATACTGCTCAGTCAGCCATCTGCTGTTGATTGTTTGCTCCATTTGATAGCAAATGTAACGCTGCGGCAGTCGTTTCATAATCTGTGCACAAATTACAATATAGGGAATATCTTCAAAATTGCAGAATTGTTCATCGTGAATTTCACACTTAAAACCTATACGCCGCAGATTATTTGCCAGCTGCTTTGCTAAATACAGCGTATGCCCGGGAGTCATGATATCAATCTGTTTAGACCTCCCCCAGAACGAGTCCTCTGCGATCTGGATTACTTCCCCTTGATTATCACCTGGTCCATACAATGCATCCACTACTTCAAACAATGGGTTGTAACCATGATCAGTGCATACTTTTCCCCGAAGATTTCCCCATAACCACCGCCAAAATGCCCATCGTTCTTCGTGTCGCAAAGAAAAAGTTGATGCCTGATTCTCTTTTCCAGATGAACCAGTTTAAACACTTTGTACGTAGAAATTCTTTCCACTACTTGTGCACCAGCGTACACGCAATTAACGAGATAATTCACACGCTCCTTAAGCCGCAGAACTTCTTTTTTCCTGTGCAGCAACTTGCTGTTGCAGCGCCCTAATCTGATGGGATTGAATCTCGTTCTGTAGTCCCAACGTATCCAAGCTTTGATTTAGACGAGCAATTTCGCTATTCAACCGTTGCTCTTTTCCATATTCCAGCACAAGAAGCTGGTTTTTCTTAGCTTGGCCTCGACTTTCTGAAACCACATATACCTTTTTGGAAATGTTCCTCCCAAGCCTCAAAAACTGGTATCTCTTCACAATTCACATCCAATAGCTGAAGGCATTTTTCCATAGATATCTGCTGGCGCAGTTCTGGTATACGTACAAAAAGAGAATACACAATCCTCCAATATAGGAAATCAACTGGAACTGGAAAATCTGTCACCCACTCGCAATCAATCATAAGGAAGCCATCTTCTGTATTCAATACATTTGACAACACCGAGTCGACATTTGCATTACATATGCACAAAACCTTTTCCTGTTTCAGTCTTACTGTGCCAAACCACTGTGTAAATGCTGGCGTATCGTACGCCGTCAGTGCTTCATCGTATCTCAGTTGCTTCGTATATTGTCTCAGTAAATCAATTACCTTGTTGAAATCATTCTTAAATAAATCCTCTGCAATTTCTTCCAAAGATTGTGCATCATTATAGGGATACATGGCTCCTTCAGGAGTCTCTATCATTTGCACTGCAGGAATTTTCCCATAGGAGAGTCGACTAGCTGCAATTGTTTTTGGAGATGCGCCTGTGCAGCTGGATGAAGAGCAGTCTTTTGACTACCTTTCTTTGATTTACTTTGCAAATATAGGTGCCCGTGCGAAACTCAGGTTTTCGGTTCTGATTTAGCTTACAATATTCTGGCTGGCTTTCGTGCCGAATTTCCTGCATAGAAGCTTCTATAAAAAGGAGTTAAAAAATCGGTCCACAATATGCTCTTTGGTGAGCTGATTGAACATATCTGCTTCACAAAAAGTGAGAATCGATCCTGGTCGTAGGTAATATACGGGATCTTATTGTGCTGTAAAGAATTTTGTGTGAAGATTTCCTCAGGAAGTTTGTAGTCAGGATAAGGATAGTAGTACTGACGATAACAAAGACCACAAACATCTAGGAGCCTGTTCATCTCTTCTTTAGAAAATGTTCTTACGCCGCTGTAGTGAGGATAGTTATTAATTCCCTCATATATTTGGTTTGTGTGGTCTTCAGCTGCACCACAGAAATATTTGAGCCCCAAACGATTTTCAATTGCGATTAAAAGGATACCGTCCGGCTTCAGATATTGCTTTACAGATTCCAAAAAGCTTGAAATGGCTTTTCCTCCTTGGTAAATCGCCCAGCGTATTCCAATACTCCTATCAGTGTTACATAATCAAATTTTTGCTCCATCGGAATATCATTTATGTTTCCAACCATTAGGGTTAAATTGGAATATTTTTGTTGCGCTCGTAATTTATCGTAGCACGACGACGAGACAACTCAATAGACGTAACGTGTGCCGCTTTTTGGCATAAAATTCCTGTAACCGCGCCGCAACCCGCGCCGATTTCCAGTACTGTTGCATCTTTTCTAAATGGATACCAATTGCAAATATTCTCTCGCATCGGAGACATATGGTAAAAAACAGGCCATGTGCATTCCTTAGTTGGAATGTCGTCTAACGTTTTACCAGCCTTATTCATGGCAAGCAAATAATTTTCACTTTCATCTCCATCCGAATATTCGTCCGTACCACTATAATATGTTAAATCAAACTCTGCCATACATATCTCCCAACTTTTGTTTATTAATCGATATCTTCATCCTTTTCCACTATGCACTCTGCTTCCATATCGTAGAATCCTATTTTTCGCACATTGGAAATTACAACTAAATTCGTTACATCATAAAGTCTGTGGCAGACCTCTAAATAGTCATTTTTATATTCAGTACATCCGAAACTCAATAGATATTCGCCACCCTGAATGGTAAGACGCTGTTTGAAGGTTACGATATAGCAATCACCAGCATCCACCGGTCCAAATTCACAATTCTCCAAATCTGTATTTGTTCCAGTGATATCAAGCCCTTGTTGATTTTTAATAGTAATTGCAATAATTGGATCTTTCAGTGGCTCATGGAATACTACTCGCAATTTGATAGTACATATTTCTCCCTTTGCAACCGTATTTGTAATGCGCTCATCCCGATCCAAAATAGCAAAGTCTACAATTTCTGCCTTTCTGTTTCCATACTCATTCAAGTCCGGGTTACAAATAAGTGACTTTTTCCACACTGTTTTTTTCTGCGTATCCTTTTCCGGCTGCTTTCTCGAACGCCGTTTGGCATCTGCCACCATTTGGTGACTAATCACCTTTTTATACAAGTCAATAATTTCCTTTGGCGTACCATCCCCAATCATTTTTCCCTTGTTTAATAATATGGCACGACTACAGTATCTATTGATACTGCTCAAGTCGTGACTAACAAATAAAATCGTTTTGCCCGCCTGTCGAAACTCTTCGAATTTCTTAAAACATTTTGTTTGAAAGAATATGTCACCCACGCTTAGTGCTTCATCCACAACCAAAATATCAGGATTGACACTGATTGCAACACTAAACGCCAAACGCGCAAACATACCGCTAGAATAGGTTTTGACTGGTTGGTTAATGAAATCTCCGATATCAGCAAAAGCAACAATTTCTGGTACACGAGTTTTCATCTCTTCTGTAGAGAATCCCATCATCGTGCCATTAAGATAGATGTTTTCCAACCCAGAATACTCTGGATTAAAACCTGCTCCAAGCTCCAACAGAGCCGAAAGTTTTCCTTCTACCTTCAACGTTCCTTCTGATGGTGTAACTACTCCTGTCAGAATTTTGAGTAAAGTGCTCTTTCCACTACCGTTTACGCCAATAATGCCAACAGTTTCTCCTTTATGAATTTCCAGATTAATACCACTCAGTGCATGATGGACAGTATGTCTCTTACGGCGAAAAGGGTCAATAGCTTCCTTCAATCGACTAGCATTATCACCATATAATCTATAGGATTTTCCTAGATTTTCTGTCTTAATTACAACAGTAGTATTGCTAGCATCACTCATAGCAGTTTTTCTCCTACATTTTCGTTAATTTATCATGAAACTTAGAAAGACTCAGAGAACGTCCACAAAATCTCGATTTAGTTTTTGGAACAAATGCATACTAAACACAACCAAACATAGAACGCCAACCCAAAACCAAATTGTTTCAGGTCTTTTCCAAAAAGCATCTGGTTTTGGAAACTTGCGCGATATCCAGTGCAAATATAGTACATAGGATTCCAGCGCATTACACTAGCTACTCCGGGTGAAAGAATATTCTCGTTCCAAACGATTGGTGTTGCCCAAAACATAATCTGTAATACTACGGAAACAATATTAGGCACATCTCCCACAAATGGCGTAATCGTTGCACAGAGCATTCCAAGCCCAATCAATAATACTATTGTGCACAAAAAATAGTAAAGAACCTGAACATTGTATACTGAAAGCGGAACGCCGTAGATTATATTAATTACAAAAATAAAAACAATGAACACAACATGAACAAAGCAGCCCGATATAAGCTTAACAAATGGAATCAGACATGTATGAAAATTAACCTTTCGAACAAGATAGCTATAATCTCGGATACTATTTGTCATACTACTCAGGGTATCCTGAAAGAATGTCCATACCAAAAAAAAGCTGGAGTATACCACACAATAAACGGAAGTGAACCAACGTCCGGTGAACGAAGGCCTACCTGAAAAAACAAACCAGAAAACCAGAATCGTCGCCAATGGCTGAACATATGCCCACACGATTCCCAGCATCGAGCTAGCAAACCTTGCTTTGAAATCATTTTTGATAATCTCCAAAGCATCTTCTTATCTGCAACCAAATCTTGTATAATGCTTCTTACATCCTTTAGCCAGCTCATAATAATTTCATGCCTTTCTTTATTCTGTTTTCAGAAAATTTACTACCTGCCAAAATACACTACAAACCAAAAACATTTTTTTCTCTAGTAAGAAAACACTGATCTTCCGAAATAGATTATTTTTTCGGTTTCCCCATGCTGTATACTCCCATACTTCTTTATTCTGAAAAAAAACCGGGAGTATTTCATTTACTCGTCTAATATATGCCTTTATCAGATAATATCGGTCAAAAAAAGCTTCCTTACGGATTAAATATAATGCAACTGCAAGGATTTGGAATACGTACAACGAGCCTTTAAGCTGTTCTTGGCGCGACTGCGGCATATCAGCTGCTCGTTCCAATGCTAGTCTAACTGCATCAACCACAACAAACCGTTTCTCCGAAAACTTTACGTTCTGAATTGAATTTTCACGTTGTACATAATGGTACATACCTTTGGGAACATACGCAATTCGTGCACTACGCCCCATTGCAATCGGTGTAACCGTAATGTCCTCATTGTTCATTCCTACTGGAAATTGCAATCCTTCTAACAATGTTCTTCTCATAATTTTATTACAAGAGCTTGCCATGAGAGAAGTATCGATAAATTTCTGATACATATCATCGCGAGACAGCGCTGCACAATGGTCATACATGACCCAACTTTTGTCCTCATTTTCTCGAATCATATCACATACTACACAATCGGCATTCTCCTGTTCTGCTGCCCACAACATATCTCGATAAATTTCCACATCAACATAGTCATCACTATCAAGAAATGTCACAAATATGCCTTCTGCTCGACTCAGACCGTAATTTTTTGTGTCTGCTAGACCACCATTTTTTTTCTCGAAATAACGAATCTTTCTCGAATATTCTAATGCATATTTCTGTGCTATCTTCCCTGCGGCATCCTTCGTCCCATCATTGACGATTATAATCTCAGCATCTAAGCCATTGGTTGCAAGAAGTGCTGAATCAAGGCACTTTGTAATATATCTTTCTGTTCCATAAACAGGAACTATTACCGATAATATTTTATTTAGCATAGCTCAATTCCTCTGATAAGTAAATCAGTTCCTATTTCATTTCTATCGTTGAAAACTCCCAAACACCACCAGCCACAAATCACTCAGGCAGTTTCTTGGTGAATTGTAGTACCCCCACCACGGTGCCAGTGCCAGCCAGCGGAGCGGACTGCGCGTTTCCATGAGCTTCTGCCGCTTTGCACACCAGATCTGCGCCGCAGCAAGCATTTTGCAGCGTTCTGCCGGCACAGCATCCGGGTGCTCTGCCGCAAAAGATTGCAGGGCACAAAGCTGTTTGTGGATATAGCGCAGGTTTTCTTTTTGCAGGGCAACATCTTTGTAGCGCACCCCGGATGCATTATCAGAATACCGCACATAATCCATCAGCACACGGTTGTAAAACCATGCGCCGTCCTGCACTGCGGCCATAAGCCATAGAAATTCGTCGTGGGGCGAGCCATCAAACCACAGCTCTTTGACCGCATCAAAAAGTCGCGCCGCACCGCATAAGTACAGCCCGGATAAGGGTTCATAAAGAAATGTTTGGTAAATCCATATCTTGTAATCAGGCCCTGCGTTTCTGCAGGTGTTTTCTTGTAAACCGTTGCTTTTAGGGCTCCAGACTCGTAGATCACACGGTAATCGCAGGCAAGGAGTTTGATTTCCGGGTGCTGTTCCATCACTGCGGTCATTTCTGCAAGCTTCTTCGGGTACCAGATATCATCCCGGTCGCAAGGGAAAAGAATGTCCCCTGCGGCTTTTCGCAGACCCTCCATAAAGTTTTGCTTCCAGCCTTTGCGCTTGGCATTGACATAAAACTGCCAGCTCTCCAGACAATTCTTGCGGATGAAGCTCTGTACCAGCTCAATTGTGCCATCCGTGGAGCCATCATCAAAGATCAGCACCTCATCTGGTGCACGCTCCTGCTGCAACAACGACAGAAGCTGCTTTTCCAGATGCATTTTTCCGTTATAGGTGGTCACGACCACTGATATTCGCAAAATGATGTTCCTCCATTCCATACAGCGCACAGACCTGCCTGTCCAGATTTTCTTCTGCAAATCCAGCACTCTCTACGCAATGTCCCGCAAGGCTGCGTTCCATCGGCTTTGTCTGGACAATACGCTCTGCCCATGCTTCATCAGGCTGTGTAAGTGCGAGGAACTGAGTCTGCGGCAGGATCTTCACTTCCTGCGTGATCGTGTCAGCAAAATGCAGGGCAGACCGCTGGCCTGCGCTTCTACACCCACAATGGGCAATCCCTCAAACAGGCTGGTCATCACAAATACATCCATCGCCTGCAGATAATCTTCCGGCCTGTTCACATTACCGCAAAACAGCACCATCTCCGCAATGCCAAGCGCCTTAGCTTCCTGCTGAGATTGTTCGAAATTCTCGCCTTGGCCGCAAAGCAGAAGCCTTGCCTGTGGCTTTTGCTGCAAGACTGTTTTGAAGATGCGGAAAAGCCGGGTATGATTTTTTTGCTGGCTGAAACGGCCAATGTGGCCAACCACAAAGCAGTCCTGAAGCCCCAATTTCGCCCGCATTTGTTCTCGTACGGACGGGGAAAAGGAAAACGCTCGCAGTCTATTCCATTGACAAGTACCCGGAATGGCCGGGTATATAGCATCTCTCCCGCCGCACGCGAACACGCCACCGGATCCGTAACCAAACGGTTCAGCAGTCTGCCAAGGGTCGCTTGCTTAAGGGCAGGCTGGTGCGCGCAGTTATGACAATGCGTAATGCGCACTGTCGCGCCGCCAGCCCATACAGCCAGCAAGTCAAATGCCATCGTGGCACTGTTGCCGTGGATGTGCACAACTTCATAGCCTTTTTTCTTGACCAATGCTGCCAGTGCGGCCATATAGCAGGGCAGCTTTTTTTTTTACGGGAAGGCAGCTGATATACGCTGCCGATCGCTTCCAGCTGCGGCTGGATATCCGCACTGCAGCCTTCACCCAGTGCAAAGCCCACCAAATATTCCCGTGCCGCTATGCGGGCTACCCGGAGCAGGATCTCTGTCAAACCGTCCATGGTAAGCCGTGTTGTTGCGATCAGCAAAACCTTCTTCATGGCCGATTGCCCTTCTTTTGCTCCATAGTATCCCACATAATTCCTATCTTTTCCAACTTTTCTGCTCGTTCTGAAGTTATGATGCAATTACTGTTTTTGCCTGACTTCTTCCGGGCACTTTTTGTCAAGCCAATCATCGGCTCCGTTTATAACCATCTGCCATACAGCTGACACAAGGAGTATTCAGATCGCCGTAAGGGTATCTTCCATTGCAATCATTTTCGACATAATTGTACGAATTCTCCTGTTATTTTATCATGGATGCAGAGGGAAATCAATATAAACAGAACGGGTTTTCTCAGATAAAAACATTGCATGAAGCGTTTCTTTTCAACAACACGCTTATTTTAAGGAGAAACGTCCCAGCCGATCCCCCATGCTCGAATAAGCTGTCAATCTGGCGTCAACTTCTGCTTGCCAGCAGCCACACAAAAAAAGACAGTCCCACCACCCGGTGGAACTGTCCTCGACATTTTCCTCGTTCAGCTTTACAAAAAGTCTGTCAGAGTCAGCCTCCAACAGATTTCCTGTTTGCGCCTGAAATAATTTTTGGCACTTTTTCAAAACCGGCTCGTCATTCTGCCGAATAAAGAAAAAAGCACGAAAATTCTCAACGAATCAACGTGCATTTTTGGTCGGAGCAGCGGGATTTGAACCCACGGCCTCCTCGTCCCGAACGAGGCGCGCTACCAACTGCGCTATGCCCCGAAAATACCGCAGCTTATTCGGCTGCGGTAACTGGTTGGGGATGAGAGAATCGAACTCCCACAAGTAGAGTCAGAGTCTACCGCACTACCACTATGCAAATCCCCAATATTCGGTTGTGTCAGCCGCGCCGTGCGTTGCTGACAAGGGATATTATACACGCCGGCGGGCTGCTTGTCAACCATTTTTTCAGTTTTTCTGCAAAAGTTTTTCGCAGCGGCCGCCCGGTGTACATAGGCTTGTAAATTTTTGGTTTTTCTCTTGACAGCACTCCCCTTTCGGAATACTCTAATACTATAAAAAGGTAGGACCCCGGGCGCTCCGGCATCCTTTGCCGGGCGGTTCGGCTTTGCCTGAATGATAAGGAAAGAGGGCTTTTGAATGAAAAAACGTGTTGGTATCCTGACCTCCGGCGGCGATTGTCCGGGCCTGAACGCCACCATCCGCGGCGTTGCAAAAGCACTGTACGCCCGCATGGGGGATAACGTGGAGATCGTAGGCATCGCCAACGGCTACAGCGGCCTGATCAACGGCGATTACCGCGAGATGACCGAGGACGACTTCCGCGGCATCCTGACCTTAGGCGGCACCATTCTGGGCACCAAGCGCACCCCCTTTAAGATGATGCGTGTGGTGGAGGACGACAACATTGATAAGGTCGCCGCCATGAAAAAAGACCTACAAGGCCGCCAAGCTGGACTGCCTGCTGTGTCTGGGCGGCAACGGCACCCATAAGACCGCCAACCTGCTTTCACAGGAGGGGCTGAACATCATCGGCCTGCCCAAGACCATTGACAACGATATCTACGGCACCGATGTGACATTCGGTTTCCATACCGCCGTGGACATCGCCACTGACGTCATCGACCGCATCCACACCACCGCCGGCAGCCACAGCCGCGTGATGTGCATCGAGATCATGGGCAACAAGGCCGGCTGGCTTACCCTTGTATTCCGGCATTGCCGGCGGCGCGGACATCATCCTGCTGCCGGAGCTGCCCTACGATATCGACCGCGTGTGCGAGGCCGTGGAGCGCCGTGCGAAGAAGGGCTCGAACTTCTCCATCCTCGCCGTGGCCGAGGGTGCCATCAACACCGAGGAAGCCCGCATGAAGCGCAAGGACTGGATGGCCAAGCGTGCTGAGGCAGGGCTTGGCACCACCGCCACCAACCGCATTGCGCAGGCGGTACAGAAAAAGACCGGCATGGAGACCCGCGTGTGCATCCCGGGTCATATGCAGCGCGGCGGCAGCCCCAGCGCCTACGACCGTGTGCTTGCCACCCAGTTCGGCTGCTATGCCGCACAGCTGGTGGAGGTGGAGCGCTACGGCGTGACCGTGGCCATGGTGAACCGCCGGGTGACCGAGAACCGTCTGGCAGACATTGCCGGCAAGACCCGCAATGTGCCTGAAAACTGCGAGCTGCTGAGCGTGGCGCGCCGCATGGGCGTCTGTCTGGGCTGAGCAACAATTTGCGTTGGGATACTATGGATAAATAGCACAAAAATCGGACAGACCGCGGTCTGTCCGATTTTTGCATTTCACCATTTCTCAGCGGTCGGTCACATCATGCCGGGTGGGCAAGCCCTCGGCAAAGGCCGGTGCAACGGCGCTTTCCAGCACACTGAGCACCATGCTCTTTTACAGCCTCGTAGGTGTAGAAGGCACCGTCCTGGTCGGTCAGAAAGCGTGTGGTCGGTTGGGCATGGGCGCGCGCAGCGCAGCCAGCTCCGTGTTCGGGATCACATCCCCCATGCGGTCGTAATAGTACAGACCGTTCTCGTTTTCCAGCACATCCAGACTGGCAGCACCCACCTGCCCGCTTTCCAGTGCCTTCAGCAGGGCATCGCTGTCGATCAGCTTGCCGCGGGCGGTGTTCACGATGGTCACGCCGGGCTTCATCTTGGCAAAGGCTTCGGCGTTGAGCAGATGATGGTTTTTCCTCGGTGGCATTGGTGTGCAGAGTGATGACATCGCTTTCCGCCAGCAGGGTCTCCAGCGGCACATACTCGGCGATCTTCTTTACCTCATCGTTGGGGTACAGGTCGTAGGCCAGCAGGCGGCAGCCAAAGCCGGACAGATGCTGCAGCACCGTGCTGCCCAATGCGGCCCGTACCGATCACGCCCACAGTGCATGTGGAGATGTCACGGCCGATTTTTCCCTGCAGGGAGTAGTCCTGCGCTTCGCCGCGCTTGAGGATGTGCCCTGCCTTGCGCAGGCTCATCAGCATGAGCATAATGGCAAAGTTCGCAACGCCGTTTGGGGGATAATCCACATTGGATACCTTCATGCCCAGTTCCCGGCCGTCTCGCGGTCTATATGGTCGTAGCCGATGGAGCGGCAGCAGATGGACTTTACCCCAGATCGTGAAACCGCTTGACCATGGGCGTGCTCATATCACAGGGCGTTACCGACACGGCATCATAGCCCTGCGGCCAGTTGGGCGTTCTCCATGGTGGGATACACCTCAGTATAGCCAAACTCGATGCCATCCACTGCTTTGCCAGTTCCTCTACGATGCCCAGCTCATCGTAGGGGCGCAGGGTGTAAAAAAGACTTTGACTGCCATAAAATCTCCTCCTGATCTTTCTGCTGTGCGGTGCGCCCGCTTCTTTTTGTCTTTATTGTAGCACGTTTATGACTGACGGATGCTTTTTACGTTGAATTTTGTTCATTAAAAATGAGGATTCATCTGTCCCATGAATGGGCAAAAAAAGGTTGTAAAAAACGGAAAAAGAGGGTATGATAGAAGCTGGAGAAGTATACATCACTGAAATATAAAAGGAGTGTGCCTTATGCGCGCCTATGAACGACTGCTTGAATTACGTCGGGTCTACACCACCTCGGACGAAAGTCCGGTACCCATCCTTCCGCTGCGCGGGAGTTTGACCTGGCCCGCCAGCTGGTGGAGGAATGAAGGCTCTGGGCATGGAGGATGCCCATGTGGACGAGCACTGCTACGTCTACGGCACCCTGCCCGCCACCCCCGGCTGCGAGGAAAAGCCCGCGCTGGGCCTGATCGCCCACATGGACACCGCCCCGACGATGCCAGCGGCGAGAACGTGAACCCCATCCTGTCACGAGAACTATGACGGCGGCGATGTGGTGCTGCCCGCCACCGGCAAGGTGATGAAGGTTTCCGCCTTCCCCTTCCTTGCTTCCATGAAGGGCGAGACCCTGATCACCACCGACGGCACCACCCTGCTGGGTGCAGACGATAAAGCCGGTGTGGCTGAGATTTTGACCGCTGTGGAGACCATATCCGAAAAGGGCCGTCCCCACGGCAAGCTGTGCATCGGCCTTTACCCCGGACGAGGAGATCGGCGAGGGTGCAGATCTGTTCGATATCCCCGGCTTCGGTGCCGACTTTGCCTATACGGTGGACGGCGGCGATGCCGGCTCCATCGAGTACGAGAACTTCAACGCCGCTGCTGCCACCGTGACCATCCACGGCTTCTCGGTGCACCCCGGCACTGCCAAGGACACCATGATCAACGCTTCCAACGTTGCCATGGAGTTCCATCGGCGCTCTGCCCGTGATGGCGCGTCCCGAGACCACCGAGGGGCGTCAGGGCTTCTACCATCTGTGCCAGATGTACGGCGACGTCACCACCGCAAAGCTGGGCTACATCCTGCGCGACCATGATGCCGCCAAACTGCAGTTCAAGAAGGACAATATGCAGGACATTGCCGATTACCTGAACGGCAAGTACGGCGCAGGCACCGTAGAAGTGGAGATCAAAGACAGCTACCGCAATATGCTGGAAAAGATCAAGCCCCACTTCCACCTCATCGAGACCGCCCGCAAGGCTGTGCGCATGGCCGGTCTGGAGCCGGTGGAGGTGCCCGTGCGCGGCGGCACCGATGGCGCTACCCTGAGCTGGAATGGTCTGCCCTGCCCCAATCTGGGCACCGGCGGCTTCAACTTCCACGGCGTGTGCGAGTGCACCACCGTGGAGCGGATGGACCGCTGCACTGAGATCGTGCTGAACATCATCTCTCTGTACGCAGAATAATTTTTCTTTCGTTTTCTGTAAAGCCCTTCTGCATAAAAGCATGACCCCGCGTGAAAACGCGGGGTCATGTTGTATAGTTCCCCCAAAAACGCATAAAACACAAAAACCCGCCCGGCAGCGGGTTTTTGTGTATAGAGGGGTGGGAAAGTATATAAAGTGGTGAATCTCAATATCAGCGGCAGGCTTTTGTGCAGTGCGCTGCCTTGCATGATGTATTATACCCGTTTTTCTTTTCTTGTCAAACAATATTTTTGGATTTTGCTTTAAAATAATACTTTACTTTTTCGCAAAAACTTTATATAATTAACATAGAATTTCAGAAACGAAATTTTATTCCATTTCCGTGGGTTTGCACAACATAAAAACTTTACTTTCAGAAAATTTTATACAATCCAACATATTTTTTTAAGGAGACTTTTATATGGACGATCTCGATCGCAAGATCCTCACTCTTCTGGCAAAAAATGCGCGGATGCCCGTCAAAGAAATCGCAGAGCAGGTGTCCCTTACCAGCCCGGCAGTTTCCAGCCGTATCCACAAGCTGGAGACAGACGGCATCATCAGCGGCTATACCGTCACGCTGAATCGTCCGGCAGACCGGATGTATGTGGATGCGCTCATCAGCCTTTCGGTGGCTCCCTCCAAGCAGGATGCCTTTCTGGAGCTGCTGCAGAACAGCCGCGAGGTGCTGCAGTGCTACCACGTTACCGGCGCGTATACCTTTCTGGTCAAGGTCAGCTGCGGCAGCATGGCACAGCTGGAACATCTGATTCTGCAGTTCCAGAAGCTGGGCACTACCAGCACCCAGATCATCCTGTCCACCCCGGTGAACCATGGCGATCTGGACGCTTTGATGCTGTAAGCGGGCACTGTTCATAAAACTGTTACTTTTTCCCTGCAATTCTGCTGTGCAGTGATTCGTATCCAGAATAGCAGCCCAAAACCGGCACACACTACCTGTAGCGTGTGCGCCCCGGCTGCACCTTCCACACACAGCACTATGAAAGGAAATGCAATACTATGAAACAACTCATCGCCGCCCTGCTGGCAGGGCTGACTCTGTTTGCTCTGGTGGGCTGCTCCGGCGGAAGCAAGGCCGACAGATCCACCCCAAGGACTACTCCCAGATCATCCACGACGCCCGCAGCGACGAGGACAACGAGTACGATATGATCTTTACCAAGGGCGAGGACGGCAAGTTTACCGCCATTGACGGTTACAGCTCCGAGTACAAGGACGGCCAGCTGGACGAAGAGATCCGGGATATCCCGATGCCGCTGCTGAATCTGGAGGACGACCAGTACACCGTGCCGCCAGCATTTCCAGCATGATGGTGCGCAGCATGATGGTGCTGTTGCCATCGTAAAGCCCGCCGAGGGCAAGACCGATGCAGTAAAGGCTGCACTGGAAGCCTATGTTGCCAGCGAACAGCAGTCCATGGAGCATTATCTGGAGGATCAGTACCTTGTTGCAAAGGCTGCCACCGTCACCGTAGCGCCCACCGGTGAGGTAGTTCTGGTCTGCGCTGAGGATCACGACACCATTCTGTCCAACATTGAAAAGGCTCTGGCCGCGTAAAATGCGTTTCTGAGAGAAGCCGCTGCACAGCGTTTTGTGCAGCGGCTTCTTTTTTCAGAACTTCAGCCGCTCCTGCAAAAAGCGGCACAGCGGTGCAAGGGCATCCGGGGCAAAGCCGGGCACCAGCAGGGTCTGCCCGTCCAGCTCTGCTGGTCAATATGCGTCCGCTGCACAAAAGGGCTGCTGCACATCGCGGTGCAGCAGCCCTTCAGTTTACCTTTCCATGCACAGCACATCCATGTTGCCAAAGCCCTGCATGGCGTTGATATCCTTGATGATGGCGCTGCCTGCGGAGGCTGCCGCAATTTCACCGGAATTTTGCTAAAAATCATTGATTTTATCTGTCAAAGCATTCATAATATGGACGCCATTCAGGAAACGCCGGTCATCGCCGCGGTCAAGGATGATGACGGGCTTTGCAGAACGCGCGCAAAACGAAAATATCCGGGTGGTCTTTATCCTATATGGCGATATCTGCAATATCTCCACACTGGTGCAGCGGATCCACGCGGCGGGGGCAAATTCGCCATCGTCCACATAGACCTCGTTGCCGGGCTGGCCGGGCAAAGAGGTGGCCGTGGACTTTATCCGCAATACCAGACCGAGGCCGACGGCATCATCTCCACCCGCCAGTCGTTCATCCGCCGGGCCAAAGGAACTGGGGTTGGCTGCCATCCTGCGGGTATTCCTGCTGGATTCCATCGCGCTGGAAAGTCTGGAAGATCCCCGCAAACCTGCCGGACTGTCTGGATCTGCTGCCCGGCGCTATGCCCAAATTCTGCGCCGGGTGTGCGCGGACGCCAAAGTGCCGGTGCTCACGGGCGGCCTGATCGCCGACAAAGAGGATGTTGGCCGCGCTGGATGCCGGTGCCACCGCCATTTCCACCACCAATCAGGCGGTCTGGAACATGTGAGACGCATGTTCTGCAATATGCAAAAAGCGAAAAGGGTTTTTTTGGGGTTTCACAAAAGTGCAAATCCTCTAAAACGCCTTTTTGGGCACGCAGGAGGGTATGATAAGAGCCAACATAAGTGCTGTTTGTTTCAAAGAGTTATGAGCGAAACGAGCAGGGGCTATGCCTTTGTTTCGGTTCGCTCTTTTTTTTTGTACAAACAACAGCACCCCGGCTCCCGACGGGCCAAGGCGGAACTGACAGGAGGAAAAGAGTAATGTATGATGTAGCAATCATCGGCTGTGGTGTCATCGGTGCCGCTACAGCCTACGCATTGTCGCGCTACGAGAACAAAGTCGTCATTCTGGAGGCAGAAAACGACGTGGCCGACTGCACCACCAAAGCCAACAGCGCCATTCTCCACGCAGGCTACGACCCCGCCCCCGGCACCCGCATGGCACGGCTGAATGTGCGCGGCGTAGCACTGGCAAAGGAGATCTGCGCAAAGCTGGATGTCTCCTATAAGCAGTGTGGCTCTCTGGTGCTGGCACTGGACGAAAAGGAGCTGCCCCACCTGCAGCATCTGTTTGAGAACGGCACCGCCAACGGCGTGCCCGATATGAAAATCCTTTGACCAAGGAAGAGGCCCTTGCCATGGAGCCCAACCTTTCTGAAAAGGTCTGCGGCGCACTGTGGGCCCCAGCGCCGCCATCGTAAACCCGTGGGAGTACGCACTGGCCATGACCGAGGTGGCGGTACGCAACGGCGTGGAGCTGCGCCGCAGCTGCCGCGTGGACCGATGCTGAGGCCATGGAGGGCGGTTACCGCCTGACCGTGCCCGGGGCACGGTGGAAGCCCGCTGCGTCATCAACGCCGCCGGTATCTGGGCCGACAAGGTCCACTCCATGGTGGAGCCCGCCAACTTCCACATCATTCCTACCCGCGGCGAGTACTATCTGCTGGACAAGCGAGGGCACCCGTGTGAACCACGTCATCTTCCAGTGCCCCAACGAGCTGGGCAAGGGCGTGCTGGTCTCCCCACCGTCCACGGCAACCTGATCGTGGGCCCGGATGCAGTGCCCGTCCATGGCGATGACACCTCCTGCACCAGCAGCGGTCTGGAATTTGTCAAGGCCACTGCCCAGCGCAGCGTGCCCAGCATCAACTTCGGCGAGTCCATCCGCAACTTTGCAGGCGTCCGCGCCAATCTGGACGTGGACGATTTCATCATTGGCGAAGAGCCCGAAGCTCCCGGCTGGATCGACTTGGCCGGCATGAAAGTCCCCGGCCTGTCCGCCGCCCCGGCCGTGGCTGAGGAAGCTGTGGGCATCCTGAAAGAGCGCGGCGCTCTGGGCGCCGAAAAGGCCGACTACAAGGACGGCCGCCGCCACATCCGCTTCAAGGAGCTTTCCGCAGAGGAAAAGGCAGCGCTGGTGGCAAGGAGCAGCCCGCCTACGGCCGGTGATCTGCCGCTGCGAGACCATTACCGAGGGCGAGATTCTGGCAGCTCTTCACAGCGAAGTGCCCGCCACCACCATCGACGGCGTCAAGCGCCGGGCCGGTGCAGGCATGGGCCGCTGCCAGGGCGGCTTCTGCGGCCCCCGTGTGCTGGAGCTTATCAGCAACGAGCTGGGCATAGACCCCTTGGACATCCTGCAGGACAAGGACGGCTCGAACGTTCTGGTCAGCGAAACGAAGGTAGGAGGAAAGAGCAATGGTTGATCTGGTCATTATCGGCGGCGGCCCTGCGGGCCTTGCTGCTGCCTGCAAGGCATGGGAAAGCGGTCTGCGCGACATTCTCATTCTGGAGCGCGACAGCGAGCTGGGTGGCATCCTGAACCAGTGCATCCACAACGGTTTTGGTCTGCACCGCTTTGGCGAGCAGCTCACCGGCCCCGAGTATGCCGGACGCTTTATTGATATGCTGAAGAACACCGGCGTCAAGGTCCAGCTGGACACCATGGTGCTGGACGTGACCCCGGATAAAAAAGGTGCACTGCGTCTCCAAGACCGAGGGCTACGAGATCATTGAAGCCAAGAGCATCGTTCTGGGCATGGGCTGCCGTGAGCGCACCCGCGGTGCCATCGGCACGCCGGGCACCCGCCCTGCCGGTGTGTACACCGCCGGTGCCGCCCAGCGCTATGTGAACATGGAAGGTTATCTGGTGGGCAAGCGGGTGCTGATCCTCGGCAGCGGCGACATCGGCCTCATCATGGCCCGGCGGATGACGCTGGAGGGCGCGCAGGTGCTGGCCTGTGTGGAAGTCATGCCCCACCCCGGCGGGCTGAACCGAAATATTGTGCAGTGTCTGGAAGATTACGACATTCCGCTGTATCTGTCCCACACCATCGTGGATATCCAGGGCAAGGAGCGCGTGGAGAAAAGGCCATCGTGGCCGAGATCGGCCCCGACCGCAAGCCCATCCCCGGCACCGAGATGGAGTTTGATGTGGACACCATCCTGCTGATCGTGGGTCTGATCCCCGAAAACGAGCTGACCGAGCAGGCCGGCATCGAGATGGACCCCCGTACCAAGGGTGCTGTGGTCTACGAGAACATGGAGACCAGCATCCCCGGCGTGTTTGCCTGCGGCAACGTTGTCCAGGTGCATGACCTGGTGGACTTTGTTTCCGGCGAGAGCGAGCTGGCCGGTGCGGCCGCTGCCAGCTATGTGCAGAACGGCCCCGTGCAGGAGGGCCGCGTGCTGACCGTCAAGCCCGGCAAAGACCTGGGCTACACCCTGCCGCAGCGCATCCGCGTGGAGGGTGTGGAGAAGAGCACCAATGTTTCGTTCCGCGTCCGCCGCATCTGTGGCAAGAGCACCATCCTTGTCAAGAGCGGCGATACGGTCATCGCCAAGTTCAAGCGCGACCGCCTTGCCCCCGGCGAGATGGAGCACATCGCCCTGCCCAGAGTCCTGCTGGACAAGGCCCCGTGGACGAAGTGACCATTGAGATCGAGGAGGCATGAGCGATATGAAAGAAGTAATTTGCACCTGCTGCCCCAAGGGCTGCCACCTGCAGGTGGATGAAGGCAAACGATTATAAAGTGACCGGCAATGGCTGCCCCAACGGCATTGCCTACGGCAAAGAGGAGCTGACCCACCCCACCCGCATCATTACCAGCACCGTGCGCGCCGAGGGCTGCCTGCACTCCCGCTGCCCGGTCAAGACCTCCAAGCCCGTGCCCAAGGGACAGATGGCCGAGGTTGTCGCCGCGCTGGACAGCGTGGTGCTGCACGCGCCCATCCATGTGGGTGATGTGGTGCTGCACAACGTCTGCGGCACCGGGGCAGACATTGTGACCTGCCGCGATAGCCGCCGAACCGGTATGTTGATACTGTCCGTCTGACACACAGCATTGCATTTATAATATAAGGAAACTTTATGAAAATACACAGCACGACCCCTTTGCAGATCACCGACCGCTTTGGCGCGCAGACGGCCTTTGCCAGCCTGCGTCTGCCGGACGGCACCGAGACCACCGTACCGGCAGAGCACGCCGCCGCCATTTATGTCAACGAGCAGCCCGCCTTCCGGGTGGTATGTACCCCGGCGCTGCTGCCGCAGCTGGCCTTGGGGCGGCTGCTCACCGAAGGGTGGATCGCATCTGCGGACGAGGTGGAGCAGATCGCCGTCTGTGCCGAGGGTGCAAAGGTGCAGGTATATCTGCGCCACCCGCTGCCCACCCGCCGCGCCGCCGCGCAGGAAGTTGCCAGCTGCTGCACCGATAATATCGCGCTGGGCAGTCCGGTGGAGCTGCAGCCCCTGCGCCCCGTGCCCGGGCTGGCACTGCAGCCGGAATGGGTGGAGCGCCTGACCGCCGCCATGCACGCCGGACTGCCGCTGTACCGTGCCACCCGGGCGGTGCACAGCTGCTTTGTGCTGCACAAAGGGGAAATTTTTTTGCCTGTGAGGATCTGGGACGGCACAACGCGCTGGATAAGGCGGTGGGCTGCGCGGTGCTGGCAGGGCTTCCGCTGGCAGAATGCGTGCTGTACACCAGCGGCCGGGTGCCGCTGGATATGGTGCGCAAGGCCATCCGCGTGGGGGTGCCGGTGCTGGTAAGCAAAAGCATGCCCACCGTGCAATCCGCAGAGCTTGCGGCGGAATACGGCCTGCAGCTGGTGTGCGGACGCAAAATTCCCTAAACTTTAAGCAAATATTACAAAAACAATAGTTACAAAACGGAAAAGCTGTCTGTTTCTGTTGACATACTCCGCGCACGCATGTTAATATATTATCGAAGAGACCGCTCCGCTGTTGCAGCAGCCAGAGCGGCCTCAATTGTTGTCCGGGGTTACCCGGCAAAATAAAAACAGGCAGGTGATAACATGAAGCAGGCAACCAACCCGTTTGCGCCCGTTCCGCTGTGGCGTAAGCGGCTGCCGGGCTATGCAGCCATGGGCGTTGCGACCATCGCCATGGCGGTCGGTTTGACCACCTTGCAAAGCGCACGCACCACGGTTGCCGGTACCCTGCTGCCGGTGTCGGAGGCGGATGCAGCCACCTACGGAATCAGCGCAGTGTACCAGCTCGACGATGGCAGCTACCGCGTGGAGGGCTCTCAGAAGGGCTTCCAAAGCGATGTGCAGGCTGCCGTGACCATTGACGCCGAGGGCAATGTTTCCGCAGTAGAGATCCTCTCTCAGGACGAAACGGAAAACCTTGGCGGCCAGTGCGTCAACCCGGAGTTCACGTCCCAGTATCAGGGCGCAGCTCCCTTCACGCTGGCAGGCAAAAGCTACACCGTAACGGACCCCGTTACCGGTGCCGCCTATGCCGCTGCCGGTGCGGCGGAGGAGCAGCCCGCTGCTGCCGGGGGATTTTGACCCCGCACAGTGGGCACCTTCGACACCTCTCCCGAGGCCGAGGCGACCCGCAAGATGTATGCTGCGGGGCTTGACCCTCTCGGCACTGAACGGCCAGCCCCTGAGCGATGAGCTGGCCCCGCCGCTGGATTCCAGCGCAGAGGCCGTGGCACGCCGCAGGCTGTACGCAGCCGAGCTCAGCAAGAGTGCACTGGACGGCGAGCCCATGGCGATTCCCCTTTGCGGATCTCTCGGCAGAGGAGCAGTCCAAAGGGTGCGTCTGGCACAGGCCGACCTGACCACGGGCCGACAATGCGTCCGGTGCCGTCAGCGCAGACCTCACCGAGGTGGACGCCCTTTCCGGCGCGACCATCACCTCTTCGGCTGTGACGACCATCGTCAACAACTCGTATTTCTATGTAACTGAGGTGCTCCGCGCAGAGTGACCTCAACGGAGGAATGGAACCTATGGCAAAAACTGATTTTCTGACGGCTGACATGACCCGCCGTCAATTCATGAAGATCTCGGGCAAGAGCCTTGCAGGGCTCACCCTGTCCGCATCCATGCTGTCCCTGTTCGGCTGCTCGCAGAAGCAGGTGGACAGCGGCGCAGTGGCTACCTGGGCGCTGCCCCAGGGCCTTCTGGTGGTCAACGCCGACCTGTGTACCGGCTGCCAGCGCTGCGAGATCAACTGCACGCTGACCAACGATGGCGTGTGCTCCTCTTACATCAGCCGTGTGAAGATCCAGCGCCGACTGAATCTGGACGGTGCCGGCAATGGCCTGCTGTCCGGCAACGACAACTGCTTTGTCTACTTCCCGGATACCTGCCGCCAGTGTGAGGACCCCGCCTGCGGCAATGCCTGCCCGCAGAAGGCCATCACCACCGATGACCGCGGCATCCGCGTGGTGGACACCGACAAGTGCATCGGCTGCGGTGCCTGCCATGATGCCTGCCCGTGGCATATGACCACCGTCAACCCCGAGACCGGCAAGTCCTCCAAGTGCATCGCCTGCGGTGCCTGCGTGGCAGGCTGCCCGTCCGGCGCTCTGTCCATCGTGGACTGGGATGCCGTCACCAGTGCAGCACAGGCTGCATACATGGATCTGTAAGGAGGAACTACAATGGCTGAAAGTTATGGCTGGGCAGGCAAGATCCTGCGCGTCAACCTGACCACCGGCGAGATCACCACGCAGGATGACGAAAAGTACCATAAATATATCGGCGGTATGGGCATGGCCTACCGCATCATGTACGAGGAAGCTCCCATGGAGCTGGACCCCTATGACGAGAAGGCTCTGGTCATCTTCGGTGTCGGCCCCCTGACCGGCGCAGGCGTGCCCTGCTCTGGCCGTATGAACGTGACCTTCCGCTCTACCTGGTCTAAGGGTCACTCCATCATTGACGCTCACATGGGCGGCCACATCGGCTCCATGCTGAAGTATGCCGGCTACGACGGCATCGTGTTCAGCGGCATCTCTGAGAAGCCCGTCTACCTGCGCATTGAGGACGGCGCGGTCTCTCTGGAGGACGCAACCGAGATCTGGGGCAAGGGCACCTTTGCTGCCAACAAGTGGATGGTAGAGCAGAACGGCCGTGAGTTCGAGACCGCTTCCATCGGCCCCGCCGGTGAGAATCTGGTGGACTACTCCACCCTGAACACCAGCTTCGGCAACTCCGGCGGTGCCGGTCTGGGCGCTGCCATGGGCAACAAGAAGCTGAAAGGGTCTGGCCATCCGCGGCACCGGCAGTGTCAAGGTGGCTGACTCCAAGAAGGTGTTGGAGCTGTCCAACTACATGATGGGCAACCTGATCGGCGGCAACAACAACCACAACGTGCCCGCACAGCCCCAGAGCTGGGCAGAGTACAGCGCCACCTCCGGCAAGAACCGCTGGTCCGGCGCGCCCGGCCGTATGTGGAAGAAGGCTCCCGGCGGCCCCGTGGATACCGGCGAGCAGCCCTACAACGATATCAACAAGGTGGCTCTGCGCTGCTTCAAGCTACTTCGACTTCGGCGCTCCCGCTGCCGAGTACACCGTGAAGAACGGCGGCTGCTCCTCCTGCCCCATCCGCTGCTACACCGAGTATGATGTGGATCCGCTGGCCGATTACGACCTGCCCACCCACAACTCCAACACCTGTATGCCCGTGCTGTACGGCACCCGCGTCTACCCGGACGGCGTGCACGACTTCAAGTACGAAGGGCGACGGCACCATGGTCATCAATCTGGCATGGTCTCATGCTGTGGACGATATGGGCCTGTGGGACAACTACGGCAACCTGAACCGCGACCTGCTGTGGATCCTGCGGATGCCCCGCGAGGAAGGCCACCAAGTACATCAGCGAGGCCGAGTACGACTCCCTGCCCTGGGAGTGGGAAAAGGCCGGTGACCCCCGCTGGGAGGTGGAGCTCATCCGCCGCATGGCTTACGGCGAGGGCGACCTGTCCGTCATCGCAAAGGGTACGCTGGCCATGATGGAAAAGTTCGGCCTGCCCAAGAGCTGGCTGGACCGCACCGACGGTGCCACCAACTCCAACCTGATGTACAACGGCTTCCCCAACCACCACGGCCCCGCAGAGGCATGGCAGGTGGGTATGCTGTACAACCTCGTCTACAACCGCGACTGCATGATCCACGAGATCGTCTGCGAGACCGGTTCCGGCGCTCCCTATGAGGTGACCAAGAAGGTCATGGAGGACTTCTTCGGCGAGGGCTGCTACGATAAGGCCAAGGCCTACACTCCCATCAACGAGAACAAGGCAAAGCTGGCTGCCTACTGCGTCAACGATAAGAACTTCCACGACTCCGCTACCCTGTGCAACTGGATGTGGCCCATGACCCAGTCTCCCTCCAAGGAGCGGGCCTACCACGGCGATCTGGACCTGCAGGCAGATTTCATGACCGCCGTTACCGGCGAGACCTACACCCAAGCCGGTCTGCAGGAGGACGGCGCCCGCATCACCCAGATGCTGCGCGCGATGACCGCCATCAGCTTCCAGCAGAACTGCGGCAGCGCAAACCTGCGTCAGGAGCACGATGCCATCTGCGATTGGGTGTTTCGATAAGGACCCCGACTTCAAGGCATTTGAGGAAGGCACCACCAAGCTGGACCGCGCCGACATGGAGAAGGCAAAAGACCTCTTCTATGACATCTTCGGCTGGGACAAGACCACCGGTGTGCCTACCCGCGAGACGCTGGAGAAGTATGATCTGGCTGATATGGCCGATGATCTGGAGAAGCGCGGCATCTACGCCCAGAACACCGCAGCAGCTGAATAAATCCAACAGATAAATCCCATAGAAAGAGGAAAGACCGTCATGTTGTTTGGCAGACGTAAACCCGGCTACACCACCACGGTGGATGGCAGCGCAGACCCGGAGCAGGCCGTTCTGGAACTGCAAAAGGCAGAACTGGCCGCCAAGAAAAAGCCCAAGGCAGAGGTGTTCGACATCGACGCCGCAAGCGAGACTGCCCGCCGCCTGAAGGAGACCGGCAGCACCTTTGACGGCAGCGCCGCCAAGACCGGCGAGGACGTGATCGCCGCAGTGGAGCGGGAGACCGCCGAGCTTGCCGCAAAGCAGGCCGCCGAGGCCGCACCCGAAGCCGCCGAAGCTGCGCAGCCCGATGCTGCGAAGCCGGAACTGCTGGATTTTCTGGCCAGTGAACCGGAGGCGGAAAACGATCCCTTTGCGGATCAGCCCACCAAGACCGCCCCGGAGCTGCCGGAGCTGACCCCTGCACAGGAGCTGGCCGGTTACATCCGTGCCCGCTCTGCGGCTGCGCTGATTACCCCCACGCTTTGCTGCTGGAGGAAGTGGAAAACGCCGACGAGCTGCTGGCGCAGATGCCCGCAGACCCCCAGTGCACCGATATCGTCACCCGCGCGGGTGCAAAGGACACCTACTACTATTCCAACGCCAACATGAGCGATAACTACGCCATGATCGCGCAGCTCATCGAGGACAAGGATCTGTGCGTGATGTTCGCCGAGATGGTGCGGTTCAACGCCCGCATCTACCCCAGTGCCACCCGCTCAAGTACTTCCAGCGCTCCCCTACGGCCTTGCGCCGGAGGTCATCGAGCAGACTTGGAAGGCCATGCAGGAAAACCCCGCCTATGCCGATATCGAGGAGCTGACCAACAACCAGAACGAGCGGTTCCTCTTTTCCACCAAGCACCTCACCCGCCGCTACGCCAAGGCTATCAGCGACGTGGACGATTTCTGCGATTAAACCATAAACTACAATTGAATCAGGGTATAAGAGCTTCTTTGAGCAAAGGCGTCTAAACTCCCACAAAGGGCAGGACACCGCGCCGCAATGCTAAAGGGCTGCATAAGCCGGCATTCAAGGGTGGCGGGGGAAACCCCACCGCCTTCCCGCAGAAGAAACGCTGCAATTTGAAAAAAGAACTCCTCCCATCTTCACAGGTGCTTTTTGGCTGTGTGCTGCCGCTGCAAGGGCGGTGCATAGCCAAAGGCTGCCACCGGCGTAGCAGACTGCAAACTGCCGCAGCCGGTTTTGTGGGGATATTCTGCGGAGGCGTTTTGATTTTCCGGTCAAGACGTCTCCGCTTCTTTTTCACCTGCCTTTTTGAAAAAAGAATACCCCGCTGCTCCCCCGTCTGAGCCATAGCAGAAGGGGAGAGCGGCGGGTCTATGGAGGAAGTTATAATGAATCAGCCTTTCTGCTCCCCCGTTCAGGCGCTGCGCAGCGTGCTGGACGCGGCAGCACTTCTGCCTTCTCCGTCCCCGGAGACCATCCCGCTGGAAGCCGCCTGCGGGCGCATTGCCGCCAGGGACCTCTGCGCCCGGATGGACCAGCCGCCCTTTGACCGCAGCCCGCTGGACGGCTACGCCCTGCACAGTGCGGATACCGCCGGTGCAAGCCGGGAGAACCCGGTCACCCTGCCGGTGGTGATGAAGCTTTACGCGGGCGATGCCCCGGCTGCAGCACTGCCCGCAGGTTGTGCCGCCCGCATCATGACCGGCGCCCCCTGCCGGAGGGTGCGGACTGCGTCCTGATGCAGGAGCTGACCGACAGCGGCGAAGAGACCGTGCAGCTCTATGCTGCCGTAAAGCCCGCTGCAAAACGTGGTGTTCCGGGGCGAGGACGTGGCCGCAGGCGCAGTCATTGCGCCCGCCGGGACGGTGCTTACCCCCGCCCATCTGGGCGTGCTGGCCGGGCAGGGCTACGCCGAGGTAACCGTCTGCCGTCCGCTGACCGTGGGCATCCTTTCCACCGGCAGCGAACTGCTGGAACCCGGCGCACCGTGGGCATCCGGTAAAATTTACGATGCCAACGGCATCCAGAACGCCGCCCGGCTGCGTCAGCTGGGCTTTGCCGTGGAACGGCAGCAGTGCTCCGACGACCCGGGGGTCATCACCGGTAAAATGCAGGAGCTGCTGACCCGCTGCGATGCCGTCATCACCAGCGGCGGCGTCTCTGTGGGGCAGAAGGATTATCTGCCCCTTGTGCTGGAAAAGCTGGGCGCACAGCTGCTGGTGGAGGGCGTAGCCCAAAAGCCCGGCAGCCCCATGCTGGCGGCTGCGCTGGGCGGCAAGCTGGTGTTCTGCCTGTCCGGCAACCCCTTTGCCGCCGCCGCCACGCTGGAGCAGTACGCCATCCCTGCGCTGCTGCGTGCCGCCGGACGCAGGGAGGAGAGCTGCCTTCCCGCCCGCACCGTCTGCACCCTGACCAATGGTTTTTTCTAAACCCAGCAAGGGCAACCGCTACCTGCGGGCCACCGCCTGCGGCGGCAAGGTGACCCTGCCCGGCGCGGGCAACACCGAGGCGCACTCTTCCGGTGCACTGTCTGCCATGATGGGCTGCAACTGTCTGGTGGAGATCCCTGCCGGCAGCGGGCCGGTGGAACCCGGCATGGAAGTGGAGGTGCTTTGCTTTGTACAGTGAACAAAAACAGGCGCTGGCGGAAACACAGGCGCTCAAACGCCCGGCGGTGCTGGCGGTCAGCGGGGTGCACAACAGCGGTAAGACCACCCTGCTGGAAAAGCTGCTGCCCGTGCTGCGCAGCCGCGGACTGAAGGTGGGCGTCATCAAGCACGACGGCCACGATTTTACCCCGGACGTGCCCGGCACCGACAGCTACCGCCTGCGGGAAGCCGGTGCCGAGGGCGTGGCGGTCTATTCCGGCACGCGCTATCTGCTGACCGAGGAATTCCGCCTGACCGAGCAGGACCTGCTTGCCCTGTTCGAGCGTCACGGCTACGACCTTGTGCTGCTGGAAGGGTTCAAATCCAGCGGCTGGCCGAAGATCGAGGTGGTGCGCAGCGCCATTTCGGATGCGCCCGTCTCCTTCCAGCCGCTGGCGGTGGTGGGGGATATCCCCGGCGCAGATTTTGACCTGAACGATATTCCGGCACTGGCAGACTGGATCGAAGCCCAGATGCCCGCGCTGTAAGGAGAATGCCATCATGAAACTGATCCGTACTGTTGACGCTGCAGGGCAGGTGCTCTGCCATGATATCACCCAGATCATCCCGGGCGATACAAGGATGCCCGCTTCCGCAAAGGGGCATGTCATCCAGCCCGAGGACATCCCTGTACTCCTCTCCATGGGCAAGGAGAACCTCTACGTCTGGGAAAAGCACCCCGGCATCCTCCACGAGGACGAGGCAGCCGCCCTGCTGTACAAGGCCGCTGCGGGCAAAAATATCCACGGCACTGCGCCGAAAGAGGGGAAAATCGAGCTGATCGCGGACTGCGACGGCCTGTTGAAGATCAACCGCAAGGGCGCTGATGGCTGTAAACAGCACCCCGCAGATGATGATCGCCACCATCCACGGCGACCTGCCGGTGAAAAAGGGACAGAAGCTGGCCGGTACCCGCATCATCCCGCTGGTCATCGAGCAGGAGAAGATGGACGCCATGCAGGCCGCTGCCGGGGCAGAGCCTATCCTGAACGTGCTGCCCATGCAGGCCAAGAAGGTGGGCATCATCACCACCGGCAGCGAGGTGTTCAAGGGACGCATCGAGGATAAATTTACCCCCATCCTGCAAAGCAAGCTGGCGGTCTACGGCTGCGAGATGGTTTTCCATAAGGTCTGCGATGACGACCCCGCCGGGATCACCGCCGCCATTCTGGAGGCCAAGGCCGCAGGGTGTGAGCTGATCTTTACCACCGGCGGCATGAGCGTGGACCCCGACGACCGCACCCCGCTGGCCATCAAAAACACCGGGGCGGATATCATCACCTACGGCGCACCGGTGCTGCCGGGAGCCATGTTCCTTGTCAGCTATCTGGACGGTGTGCCGGTGTGCGGCCTGCCCGGCTGTGTGATGTACGCCAAGCGCACCATTTTTGACCTGCTGCTGCCCCGTCTGCTGGCAGATGACCCCATCACCGCCGAGGATATCGCCCGCTTGGGCGAGGGCGGCCTGTGCCTGAACTGCGAGGTGTGCCACTGGCCGAACTGCGGCTTTGGGCACTGCTAAGGGCAGCTTGCTCGCCCTCTCCGACGGCTTACGCCGTGCCAAAGGCCTTTGGCAAAGATAAAGTTTGCGTGGACTGCCAGGGCTCCCCTTTTGGGAGCTGGCGAATGAAATGAGGGCGAGGACGTTTGCAAATTTGATTCATTTTTAAAATAAGAAAATACGATCTTTATGAATGAAAATAATCTGACACATTTTGATGCCGCCGGCAACGCCGTGATGGTGGACGTGAGCGCAAAGCCCGTCACCACCCGGGAAGCCATTGCCCACGGCATTATTACCATGAACGCCGAGGCCTTTGCCGCCGTGCAGAGCGGCACTGTGAAAAAAGGCGATGTGCTGGGCGTGGCGCGCATTGCGGGCATTATGGCCACCAAAGCGCACCAGCGAGCTGATCCCCTGTGCCATCCGCTGCCGCTGACAAAGGTAGGCATCGAGTTCCGTCTGCTGCCCGAGCGGCAGGCCGTGGAAGCCCTTTGCACCGTAAAACCAGCGGCGTGACCGGCGTGGAGATGGAAGCCCTGACCGGCGTTACAGCGTGAACATCAGTCTGGATACGCTGGACCCCGCCCTGTTTGCAAAGATCACGGCCCGGGATGAATTTGCCGCCGTGCAGGCGGGCATCCATGCCGCACTGGAAAGCGGCATTCCGGTCAAGCTGAACTGCGTGCCCCAGGTGGGCGTGAACGAGGGAGCTGGAAGCGCTGGCCGCTTTGGCACAGGATAAGCCCCTGCAGGTGCGGTTCATCGAGATGATGCCCATCGGCTACGGGGCGGCCATGCCCTGTATCTCCGGCCCGGAACTGCTGGCCCGCTTCCGCAGGCGCTGGCCGGAGCTGGCCCCTGTTGCCCGGGGCGGCGTGTGCCGCGCTGGGCGATGGCCCGGCGGTCTATTACACCGTGCCGGGCTGGAAAGGGGACATCGGCTTCATTGCCGCTGTCCACGGCAAGTTCTGCGCCTCCTGCAACCGGGTGCGGCTGACCAGTCAGGGCTTTCTGCGCCCCTGCCTTGCCAGTGAGGCCGGATGTGACCTGAAAGCCCTGCTGCGCAGTGGCGCGTCTGACGAAGAGCTGCTGACTGCTATCCGTGCCACCATCTGGGAAAAGCCCCAGGAACATCATTTTGAATTGAAACAGGACATCCCCGCGACCCGGGGTATGTACCGAATTGGAGGATAAATCTATGGGAAAACTTCTGGCGATCTGCACCAGCCCCCAGCGGGGCACGGTCAAGACCGAAGTGGAAAGCGCGCGCCTGACCCCGGAATGGGGCATTGAGACCGATGCCCACGGCGGGAACTGGCACCGTCAGGTCAGCCTGCTGAGTGCCGAAAAGATCGAGAACTTCCGCAAGAAGATCTGGGTGGACTACGGTGCCTTTGGCGAGAATCTGGTGGTGGAGGGCTACGATTTCCGCAATCTGCCCGTGACCAGCCGTTTCGCCATCGGGGACGTGGTGCTGGAAATGACCCAGATCGGCAAAGAGTGCCACAACGACTGCGTCATCAAGCAGAAGACCGGCGAGTGCATCATGCCCCGGGAGGGTGTGTTTGCCCGGGTGCTGCAGGGCGGCGAGATCCACGTGGGGGACGAGGTGACCCTGCTGCCCCCGCCGGAAAATCCGCCCCTGCGCGCTGCCGTCATCACCCTTTCTGACAAGGGCAGCCGGGGTGAGCGGGAGGACAAGAGCGGCCCCCTGATCGTGGAGATGCTCACCGCTGCAGGCTATCAGGTGGAGGAGACCATGATCCTGCCCGATGAGGCAAAGGCCCTGAAAGCACAGCTCATCCGACTGGCCGATGGCCGTCAGGTCAACCTGATCCTGACCACCGGCGGCACCGGCTTTGCCCCCGGGATATCACCCCGGAAGCCACCTATGCCGTAGCGGACCGCAACGCCCCCGGCGAAGCTGCACTGGCTGCTGCGGGCGTGATCACCTACGGTTCCAACGTCAAAGGAAGTGACCACGCAGGTCACCGAAGGCAGCGTGGATGCCGGTGTCGTTTACTGCACGGATGCTTATAGTGCCGGTCTGACCCCCGTGGACGAGGCCAATTAAGGAGATGTGCGGGCAGGTCATCTACCCCGCCGCCGTGCTGAAAGCCGCCCCCAGCGCTGAGGCCGCCAAGGAGTTTTTGGCTTACTTACAGACCGACAAGGCCATCACCGTATTCGAGGGCGTGGGCTTCAGCGCCGTATAAAGGAGCAGACATGGACTGGTATCCGTTGTGGAACAGCCTGCGCATTGCTTTGATCAGCTGCGCGGCGGTGTTTTTTCTTGGCATTTTTGCGGCCTATTATATTGCTCGTCTGCCCCGGGTGGTCAAGGGTGTGCTGGATGTGCTGCTCACCCTGCCCATGGTGCTGCCGCCCACGGTGGTAGGCTACTTTTGCTGCTGCTCTTCGGCGCAAAGCGGCCGCTGGGCATCTTTTTTCATGCAGCAGTTCGGGGTAAAGCTGGTCATGAACTGGTACAGCGCCATCTTTGCCTCCATCGTGGTGGCTTTTCCGCTGATGTACCGCACCGCGCGCGGCGCGTTTGAAAGCTTTGACGAAACGCTGGCGTGGTCGGCGCAGACGCTGGGACAGTCCGATCCATGGATCTTCTGGTGGGTGCGGATGCCCGCCTGCCGTCAGGGCATTCTGGCGGGCACAGTGCTGGCCTTTGCCCGGGCACTGGGCGAATACGGCGCTACCAGCATGATCGCGGGCTACACCCCCGGCAAGACCGCCA
>VOFG01002956.1_pt1 | contig 31719 bp, 32 predicted proteins | sample 5384171 | NCBI WGS metagenome assembly VOFG01 (sample SAMN12384726, study PRJNA508395) | human gut metagenome | isolation source: healthy gut F | host: Homo sapiens
ATAGCTGCGAACGACCCGGTCCGCATCGTGAATGCTGTTATTGACAACCTCAATCTTGAGAGTTTCAAGAAGCTTTATAAGGAAACGGGCCGTTGTCCTTATCATCCTAAAATGATGCTTAAGGTGATAATCTACGCCTACATGAATAATATCTATTCTTGCCGTAAAATAGAGAAGCACCTCCTTCGTGACATTCATTATATTTGGCTTGCCGGTAATGAGCATCCGGATTTTATCACGATCAACCGTTTTCGTAACCGTGTAAAGGAGGAAATAAATAATGTATTTACCCAGTTGATTTTTGTCCTTGCCGATAAAGGTTTCATCAGCCTTGATGTGGAGTATATTGACGGCACCAAGATTGAATCCAAAGCCAACAAATATACTTTTGTCTGGCGCAAGACAGTCGAACGGAACCGTACGAGACTAATGGATAAAATCCGTATTCTCTTGGAGCAGGTGGATGAAACCATTGCACAGGAGAACATAAAAGACACATCCGTGGAGTTTACTTCCTGCAGGCTCTCTGACATAGTGGATGAACTTAAAGAAGCCCTGGAACGCCAGCCTGCAACAAAGGATAAGGAAGAAAAGAAAGCCCTGCGCAAAAAGAAGAAGCAGGTCAGGGAACTTGAAGGGTATCGTGACAAGCTGATAGAATATGACAATCACCTTGATACCCTTGGAGAACGTAACTCCTATTCCAAGACCGATCCTGGTGCCACATTCATGCGCATGAAAGAAGATGCCATGAAGAACGGGCAGACCAAACCCGGATATAATCTGCAAATAGGTACTGAAAACCAATTTATCACAGACTTCCGTCTGTTTCCCAACCCTACCGATACACTGACCCTCATACCTTTTTTCCACTCTTTCCAGTACCGCTATAACCGTTTACCGAATATCTGCGTGGCAGACTCCGGTTACGGTTCGGAAGAAAATTACCGGTTCATGCAGGAGAATGGGATAGAAGCCTTCATCAAGTACAATTACTTCCATAAAGAACAGCGTCCCCGTTATACTCCCAACCCGTTCCATGCCGAAAGTCTCCATTACAATGCCCAAGAGGATTATTACGTTTGTCCTATGGGACAGCACATGAACCGTATAGGAACCAAACGTGACAAGACAGCGAGCGGATACATCACCGAAAGTGCCCGGTATAAAGCAAAAAGATGCGAAGGTTGCCCTTTGCGTGGCAGTTGTTTTAAAGCTCGGGGGAACCGTATTATAGAAGTCAACCACCGATTAAATCAATACAAACGGCAGGCACGGGAAAGGTTGCTCTCAGAAGAAGGTATCAAGCATAGAGGCAGGAGGTGTATAGAACCAGAAGCTGTGTTTGGACAAATGAAATACAACATGGCATACAGAAGATTCCGGCATGTGGGAGAAGACAAGGTTACAATGGACTTTGCTTTCTTTGCTATAGCCTTTAATATCAAAAAAATGTGTGCTAAACTGATAAAAGAAGGAAAGGGGCTCATTACAGTTGCCAAATATTTGTTTATGGGACTATTTATAACCCGATATAATTGGAATATAGCAACTTGCTGCCAAATGCATGAGGAAAAAGTAGCATAGCCAAAAGAAAATATAGCAGAACTTAAAATATAAAAGAGGTTGTGCCAACGTTTTGACACAACCTCTTTCTTTTTATCCTCCACGGTATTCCATTTGAAATGCCACATGCCGGCTCCCCAAACTCCACACCTTACCATCCTAAATGCCACACCTTAGCAAGTGAAATGGCTGGCATTTACCCTCCAAAGCCCTGGGGTTTCCGTGAAAAACCCTAAGGTTTGGGACAGTGAAGTGGAGGGAACGGATGATTAGTCCAGAACAAACAGACAATGCATTCGAAGCAAACGAATGATGCATACAGAACAGACAGATGATGCGCAACAGAAACAAAAACGGGAAGCCTAAGCCTCCCGTCTGTTAATCTTTCGTAAATCTGCTCTTGACAAGATTTCCACTAAAACCTTATTCCATCCGAAGTATAAACATTTCGCGATAAACCACCAGTGCACCTTCGGGCAGCAAACCGGAAGGACAGAAAGGAGTTACATTTTCCGCAAGTACACATTTATCATTTCCCGAGACCGTCCGCGTAAAGAGCCTCTTCTCTCCATTATAAGTAAACTGCCACAATGCATATGTATCTCCGTTCTCATCTTCCACTGGAACTGTCTCGTATATCCCCATTAGCGGTTCCTCCTCTTTTCCCGTCGGATAGATTTCCAATACACCTTTCCACATACTATTGGAGAAATCTTCGGGCACCAGCACATAATACCCGCCATCCTTCACCCAAGGACGCTCGGCAAGTGCCTTAGAAACATCACCCAGCAGTTCCGTCGGTGCACCACTACTGATACCATACTCGAAGCCCATTTTCGTCAACGTATATTGCCTACGACCTTTCACCGTGATGCGCAGTTGTGTTTCCTCACCGGAACCATCCATCACCTTCACAATCGTCTCCCCCTCTGCCAGCGGATGAATCTTGATACGCTGATACCCGTTGACATCATCGGTAAAAGTCACGGAAGCCACCGACTCGTGCTCGTTAATCACATTATAGGAACCGTCGCCGCCGTCAATGCCCAGCACTGTATCTTCGTTTGTTTCAGAAAGATAATAAGAAAGATTGGACACCAGATTGTCACATGTCCCAATCTGGTAGATAGGCTCCACACCTTCGAAAAGTACCATGCTTCGGTAATCGTCCTCGCAACCGGAAGCGGTAAACAGCAGTGCTATCAAAGCAAAGAGAGAGTATAGCTTCTTCATACTTGTTCAGTTATAGTTGTTCTATCTACAAAAATACAAAAATGCCAGAATACTGCATCGGTACCCCTCTCTTTTTCAAACTATTTGTTCTTCCGGATAGTTCACCAAGTAGAGCGTTCCCGTGGCACGGGTAAAGGCGGTGTAGAGCCAACGGAAATAATCGGGTGTCAGATATTCATCCGTCATATACCCCTGGTCCAGAAAGACATTCTTCCATTGCCCGCCCTGCGCCTTGTGGCAAGTCACGGCATAGGCATACTTCACTTGCAAGGCGTTGTAGTACGGGTCTGCCTTCATCTTCTTCATCCGCTCGCGCTTCACGGTGATGTCGGCATAATCTTCGAGGACGGAGTAGAAAAGCCGGTCGTTTTCTGCCTTGGGCAGCGCAGGCGAGTCGGTATGCAGCGTATCAAGCAGCATGTTCACTTCCAGTTCAAAGTCGTTATAGTCGGGAAAGACCAGCGTCACGTCTGCAAAGCGGAAGCCATACAGCTCTCGCGTACGGCGCACGCGGCGCACCACGGCAGTCTCACCGTTGGCAATGAAATCCATCTCCTTCTCCTTTTCCGTCCAGAAGTAGTTATTTTTCGCCACCATCAACAAATCACCGGTGTTTAATTCATCCTCACGCCAGAGAATCTGCGCACGGATGCCTTTGTTGTAGATGTTCGCCCTCTTGTTGGAGCGGCACACCACGATGGTTTCATCCAGCCCGTCGCGGTCGTAGCAAGAGCTCAGCGTTTCTATCAGCTCATTTCCGGGCAGAACTTTAATGTCGGCAAACCCCGAAACCTTTATCTTCGGCAGGCTGTAGCAATCGTCTTCCGCTATCAACTGCCTCAGGCGGGTGGCATTCCACAAAATGCCCGACTGTTGCTCCTGACGCACCACCTGCGTCAAGTCCACCTCCACCACTTCCAGCCCGTAGCCTTTCAAGGCATCGGCAAAGAGGGCAGGGCTCTGCTCCTCCCCCACCGGCGGCAGCTGTGCCGTATCGCCCATCAGCAGCAGGCGGCATCCCTGGCCGGAATAGACAAACTGCACCAGGTCGTCCAGCAATCTGCCCGTGCCGAACATGGAACCGGACAGTCCCTCATTGGAAATCATTGAGGCCTCATCCACTATATATAAAGTGTGAGTTGTCAAATTATCGTTCACAGAAAAATTGCTCAGCTCATTGGAGAAAGATTGCTGTCTATAAATTTTTTTATGAATTGTAAACGCCGGATGCCCCGCATACGCCGAGAAAACTTTTGCCGCCCGTCCGGTCGGTGCCAGCAATACCGACTTTTGTTGCAACTTATCCAACGTCCGCACCAAGGCACCGACCAACGATGTTTTACCCGTCCCCGCATAACCACGAAGCATAAAAACCACCTCGCTACGGGGTGACAGAAGGAACTCCGATAAAGATTTTACAGCAATTTCTTGCTCAGGAGTTGGTTGGTAAGGAAAATTTTCCTTAATTTGCCTTTCTAAATAGTTATTTATCATTTTGTAACAGAAAAAGTAAAGGGAACTATCGTTTTTAAATTAATTTCTTTTATTTTTGCGGTGCGAATATAACAACTAAAAAACATATTTATCATGAAAACAGTATTTAATGTCATTTTAGGCTTATGTGCTTTGGTGCTAATTTATATTTGTTACACCAGCATTATGGGTCCTATCAACTTTGAAAAAGCAAAGAAGCACAGAGACGCAGCCGTCATTGCACGTCTGATTGACATCCGTAAAGCACGATTGGAATATCGTACTTTACATGACCAGCAATATACTGCAAGCTTCGACTCTCTGATTGACTTTGTTAAAAACCAGAAACTTCCGTTCATCTTCAAGCAAGGAGAACTGAACGATAAGCAGCTGGAAGACGGTCTGACTGAAAAGAAAGCCATCAACATCATCAATAAGGCAAAGAAGACAGGTAACTATGCTGACGTCAAGAAATGGGGATTGGAAAACTTCAAGCGTGATACTCTGTGGGTAGCCGTATTGGATACTATCTTCCCGAAAGGTTTCAACCCCGATTCAATGAGATATGTTCCCTTCGGAAACGGTGCACAGTTCGAAATGGCCATCAAGAACGATACAGCCAAATCCGGCGCTCCTTTCTGTCTGCTCGAAGTGAAGACTCCGTACGAAGTTTATTTGAACGGTCTGGATGCACAAGAAATTGCCAACATCAAGGACGTACAAACCAAACTTGGCAAGTACTGCGGTCTGATGATTGGTAGCTTGGAAACAGCTAACAACAACGCCGGTAACTGGGAATAATCTCACCCCGACAAACGTATGATAGAAACGACTGATTTTAATAAATCGGAACAGTATACATTATCCATCCGTCTCAGTACGGATGGATTTTCTTTTTTCTGTGTTCAACCCTCTGGGCGACGGTGAGTTTTCTTACTACGACCGCGAAGTGGATGAGTCCCTCTCCCTCACTGCCAATCTGAAACAGACCTTCCGCGAACTGGAGTGGCTGAACGCCCCTTCCGCCGTGTAAATGTGCTCATGGCGAACAAACGCTTTCACATTCATTCCTCTGGAGTTCTTCGAGGACGAACAAGCGGAAATCATCTTCTATCACAACCACCCCAAGCGGGAAAACGAAACCGTGCAATACAACATACTGCACAAGAACAACACCGTCGTACTGTTCGGCATGGACAAGAGCGCCTGCTCCTTCCTTCGCGAACAGTATCCCGATGTCAAGTTCTATTCCCAAGCCAGCCCCTTCATAGAGTTCTTCTCCGCAAAGAGCCGACTGGGTAACAGCCGGAAAATGTATGCACACTTGCGGAAAGATGCCGTAGACATCTACGGCTACGAGCGCGGACGCTTGCTTCTTGCCAACTCCTTTGAGTGCAGAACCACTCCCGACCGCATCTACTACCTATTATATATATGGAAACAGCTCGGCTTCGAGCAGGAACGCGATGAGCTGCACCTGACCGGTGACCTAAACGACAAAGAACTGCTACTGCCCGAACTGCGAAAAATTCATCCGGCAGGTATTCATCATGAATCCCGCCACTAATCTTGACCTGCAAGCCATAACCCTATGCGAGTAATCAGCGGAATATACAAAAGAAGACGTTTCGACGTGCCCCACTCCTTCAAGGCACGCCCCACCACAGACTTTGCCAAAGAGAATCTGTTCAATGTGCTCTCCAACTACATGGACTTTGAGGACGGCATCCGTGCCCTCGACCTATTTGCCGGTACGGGCAGCATCAGCATCGAGCTTGTGTCCAGAGGCTGCGACCAAGTAATCAGCGTGGAAAAAGACCGCGACCACTATGCCTTCATCTGCAAAATTATGCAGGAATTAAAGACGGACAAGTGCCTACCCATACGCGGTGACGTATTCAAATACCTCAAAAGCGGACGCGAGCAGTTCGACTTTATCTTTGCTGACCCTCCCTACGAGCTTGCCGGGCTGGAAACCTTGCCCGATCTCATCTTCGAGAACAACTTGCTGAAAGAAGACGGACTCTTCGTCTTGGAACACGGGAAGAAAAACAGTTTCGAGGAACATCCGCACTTTGTGGAGAGAAGGGTATACGGGAGCGTGAACTTCACGATATTTAAATGATGAATGAAGAATGGTACGATATGAATACACTTCAAGAAATTCTTCATTCATCATTCTTCATTATAACAGCGGCGCCATCAGCCGCACCACACTCTCTGCAGCCTTACGATACCAGGGGCGCTTCACCCAGTTCTTCAGGAATACTTGTACGCAGTCGCGCTGGTCTTGAAGGAAGATTTCGCGCATCTGAAGCGCTGTTTCTGTGTCATAGATGAAGGCATTCACCTCAAAGTTATGTTCAAAACTGCGGAAATCCACATTCGTAGAGCCTACCGTGGACAACTCATCATCCGAAACCATCAGTTTGGAGTGCAAGAAGCCTTTCTTATAGAAATAGACCTTGACTCCCGAATAGAGCACATCTGCCAGATAAGAGCAGGAACCCAGATGCGTCAAGCGGTTATCAGCACGCATGGGCAACATCAGACGCACATCGACACCTGACAAGGCGGCTGTCTGCATAGCAACAAGTACGGCTTCGGTGGGCAGGAAGTAGGGAGTCTGGATATAGAAATATTTCTTTGCACTGGAAATGGATATGACAAGTCCCTGCATAATGTCTTTCCATGGGCCTACGGGCTCACTCGTTACAATCTGCGCCAAGGAAGTACCGCAGTTTTCTATTTTCGGGAAATAGCGGGTAGACGTAATCAGTGTACGGTCCACAAAGTACCAATCGAGTAGGAAGGCGGTCTGCAATCCGTGAACAGCCTTGCCCTCCAGCAGCAGATGTGTGTCCCGCCAGATGCCCCATGAGAATCCGCGCATATAGCGTTCTGTAACTCTTCTTCCCTATCATGCGCACACGGCGCTGACTACGCCCGAAGAAGAAGTAAAACACCAGCCCCACGATGGGAAGGAACATCAGTATCAGTATCCATGCCATGGTTTTCACCGGATTGCGGTTGTCGAGGATAATGACGACAATCGTTCCGATGATGGCACCGAAATAAACAATGTCGAAGGCTATCGTAGCAATCTGGCTGGCAATGAAGTTCCAATCAAGCATGTTCACAGACAATTAAGTGTGAAACAAATGTAGGAAAAACACAGAAACTTTCACCGAAGATTACAGAGATTAACATAAAAGTCCCTCTTCCCCCAACTTGTCTGAAAACTTATACTTGCTATCGCTTTGACGCGGATGACGCAGATTTTTAATATTCTTATCTGCGTCATCCGCGTCTGAAAAATAATCAAAAAGAAACCTGCCACAGAATTGAGAGTGTATCAGAATGACAAGCTGATTAGGGGGGTGATCCCCTCCGCTTTAGAACGGCCTGCGTCCTCCGAAACCGCCAGGACCATGACCCGGACCGAAGCCCGGACCGCCGAAGCCGCGTCTGCCCTGCATCTTATCGCGGGCGGCCTTGCTGCCGAAAATATTCAGACGATAGATGAAGTGAAGCATGCAATAGCTGTTCACGCCGTTATATTCGTACACCGAGCGGCCGCTTGCAGTCAGCGAACGGCTGATGTTACTCTGCTTCTTCAGAATGTCGTACATCTCGAAGCTGACGGTGGCATTCCCTTTCAGGAAAGTCTGCGACAACTGTGCATTCCAGATAAGCTCGTTACGGTTCATACTGCTGTCCGTATATCCTCGACGGCTCTGGTTGGCAATGTTGGTAGAGAGCGTCATGTTCCACGGCATGGAAATCTGCGTATTGGCACCGTAGGAGAAGGTATAGGGCTCCTGATTATTGTCAGGCGTCAGTTTATCCTTCTCTATTGAATAGGAGATGCTTCCGTTCAAGCCGAATTCAAACCAGTCATTACGATAGGCGGCATTCAGACGTTCGCCCAGCGTCAGGTTGGTGGTTGTATTCTTCCGTTCCACGGCATCTGCTCCCTTACCGGACGTCAGATAAGCCACATTGTTCTGATAGTTGGCATTGGAGAAGGAGTTGATGGTATACTTCTTATTGGGCAGTGCCGTATTGAAGCCAAACATGCCGAACGCATTCCAATTACCGTTGATATTCTTCGGAGTTGTAGTCCATCCACCAGTCTCCGAATTGTACACACGGCTATTGCTGATGCTATTCTGCGTTGCCGAGAAGTTGACGTGCGACATAATACCGCGCTGCTTTTCGGCATTATACGTATTATAGAAGAATCGCATGTTGTGCGTAAAGGAAGGCTTCAAGCCCGGATTACCGATACGCACATTCTGCGGATTGGAGTTGTCCACAATCGGCAACAGATTCTCCATACTCGGTTGGCTGCTACGCCCGCGGTATGTCATACGCAGCTGGCTCACCTTGGAGAAACGGATGCGCAAGTCCAGGTTCGGAGCGAAGTTGAACACATTGCGGGTGGTATCAATCATATAGTCGCCGCGCTTATAGGACAATACAGAATGCTGCGGCTGGAACGACATACCTGCGCTCAACTGATACTTCTCGCGGATAAAGCGCAAAGACACGGATGCATCGTGGTTGTAGTAGCGGTATTCCGCATACTTACCCAGACTATCCACCGCATGCTCTTCATATCCCGTGGGAAGCTGGGTTGACAATCCCCAATCCGGAAAGCCCTGCAAATCATACGTCGTCTTGTCGCTCTCGCTATACTTGTACTGGAACTGATAGCTGAATTGCAAGAAAGTGGCGCGGGCTATCGGTTCGCTGTAAGTCAGCTGTGCACTGTAATTGTAGTTCTTGGTAGGAGTAGTGATGTACTGGTTACGAACCAAGATGGAGTCTCCTCCCAAAGCATTCAGTAACTGGAAGTAATGTGTTTCCGACTCCGTATACTGGTTGTTGTCATTATTGGTATAACCGAATCTTCCACGGAACGTGACATTGCGTCCTTTGTCATTCAGCTTTCTGTTCAACTGCAAGGTTGCATCCGTAGACACACTCTTGTTGTCGCTCAGCGAACCGCTGTTGATAGCATTTATACGGATACTCCTCAACGGGTCATCGTCCGGATTAAGAATCTTCTCCAGATTCAGCCAGTTATTGGGGTCACTCACCAGACTGTAAGGGTCGGAACTGAACGTACCGCTCTCAGAATTGGAGAGATTGTCCGTTTTGCCGTACGAGAAGTTGGGACGGAAAATGATATTCGTCATCGAGTCCGGCTTCCACTCCATACGGAAATCGGCATTGAAATTCTTGGCTTTGTTACGTTGCCTGCTGTTCGAGTTGGAGTAAGAGTTGCTGTCCGGCAGAAAGTCCTCGGTAGAACCGATACTTGCAATATCCCCATCCTGATAGTTGTAGCGTGCACTACCGCCCAGTTCCAGCTTATCGGTTTGGGTAGCGAAATTCACACCCAGCATTTTCGTTGCAGTAAGTCCGTTGTTCCTGCGCCAGCGCGGAGGACCGCCACCGCCCGAAAAGCCCTGGTCGTTCACGTTATTGGCAGAACCCACTACCGACACCTGGGTTTTGTCCACGAAGCGGTTCAGCATAAAGCGGCCCATATAGCGGTCTTCCGTCCCTCCGGCCACGTCGGCATTACCGAACCAACCCTGGTTCCTTCTTCACCAACTCCTCGAGCATGGCTCCTCGGGGGTACGATAGGCAGATGAAGTATATACCAGTGTATCTTCCACCACCTGCACTTGCGGCGCTTCTGCCGTAACCACAGCCTCGGCCAGCATCACCGCATCCGTTTCCAGTGTCAGTGTACCCACGTTCTTGGCAGTTGTCGTAGCATAAAGGTGTAAAGGGATGTACTGGCTCTTGAATCCGATGTAGGAAACCTTCAGCACGTATTTACCCGCACTGACTTTGGGAAGAGTGAAATAACCTTGTGCCGTAGTGGCCGTACCCGATGCCTGAACACTGTCTGGCAACAAAAGCAACTGCACGGTAGCTTGTATCGCAGGCTCCTTGGTGACACGGCCCGATACCGTAATGTTTTTGGTCTGTGAAAATGCAGACAGCGTTGTTACCAACAGCAACGCCATCCCCGTGATAATTTTCTTCATGTGTCTATTCTTTGTCTATTCTAAATGAGCAATGCCTTTTATTCACTGTTTCATTTGACAGACTTCCGGGCAAAAGGTTTAATGCCCCACATGACGATTTGCTTTATTTATCGACTATTCCGCTTAAATAATCTATCAACTGTCGCTTTCTTTATACCAAATTCCAAGCAAAGCACATTCAATATAATCTCGTTCTTCGTCAAGGCAAAGATTATCATCAGTGCCCCCATCATCATCAGGAGTTTGGAGCATTCCTTGTAAAACAGCAAGTTGGCATCTGTCACTTTTCCCCACAATAGGAATATGAAAGGAAGGAACAACGCCAGAGCTATGATGAAATAACCCAGCGGACGGCAATAAACGGGAAGTAATGCTCTCATTTCTATCAATCAATTACAAATTACAAATAGCAGGAGACAGATGACGGAAACGCCTTGCCACCCATAGAATTTCACGGGACAAAGATAACGTTTTATTGCCAAAAGAGCTATCTTTGTGCCACAATATAATGAAGAAGGCCCCTTTCCTTCATAATCCGTAACATCAGTAATTGGTAATTCGTAATTTGTAATTAACAAGATGAGTAAACAAGAAGTAATCCTTTGCGAAGGACTGGCAAACAGCCTGCCCATGACAAGCTTTTCATCCTTACCGACGAGCATACCCACCGCCTCTGCCGCCCGCATCTGAACGGTATCCCCACCCTGGAAGAAGCGGAAGAGATTATTATCGGGGCAGAAGATGTGCACAAGAATCTGGAAACGCTGGCTGCCGTATGGCAAGCCCTGAGCGAGAAAGGGGCCAGCCGCCACTCCCTGCTCATCAATCTGGGCGGTGGCATGGTGACCGACCTTGGCGGTTTTGCCGCTTCCACCTTCAAGCGGGGCATCGCCTACATCAACGTTCCCACTACGCTGCTCGCCATGGTCGACGCTTCCGTGGGAGGCAAGACGGGCATCAACTTCAACGGTCTGAAGAATGAAATCGGTGTTTTTGCTCCTGCCGCCTGCGTGCTGCTGGAAACCGAATTCCTGCGCAGCCTCGATGCCCATAACTTCTTCTCCGGCTATGCGGAGATGTTGAAGCACGGCCTCATCAGTACCCCGGAACATCTGGCAGAACTGCTGTCATTCGATACGGAAAAGATAGATTATGCCTTACTGAAGTCCATGGTAGGACGTTCCGTGCAGGTAAAGGAACACATCGTAGAAGAAGACCCGCAGGAACATGGCATCCGCAAAGCCCCTGAACCTGGGGCACACCGTAGGACACGCCTTCGAAAGCCTCGCCCTTGCCGAAAGGCGTCCGGTGCTGCACGGCTATGCAGTGGCATGGGGGCTGGTCTGCGAACTCTACCTTTCTTATATAAAGACCGGATTCCCGAAGGACAAGATGCGCCAGACCATCCAATTCGTCAAAGAGAATTATGGCAGCTTCACCTTCAACTGCAAACAGTACCACCAGCTGTACGAACTGATGAAGCATGACAAGAAGAATACTGCCGGAGTCATCAACTTCACCCTATTGAAAGAAGTGGGTGACATCTGTCTCAACCAGACGGCAGACAAGGAGACTATCTTCGAAATGTTCGACTTTTTATAGGGAGTGCATGGGGTATAACGCTCCCGCTCCCTCTTCGGCAGGCTCTCCACAACCAGCCGATAGGAGCGTGCCACCAGTTCTCGGATAATGCTGTCCGGTACATCCTGATTAAAATACACACTGTTCCAATACTTCTTGTTCATGTGCCACCCCGGCTTCACCCCCTCGTACCTTGCCCGCAGCTCCGTTGATTCCTCCGGGCGGCACTTGATGCAGCAGAAGTCGAACACTTCGATATTGACAAAGCAGAACCACTTGTCGCCCACATAAAAGCAAAGCACATCGCGGCTGTATCTGTCGGCCACATTAGGAAAAGGCATCTTCTCGCTTACTCCCGGCAAGGAGAGACAGTATTCTCTGAATTCTTCCACATTCATCGCTCACTCCTCCCCCGAAAAGTCCTCCGTATCATTTTCCATCCCAACTGGGTCTTCATCCGGAATTCCCGTCTTTCCCTCGGCCCGCTCCTTTCGCAGCGTTTCCGGTCGCAACATATCGTGAGGGAAATATCGGCTAAGCGGATAACGGTAGAAATCCATCCCGCTGTTCAGCCTCGCCACCAGCGACTTATCCGGACGAAAATAGACACGGGATAAGCGTACCTTGCCCGGCATCACATCGTCGGGATGCTCAAACCCGTCACTCGTCACCGCCACATGGAAGGAACCCAGCCCCTTAATGGTCACCGACTCTCCCTCCATCAGCGCTTCCTCTATAAACTTCGGCAAATCTATCAATACACTCTGCACGTCTCCCGAACTCATCCCTTTTCTGGATGCCATACGCTGCGCCAGCAGCTCTGCCGTCACACCTCCACGCCGCTGTAACACACGCTGCACAGCATAATAGAGTTGCTTCACCCCTTCTGCCGTGCGGAAAACCTTCTTTCGAACCAAATAGACTATACTCATACTCTTTTCACAATGAACATAATGTTTCTTACTGCAACCAGACTGCTGACACCCCACCCGAAGGTTACTTCCCCTAAACAGAAAGCCAGTTTCCATACGGCCGGACAGCTATTCCCCAACATGCACGAGATGCACATCTCATGCAGTTCGAGACATACATCTCAACACACGCGAGATGTGCATCTCATACAGCAAAGGTAATCATATTCCACCTGATATACAAATATCTTTCATGTATCGGGGAATAATATTCCGCACCAGCTTACTCCGGCTCTTATCATTAATTAACAATGCTGCATGCAGGGTTTTCGCAAATATGCTATTTCTATAAAAGCAAGACCTATTCCAAATGTTTAATTTAAAAGAGTACACTATGAAAATGAAGTCAATCTTTAACAAGAAAATTTTAATCGCTATTGCAACCATCAGCTCCTTAAGCCTCCAATCGTGCCTGGACGACGATGATAATTATGCCATGAGATTCCCCAATGCCCTGGTAACGGTAAAGACCGATGCAGACCAGACAGTCTTTCTGCAATTGGATGACAAGACCACTCTGCTGCCTACCAACATGACGAAATCTCCCTACGGCGAGAAGGAAGTCCGCGCTTTAGTAAACTACAAGGAAGTGGACGAGCCCAGCGATATCTACACCCAAGCTGTACATATAAACTGGATAGACAGTATCCTTACCAAACCCATCGCCCCGGATTTGGGTGAAGAGAACGATACCGTATACGGCACCGACCCGGTGGAAATAGTGAACGATTGGGTAACCATCGCAGAAGACGGTTATCTGACCCTTCGCTTTAGAACTCAGCAAGGAGACTATCAAACAAAGCACTTTGTCAATCTGCTGCTGAGCGAGAATCCGGAAAACCCGTATGAAGTAGAATTCCGCCACAATGCCAAGGGCGACATTTACGGCAGGTATGCGGACGGACTGGTTGCTTTCAAGTTGGATGCCCTGCCTGATACAGAAGGCAAGACCGTTAAATTGAAACTGAAGTGGAAATCATTTAGCGGCGAAAAATCTGCGGAATTCGATTATTGTACCCGGAAATCCGTAACGCCCGAAAGTCCGGCTATCACTTCCGTAAGAAACAGCCTAAACCTGCAATAACTTCATTCAAAGTATGCCTGCCCGCTCAAAGCCATTGCCTTGCGAAGCAGGCATACAAGTAAAAAGAGAGCAGGACACGTTGACCGAAAGCCTTGAAACTGCAAATTATAAGTTCATTCAATAAAAAAAACACTATAAATATTTGCTATTTTAAAATAAAGCCGTACATTTGCACCCGCAATTCGGGATGTAGCTCAGCCCGGTAGAGTACGCGTCTGGGGGGCGTGTGGTCGCAAGTTCGAATCTTGTCATCCCGACTACCGATAAAGCATTGATAATCGCAAGGTTATCGATGCTTTTTGCTTTTAATGGCAATACCCTGTTTACCTTAGTTTAATGGTCGAAATTAAACCAGCAATTAAACCAAGAATTAAACCAAATTCTTATGGATGCTATAATTTCGGTTATCTGCTACAAAAGTAAAACCTTAGCAAATGGAGAACATCCTTTAATGCTAAGAATTGCACAAAATGGGAAAAGCACATATAAAAGCCTTAAAATTTCCGTTGCTGCAAAGCATTGGGATTTTGATAAGAATGTGCCCAAACCAAACAATCCACATAAAGACTTAATTCAAAAAATCATTCTAAAAACAAAATTAGATTACCAACAACGGATTTTAGAAAAGAAAGCCAACAAAGAAGAATTTACGGCTTCTTCATTGATAAATGAACAGAAAGAAATAACAAAGACGCAAACAGTGGAAGAGTTCTATCTATTCATTATTGAAGAACTGAAACAAAAAGGGCAAATCGGGACAAGTTATGCTTACCTAAATTCTTATAATACGCTTAGGAACTTCAATAAAGGTAAGAAGCTGAATTACACTTTCAGTCATATTGATGTGTCTTTTTGCAAAAAGTACGAAGATTGGATGCGCAGTAAAGGCAACAAAGATACCACACTTAGTTATCAGTTCCGTACTTTGCGTGCTGCATACAATCGTGCCATTGATGCAAAAATAGTATGCAGAGAAAAGAACCCTTTCATTGAATACAAATTAAGCCATCTCAATACGAAAACCATGAAAAGAGCATTATCTAAAGCGGACATTCTAAAAATCATCAATGCTGATTGCAACGGTCAAAGTAATCTTCGGAAACTGACACATGACATATTTACTTTCTCTTATCTATGCGGAGGAATATCTTTTGTGGATATAGCTAATCTGACACCTAACAATATTATAGAGAATAGACTTATATACCAAAGGCAAAAGACACATGGCAGCATCAATCTTGTCTTATCCGAACAAGCCAAGCAGATAATATATCAATATTCAGACTACCAACAAGAAGCAGAATATTTATTTCCTATTCTACATTGCAAACGTCATATAACACCCATGCAAAAAAGTAATCGGGTACATAAAATCTGCCATCAAGTCAATACAGAACTTAGAGTATTCGCACAAGAGTTAGGAATAACAGCCGAAGTAACGACATACGTTGCCCGACATTCATTCGCAACGATTCTAAAGAAATCGGGAGTGAACATAGGCATCATATCGCAAGCATTGGGACACCAAGACATAAAAACCACGCAGATATATTTAAGTAAATTCGATAATGAGCAAGTGGATGAAGCCATGAAGAACCTACTATAACAAAAAGAAGTCTGTAATCCGGCAAAGATTGCAGACTTTTCTTTTATTTTGCAGTATAACTAATATGAATGTACAATGTATCAAATAGAAGAACTGCCCGATTTAAAAGTGGCTTGGCATGAAAGCTACAAATGTCTAAATGAACCACTATTAGAATACGTGTGGGAAGTAGCCAATCACTTCCTGCCAGATTATGCAGAAACAGATATGGGAATGATACCCGTAGAATCTTCCGCACCTGCCATATTCGCCAACAGATATGCGGAAAGAAACTTATCCGTTGAAGAAAGATACGAGAGAAGCAAAGAAATGAAAACTTTCAAAGGAACTTTGGAAGAATACAAGAAACGAGAATACAGAAAGCTGGATGATTCTTTCAAAGAGAAGTTCCTAACTAATGAAGATTTACAGAATACCATTGAAGCGTATAAGTTGGATGTTAGCAAGTTTTGGTATCTACTTCTGTTCGTATATGACTTTATAGAGGATATTGGTACAAACGCACCTACATTGAACAAGTCCGTATTGGAAGACTTTAGCCATTTTCATGCTACCCTATTGGAAGCTACCAGTATCACCTTAAAGAAGAACAACAAGAAAAGCTATATTGTTGAAAGAGAGGACACAATCAGAATCATTCAAGCAGCCTTGCAGCATTTTGTCAATACATACAGTGATATTATACATAGTGAGCAAGATAGAAAAACCATGATTAAACAATTAAAGGACATAGGTCTGGAGGGCTTTATCAGAAACGACTTATCGTCAAAAATCAGCTTTACAGACAAGTCCAGTCTTGACATATCCTATAAGAAGTGGAAGTTTACGGATATGTTTCTGTTCTTTATTGAAAGAAGAAAGGCTACCACCATACCCAATAAAAAGGTAAAGGTATCTAAAGACAAGATGATGCTTGTTTCAAGGCTTATCTATACAGTGGGCTATGATGGCAAGAGATATAATGAAGAATACGATTCGGAGGGCAACAAGAACAGAATGTTATCCAATCTCCTTAGGAGATACAAGAACGAGGAATTTCCGTCTGTTATAGCTAATAACTACATGGTAGTTTCATAAACGACATACATAAAAACAATAGCAGAAATGCGTACTGAAAGGCTTATTCTTTTCGGTACGCATTTTTTTTGCGTACTGGAATGGGCACGTTTTCTACACACATGGGCATTCGGTAAATTCCTTTGTTACCCCTAAATTCCTACCTAATTTTGCAATGTCAAAAGGGAACAAATAAGCAAGTGCGCATAGCTTTAGTAGTTCTTTAATGGCATTATAATTAACACGTTAAACATTTAAAATTAGAAATTATGAAGAATATTAAATTTACAGAAGAGTTAAATAATGAAGTAGAAAACGTAGTAGAAAACACTAAAGTAAGTGCAGCATTCGTGCAGGAACTGAAAGAAGCATTCCTTATGTTTCCCGTCAGAACGGATATGCGTTTCAAACAATCCTCAAAAGGAGAACTGATTATATCGGTCACAGTCGTTTATGCTACTGGCATGACACAACATTTTGAGGGTGCAGGAGATGCAGACCTTATTTCGGCAATACATTTCGGCATGGCTAAAATAATAAACGGTTTGCACGACTACAAAGCGGAGGAACATGAGGTCGAAATTGCCAAAGAGAATGAAAACTTGGTAATGGAACTGTTCAAGCAGTACATAAATTCCACTATGAGGGGCTATATTGAAGCGGACTGGTACAACAACGGTGGTGAGCGTTACCGTTGTGTGAGATTCTCTTCCACGTTCAACGGGAATGTGAAGTTCTGCATGAAAGCAACGGATGAAGTGAACAGCCTTATCTGTGAAGCCTGCAAGCCCGAATGGATGAAGAAATCAGAAGCGGAAGCCAAACAACAAGTTCCCGAACAGAATGAAGTAGCCTAAACAATCAGCTTGGAAGAAAGTCGAGGGAACAACCTCTCTCGGCTTTCTTTTTAATCGGAACAGAGAAAATGAAACAGATACAGTTTACCCAAGCATATAACAATGAAGCTGCACACAGACAAGTGAAGCTACTGATGAAGCAGCACAAGCAGCTTTATATCCAAGTGAATGGTGAAGCATGGATAAGCAGTCAAGGAGTAACGGGTATAAGATACCAACTCAACGCACAAGGCTGGCAGTGGATTCTTAACTATCTGCAAACGGGAGATTATGAGGATTTTGGAGTATTCCCGTCCAGACTATCCAAGCTATGTAACCAAGAGGATGTGGTAAAAGGACTGATAGAACAGAAATACAATATCGCAAGAATCCCTTTTCTACGGGAAACCGAAGCCTATATAAAACTCAGGGGGCTGTTCCGTTTCGGAAAACTCTTTTTTCAGCATAAGGAGAAGCGATGAATTTATAGATTATCTAAACAGTAAAGGATTATGATTACTCTAAATAAAGGTCAATACCTGTCTGACGTAATGAATGAGATTCCGTCAAACTGCATACTTTCCAAAAGAATACCCGGTTGTGGTGCTACCACTTTGGAACTTGAAACCCAAAGAAATTCCATTATCGTAGTGCCTAATGTACCCGTTATCAAAAGCAAATGCGGCAAATACAGCAATCTGTTAGGCGTTTATGAAGATGTCACAACAGATAAGATTCGCAATTATCTGACTAATAACAGACTACATAAGATAATGACTACTCCCGAAAGTTTCGGTAAGGTAAAAACAGCTTGCAGCGGCATTGACATTTATAATCATTTCTTCCTGTTGATGGATGAATGCCACCAATTAATCAAGGATGTGGATTACAGAACAGACATAGTGCTGCCCATGAATGACTTTTTCCGCTTCAAAGGCAAGGCACTGGTTTCCGCCACTCCTATCGGATTCAGTGACCCAAGATTTAAAGAGTTTGAAACAGTGGAAGTAAGTGCCGATTATGACTACAGACAAGAAATTACGGTTACACATACTTATAATATCAACAAGGCAATAAGTGAATATTTAGAAAAGCACAAGGAGGGAACTGTCTGTTTTTTCGTCAATTCTGTGGTAATGATTTACTCCATAATGAAACAGTTTGACATATTGGAGGATTCTACCGTTTACTGTGCGCCAAAAAGCCGTTTGAAACTGAAAAATGAATACTCCTTTGATAATGCTTATAATGACTGGAGCGCAGACACCATGAAGAAATACAACTTCTTCACTGGCAGATTCTTTACGGCATTCGACTTGGACTTGCCTTATCAGCCCGATTTGGTAATGGTCACAGACCCTTATATTTCCGAATATACCATACTTGACATAGATACAGACTGCATACAGATTTGCGGAAGATTCCGTAATGGCATAAAATCGGCAACACATATCTATAGGGTGAATCCCGAAATGGTAATTCAATCCAAAGAGCAAATAGAAAAGCAAATTTCAGAACAAGAATTTGCCTACAACTTAATTCAGACATTATATAATAGTGCTGATTACAAAGAATACAGAAATGCTTTCGGTGAGATTCTTGAAACTGCACCGTTCCGCAAATACCTATATCCCGACTTTACAAAGAACTGGTTTGCCATAGACAATGAGATTAATTCCATATTGGTGAACAACAGATACCAATCAAGACAAGAAATAAAGAAGTGGTACAATGACTGCCATTTCTTCAATCCCACATTTGAGAATTGCGAATATAATGAGAATGACGATAAATTAAAGATTATCAAGGCTGCACGCTCGGTAAAGGACAAGCGCAGAAAAATAGTACAGCAACTTGGTGAAATGGAAACTCCCTATTCAGAATATGCCTTAGACTATATCAATGATATGCGGAAGATTGACCCGTTCATTGTGGAAGCATTTGAAACTTTAGGTAAAGAGAGAATAGAAGAACTTAATTATATTGATAGGAAAATCAGAGAGGAAATGATTCTCACACAGCGTAAAGGAAATAAGGTTATCAAACTGATTAAGAATATATTCAAGGTTGGCAATAGATATTCCAATGAGAAAATAGTTAATGAATTAACGAGAATATTTGAGATATTGAACATACACCCCGAAGAAAATATAGAACCTAAACTTATCAGTCTCTATTACCAAGCTATCCCTTGCTGGGTTGGTAAAAAAAGAGGTTATCAATTAATTAGTGAGATAGTCTGACTATTACCAACAAAACTTGAAAATCTTGTCTTTCTATACCCGATACAGAAATTGAAAGAAATGTTGGTAACTACCTTAATAACTAATGAAACAGAGTAATTTTCTTACTAACTAATAATATACAGTCGCAGGAGATTCTTGCGGCTTTTATTTTGGCGCAGAACCACAGCCCCACATTTTCTCCGATTCCGATTTTCTGAATATTTCCACGTTAGGAAGAGTTATATAGCACCTACTTTATAATATGCCACATACAGCTAATGACATTAAAAAGACTACCTGACTAAAGAATCACCTATATACAGTTTAGCTAAAAGTCAAGAAAACAGATATATAAGGTACTTAATACAGAAAGCCCCCTCCCCATTCAGTCAGTAACCTAAAATATATAAGAGTGTCTGCCTCTCGTGCCCACAACCCCCTTTAGTCCCCCCTCTGTATATTGATATAAAAAAGAATTACTAATCATTTAAACTTTTATCAATATGAATAATTTAGTTATCATGCCAACAGAGAAAAGAACTTTGAATTTAGGTGAGTATGCAGAAGAAGCTATAATTGTGGAAGAAACTGCAAAGCCTAGTGTTACCTTTTTGGAAGCAAATACAGATTCTATCACACTGGAAGAACTTGCAAACAAATGTGTTGTGCCTACTTGGGCTAACTTGGAATCAACCATTTCACACCAAGACTTTGTTTCTTGTGTGCATGAAGCTGCAAACTCATTCTATGCAGGTGAAAAGGTGAGCTTTCCCGAAATACGAGTTTCACACATAGTACGTGGTAGAATACCGTCCGCACTAGGTAAGAAAGCAAGTGAACTGTTAGAATGTGAAAAGACACAATTCTATCAAAGACTTGCGTTTGCTTTTACTGTTCCAACCATTTTTGAAACGATAAGAGGGCAAAAACTTGAATTGTGCATAGGTGGGGTAAGAAATTACAGTGACTTGAATCTGTACCGTTCTTCCAAAGGCTTAGAAAAGTTTTCCGTCTTTATTGGCTGGAGAATGAGAATTTGCTCTAATCAGATTCTTACCGGTGAGGGTGTGAGGTTCAACATGGAAGTAACCAATATCAATGAACTTTACAGAAATGTACTGGAATTACTTAACAGTTTCAATGCAGCCAAAGAAATACATTTGATGCAGACATTATCAGATACTTATCTATCTGAAACACAGTTTGCACAAGTGGTAGGCAGAATGAGAATGTACCAAGCACTTTCACCTGCAAGACAGAAAGCAATACCAAGACTTCTAATCACTGACAGCCAAATAAATAGTGTGTGTCGTGATTATTACACCAATGAAGTTTTTGGAATGAAAGACAATGCCATATCTCTTTTTGATTTTCACAATTTACTCACACAGTCAAACAAAAACAGCTACATAGACAGCTATTTACAACGTGGGGTAAATGCTACAGAAGTAAGTGTTGGGCTGAACAATGTATTGCAAGGACTGGATAATAAATATTCTTGGTTCTTGGGCTAAATTAATTGAAAGGGCATCTATTTATTAGGTGTCCTTTCTTTTTTAATAACTTAAAAATACTACAGAATGAATGATAATGAAAAACTAGTACTATGGAGCATACTAGTAGTATTGCTACTAATAATAATTGGTGTTATCAATCCCTTTCTGCTGATACTGATTTTATCTATCTTTATTTATGTGCAATCTTAGTTACACTTTCTAATAGAAGTGAAAGCAATTTGAGAATCAGACTATTACAAAATGATTTCCGAATTTACTTTCACTTTTATAGTTAAACCTACAAAATTGAAACAACATGAGTTTGAAGAACAGTTATACAACAAGTGACTGCCTACAGTGGGACAGTGCCACAAATTTAGTGAGAAAGTTATATCGAGATAAGAACTATAGGATAAGCCTGCTTGTTGGGTGTGGCATATTTTTTGGTTTACGCATCTCTGACCTATTGCAACTTACTTGGGAAATGCTTCTGAATAAGGATGCAAAGTTTACCATTACCGAAAAGAAAACCAGCAAACGTAGGGAAGTGAGAATTAATAAGGAGTTTCAGAAGCACATTAATGACTGTTATACTGCTTTGGATATTCAGAACTTGAATGAGTTCTGTTTTTTATCGGGGAAAGGTAAGAACAAGGTCTATTCTATCCAGTGGATAAACATTGTACTTAAAGAGCTGAAAAGCAAGTACAATTTAAAGATAGACCATTTCTCTACCCATTCCCTTAGAAAGACTTTTGGCAGGAAAGTGTTTGAATCTTCTGAAAATGCTGAATTGGCTTTAGTTAAACTGATGGAATTATTTAATCATTCAAGTGTAACCATTACTAAAAGATACTTGGGACTTAGACAAGAAGAACTGTTAAATACTTATGACTGTTTGAGTTTCTAATCAGTGGGACAAAGTTTGAAATTTCTGTTGTTATCATACCATTTTCAGAAATAGAGAATTTTGTCCCGTTCTCTAATATACAGTAACTTTCAAAAACTGCAATGTAAGAGAAACTGTAAATAATGGTTATATATAAATCTGATGGGACATGATTCCAAGCCAAACAGATAGCGATAACGTAGCTAATTTCTCACTGATGCAAGCGTAAGAAAATTATCTTTTAAAAAAGGCATGATACGGCTTGTAGCTTATAGTATGTGTGATTTTGGAGCAAATTTATCCTCACATATATTGCTATAATTGCAAATGAATCATTAATTTTGTGGACTAATTAACTAAAAACGTAATAGATATGGAAGATATGTTCTCTTTAGGCAATGTTGGATTATGGAGAATGGCAAACAATGGCTATATGTCTCTAACTGGAGAAGTGGGTGAATTATTCATTACCAAAGTTTTAGGAACTATCATTCCTAAATTGAAATATAAAGATGTTGTTTACGCAGTTTCAAAAAACGCAAATGAAAGATATTTTAGAGTACCAACCTCGGAAGGTGGATATTTCTTCTACTTTGACAGCTTTAATGAATTAAAAGAAACTCTTGAAAAGAGCAAATAATAATCTGATTTTTAAAGAGTTCGCAGTATTTACGAACTCTTTTTTAATGTCTACTATGAAGATTAGATACTTCTTTCATTCATCACTTAGTTAGACTGTAAACCTATATACCTTATATATAATAGAGATTCATTTTTCAATCTGTAGAAACTACGGGTACTTTTTTCGGGAAAAAATCTTCTTATAGTCTCCGTTCAAAAAAAAGTACCTGCTTATGCAATTACAAAGAAAAGAAGCTGATACTACCTAATTACTTACTACAGATATGTTTTGAAACACTTGGAACTGCATTTATCAGCGTTTTATCTTTAGCTATTCAAAACCTTTCGCTAACTTTGCAGCAATTTCAGTAGGCTTAATACGTTAAGACACTGAAAGGACATATTTAACGAAAGGTGTTATTGAGATTATCTTCTAAAGTCAAACTTCGCAACTTTGATATTGGAATGAAGATGATAGCAATAGCACCCACACATTTGATATATAATCATCTATTAGGTGAACTATATACTTTTTGGTGTGGGGCTATTGTTTTATCCATTCCAAAGGTATTGCGAAGACCTGACTTTAGGGTAAGACAAATATAGTTCCCACACCTTATTTTTTATCCGCTTTCTTCGGGGAATTGGGAAGTACATTATTATTAATATGACTGATGACAATATTTTAACGTGTTACTCTTGCTTCTTAGTTAGCATTCTATCCAAATGCCCTAATCAATCCCTTTCCGTAACAAAGACTAACATCAAGAATGCCTTTATAACGTACATGGAAATGGGGAAAAGTTGTGCAATTGATAGAAACTTTCAATACGAAAATTTTATTAATGAAGCAAGAAATATTATTTCAGAAGTTGGAGGTATAGAACAAATAATTCAAGCATTTAAGTCCTTGGCGACTAATGAAGATATAACAGAATGCAAAACTTATTTAATGAATTTCGGGCATCAATGCCGTAGAATTTCAAATAGTGAAGCACCAATGCAAGAAGCCATATACATATCTAAACATTTTTAAGTTCTATATTATGAGACTTGCAAAATGGTTTAGATGGGTATTTCCTGCAAAGAACAAAACTAATGAATCTATTAATATAGTAAATAGTATAGCAAAAGCAAAGAAATTACATAAAGAGCTAATACTATATGCTCATCCTGATAGGCATCCCAACAATCAAGAACTGGCAACCAGATTATCAGAGCGTATAAATGAGAATAGGTTTAATTACAGTGAGTTATTAAAATTGCAGGACATAATAAACAAGGAATTATATATAAAGGAATGAACATCGTAGATTTATTTAAAAACTTATTAAATTCACTGCTTGATGGTTCTTTTGAAAAAATGAAAATCATATCTACTATGAATCAAGCATTTAAAGAATACTATTATTCGGGTGAATTAAACAGATTGTGTAAAGTATCTATAACAATGGGAAACGATAGTTATAGACACGAAATGAGTGCTATCTTTTTTAGAAGTGGATTTAAAATCTCCATTGAGAATGATTCTGATTTACAGGATTCTGAAATAAGAGATATATCTCAATATATATTATCAAATAAGGCTTTTGTCAGACAACTCATGTCATTGGGATTTGATACCTTAATAATAATGGGTAAAACCACTAAAAAGCAATGCAATATAGCCTAAAAAGAATATGCCCAATTAAGAGGATTTTCTTTAGAATAAACAACTAATTAGTAATCACGAATATGAGTTATGTCAGTAGTACCTATAGGAAAAAAGAATTTATTCAAATTGTTATAGAACAAACTTTTATTTTAAAGAAAGATTATATTAGTAAATGGTTTTCTGTAAAAGAGGTATATACCGAAGTTTTACAAGAAGAAGAAAAGATTATATTCAGTAATGGAGAAGTTGTTACGAAAGAGCGTAAATTATACGTGAATTGTGACCCTACCCATTTTATACATTGGGTAACTGACTATAAAAATAATATTAGTATGACATATTTCTCTACTGGGCAAGAAGAGAAAGGAGAGCCACCTTTAAAACCGAAAAATGATAAAATTGTTCGCAAGTGGGCAAATGGGGAAACTTGTCACGAATATTACGATAGTAATAGAGAACTGTCATATAGGGCAATCTATGATGCAAATAACAGATTAAAGGCTGATACAAATTACATATATGACAATAGTAATCTTCTTGTCAAGATTCGCTACATGAAAGACTACGGAAAGTCAAAGTCAGAAATAATACAACAATATAATGCGCAAGGTAAACTTATTTTCACACAAGAAGTAGATGGTGATAATAAAATAATAAGTAGAACAACGTACTACTATAATAGTCAAGGAAAAGAGACTCGTATATGTGAACATATTAGAGGAAGAGAGTATAATTCTAAGTTTAACTATGACAATAATGGAAACCTTATATCATCCGATTTTTATGATGATAGCCATATATTAAGGCATGGTACATATCGTTATAATCAATATGGCGATACTACTTATTTTGATACATGGAGAAATGGGAAGAGGATAAAAGAAGAATATGAGTATGATAAGTACGACAAATATGGTAATTGGCTTGAATGTCGTGAGTTAAAAGAAGGAGAAACTGCGAAATTTATCAGAAGACAGTTTAAATATATAAATTAGCATATTTATGAGAAATACTATTATCCTTTTAATTAGCATAGCTACATTCATAGCTTGCACTAAACAAAAAGTAAAACGGGTTTCTACCATAGACAGCACTTTACAAGTAAGAGTTGATTCTATTTTACAAAACAAGCTATCCGAACTTGATGCTACAGTAGGGCAAGTTATTGTAATGGAAGCACAGACGGGAGAAATTAAGGCTTCTGTTGGTTCTGATTCCATTCTTCAAGAATCGGGATTAGTGCGTACCGCTTCACTTTTGGCAGCATTGGAAACAAAGGCAATCAAATTATCCGATACGATAGATGTTGGTAATGGCATTTTAGCCATTGGTAAAGATACATTGTACGACCATAATTCGCACAGGGGTGGATATGGTAAAATCACAGTGGAGCAAGGTTTCGGACTTGCATCCAATATTGCCACCTACAAAATAATAGAAAAGGCATTTGAGAACGGACAAGCCTTTGCAGAAGCACTTGCAAAATACGGCTATCAAGCGAAAGACGCAAGTCTTGTTTATAATCCTTTGGGATATGGCATACTCACAACTCCATTACAGAACTTGACTTTCTTTAATAGCATAGCTAAAAGTAACACTGCCATTAAACAAGCATTGGAATACTCTGTTTCTGATAGATTAGCTAAGCCTGCCCAATCAGATAAAGTAAAAGTAGCCGGAGCAACGGGAACAATTCAACTTTCAAATGGTGAATATGCCGTAGAATTTTGCGGTTACTTTCCTGCCGATAATCCGAAATACAGTATCATTGTTTCCATTAATAAGAAAGAAATACCTGCAAGTGGTGGACTGATGGCAGGTGATGTGTTTAGACAAATAGCCAACATCTTAATGACAGAAAAATCATCCGATGTGGAAGGACTACTTGGATTTTGGGCTACTGACACCATACTAAAGACAAATTATAAACTTGTCATGTTAATGGACACTCTATACAGATATGTGCACACAGCCCAATTCTCATCATCCGCGCTTGAAGATAATACAGAATGGATGAATAAATACCGCAATCAATTATGCAGATATTATAAGGTCAATCAATTAGGGACAGATACAATATCCAATTACGCCAAAGCAGATACAGTAATTGAAGCAAGCCGGAAATTGTGGAAGTTGGATTCAGATGGCTCTACTGCGGGGCTGACTATAAGCAACGGTATAGAACGTACACGACTGATATTCCAACAATATAATGAGTATGTACGATTATTGGAGCTATGTGAAACAGACGGACAAAAAGGATTACTAAAGGATGAATTTAAAGCGTGGATTGATTTGAATACTCTGATGTCAGAAATTTATAGTGACTGCGTTTATTTAAGATATTGGGGCGGCTCTATTACCGGACCAGTTCGTTCAGCAGGAATACTTCAGATTTTAAAATCTCACATTTCAATGTACCAAAAGGATAGAAGTCTGTTAAACGATAATTTTTATCTTTATAAAGACAATGGTGTTTTCATGGAATGTGCCAAAAATCTGTTACTGGATTGCTGTCAGTCTGCACTAAAAGAATATGTTTATGAAGATGAGAAAAGTGAGAGCTACAAAGAACTAACAACAGTTGCCAAACAAAAGGTTTCTACACTTCCAATAGTAATCGGCAAGTGGATTAAAGCACGTGAATCATGGGCTAATGAAACAAACGAACTTGAAGAGAGACATGAAAAAAATACCAGTGAAGTGCTTGTTAGGCTGTCAATCCTAATTAGTTCTTTACGATAAATGGTGAGTAATGTGTTTAGGCAGAATATTGAAATAGAGATACTACCTTTTAGCACATGGCATTGAGAAACGGTTTAGTCCTGCAAAGAATATAGAGTAGTAACAACAAAAGCCAACCTACTCTATTACGAATAAGTTGGCTTTTCAGTTCTGAACAATATCTATTAACAATAAAACTATGTGTTATACAACTGTATTCATGATTACAGAGAATACCAAGTAATAGGAACAGATTTTCAGCAGGTAGATTTTTAAGAAGATATAGCTTTATATACCCACTACTAATTTCTATACCGATACTCTATTATATAATGGAAATACAGTATATGAATATTTTTATGATAAAGAGAAAGCTACTCTATACTATTATATACCATATCATTAGATAGATAAAAAACTGATAGTCAAAAGCAAAACTATAAGAAAGAATCATTGCATAACAGCGCAATATTGACTAACTTTGTGATGCAGTTCAATGCTGCAAAGAGATTAATTAATTTATTGTTGAATTATCTTGGTTCATTACTGGATTAAACCATAAATTAAACTATGGTGCAGAAATAAAGCATAAGATATTAATAATCAAGATTATCATAGCTATAATAATAAACGTCTGGGGGGCGTGTGGTCGCAAGTTCGAATCTTGTCATCCCGACTGTTGAGCATTGAGGAGTTAAGTCTAAAACTTAGCTCCTTATTTTTTTACATTAACTCAATGTCCGATATTCATTCGGAGAACATCCTACAACTCTTTTGAAAGCCTTGCTGAAATACTGTGGATATTGATATCCTAAGGCATAAGCAACGTCACCGACAGATTTAGCGGGGTCAGTAAGCAACTCTTTTGCCCTATCCATTATTTTGGTTAATATATATTCTTGCGCAGAAACACCTGTCTCCTTTTTAATCAAGTCTCCGAAATAATTTGCAGACAGGTTCAGTTGGTCTGCACAATAAGCCACAGTCAGCGTACCCCGCTCAGCGGGTTTATCCGATACGAAATAGTCGTTCAGCAATGCTTCAAAAGAGCCGAGCATGCCCTTGTTCTCCTTTTTACGGGTAGTAAACTGTCTATCATAGAAACGAATGCAATAGTTGAGCAGCAGCTCGATGGCAGAAGCGATAATCAGGTTAGTGTGACGGTCTGCCTGGTTGTATGTTTCCTCGTCAATCTTTGTCAAACAATCAATGATGGTCTGTTGCTCTTGTTTGGATAGATGCAATGCTTCGTTAGCGGCGTATGAGAAAAACGTATAATCCTGCATATGCCGACCGAGCGGCGTACCGCGTAGCAGGTCGGGATGGAACAACAGACACCATCCGGAACCGGTAAAAGTCGACCCGTCGGCTTCATGCCCGAATACTTGCCCCGGAGCGATAAACACCAGCGTGTTCTCCTGAAAATCGTAAGAGCGACGACCGTAGGTCAAATCGTCCGTACATCGTAGTTCTTTCAGAAAAATCACATACATCCCCACGTGCTTGCGTGCATGGGGTACGGGGTGCGGCATACGGCTTCCCTCTATGACACTGACCAGAGGATGCCTTGTTTCCACACCCATATAGTCATTGTACTCCTTTATCGTTTTCAGTTGCATAACCTTCTCCATAACAGTCTATTTCAGTGGTTTCTATGCAAATGTAGAAAATATCTTCAGGTTATCTCTCCAATCAGTAAAAATTATCCTTTAAACCGTAATTCATGACCGGTCGAAGTGGAAAATCCAGCCTAATTTTGCAGCAAGTAAAACTTGATACATAATAATAAAGATTATGAAACTAAAAATGAGAATTATGACAACGCTACTCGGACTTGTCTTTGGATGCGGCATCGCAGCTTCGCAAACACCGAGAGCAGAACAAACCATGAACAGTAAACGACAATACATCGCAGAGGTCGCAGCCCTTACAAGCATGGGGCACCTCGACCAATTAAGAACAGTCCTTATCGGTGGACTGAATAGCGGTATCACCGTCAGCGAGCTTAAAGAAGTTATGGTCCATTCCTACGCCTATTGTGGTTTTCCGCGTGCCCTGCGCGGACTGCAAACATTGGTTGCGGTACTTGACGAGCGTAAGGCAAAAGGCATCAGAGACAACCAGGGGCGCGAAGCGTCACCGATAACCGATACCCGCAGCAAATACGAACGCGGACGTGACATTCTTGCAGAGATTTCGGGCACCCCGGCAGATGCGCCGAAAGCCAACTATGCCGTCCTGGCCCCGGAAATCGAAGTATTCCTTAAAGAACATCTCTTTGCCGAGCTTTTCGAGCGGGACGTGCTGACCTATGCCGAACGGGAACTGGCAACCGTTGCCATAATAGCTTCTTTGGGCAAAGGCGTGGAACCGATGCTGAAAGGGCACATGGGTATTGCGCTGAATGTAGGCGTAACACCGGACGAATTACGCGGTGTGCTGGCTATCATTGAAAAGAATATCGGACGTAGCGAAGCCGATAATGGCAAACAAGTATTGAACGAATTATTGCAAAGCAAAGGGTTGACTATCAAACCGGAAACCCCGATTGTAGCAGTGGAGAATGACGTGAAGAAACAGAAAGTGACATTCCACAACCGTTTTTTGATTGATATAGTTGGCGACCTCTATTTCCCTGCAGACTATGATGCCACAAAGAAATATGCCGCCATCATCGTCGGTCATCCCTTTGGTGGCGTCAAAGAACAGACTTCGGGACTCCATGCCCGTAAGTTGGCGGAACTCGGCTATGTGGCATTAGCCTTCGATGCGTCCTATTATGGCGAGAGTGGCGGTTATCCGCGTCGTATGGAATCGCCCGAAGTGCGGGTAGAAGACTTCAGTGCGGCAGTCGATTTCCTCACGAACCATCCGGCTGTCTATGCTGATAAGATAGGAGTAATCGGCATCTGTGGCGGAGGCTGCTACTCTGTCAGTGCTACGCAGATAGACCATCGCATCAAGGCACTTGCCACCATCAGTATGTACGACATGGGCCGCGCCCGCCGTCAGGGTGTAGGCGACTCGCAGACTTACGAACAGCGTATGGCTATCCTTGATGAAATCGGCCGCCAGCGTACGATGGAATATGGTGGGGCTGTACGCAAGGATATCCGTGCCCTGCCCGAAAAAGTGGATGAGAACACACCGAAGTTTGCCATCGACTTCCTCGATTATTACGACAATCCACAACGCGGTCAGCATCCCAACTCTACGGGCTATTACTCCTACACGAGCCTCGCACCGATGATGAACTTCTTCCCCTTTGTGCAAATCGAGACTATATCGCCACGTCCTATGCTTTTCATAGTGGGAGAAAATGCAGTATCGAAATATTTTTCTGAGGACGCATACGCGAAAGCCGCCGAACCGAAAGAACTGTTTGTCGTACCCGGAGCTACGCACGTGGATTTATACGACCAGCCGAAATATCTGAAAATCACGCTTCCCAAACTGGACTCTTTCTTTAAACAACATTTAAAATAACTCTTCAAGATGAAAAAGATGACTTACTTATTTCTACTGGCTGCAACACTTGGTGCTTGCAGTCCGAAACCGGAAAACAAGATTGAAACACCCCCAAAAGCATCAGCCTCTCTCTTTCCCCAAGGAGATGCCATCGAGGGCAGCAATTTCAACGGAACGGCATACCTCCAACGGCTGATGACCGACAGTGAAACATTCGATGTGGTAGTCTCCGACGTGATATTCGAGCCGAAAGCCCGAAACAGCTGGCATTCGCATCCGGGCGGACAGATTCTGATTGCCACCGCCGGAAAAGGTTACTATCAGGAAAAGGGGAAGCCTATACAAGTGTTGAATCCCGGCGATGTAGTCGCTATTCCGGCAGATGTGGTGCATTGGCACGGAGCGGCTCCCGACAGCGGATTCACGCATATAGCTATCAATACAAAAGTTCATTTGGGTGCTACACAGTGGTATGAACCTGTAAGCGATGAAGAATACACTAATCAATAAATATCTAAAAACAACTCGAATATGAAAAAGTTACTTCTTATTCCGCTCTTGCTCCTCTCTCTAACGACAATGGCAGCATGCTCTACCACCGACGACACTCCCGATACTCCATCCGGAAACGGCAATATGCTTGTGCTCTACTTTTCTGCCGAAGGACACACCCAGGCCATTGCCGAACGTATCGTGAAACTTACAGGCGCAGATATCCATCGCATTGAGGCTGCCGAACCGTATGCTGCAAATCCTTACGATGACAGCGACCGCATTCAGCATGAAGCCTATAATGACCTGCGCCCTGGAGTAGCGAATCTGCTTGATAAAGAGGCATTGGCGAAATATGATACAATTTTCGTCGGTTCGCCTTGCTGGTGGCATCAACCCGCAATGGTAGTCTGTACATTCCTCGAAGCATACGACCTGAAAGACAAGGTAATCATTCCTTTCTTTACCTACGGGGCTACTACCTATCTGAACGAGTCCATGCAGAAAATTTACAAGGTAACATCCACTTCAAGACATATTCCGGAAACACTTCCCGAAGACCTTGATGCGGAGGATATTACGACACCAGGACGCCCTGATGATGCAGATATCGACATGCCGGGCAACGCTAATGGTACAGAAGGATGGTTACACCGAATCGGAATAGCAGTGCGTT
>VOFG01004410.1_pt1 | contig 31702 bp, 52 predicted proteins | sample 5384171 | NCBI WGS metagenome assembly VOFG01 (sample SAMN12384726, study PRJNA508395) | human gut metagenome | isolation source: healthy gut F | host: Homo sapiens
TCCATACGGTACCGCTGGTGGTGGCTGCCGCCGTGCCGTTGCTCGTGTGCGTCACGCTCACGATCTGGCCCACCCTCGGCATCTTGTACTCGCCGTTGCTGATGGCGTTGATGCGGGCCGTGACCCTCCGGCCTGGTCGCATACGTCACCTCATAGGTCCCGCTCTCATAGTCGATGGCCATCCTTCTTCACCTCCATGGTGACCCGTCCGCTCCGGTTCGTCCACGACCCCTGCCATCGCTACTTCACCTCCATGGTGGCCTTCGTGCCGCCTCCGCCGCCGGTGCGCGTGTCCACGCCGCAGTAGCTCGCAGGCACCCAGCCCGTCACGTTCTGCCCCCGGCAGCTTCCCGCAGCGGGAGGCTGCGTTGGTGATGCGGTAGCGCCGTTGATCAGGATGCCGTCGTAGAAATAGAACACGCCGCTTTTATAGCAGCTCGGATTTGGGGCCACGCTGGTGTAGTAGAAGGGGGCGTTGGTCAGCGTCACCGCTGCCCCGGCCTCAGCTCCCGCCGCCGCGCTGGCGGCGCTGTCCCGCCTCGCCGCAGCTGCTGTAATTCGTGTCGCCGGACCCCGCCGTATTTGTACTGGATGCCCCACCTCGAGGGTGCCGGTTCAGCTCCGCGCAGAGCTGGACGCCGCATCCTGCACGCTGGTAGCCCGGCGGTTCACGCTCTTGGTGTGCGGCCGCCGCCCACCTTGCAGGAGATGTCGCAGTCCTTGTCCGCGTCCGGTGTAATTGAAGTCCCGCCGGTGTAGGTCCCGGAAAGGGTGGTGGTCCAGCTCAGGCTCCCTCGGATGATGTCCGTCCGGTCGAAGGTCCGCACCGCCCGCTTGGCCTTGTATGCCTCCCGGTCATACACCCACAGCCGCCGGGCGTACACCTTCAGGATAAGTCCGTAGTTTTTGCACAGGCCGTTGTAGTAGCTGCTGTCCGTGCCGTCCTGCTCGTCGCACTCGATGTCGTAGTCCTCAGCGTCATAGGTGAAGCCCAGGCCGTAGCGCGCCGCGATGGTCTGGCCGATGCGCTTGATGGATGTGTTCTTCCACGTCACCTTTCGATCTGTCTCGCTGAAATTGCTGTCGCTCGGTTTGCTCACGCCGCCGAGCTGCAAGGTGGTCGGCGTGTCCGAGTAGTTCACGTCGTCCACCACGAAAAAGGCCGCAGTCCATAGCCCGCTCGTCGCCGGGCCGTTCCCAGTCGTGGCCCAGCAGGCGGGGTAGAGCGTCGCGCCCTTCTGCGGCATCCAGCCCCACAGCCACTTGCTGTCCTGGGCGTCCAGCGTCAGGTCGATGCTGTCGCTGTCGTCCGCCGCGTTGTCCACATAGGTCAGGATCTCGATGGAAAGGCCGATGTCCGTTCCCGTGCCCGCGCCCAGCGTCGCGTCCTCCTGGCCGGAGGTCTCCTTCTTCGGCGTGGCCTTGGCGCTGCTCACCGCGCCGCAGTCCGCCGCGTCCGCCCAGCCGGTCACGTTCTGGCCCACCGGGGTCTTGCCCACTCTCGACGGGGTGTTGGTGATGCGGTAGCGCCCGCGTATCAAAATACCGTCGTAGAGTAATACACGCCCGTCTTGTGGGTCGCCGGGTTCTTCGCCACGCTGCTCACGTAGAGGGGGCGTGTTGTTCAGCGTTACCGCCTGTCCCGCCGCCGCGCCGGAGCCGGAGCTGGCGGAGGAAGCAGCGCTCCCGCCGCCCTCCGCCGCGTCCACCTGGGCGCTCGCCTGCACCTGTGCGGAATACGGGGTGCTGCGGTACTGCACCGCAAGTCCGATGCTTCTTGCTTTATTCATACTGCGCCTCGTATTTCCACGGCGGCAGCGTGCCCGCTCGCGCGTCCTCCACCGTCGGCGTCTTCAAAACGACCCCGGCGGAAAAGCGGAAGGTGTCGATGTGCTCCGGGTTGGCCGCCATCAGCGCGTCCGCGTGGTATTCGCTGCCATAGACTTCCTTGGCGATCACGTCCCAGGTGTCGCCGCTCTTTGTCGTGTACATAGCTTCCTCCCATCAATAGGCCGTCCGGGCACGCTTGCGCATCATCTGCTCGTACCATGCCTCGAACTCCTCCTTGGCCCGCCGCAGCGCTTCCTCAAGCACGTCTGCGTCGGCGTTGCCCTGAATGACGATGTTCGGCGCGAAGGTGAAGCTGCCTCCGCCTCCGCCACCCTCTCCGGGGTCGATGGGTTTCAGCTCTGCGCCGTCCGCCGCGCTCAACGCCTGCTCGGCGCTCACGCCCAGCATCCGGCCCGCCTGTGCCCAGGTGGCGATATTCTGCGCCCGCACGCCGCGCTGGAAGCTGATCACAGCCTCGCGTCCGGCTTCGCCCGCGATGCTCACGCCGTCGGTGAAGCCGCCCTTTGCCAGCATCGGTATCTCCGGGATGCTGATGTGGAAGCTCTTTCCGCCGATGATAGGCACCCAGTCCGGGATGTCCAGGCCCAGTCCGTTGATGCCGGAGATGGCCTTGTTGATCAGCGCGATCACCGCGTTCACCGGCGTTTTCAGCAGGCCCACCAGCGCGTCGAACGCGCCGCCGAATATCTGCTTTACGCCTTCCCATGCCTGGGACCAGTTCCCGGTGAATACGCCCGTGATGAAAGCGATCAGCCCGTCGAACACGGTCTTGACCTCCAGGATGGGGCCGATGCCCTGGGCCAGCGCCGAAATGCCCGCCAGCACAGCAGGCACCACAACGGAAGCGATGCTCATAATGACGGTGATGATGCTCTGCACGATAGGCATGACCGCCTGGATGGCCGAGCCGATGATCTGCATAGCCGTCATAATGGCGGAGCCGAGGCCGCTGATGATGCCAGCGATAGACGGGGCCGCCGCCGTGAAGGTTTGCAGGATGATGGGCACCACCGTTCCCGTTAGGAAGCTGAAAATATCCTGGATGATCGGCTTCACGGTCGTCTGTGCAAAGCTCACGATCTGCCCGACCACGCCCATCACCGATTGCAGGATGGTCGTCAGCCCGTCGAAGGCCGCGCCCGCATCCTCTCCGAACAGGTTCGTGATGGTCTCCCGCAGCGGGGCCAGCGCATTTGCCACGCCGCCGTCCGCAAACAGTCCCGTGATGAAGCTGCCCACGTTTTGCAGCACGCCCATGAACTTGTCGAACACGGCCACGCCGGTATCGCCGAATACGTTCTGGATGATGCCCCGGATGTCTTCCAGGTGGTCGCCCAGGATGCTCACCACGGCGATGATGGAGGAGATCACGCCGATCACCGGCGCGGCTCCCGCGAAGATGCTTCCGAAGCCGGAGGCGATGGGACCCCACACGGTCCCCAGCACACCGGCTCCCGACTTCGCCACGGTGCCCAGGCTCCCCAGCACGCCGCCGATGGCTTTTCCCGCGCCGGGTTGGCGATGCCGCTCACAAAGCCGCCCGCCTTACCCAGCAGGCCGGATAGGTTCTGTTGGATGATGCTGCCTTGAATGGTCGCCGCAGCACCGATGCCTGCGATGCCCTGGCGCAGCGGCATGGTCAGGTTGCCCAGCGCGCCGCCCGCCTTGCCCAGCAGACCCGAAAGGAAGCCGCCGGTCTTCGTGTTCCCCAGCGTGCTCCCGAAGCTCCCCAGGGAGGAGAACACGCTGCCGAAATACTGCCCGATGCCGCTTCCTGCAATTCTGTTTTTCAGTGCGCTTCCCGCGCCCTGGTAACCGGATAAGAGGCCCGGCGTTCCCGCTGCCGCTTCCAGCAGCCCCGCCGTGCCCTCCTTTGATGCCGTTGCCGGAGATCAGGCTGGATGCCACGCTCCCCAGCGTTTGGAAAAAGCCGTTTCCGCTGGCCGCGCCGCCGAAGGTGGAGAGGAAGCCGCCAGCCGTGCCCGCCGCCTTCTGTCCGCCCTGGAACAGGCTCTTGATGCCGCCCAGCAGACCGCCGGTGCGTTTTCCGTTGCCGCCGACAGAGCTGCCCAGCAGCAGGCTCCCCGCGCCGCTCAAAAGGCTTTCGATGCCCGGCGCGAACTTCATGCCCACGAACACCGCCGCCAGCTTGCCCAGCGTCGAGGCCACCTGCGGCCCGTTGTTCGCCAGGTAGTCAAGCCCTCTCTGGATGTAGGGCAGCGCCCGCTCCATGGCATCGCCCAGGCGCTCCACGCCGTCGCTTGCGATCTTGCCCAGCGAGTTCGCCAACGTCGTCAGCTCCGGCATATTCTTCCTGATCTGGTTCAGGAAGTCGATCATCGACAGGCTGAACTCCTTCTTTGCCGGAAGGAACGCTTGGCCGATGTCCTGCATCAACGCCGCCTTCGCGTTCGACAGCATTAGATCGACCGCCTCCGGCGTGCTCGCCTCGATCAGGAACTCCCGCTCCATACTGCCCGTATAGAGGCCGGGGTCGTTGACCTCGCCCAGCGTCTTCTCAAGCAGCGCGAGGTTCTGCGTGATCTTCGCGCCGCCTTCGATGGCCCACTGACCAAACAGAGTGTTCAGGGCAGCCACCTTGCGCTCGTCCGGCATATTGTTGATGGCCTGGAACACCGATTTCAGCGTCCCGATGCCGTCGCTCTGCATGGACCTTGCGATGCCCTCAGCGGTGAAGCCCAGCTCCTCCCACATGGCTTTCTGTGCCTTTGTGGCGTTGGACCCCTTGCTGATGTTCGTGTAGATACGTGAAATGCTGGTTCCCACGCGGTCCGTCGCAACGCCGGTCGCCTGCATGGCCGTGGCGATGGCCGCTGTAGCCGACGGGTCCACGCCCGCGATCTGGCCCATGGACGCGGCTTGGTTCACGCTCTGCGCGATCTCCGCCGCCGTCGTGGCGTTGTTCGCGCCCAGGTAGTTGATCTGGTCCATCAGCGTCATTACCTGGTCATGGTTGAAGTTGAAGGCGGCCTCCCACTTCGCCATGTAGTTGCCCGCCATGTCGTCTTCAAGGTCCATGGCGGTCGCGGCAACGGCGGTATCCCGCAGGATGCCCGTGCTCATTTGCCGGTCCGCGCCGATGCCCGACTGGCCCAGGGCCGCCGACATCTTGGAGATTTGTTCGGTGGTCCGGGGTATCTGCGTGCTGAGGTCCTGGATATAGGTCCTCATGGCTTTCAGGTTGCTTTGTGCCTGCTCGGTGCTGGTGGTGGCGCTTTCCGTCAGCCCGTCCACGTAGCGCACCATCGCAGACATATTGTTTTCCAGCTTCGCGGCCTCGGAGGTGCACTTGGCAAGTCCGGCTACGGTCGCCGTCGCCAGCGTCCCCCCCATGGCCGCAAGTCCCGCCGTGCCCACCTTGCTCATGGTGGTGGTCAGGCTCCCCATCAGGGTATTGGTCTGGTTGATCGCCGCCATCAGGCTTTTGTCTATCTTACCGGCGATCTTGATGCTTAACTCTAATGTTTTATTCTGTGCCATTCCTCCGCCACCTCGCTATTCAGCTCAATAAAGTCCCGGACAGGCAGTTTCAGATAGAAGTCCACGCCCGTTCTCGTGACCGCTGACAGGCGGATGGCCGCTTGGCGTAAGGCTTTCGCCCCGCCCTTTACCGAAAAATCCGCGTCGTTCACCGCGTTTTTCAGTTTCAGCACCTCGCGCAGCGGCAGGCCCGTGAAGAACTCCTCCGGCAGGCCCGTCGCCATGCTCGCAAGGATGCAGGCGAACAGGTAGTTGAAGGAGGTTTCCGTCACCACAAAGCCCTCGCGGGCCATGCGGTTCTCTGCCTCGCTCTCATTCAGCGTGTTCAGGTCTGCCACGCCGTTCAGGTCCACCTCCCGTGTAGGTCTGGCCCTTGAAGTGATACGGCTCCTCAAGCTGCATCACGTGGTTCTCCGTCGCGGCATCCACGTTCATGTAGTTGCGCACGACACCGGCCACCTTGCGGCTGGCCCCGCGCGGCATCAGCTTGAAAAACTCGATGGGCAGCTCCGCCGCCTTCGCGGCGATGGCCCTTGCAAACGCGGTCGTGGTCTCGCACAGCATGGCGGCGGCCACCTCCCGCTCGTTGAAAAGCTGCCGCTGCACGTCGATAGCGTCCTGCACAGTCAGCTTCTCCAGTCCGTCAGGTCGATGGAAGTGTATTCCGTGCCCTCGAACTTGTAGGGCTTGCCCAGGTCGATCACGCGCTCGTTCTGCGTGGTCTGCGCGGTTTCCTCATTGGCCTCCGCCATCATGTTCTTTTCTTCGCTCATAGTGCTGCTCCTTTCGCATTTTTGAATATGGCGCAGGCCCTACCCTCCGCCTGTGCAGAGAGTAGAGCCTGCTCGTTTCGCTTTTGACTTTCCGGCCTTATCAGGTCAGCTCGGAGATGCCTGCAAGCATATCCACACCGTTGACCTTGTAGACGCCGTTCAGCTTGTCCACCTCCAAGAGCTGCTGGCCGTCCACCTCGATCATCAGGTAGGTCAGCTCAAGCGTCACCTTAGCCTCCATGCCTTCGCCCTTCTCCACCTTGCCGGGGTTGAACTTCTTCACGCGACCCATCTCCACCACGCGCAGGCCCTTGAATTGTAGCCGCCTGCTTGTCGTAGACCTGCTGCGCGGCGCGCAGCGTCAGGTTCACCGTGGACAGGGGAGAAAGCATATCCATGGCGGAGCTGTAGAGCGTGTTGAACTGGATTTCCTGCTCCATGCTCTCAAACTGGCCGATGGTGGGGCTGTCCAGCTCGCCGTTCACGCCCACGCCGGAAACGGTGCTGGTTTTCATGTTGACCTCCGGCAGCGTCACCGACGCGGCCACGCCGATCATCTTCGTGCCGTCCAGATAGGCGTTATACTCGTTGATCTTCTCAGGGATATAGTTGTTGGAAATCATCTTCTTTTCCCTCCCTTATCAGTTCAGCGCGGCGGAAAGAGCGTCGGGGTCAAACTCGATGATGTCCTCGATGTCCTCCGCAGGGGTGAACGGGGTCATGTACTGGTGGAATGTGATCTTGCCGTCCAGCAGATCGGCGACGGTGTTCTCGTCCTCGTTGTACACGATCTCGTCCCTTGCGGCGACGCCCATGGCGACATAGCCGTTGCCGCGCACGTTCTCGCTGTCTACGATGGCCTCGATCAGCCGCTTGTTGGCGGGGCTGTCCACTTTCTGGAAGTAGGTCAGAATGAAGCTGTTGGCGCGCCAGCTCATGTAGCGGCGGCAGGAGAAAAAGCTGTCCTTCGGGTCCGTGTTGCCGGGGTAGGCCGCAGGTGTTGTTGCCCCACAGGCGGAAGCCGTTCATGTTCAGCCATGTTGCCACACCGTAGCTGTTCACTACGTTGGCCTGGTCCTGGTCCAGCAGGACCTCGGTGCCGTCGGCAAGGCACATAGCGCTGATGGCGATGGTCTTATTGCTGGGGTTGCTGGGGATGTCGTCGCTGGCCGCGTCGGTGTAGGCGGTCAGAGCGGAGGCCAGGGCGGAGCCGCTGTACATCACGTCGCCCACCTTGCCGTAGCCCCACACGCCGTAAGCGTTCGGGTCGGTCAAAGCCTGGCGCTCCTTCTGCTCCTTCACGTCCGTGTACTTGCGCGCGCCGTCCGCGCCGCTGTCCACGTCCGCGATGCACACGCACTTGAATACGCCATTGATCTCCTTCGTCTTCGCCTGCAGGGCCGCCGCTCACGGTGGCGTTGGTGCTGAAACGGGGAGCCGTCAGGATGCCGGGGTCATGCCCAGCTTGGGGTAGACCTGGCGCACGACTTCCAGGCCGGTCTCCGCGCCGGTGGCCGCGTCCACGCCGCCCACAATGTCGGCAGCGGTCACTTTGCTGGCGTCCACCTTCTTGCCGGAAACGGTCAGGTTGGTCGCGCCGTCGGCCTTTCCGCCCTCGATCAGGACGATGCTCACGGTGCCGTCGTCGTTATAAACGGCGGTGTAGTCCTGCCTCGGCGGTCAGCGTGGTCACCGTTTTTCACCACCAGCCCCTCAGGAGCACGCCTGTCTCCTCCACAACGGCCATGCCGTCTGTTGATCTGCACGGTCTTCTCCTCCATCTCGATCTTGTGCTTGGCAGGGTCAAGCACATTGATCAGCACCATGGGCGCGATACCCACAACGCTGAAATTTGCGCTGATGCACTCGCAGAGGGTGTAGTTGGCGAAGTCAGGCAGATAGCCCACCGCCTCCACGGCCTCCTTGTAGCTGCTCACCAGCAGCGGCACGTTGACCGCCGCCGCCGGGTCTTTGAGCATATTCACCGGGGCGGTGCCTACGATCACCTGCAAGCCCGCCGTGCCGGTGATGGGCGTGACCATGCTGGTCGCAACCTCGCTCGTGTATACGCCGTGTTTGTATGCCATAGTCTTTCTTCCTCCTTACAGTTCGGATTTGATCTTGCCGTACAGAATGGCCTCCGCCGTTCCTGCGGTCTCCAGCCGCTTTCTCGTCTCGGCAAAGCGCTCCACGTCCACCACCAGCTCCCCAGCCTCCGGGTGAATGGCGATGAACGCCTCCAGCGCCTCCGGGATGCCGCCGTGAAATACCGTGTACTGCTTGGCAACGCCGCGCACCGTTGGGCCGCAGTAAACCTGCGTCGCGCTCGTATTCTCCCGCTCCGTTGGCGTGGTCTCGGTAGCGGTCTCCGCCGCCGGGATGGCCGTCTCATTCACAGCGGCATCCGCCGCCAGCTTATCGTTTTTCTTGCTCATACCAGCTCCTCCATTTCTGTGTCCTGTGTCATGGCCGGTGCGGTGCAGGTCAACGAACACGCCCCGAAGTAGTACGGGTAGGTGTCGTCCTGCTGCATGGCCCACGCAATGGGTTTCAGCACGGTGAACGCCCCGCCGAAATACGGCTTGGTGCATAACCGCTGCACGATGTCCTCCTTGATGTTGGCAACATCCTGATAGCCCTCTCGCTCCTTGCCCTCGTCGTAGGCGCACACGATCAGGCTGAACTCAACCGCCTGCGGCCCGTCGTCGTTCTTGATCTCGCCGCCTGTCATGCGCACAACGATGTACGGGGCCGCCGCCGCGTCCGTGTCCACATCCGCGTCATAGTCCTCCGGCACCGGCAAATCCTGCTTGAAGATTTTCAGCTCCTTGCGGCTCTGCTGGCCGTTGTACTTCTTCCCGGCGAAAAGCTCCTCCAGCGTTTCGATCAGCGCGTCTTGGCAGAGCTGGGGAGTTCGCCCGATGCCTGCGGCCCTCACCGCATCCATATAGTTCTTCATGGCTTACTTCCTCCTCGCCGCTCGCGCCAGCACCCGTTCGGTCTGCTCCATCAGTCGGTCTTGCAGATACTCGGACACCTCCGGCTCCACCATCGGCCAGACGGTAGAGTGCATCGCCGAGGCCGACGGGCTTCCCATCGTCACCAGCTTTTCCACCTTACCGTCCTTGTTTCGCCACCTTGGGCGGCCCCGCTCCGTGACCGTGTGGCTGGAACTGGAGCCGATCTGTCGCTGCACCATGCCGATGTGGCCGCTCTTGAACTGCACAAGAAAGCCCTTGCTCATGTTGGCATTGCCTGTCAGCGCCGCCATGGACGAGGCTTTCAGAACACGGGCTTTCACATACTTTGGCGCGTGGTGCAAAACCTCGCGCCCAGTAAAGCGCTCCGTCGGCCTGTGTTGGAAATAACCGAGATCGTTGCGCATCTTTGCGATGTGCAGCTCTGCGCTCAAACTGGTGTTGCTGGCCTTTTTCCGTTGCACAAGGTCTTTTAGGTGCCGCCTGCCCGCCGCGTTCACGGCGTACCGCGCCTTTGCCTTTGCGATCATCAGCTTGCGGGCCTGCCGTGCCGTGGCGTTGATGGCTACCTTGGCCGCCGCCGGGGTCTTTTTCTTCAAATCGCCCAGCGCCGCCGCCACGGTGTCCAGCCCGTCCACTTCGATGGTCAGGTTCCCTGCGTCATAGGTTACTCTGCTCATTGCCTCGTCCTTTCCATGGAAATGCGGTACACGCCCGCCTCCTCCTCGCAGTTGAGGATGGTATACGACCGCTGCCGGTTCGTCCCTTTGTCCAGAACGAGGTGCTTTCCCACTTTCGGCTTCGGCCCGTAGTCGCTCACGCGGATATACAGCACTGTGTAGGCCGTATATAGTCCCGTGTCGAAGTTCTGCTTGGCTCCCGCCTCCCAATGGGCGCTATGCTCTTTGAGCCGTTGATCGTCCACGATCACCAGTGCGTCCTTGCCGTCAACCGTATGCCAGTCCGCGTGTTCGTCCTGCTCAAAGAAAGCCGCGTCGATGTCCGCTGCGGCACAGTCCTTAAAGGTGAGCGGAGGGGCAGCCCCCTCCGCTCCGCTGTATTCCTGCTTTAGCTCGAACAGCGCCATGTCAGCACACGGTCGCCACCAGCCAGCTATCCACCTTGTCGGGGATGGGCAGCGGGTGCGCCTGCAGCTCCACCATGCGGCGGTCGGGATGGTGCTCCACATAGCTGCGCAGGACGCGGCTGGTCTGGGAGGTCACCCACAGGCCGGATGCGTCCTCGATGTAGGTGCAGGCACCGTAGGCCATCATATAGTTGGGTCTGGAGCTGATCAGGATGATCATGTTGTCCGGGATAAGCGGCTTGGTCTCCGGCGCGTCGGGGTTAGTCCAGTCGTCGTAGTAGACCTCGCCGTAAACGTACATGTCAAGGCTGGGGTCATTCAGGTGGCCGAGGTACTTCACGCCGTTGGGCAGATCGCGGGGGGCGATCTCGCCGAGGTTCATGCGGCGGTTGTCCAGCATCTTCTGCACGTTGGCATCGGCGAAGAACTTTGCCTTGGCCGTCTTGCCCATGATGATGGTGTCCACGTTGGCGAAGCCGCCGTGCAGCACCGCATCCGTCCAGTCGCCAAGGTTGCCGAGGATGTCGGCCTTGGTGCCGCCCCACTTGTTGTCGCCGGTCAGGGTTTTCTTGTTGGTCAGGCCGAAGTCGATGGTCTCGTTCACGCCCTCGCCCACAATGGGGATGGTGCCGGTGACGATGGCCTGCACCGCCATCCACTCCTCGCGGCGCGTGGTCGCGTCGTTCAGTGTGGCGTACTCCTCCATGAGCTTCTGCGCGGCCCTCTGAGCGGGGGTCATGCCGCTGTACAGGTCCTCGCCGGGCAGGCGGGTCATGTGCTGGTCTGCCGTGGTCACGTCGTAGGGGTTGATCAGAGGGCGGCTTGTAGCTCTCGGTCTGGTAGCCGTTGGCTTTCAACACCTTGCCGCCCACGCGGGGATGGACAAAGGCCGCCATGCGGCGGTCGCCTTTCACAAGGTCGATGTCCACGCGCTCGGTAGCGAACGTCTTGACGTTGGTGAAAAAGGTGTCGCGGAAATAAGTGTGGATAGGCAGGTGCCTGTCTCACCACCTCCGCCAGATAGCGGGGGGAGTAAATGTTCACTTCGTTAGCCATGTTCTTTCTTCCTCCTTACTTCAAGTAGATGCCGAGGTTGCGCAGAGGAACCTCCACGTCCGCAGCGGTGGCGTTGGCGGGCAGCACCAGCGCGTCGGCGAAGAACTCGCCGGAGAGGTACACGATGCCGTCCTCGCCCGACGCGACATCCTCCGCCAGAATGCCGTACAGGCCCGTGGTGGTCACGGTGTAGGGGGCACTGCTGCCGCTCACGCTGATGGCGGCCAGCTTGCCGTCGCTGTTGAGAACCACGGGAGCGCCGCGCTTCAAGGCAGCGGATGCCTCCTTGACTGCCGTAACGATCTCCGCATTACCCGCGATCAGGTAATCCGGCTGGGTGGAAAAGGTCTTTTTTGCCAAATCCATGCTCATGTTCTTTCTCCTCCTTTACTGCTTCTTGCCCATGGACTTGATCGCGTCCATGAACTCGTCCTGCTTGCCCGCACCGCCGCCGGTGCTGCTGTTCTTCACGCCGCCCATGCCGCTCTTGTCAGCGTCGCCCTTTGCGGCGCTGAGCCACGCGCCGCCGCTCTCCTTGGCAGCCTTCATCACGGCCACAGCGTACTCGCTGGCGCTCACCGGCTTGGTGAACTTGGCCTCGTTCGTCAGCGCCTCGCTGCCGGACAGGGCCATGTCCTCAATGTCGCGGATGCGCTGGCGCTCGTCGCTCGTCGCTTTGTTCGCCGCCGCCTCCTCGATTTCATTGACCAGTGCGGGATAGGCCCCGCGCAGGTCGTCCACGGTCTTGATCTCGTTTGCCATGTTCGTTACCTCCTTATGGCATTTGTTATTTACAGAGCAGGAGGCGGGAGCTGCCTTGCTGCTTTGTACAAAGTTGGGTGCCTTGTCGAAAGGCATGTGTGTGTTGACGCTGTTGACGAACAGCAGCCCGTCCCGGTTTTCGATCACCGTTCCGTCCGCCTCGTCCGTCAACTCGTCGATAAAGCCGTTTTCCTTTGCCTGCGCCGCCGTCCACCAGCTTGTCTCGTCCATCCATCCTGCCACCTCGTCCTTATCTCTGCCTGTCTTTTTCACATACAGGCCCACGATGCTTTCCCGGATGGCGTTCATCGCCTCGATGTACTTCTGCAATTCCTCGGCGTTGTAGTAGCCGTAAGCGCCCATGCGCACCGGATGCACCATGTAGGTGCTGTCGTTGGCGGCGATCACCTTGCCGCAGTGGCAGGCAACAATGGTTGCCGCGCTGGCGCACAGGCCGTCGATCTTCGCCGTCACCGCCGCCGGGTGCTGTTCAAGCTGGTTGCCGATGGCCTGCGCTGCGAACACGTCGCCGCCGCTATTGATGCGCACCGTGATCTCGTCCAGCGCTCCCAGACCGGCCAGCTCCTCCGCAAACTGCTTCGGGGTCACCTCGTCGCCCCACCAGCTCGTCTGCGAAATGTCGCCGTAAAGCAGCAGCTCTACCTTGTTTCCTGCCTGATTGCAGAATTTCCAGAATTTCTTGTTTTCGGGCATTTCTGTTTTCCTCCTATTCTCCCGCCGTCTGCGCTTTTCCGATCTCGTCCACCTCGCGCTTGCGCTTGGCCTCTGTCATGTGCAGTTTGATGTTGCGGTTGTAGTCCCCGCCGGTCATTTGCGCCGTCTCCTCCTGCGCCGTGCTGAAACCGGCATCCACTCGCTTGATGGCGGCATCCACCTCCTGTACGGGGTTCAGGTTCGTCCGTGCCGGGCCGTTCCACGCGCAGGCCGTGTACGCCTTGCGCCGCGCCGGGTCGGTGAAAAAGCCCAGCGCGTGGATACGCCCACGGGCGACCGCCTCTGCAAACCACTCCTCATAGACCGGCTGGCAAAAATCGTCCGTGAACCAATCCCGCTGCATACTACAGGTGCGCCAGAACTCGTTGAGTGCGCCGCGAGCCGCCGAGTAGCTGGTGGTGAACTGCTTCATCATCACTTCCGGCGGTATCTCCAGCCCCGCGCCGATCAGGCGGATGGTGGCGTTCGTGAAGTCGTCGTACCCGGTGTTCGGGTGCTTCGGGTCTGCAAACTGCACCTCTTCGCCGGGGTTCAGGTCAATGATGGCCCCCGGCCCCAGCTCGATGCTGCTCTGGTCGGCGTTGTCGATCAGCTCCTCCGCCGGTATCATTTCTCCAAACGGTCTGCCGTCCGACGGGTTTTGTGACTTCACGAACACTGTGAACATGGCGCTGATCACCGCCGCCGTGATCTCCGCGTCCGTGTAGCGTCCAAGCTGTTTCAGGCTCTCCAGCACAGGGGCCAGCATGGGAACGCCCTCTCCGCTGGCCGATGCGCTCGCGGCTCATGATGTGCAGCACGTTCCGCCGCCCGGTTGTATCGCCGTAGGCTTCCACTCTTTGCCACGTCAGCCCCGCCGCGTCCACGGCGCTGTTGCTGCCCAGCGGATGCCGGTTGCATATCCAGTAGGCTGTCACCATACCGTCCGCGTCGGTCTCCACTCCCTGCACGATGTTCTGTACCTCGTAGCCCTGCACCGTGCAGGGCATCAGCCTGTCAAAGCCGTCCGGGCTGCATACTCGGTCTGCCTCGATCAGCCGCACACGCAGGTCATACGGCGCTCCCGCCTGATGCTTCATAGGTAGCAGGGCAATGGTGTCGCCGTTCATCAGGTAACTCAAAAAGGCGAGCTGCTGGAGCTGATAGAAGTTGTCCATCCTCTCCGCGTCGCATACCGGCGTGTCCGCCCACAGGGCGAACTCCCGCACGAACTGCGCTTGCAGCTTCTCCACCGCCGTCTCGTCCAGTCCCAGATAGTCGCTGTCAAGCTGCGGCGCAGGCATCAATCCACCCGCCACCACGTTCGTCCGCATGGTTTTCAGCGCCGCCGTTGCCGTTGGGATACCCATGTAAGCGTCTCGGCTCCGCTGCTGCAGAATGTCGATGTTGTCCTCGATGTCCTCCTTGGCGCTGCCGCCGTGGTACATCCAGCCTCTCATGCTCTTTTTCGTCAGGTTGGCTCCGTAGCTGCCGTACCCGCTTTTGATCACGCTCAGTGCGGACTCTCGCCGCCGCCCGCTTCGCCGCGTGGACGGGAGCCATGGTCATGATCGCCCGGTCAAGGATATTCGGTTTCTTCATGTGCCCCCTCCTCATACGTCGCGGGCCACGGCACGATAGGCGCGGTTTCGTCCGCCGTGCTTATCCTCTGCCTCTGCCTCGGCCAGCTTTCCGGCCCAGTATTCCATTTCCTCCCGTACCTGCTTCAAGTCAGCTCGCGTCAGCATACGGCTGCCGATCTGATAGCTCTGGCCGGTGGCGATGGCCTCCTCCGCCGCCAGCCATGTGTTCAGTTTCTTTTGGCACACTTCTTTCGTAAAGACTGCCAATTAAATCCCTCCTCGCCTCCGGCGGCCTGCCGGACGTTTTCTGATGGGCTTTGCGATCTCGCCCTCCTGCAAAATAGGGTTGGCGATCTCCAGCGCCGCCGTAGCGTAGTTGCGCAGGTCAAGTGGCTCGTTGCGCTTGTGCTTGCTGTCTTTCAGCTCCCACGCCACAACACTTCTGCCCTTGCGCCAGCGCACCACCATTTTCTCGGCTGTCAGGCCGATAAAATATTGCTCGTCATAGCCCGCTTCCTCATTGAGCGGGAAGTGGCAATAGTTCGGCCCCTTGGTCTCGTGCCGCAGTCGTTGATACAGCAGTGCCTTTCCCGCGTCCACGCCGATGATGAACAGCGGCGTTTTCACGCGGTTGTTGGTGGTGGGGTTTCGGATATACGGCACATCCGCGCCGCCCTTGCCCTTGATCGACCATATCTTTCGCTCCCACCGTTCCGCCGTGAAGCGGTATACCTGATCTGTGTGGTGTCCGCCGGTGTCGATGCAGGCGCTCATGATGTGCAGCACCGCCCCGTCTTTCTTCTTGAAGCCCCCCAACAGGAAATTGTCGAGGTCTTGCCATACCTGCTCTTTCAGCATATCGCCGTATATCTTCTGGTAGCGGATGCCCCAGCTCTCCTTGCCGACGCCCCAGCCCACAACTTCCACCTCGAAGCGGTCGTCCTGAACGTCCACGCCTGCCGTCAGCACCAGCACTCCCTCCGGCACGTCTGCGTCGTACAGCTCTCGCCGGTTCAGCAGCGCGGCATCCTCCACCTGCTCGCCCTGCTCCTCCCACGTCTCGCCCAGCTCCGTGTTCACCCAGACTTTCATTCCCTCCGGGTTTCCCTGATCGAGCTGTTCCTTTGCCACAAGGAATTTCTGCACGATCTCTTTCCATGAGCAGAATGTGGAGGCCAGCGTATTCAGGTGAAAGCCCCGCGCCTCCGCGCCGGGGTTCTCCGGCACAAAGCGCCCGCGTTTGCTTGCTTGCTTCCACTGGTATTCTCCGTTCACTACGCCGCAGCGCTCGCACTTATACAGCACCTCGCCCTGCGGGTCGTCCTTGTCAAACACCACATTGGCCCACACAAACGGCTGGTAATGCCCGCACTCCGGGCATGGCACGTTCCATTCCTCCCGCGTGGACTGGTTGAACTCCGTCTCGATGCGGCTCTGGCCCTTAATGACCGGCGTGGAGACGATCACCGTCTTTTTGTCCCAAAAGGTCGTCTGTCGCTTCTGGGCCAAGGATAGCGGGTCGCCCTCCGTTCCGGCGCTGGCCGGATAGCGGTCAACCTCGTCCGCCAGCAACACCTTGATAGGACGGCTGGCAAGGCCCGTTGCGCTGTTCGCGCCCACGATGGTGATGTGTCCACCGGGGAAATTTTTCTTCATGATGGTGTTGCCGGAATAGCGGCTTTTCACATCGATCTTGTCCCGCAGCTCCGGCGTGTCCCGTATCATGGGCGCGAGCCTGTCTTTGGAAAAGGTCTGTCCCATGTCCAGCGTCGGTTGCATCACGAGGATTGGAGCCGGGGCGTAGTCCATGTAGTAGCCCAGCGGATTGAGGATGAAAGCGTCGGTCTTGCCGATCTGCGCCGCGCTCATGATCACCACCTTGCGGATGTGCGGGTCGCCGATTGCGTCCATGATTTCCCGCTGGTATGGTGCCTTGTCCGTGTGCCAGCGGCCCGGCTCCGCGCTGCTCTCCGCCGACAGCACCCGGTATCGGTCTGCCCACTCCGAAAGCGTCAGCGCCGGTGGCGGTTTCAGCACCGCCGCGCACCGTGCCAACAGCTCCATTGTCGGCTTCGGCAGATCAACGAGCTTTCGCTTTTTCATCGCTTTGCTTCCCCTGCGGCCAGTAGCGCTCGTATTCTTTTCTCACGCAGCGGGGGAACATACACAGCACCTTGTCCTCGCTGGTCTGCACCCGCCACACGCACCCGCTACATGGGTGTTTCTTTTTCTGCCTCTCCATCGTCCTCACCATCCTCCGCCGCAAAGGCTACCCGGTAATCGCTCATTTCCTCCAGAATTTCCTCGATGGCCCCTTTTAGCTCGTCGAAGATACCCGTCTGATCTCCGCCCATGGTGGACAGGGTGGGGGAGAGCTTGGCGGGCAGCGCCAGAAAGCGGCTGCGGATGTTCAGGAACATGGACTGGATGCCCCGCTCGATGTCCGCCGTGCGGTGTACCTCACCCCGCCGCAGGTCGTTTTCCATTTCCGCCGCCTCACGCTTTGCCCGCGTCAGCATCATGCGCTCGTTTGTCAGCGTTTCCTTGCCCGCGCCGCCGATGTAGGTGATGTACCGTGCCACTGTTGGCTGTAACTCGTAAAGCCCCGGTCGGGCCTCCACGATCACGCCCTCGTCCCGAAGCTGGCGCACCCGCCGCTCCGTCAGGCATAACCACTGGGCCACTACTTTGCTTGTGTAGAGTGTCATTTCATCTACCGCCCTTCCCCCAGACGAACCGCTGTGAAGATTGCCGCAATCGCCGTGACCAGCATACCCAGCATTTCCAACTGCGTGACTGCCAGAAAGCAGCACACCGCTGTCCATCCAGCTATGACCACCGCCGTCGGCACAATCCCCCACGGATGCGGAACCGCCAGCGCCCCACCCAGCAAAACCGCAGCCAGCAACACACCGCCCAGCAGGATTGTTAAAATGCTTTCCATTATGCCATCTCCTCTGCGTCCTCTCCATCCGTTTCCGGGTCTGGTACATCCACCGCGCCGGTGGCTCTCATACGCAGCAGCTCCAGCTTTTCCCGCTCCAGCGTCATGCGCTTTTCGCTCTCCTCCAGCGCCCGCAGACTGTCCGCAATCTTGGCGATGCGGGCGACCAGAAAGGGGAGGTGAACATGACCACGCCGAACACAGGCGAATTGCTTGTACAGCAGGCCCAGGAGGCCGAACGGCTCCGGCTCTTGATACTCGCTGACGAGTGCAAGACCATCGAGGAGTTCCGCGAAAAGCTCCGCGAGCGGCTGAACAAGTAAAACGCCGGGCCACCCCAGCAAGGCACGGCCCGGCGTTCTTCCCCCGGCACGGGCGGCGAGTTCGCCGCCGCCCGGCCACGGCTAAATCATAGCACACCCGCCCGCAGAACGCAAGCCCAGCATGACAGGCCGAAAAAATTTTCCCCTACGGGGGAACACCCCGGCCCCGAAAAAAATTTCAAAAAAACGCTTGACAAAATACACGGTGCCGTGTTACATTCGAGCCACAGCAAACAACACGACACCGTGTACAGGCCGCCAAGGCCGGAAAGGAAAAACGCCATGACTAACAACGAGATCATTTTTGAGAACGTCCGCGCCAGCTTCACCCCCGCCCAGCTCGCCGAGCTGGTGCAAGCCACCTACACCGCCGAGCAGATCTCCGCCCGCCGCTCCAACGTCACGATCACCGTTGACGAGGGCAGCGCCGCCACCGCCGAGGACATCTTCACCGCCATGCTCGCCGCCGATCAGTTCCACACGTTCGCCGAGTGGAAGCGCATGGGCTACAGCGTGAAAAAGGGTGCAAAGTCCGCCATCACCTGCCAGCTTTGGAAGTACACCGACAAGCCCGGCAAGGCCGCCCGCGAGGCCGCCGAGGCCGCCGGCAAGGACGCCCCCGAAACCGACCCGCATTTCTACATGACGAAGGCCCATTTTTTCCACGCCTTGCAGGTCGAGAAGTCCAAGCGTTGACCCAGCACAAGCGGACACTTTAGCAGGGCTGCACCGCACAAAGCAACCCAGCCCCATACAGCAAACCCCAAAACAACACAACAGGAGGAACACCCCATGAAAAAGTTTACCGGACGCTACACCACCAACACCGCGAAGGCCCTGAAAGGCTCCGAGCGTATCTTGTGCCAGGTCTCCGAGGACGGCACGATCTACATTTGCAACGGCTTTCTTCTCTGCACCATGAACCCGCCGGAGTACGCCGCCACGGTCCAGCCGTTGACCTGCTGCGAGCCGGGCAACTGGACGTTCGACAAGGACGGCAAGCACGAGGACGACGCGCACAAGCTCGATCTCGTCAGGCTGTACGCCGATACCGTCCGCGACACCGCCGACGCGCAGCCCCTCCAGCGCTCCCCGCTGACCGTGCAGACCCCCAAGGCCGCCGCCGTCTGCTACTACAACGCCGCCGCCGATTTTGCCGCGATCTACGACACAAAATTCATCGCCGCGCTTCACCCCGCCGCCCAGCTCCGCACCACGTCCGCGATCTCCGCCGCCGTCGCCTATTGCGACGATGAACCGTTTGCCGTGGTCATGCCCATTAAGGCCGAACCCGAAACCGTTCGCGCCATCCGGGCCTTTTTCACCGAGGCCGCCGAGGACAACGCCAAAACCGACGAGGCCGACAAGCTCCGCGCCGAGCTGGCCCAGGCCCAGGAAGAAGCCGCCGCGCTGCGCGGCGATCTGTACCGCGCCGCCAACGAGATCGACGAGCTGAAAAACAAGCTGGCCGAGCTGCACGAAACCAAGACGGAGCAGCCCGCCGCCGATGCCCGAACCCAAGACCGCCGCCGAGATCATCGCGGCCCGCTGGGCAGAGGTGGACGGCCTGACCGCCACCATCAAGGGCGCGACCACCGCCGCGCCGGTTGTCTGGCTGGCCGGAGACACAAAGCCCCACGAAAAAGAGATCGAAGCCGCCGGGGGCAAGTGGAGCGGCAAGAAGAACGCCTATTATTTCCGCGTCGCATAACAAAACCCAAGCCGAAACGGCCCGCCGGGGCCGTCCGCAGGGAATGGCCGCCCGGCGCTGATGATGGCAGGCCGAACACAAAAACGAGGAGGTGACAAAATGGAGATCATCAAGCAATACCGCGACGGGAACGAGCGGCATGACATCGTTTGCCTTGCAGGTGAAACGCTGTTTGAAAACTGGTATTCCGTGTTGGAGGATAGCTGCTGCCTGCGTCACCCCAGCAGCACCGCCGGATATTTTCACAGTCTCGACGAGGCCGAGGCCGCGATGCACAAGCACCGCCCCGCCGCCGTCGAGATCAGCGAGGAGGCTTGACCATGTACGCGCTGGAATACAAGCAGCTTTACATCCCCCGCGAGGCGCTGACCAAAAACCGCACGTGCCAAAGCTACCGTTGGAAGCAGTACGCCGTATGCGAGGAACGGGAGCCGCTGGAGCAGATCAAAGCCACGAAGAAACGCCCGGAGGAGTGGCGCGTCGTCCCGCTGGCCGATAGCGTCTGACCCCCAGCAGCCGGACACCTTGGACGGGCCGCACCGAACAAAGCGACCCGACCCCACGCACAAAACCAAATCACAAAACGGAGGTACACAAAAAGGCATGGCTTTACATCCCCGCCGAGACAGGCGAACGCATCGAAACCATCTGCAATCAGCACTACAACCCCGGACGCAGCGCGTGTGACTGCCCGCTCTGGCCCGCCTGCAGCTACTCGAACGATCTCACAAAATCCAACGCGGAGAACACCCGCATTTTTGAGCAGGGCATGGCCGCCGCTCTGGCCGCCCTCGACAACGAAAACAGGAGGTAAACAACATGGCATCCATCGAGCGCAAGATCAACGGCACCTTTTCCCCCATCCCCGGCGGCTACGCCCGCCAGATCGACCCGCAAACAACGCTTTTCGTCCCGGACTTCTCCGCCGCCCGCTACGACCCCAAAACCGGCGAGCTGTTCGGCTACGCCCCGGACTACGCCGCATTAGAGGCAGAAAAGGCCCCCGCCGTGCAGGCCGACAAGCCCGGCGAATATGTCTACTGCTACGAAATGCAGCAGGCCCCCACGGGCTGTGACTTTGCCGCCGATCTTTCCTACTACGGCAAGCATTATTTTCTCCGCCCGCTCCGCGACGACCTGCCCCAGCTCCACGGGCGCGGCATCAGCTACGACGAGGAGCGCAACACCTACACCGTCACCACCCGCGCCTATGACAAGCTCAAAGAGCAATACCGCATCCGCTATGAAACCTGCCTCGACTGACCACAAAACCGGATACCTTGGAGCCGCCGCACCGGACAAAGCGACGGCACCCCATAAGCGAAACCCCAAAACACAAAACGGAGGTACACACCATGTACGAACAGACAAGCATGATCGCCCCGCCGCAGGCCGAAGCAAAGCCCGCCGCCCGCTACTACGAGATCAACGAGGACACGGCCCGCAACGCTCACTACTGCGTCCACATGAGCGACTACCAGCCCGGCAGCGCCACCAACGGACTACCGCGCCGCCGTGGACGAGGCCGCCGCGCTGGTGGAGGCGCGTAAATCCAAGGTCAGCCCCTTCTACCACGACAAGCTCGACGCGCTGCTGGACCGCTACGCCCGCCGCCTTGCCCAGTGGACGAACGACTACAACCGCAACCAGGCCAGCTATCCCAGCCAGTTCATTTCCGGCGCGGGCGGCTACAACATGCGCAAGCACGAAAAGCAGATGTCCCGTGAAGGCACCCTCTGGAACGAGTACGACGAGATCAAGGCCATCTTGAACAAGATCGAGGCCGTCGGCACCGGCGCGGTAGATCTGGCCGACCCTCACGCCCGCGAAATGCTCGCCGACCAGCTCCAAAAGCTCCAAAACAAGCTCGACGAAAGCAAGGCCCTGAACGCCTACTACCGCAAGCACAAATCCTTCGACGGCTTCCCCGGCCTGACCGCCGAGGCCGCCGCCAAGCTCACCGCCAACTTTGCCGACACCTGCCAGCGCTGCCCGTGGATTGATAAGCCTTGCCCCGACTACGAATTGACCAGCCTGCGCGGCAAGATCAAGCGCACACAAGCCCGCCTCGACGAGCTGGACAAGCGCGCCGAAGCCGCCGAGCAGCCCGCCGACGGCACAAAGTTCCCCGGCGGCGAGATCGTCCGCAATCTTGAGGCGGACCGGCTCCAAATCCTCTTTGACGAAAAGCCCGACGACGAGACCCGCGCCGCGCTGAAACAAAACGGTTTCCGCTGCAGGCAAACCCGCATGGAGGCCGCGCAGGCGCTCCACGGCGATATATGCTGGTACGACGGTGTGACCGATCAGCACTACGAAAACGGCCATTTCTACAAGCTCACGCCCCCGCCGCCGACGATCAACATGATCGACCTGACGGACTACCACGAAAAGGAGGATTGACCATGCCCATACCCGAAAGCAAGCGCCGCAACAATGACGCCTACAACGCCAAATGCGACTACATCAGCCTTCGCCCACAAAAAGGCCGTCGGCTATGCCATCCGCGCCGCCGCCAAGGCCGCCGGGCAGAGCATCCAGGCGTATGTGCTGCAAGCCTGCACTGAGCGCATGACCCGCGAGGGCCAGCCGCTCACGCTTGACCCTCCCGCTGATAACAAATAAGCCGCCCATGATCACAAAATCGGCGGTCTTGATCACAAAAAACCGCCATAAAACGAACGCCACCCCGACAGGCTGCGACCAACAGCCCGCCGGGGTGCTTTTTATGCCATTCGCAAATTGTTTTCCCACGGGCCATTCGTTCCCGCCGGAAACAGTCTTTGCGCACGCGATTTCACTGACAGAAAAACACAGGAAATTGAAACAGCTCGTCCCACAGCCGCCGGGCCGCCGCCCTCACCAAAAGTCAGGTGAAAAGCAGCTCCCGCCAGCCCTCGATTTTTCGGCGCTTAATATGTACGCGCGCGTGAAGCACGCTCCAAAAGCTCCTCCGCCATGGGCACCTCGTCCAGCGCCTCGCCCAGGCACAAAACTGCCTTGTCGTACCAGTTCCGCACGGTGCTGTCCGGTGCTCCCATGCGTACCGAGATATTCGCCCAGCTATGGTGACATTTGTGCCGCAGTTGAAGGATGCTTTTGTACTTACCGGAAAGACCATCCAAACAGCCCCGCACGGCAGCGGCGTCGCCCTCCAAAACCAGTAGCCGCACGTGTATCTCCTGCAGGCGCTCATACACGCCTCGCTCGTCCAGCCGTATCACGGCGGCCTCCACCGGTTTCCCAGGGCCTCCGCCTCCGGGCATCCCGTCGCCGCCGGTTCCCTTCAACGTGTCGTACAAGCCCTCCTGCTCCCGCTGCTCCGTCTTGAGCAGGCGCACCATCTCCGGTATCTCGTAGTAATACCGGACGATCTCTTTCACATTTTTCTCGCGCATCTGTCAGCCTCGTTTCTGTTGCTTATTCCTCCCGCCGGGCCTCCTGTGTGCGGTCCGGCGCTTTATCCAGTTCATCCGCGATCAGGATACGGTCGCTTTTCTTCCGGCGCTCCGCCTCCCACCGGGCCAAAAATCGCCGCTGGGCGTGCTGGGCGATGTTCTTTCCGTAGAAGGACGGCATGGGCCGCTTACGTTTCCCCCATCGCCGCCTCCGAATACGTTTTCCTGGTCCTTGTCTTCCTCCTCAGTCACCGGCGGCGCGGCCAGATGCTTGTCCAGCTCCCGCCGCGTCATTGACGCCAGCTCTTCCAGCTTGTCGCAAAGCCCTCGTTCACGGCCTGCACCGGGAAGATCACGCCTGCGACCAGCATACCCGTCTTTGCCACCACATAGCGCCCGCCGCTGTCCGACCGGCGCACGTAGAGTTCCAGAAAATCCATCTGGTCTTCCAGTGGTCCAAGGTATTTACTCTGGATGAACAGCAGCCCGCCGGGGAAGCGCAGCGGCATCAGCACCTTCCCGCCGGAGGAGATCGTCGTCCATATCCTCCGCGCGGACCTCAGAGCGGCACCAGTCCTCCAAGTTCAGCCCCTCCGGCAGCGCACTGTGATTGAAATATATCTTGTCTTGCTTCTTCTCCGACACGTCGAACATCCGGTAAAGCTCCGGTTCCGACAGCACCGGCAGGCCATGGAGGGAAAGGCGCAGCACCCGTCCCCAAGCCACTGTGTCACAACTCCGTCGCCGTCCACACGGTCGAACAGGCAGAACGCATTTGCGCTGCTGCACAGCGCCGCGACCTTTTTCAGCTTCATCGGCCAGTCCTCCCGCTTTCCGCTCCGTTGATGGCGCGCACGGCCCGGTCCACATCCGCCGCCGTGGCGTTGTCGATCTGCACGATGCTGGTGCCGTCGGAATAGCTGGTCCGGCGCACGGAACGCTCCGGCTTGCGCATGGCCGCGATTACGTTCGCCAGGCCGTCCAGCAGCGTCGCCACCAGGACGACCGTGCCCGCCCAGGTCCAGAAGTTCGCAAAGATGATCTCCATAATGCTCATGTTATTTACTCCTTCTCCATCGTTCGATTTCACAGTCGGCCCCGGTTATCCACCGGCCCCCGATCTTGTGTACATAGTCCAGGAACAGGACCGCCCCGGTGAAGCGCACGCGGAAGTCTTCCAGCTCCGCCGCCGAAACGCTCATGTGCCCAAAGGCTTCCTTCATGTCCCGCCACACCGGCCACGGCACGAAGAAAAAGCGGTCCTGGATACCCACGCACACCGCCGCCAGCGCTCCGCAGCGGTGGTGCCGTTCAAGGTCTCCATCTGCGTTTCCGTCAGCACGTCCCGTTTCATGGCGTCCGTGGTGGTATACTTCGCCTCGAAAATGATACTGCGCCCGCCGTCCAACGTGCCTTGAAAGTCCGGCTGGGCGTGTGCGGTGAAGCGGCCCACGAAAATACCGCCTTCCCGCTTTTCCAGCACCCGGAACGGTTCCGGCGTCTTCTCCACCTTCGCCCGGCCCTGGTTCGCGTACAGAAGGCACGCCTGACGGATGGCCTCCTCGAAGTCATGGCCCCGGTTGTTGCTCATGCTGGCGTGGTACTGGCCCAGCGCTCCGCGTCGTCCCTTCATGCCATACCAGCCTCCACAATATGCGTGGCCCGCATATCCGCCGCGTGCAGCTCGTACACGATGCGGTGCAGCTTCATCGCCTCGTTCAGGCCATGGCTCCCGCCGCGCACGGCGTCGTCCCACGCGCCCATGTGCCAGCGGATAGCCAGGGCCTCCTCGTCTTCCAGCTTCATAAACCGCGCGATCAGGTAGACAGACTTTTCCCCGTGTCCCATGGGGAAGCGGTCCTTTTCACGTAGGAATAGACCTCGCCCGGTCCCGCGTGATGCTCCCGCACGTATGTATTCGCCTTGCACAGGTCATGGAGTAGCGCACAGATGGCGACGGCCTCCATCGTCGGCTCGTTGTCGATCACGACCTTCCGCAGCTCCCGGAACACGTTGACGCTGTGCTCCACCAGTCCGCCGGGGTAGGCCAGGTGATGCTTCGTGCTGGCTGGCGCGGTGAAAAATCCGTCTCCCGCTCCATCCATTCCAAAAGCTCCTCCGCGCCCTCCCGGTGGATATACCGCCGGTAAAGCTCTTTGGACTGTTCTTCTCCTGTCATTTCAGCCCTCCGTTCTGTTTTCTATGCGCTCGCCGCATGGTCAGGTAGAAATACCATCCTGTTTGCTCGTTGAACGACTTCTCGCACTCCACCAGCTCCCAGCCGCGATACTGCTTTTCCCAAAAACGCACGAACTCCTCGCTGTCCTCCGGCAGCTTGGCGATCTTGTCCAACTGGCGGCGCGTGTACTTCCGGTCATTCGGTGCCCGGTGCCACGGCTTTTCCAGATTTTGCGATTGCGTCCAGTGTTTTTTCCCGGCGCTGTCCTGGACCATGTACCCGGCCATGCTGGCGATGCCCTTCGCGTTCGGTCTCAGGCGGTCAGCGTTTGCCCATCCGTACATGACCGGCTCCCGGTCCTTTGTGCCCTTGGTCTCCCACCACAGGTTTTCCACCTCGTCGCGGTCCAGTCCGCCGTTCATCAGAACGTGATGGTGGATGCGGTGGGTCCCGTCCTTCTTCCGTCCGATCTGCGTCACAAGCAGATACTTGAGAGGGGGCAGGCCCCGCTTCTTCCGCAGATACGCTACCCTGCGCAGATACTTGGCGACGATCTTCGCGGCCTCCTCCTCGCTCTCCGGCAGAAACTCCGGGGCGTAGGTCAGATGGACCACCAGATCATCCACGCCGAAATTGCTGTTGGCAAGCTGGATGAAATAGCGCTTGGCTCTCCGATCATTGAGGTTCTTCTGCTTCGGAGCGGAGACATTGGCCTTCTTCCCGCGCTTCCGTCCGACCGCCTGCTGCTGTTGCCCGCTGTACGGATAGATTTCCGGTGAAAGGAAGTTCTTTCCACAGTGGACGACCTTTTCTCGTATGAAAGACCTGTTTATCATCCGTGTACCCCTTTGCATCGTCTCCGGGTCCTTCCTCGATGCTTTTCGCAAGAAGGATAATACCCATTACAAGCCCGTCCGCCGCCTCCCGGCGGCGTTGCGGCGCGCCTCTCTGCATCCCGCGTTGAGGCCGCTATCTTGACTTTATCCGTGCATTGTGGTACAATATGTAGTAGGAAATGACCCCACGCACAGCAAAATCTTGAAGATTTCTCCCCGGTTTTCGCTTCCCACAGCGAGCGCCGGGGAGAATGTTTTTAGAACAGATATGGATTTTTGTGATGCGGACGATCTCGTCGATCTGCTCACCGCCCATCTGGCTCGGATACGGCGAGCGGAGCCACCACAGATTTTCTTTCTTCGGAATGGGGATGCCCCGTCCGCCTTCGTAGTTGATGTGGGACACGATCTCCTCCATGCTCATGCACTCCATGTTGACCAATGCCTGCTCCACATCACGGTCGCAGCAGTCATTCCAGAGCATATACAGCTTGTCCCCGGTGATTCCGTTGTTCTGCATACGCCGGAACGCTGCCTCGGCGCGATACGGATTGTACTCATAGGCCAGCATCACGAACGTCAGCGCGCCCGGATTGCCTTTGCAAATATCGAATGTAACCATGGCTGTCTCCTTTGCTCTCCGGCGCTTACGCACCGGAGATTTTTTCGATTTTCGATCAGATGTCAAAGCCCGGCGCGAAGCCATACGAAACCGTAGGCGCCGCCGCCGTCCGCAGACCCGTCCGTGCTCACAAAGCAGAAGAGGTCCGTGGTCGCCCGCATTCACGGAGCGGAGCCACCAGAAATACGTTCCTTTGTCGCCGCACTCCTTCACGCGGTCGCGCTCACGGGCGAAGACCGGGAGCTGGAAGTCGTCGTCTCCGTCGTTCCACCAGGCCCCGTCCGGCGTACCGAACACGTCCGTCGCCGAGGCAGCCACAGCGGGTCCGAATACTCTACCCGCTCGCCCTCGATGGTCTCCACGAAGGTCCTGGGCACGATGATCTCCCGCCATTCCGCCGCGATGTGCGGGTAGATGTCCTCCAAAACGTGCTTGCGGCCCTTGCTCTTGAAATACCCGGTCTTGTTGGTCGCCTCGTCGTTCATCACGCCCTCGTCCCAGCAGTCTTTGAAGACGAAGCGGGCCGAAGTGGGCGTCACGTAGCAGCAGACCACGGTGACGGTCCCGCCGGTGTCCAGCGGCACCTCGATCTCGTCGCGCTGGGCAAGCAGATGGTCCAGCTTGCCCTCGGCCTTCGCCCGTTTCAACTGGGACGGGCTGACGAAGCCGACGTGGATGCTCCGCAGCCTGCATAAGTCGTCCTGCGTCGCACTCTTTTCCTCCGCCGGTTCCTCCGGCTCTGCCTTCTTGCTCACAGGCTCCTCGGCCTTTTCGGGGGCGCGCCCGGCCCGGAGCAGCACGGCCAGCAGTTCACCGGCCTTCTCGCTCTGGCGGTCCAGTCGGCCCAGGTGTTCCAGGAACGCCGCCCGCTCACGCGCCACCAGATCGGCGTCGCCCTCCACGCGCAGCCGGGCCTCCCCAAATCGCAGCGTCAATTCGCTCATGTGCTTGTCCTCCTTTAATTTATATAGGTATGTGCCGCTCACGCGCTCAGGTATCAGCCTTCCCGCCGTGATGGCGCATCCAGTTCCGAATGTACTGGGTGATGTCTCCGACGAAGCCCGTGCAGAGGTGGATGTCATGCACAGGTTTTCCCTCGTAGCGGCAGTCCGAGCAGTTCAGACCGTTGTTGCACTGAGCCTCGCAAAACTGGCACATACAGTTCCCGTTGTCGAAGGGACACGGGCTGACCGCCTCCACCTCGATCTCATGGCCGCAGCCGGGGCAGAAGTGCCAGCCGTTTTCCGTCGGCCCGTCCGCCTCGAAGGTCTCGATATACCCGCATCCCCGGCAGTTCCAGGTGTTGTGCTCTTGGTCCACGCATGAATAGATCACTTTCTCGTCCATCACAGCACCTCCGCCGGTTCCCGGAGCCATTCCAGACAGCACTTGATGCACGTCTGCGCATCCGGCGACCCCTTTTGCACAGCCTGTCCTCGTCCCCGTCGTGCGGGCACATAATGACTACGGCCAGCTCCTCGTCGTCCATCTCCCTGATCTTGTCCGCACGGGTGAACACCACGTCCGGGCACTCCTGCTTTCTGGCCTCCCGGCAGGCTTTCCCGCCGTAGTTCAGCAGGCAGCCGGGCACCCGGCACCTATCGCACAGTTTCATACGCTTTTCCTCCCGTTTCCGGTTCATAATTCAGCCACACCGTTTCCATTCTGGCCGCGCCGCCTTCCGCCTGCGCCCGCCGATGCAGCTTTTTCCACCCCTGCAGGTGTTCGTTGTACAGGTCGTTGTCATAGCCCGACAGAATGACCGGCCCCGGATGCTCCTTCAATGCGTCCAGAAGCTCGATGTGCTGGGCATCCTCCGCCATCTCCACGATGTATTGCTTGCCCTTGCGCGTGTGCAGCATATAAGGCGGGTCCGCGTAGATCAGCACGTCCGGGTGACGGAAGCGCCTGATCACATCGACCGCCGGGGCCTGCTCGATCTGCGCATCTTTCAGGCGTTCCACCACGGCGGCGATACGCTCCGGGAGTTGCCGCCAGTAGCGCACATCGTAGGCGTACTCCCGCCCGGCGCGGTCATTTTTCCAACCGCCCTTGTAAACAACGGTGCTCCCGTGGGCCTGCCAGTAGCGTACCAGCGTCAGCCGGGCGGCTTCGATGCCGTCCGGTCGGACCTGTCCTCCTGCCTTGAAATGGTCCCACGCCTGTTCATACTCGCCCCCGGCTGTACGGCGTATAGGCCACGGCCCGCATCAGCTCCTCCGGCTGTTCCCGGATACAGCGGAACAGGTTGATGATCTCGCCGTCCAGGTCGTTGATGGTCTCGATACGGCTCGGTGGCTTTTTGAAGAATACGGCCCCGCTCCCGAAGAACGGTTCCAGATAGCTCTTGTGCGGCGGCATGAGGGATACAATCCATTCCGCCAGCCGCCATTTGCTCCCCGGATATTTCAGCACGGGCTTCATCTGGCCTGCCGCCTTGAATGTCTCCGCGTTCCAGTCGATGGCCTGGCCGCACCAGCCGCAGAAGCGGCAGCGGTTTCCGTCCTCGTTGTGCAGGTATTCGCCGCTCCCGCAGGACGGGCAGGCCAGGATGCTTTCGTCCCCATCCGGGTGCGGCGGCTCCGGTATCCGCCGGAACAGAGCCGCCCGGCCCATCCGGCAAGCCTCGTTCACGATCTCAAGGCTCTCGTATGTCTCCCGGTGCTCCGGGTCCAAAATCTCAGCAGCTCGTTCATAAGTCATGCGCCCAAGACCTTTTACATTCACATTTGTCTTGGCGCTCCCGTGTTCCAGCGCGATAGCCCGCTCAAAGAGATCGGGGTAGTTCTCCCACAGCGCTTGTATTTCTTTCTTCTTCATGGATGGGCAGAAAAAGCATGAACTTTTCCCCGGTCTCGGCAGTCCGGCCCGCTCGATCACGTGCACACATTCCTCGCGCGTCCAGCCCCATTCGTAGAGCGGATAATGCTTTTCGTACTTTTTGTCCGCTTCGTCGATGGGCGCGGCGTGTTGGATGCGCCGTGTCTCCCCGGCATCGTAACCGATGTATTTGTGGACGCGCTGGCCGCTGGCCCACACCTCTTTGCACGGTTGATAGTTGTTGCAGAACCCGAAGTGGCCCATGATGTGTGCGATCACATCCACGGTCCAGCCGTTGCCCAACATCTTGTAGGCTTGACTGGGGCTTACAGGGAAAACATAGGTCTCCGGCACCGTTTGAAGGCGCATACACTCGCGGACCGTCAGCTTGCGGATGATGTAGCAGCCGTCCCTCAGCTTGATAGGGTACTCTTGCCCTTTGACCGTGATCATTCCGCCACGCACCTGATAGATCGGTGCGTCCAGGGTCCCGCAGTATTCATAGAACTCGCACGAGGTCGTCAGGCAGTTGGTCTTGTCCTTCATAGCCCGGCCCCGCCGCGTCTTGCTCTGCGGCATGGCAAGGTCCACACACTCGCCCGGCTGAATGACTGTGTATCCCAGCTTCGTCGCCTCGTTCACCTGCATGGGAGGAGCGACCGGCGTTGCGTAAAGGCCCGTCTTGGCTCCCAGCCCTCCGCCGTTGCCGCAGAGCGTCACGCTCTTTCCATCCGGCGAATAGACGCGGTATTGCTGGCTGTCATGGTCCGGGTTCTTCGCGTCATTCTCGATGGTTCCGATGCGCACTGGCTCTGCCAGCACGTTATAGGGGACGCCCTTGTGCGTGTTCGCTGTCACACAGGCGCTCTTGTCCTTGGTTGCGTCGTGAAAATAATCGAAGTCGAAATGATTACGCCCGTCCTTGGTCTCGCGCACCATGTATTCCATCTCTTTTTCAGTCAGCGGTTTAACGACAACAGGCTCCGCCACCATGAGGCGAGAGTAACTATGTTGCTTTTGTGGGATTGTAAACGCCTGCCGTTTTGTAATAATGCGCATCCAGCGTATAGGCTTTTTCTCGCCATGCGACGCCTGTTTCCAGAATGTCCCGCAGAAGGATGCCGCGGCCCTCCGGCTGCTCCACAGGAACTTGGCTGTATGTACCGTCGGGGTTGCGCCTCCCGGCCCAGTAGATCCGCTGGCGGTTCTGCGCCGACACCAGCGCAGAGTTGATCAGCACCGGCTCCACGCCCAGCTCCGCCGTGATTTGCGCCCGGATGGCGGGCGACATGGACTTGTTGTTCTCATACAGGAAATAGTCCGGCTGGTACTTGTCCCGCGCGATGCGGTAATTCAAAAACAACTCCCAGCCGATGCCGCTGGCTTCGGTTTCGCGGTTCTTTGTCTGCGCGATGCCCCAATGGGTGCAAGGGCTTCCGCCGATCAGTAGTTTCATTCCTCACGCCACCTTTCCGCCGCTGCCATGACCTTCTCGGCATACTCGCGGTTCCCCGTGTCGTGCCCGGCGTTGTAGGCCGTCAGGGCCGCGCCGACGTTCCCGGCGTACTGGTCCAGCTTTTCAGCGATGAAGGCCACGCCGTATTGAATGTTCTCCGCCGGTGACAGGTCGGCGGGGAAGTAGTCGGGATTGAGCTGCATCAGGCCGTAGCAGCCGACGTAGCTCACCGCCTCCGGGTTGAAGCTGCTCTCCGTTTCAATGAGGCCCAGGGCCAGCGCGTACTCGACCTTGTGTTCCTGGCAGGCGTCCCATAAGACTTCCTGCAGTTCTGCGCTCATGGGCACATCCTCTCTGAACGTGAACACCTCCGCCGCCGGTTCCTCCGGCTCCGGGTCCGGCTCGAAGTAGACCGTCTGGACCGGCTGGGAGGCTGGGGCCACGATGGTCGGCGGCTCGGCGACGATCAGCGTCTCCCGCTCCGCCGCCCGGCGGGCATCAGCCTCGTCCATGATACGGAGCAGGCCGAAGCAGAAGCAGATGATCGCCAGCAGCATACCCATATAGAACTTGTCCGCTTTACTGGCCCGCATCCGTCTTCGCCTCCAATCTCAGCCACCATGCCGGGCTGTTCCGCCGTTTCTTGTAGGGGCAGCCCCTTCCGGCATCGCAATTCACGCGCCCGCAGCCAGCGCAATAATTTCTCTGAAACTCCTCGTCCCACGGACCTTCCAGCACAGGGAGCGAAGAAAGGAACTCGCCCAGCGCTTCCGGGGACTGTGTGATCTTTTCAAAGTTGGTCATTTCGTTAGGCTCCTTTCATGCTCGGCGCGGCCTTCGGACGGCGGCCACGCTTGCGTAGATTGCTTTGGTAGGTCTTCTCGCCCCGCTCGGCTTTGTACTCCGGGCGGAAGTTATGGTCCAGGACCGTCTCGCCGGTCCACTCGTCGGTCTTCTGCCCGCGCTTCAATTCCGTGTACACGGTGCACTGGCTGATACCCAGCTCGGCGGCGATCTTTAAGGGGAGGCATTGTCCTTCCACATCTGTTCAATCTTTCTGCGGTCCTCAAGCGTCAGCTTCTTCACCATTCGTCACCTCGTTTCTCCC
>VOFG01004912.1_pt1 | contig 31700 bp, 38 predicted proteins | sample 5384171 | NCBI WGS metagenome assembly VOFG01 (sample SAMN12384726, study PRJNA508395) | human gut metagenome | isolation source: healthy gut F | host: Homo sapiens
TTGAGAACTACCTGAACACGCTGGAGGACGGCAAGGCGAACGAGCCTGCTGCCAAGGCACTGATTGCCGCTCTGGAGGGCTGCGCCTGCGACAAGTGCGCCGATCTGCGCGGCAAGATTCTGGCGGAGAAGGAGTATCTGTCCAAGAAGTCTGTCTGGATCTTCGGCGGCGACGGCTGGGCATACGACATCGGCTTCGGCGGTCTCGACCATGTTCTGGCGTCCGGCGAGGATGTCAACGTGTTCGTCTTTGACACCGAGGTGTACTCCAACACCGGCGGACAGGCGTCCAAGGCATCCAACATGGGTCAGGTGGCGCAGTTTGCCGCCGCCGGCAAGGCGATCGGCAAGAAGAGCCTTGCGGAGATTGCCATGTCCTACGGCTACGTGTACGTTGCGCAGGTTGCCATGGGTGCGGACATGAACCAGCTCATGAAGGCTCTGACCGAGGCGGAAGCCTACCACGGTCCTTCGCTCATCATCGGCTACGCGCCCTGCGAGATGCACGGCATCAAGGGCGGTATGCAGAACTGCCAGCTGGAGATGAAGCGTGCGGTGGATGCCGGCTACTGGCTGATGTTCCGCTACAATCCGACTCTGGAGAGCGGCAAGCTGATTGTGGATTCCAAGGAGCCCACGACCGACTACACCAAGTTCATTGAGTCCGAGAACCGGTATGCCCGTTTGGAGGCTTCCAACCCTGCCCGTGCTGCCGTTCTGTTTGAAAAGGCTAAGGAAAATGCCGCTGCCCACTATCAGCGTCTGCTGAAAATGCGGGAGCTGTACGAGTAATTTTTCCTGATTCCTCGACTCCTGTTTTTCCGGAGGAGAATCCCGTTTTGGGGTTCTCCTCCTTTTTGGCGGCTGGGACTGTGCCCTACCTCGCCTGCTTTGCCTGCCGTATCATATATTTTTTCCCCCTATCCCCCCGACCCCCTTCCCCGGTGGGGAAGGGGGAGATTTTTTAGTTTTCTTATGCAAGGGGCTCCGCCCTTGCATCCCCGGCATTAGACCGTTTGCGGCACTTACAGAACCTGCCAAGCAGGTACCCTGCGCAAAGGGAAGTCCACGGTTTGCCGCCAGAATGGCAGGAAATGCTTTCCTTTGGACAGTGCCGGCAGCCAGGAGAGGGGGACCGGGGAGAGGAACTTCGGCGTTTGAGATGGTCCTCTCCCCGGGGCAGGGCGAGCAAGTGCCGCCGGGTTTCAGCCCCCTGCGGGTACGACTGCGGCAGGGCAGGCAGGCGAGGATAAAGGCACGCCCCACCGCAAACAATATCAAAATGGGGCTTGATTTTCCGGAAGAATTATGGTATACTATAATTATATAAATATACTTATAAGACTGCCCGGCGACAGCCCTTGCCGCAGGGCAGGAAAGAAAGGATTTCCTATGCCCTTGTCTTTCCTTGACGAACTGAACGATATATGGAAAATGGTGAGGGACAGCTTCCGGAAGGAGCTTTCCAATACCGTGACGGATCTCTTCCTGGGAGATCTCTCGGTGACGGGAATCGAGGACGATACAACAATCATCGACAGGCGACTCCGTCATCAAAATGCGCACAGTGAACCTCAAGTACCGCGAGGAGATCGAAAAGCGGTTTTCCGATATCCTCGGATACCCGGTCACAGTGCGCCTTGTCAGCGAGTCCGCCTGCAACGAGATCGCACGACAGAAAGGCTACACGCTCAATGAGCGCATGATCGTGCTGGAGCCGGACGCCGAAACAAATAAGGCAGACGGCGAGGGGGACGTCAGCGTCTGCGGCGCAGCCCCCAACCTGCCCGGCAGAACCACGTCCGGCACTGCCCCCGACAGCCCCGCCGGAAACGCGGAAAATTCGCCCGCTGCGGGCATCCGGAGTGAGCAGGCGTTTCCCACTCCGGCGGAAGTCCCCGCGCCCGCAGAGGCAGCGGACAAGCCGGATACGGTGGGACATCTCCCGCCCTCCACCCTGCCGCCCTTCAATTTTGAGTACACGTTTGACAATTTCATCGTCGGCTCCTCCAACAAGTTCGCGCACGCCGCCTGTCTGGCTGTCGCCGACCATCCCGCGCAGAATTACAACCCGCTGTTCATCTACGGACCGTCCGGGCTGGGCAAGACGCATCTGCTCTACGCCATCACCAATCAGCTCAAGCGCAAGAACGAGAACGTCCGCGTCATTTACATCAAGGGCGAGAATTTCACCAATCACATGATCGAAAGTCTGACGCGGCAGGCAATGAAGGAATTCCGGGACATCTACCGCTCCTGCGATGTGCTGCTGATAGACGATATCCAGTTCATTGCGGGCAAGACCTCCACGCAGGAAGAGTTTTTCCACACCTTCAACGCGCTGTACGAGGACGGGAAGCAGATCATTCGACCTCCGACCGTCCGCCGCGCGAGATCAAAACGCTGGAGGATCGTCTCAAAACCCGCTTTGAGTGGGGCTTGATTGCGGACATTCAGCCGCCCGATCTGGAGCTGCGCACCGCCATCATCAAGAAAAAGGCGGATCAGGTCAATCTGACGCTTCCGGACGATGTGCTTTCCTTCCTGGCGGAGAATCTGCGCTCCAACATCCGGCAGATTGAGGGTGCCATCAAGAAGCTGGGCGCCATGAGCTTCCTGTCCGGTCAGCAGATCAACATGAATGTTGCGCGCAGCTGCATCTCGGATCTTCTGGACGGAGCCGAGCCTGTCAATGTGACGGTGGACAAGGTATTCAGTGCCGTCTATCACCGCTACAACATCAAGCGGGAGGATCTGGTTTCCGCGCGGCGCACCAAGGAGATTGCCTCCGCGCGTCATGTGACGGTTTACCTTATCCGCACGATTACCGAAATGTCGCTTCCCAACATCGGCAAGCTGTTCAACCGTGATCACTCCACCATTCTTTCCTCCCTGGATGCTGTGGAAAAGCGCAAGGCGCAGGATGATCTCTTCCGCATTGAGCTGGAGGAAATGGAAAAAGAAGTGCGGGGCGGGTGAGGTGCCGTTCCGACGGGCGGCGGTTCGCCCTGTTCCCCGACGGCACTTGCTATCCCTGTCCCCCAACGGCACTTGTTCGCCCTGCCCCGGGGGAGAGGACCATCTCAAACGCCGAAGTTCCTCTCCCCGGTCCCCCCTCTCCTTGGCTGCCGGCACTGTCCATAAAAAGACAGATTCCTTTGCTTTTACGGTAAAATGACCTGATGCCGATAGTGGTGCCAGTGCCGCGTCCAACCCGGTTGCAGGGGTGCCGGAACGCCACCCATCCCCGCCCCGCAAGGGGCAAAGCCCCACTCCGGGCACCCGCTTGGCAGGCTCTGTAAGTGCCGCGCGGGTTCAGCCGCGGGGATGCAAGGGGCGAAGCCCCTTGCATAAAAAAAACTTTGAGTCTCCCCCTTCCCGCTGGGAAGGGGGGCGGGGGGATGGGGGCAGAAAATCAAGCTAAAGGCAAAGTCGGCAGGCGACAACGAAAGCACGCCCCCCGCCGGACACCCCAGCGGCAGGGATAGCCAGTGCCGCTTAGGTTCAGTCGCGGGGGATGCAAGGGGAAAACCCCGATCCCCACAACGCCATTGTCGAAAACACCCCCGGTTTTCCACACCGTGTGGAAAAGACTGTGGACTTTTCCCCGCCTTTTTCACAGCCTGTGGAAAACTATGTTGAAAAGCACGGTATGCATAGCCGTATGCAACCCCCGCAGACCGCGAATCCGGGCATTGCAGCAGAAAAACACGCCCCCCGCTGTCCTGTGGATATGCATAAAAAACCGGACGGACAAATTCCCCAAGCAAACCGCAAGCCCCACCGGATGTCCACAAATGCCGGTGGACAGAACCCCGGCTTTCCCACAGAAAACAGAAAAAATCCGTCCACAACGACCGGTTTGTCGCGGTCGGAACGCCGCCGGACACCAAAAAATCCCCCCAAAACCACCCCCGGACGCGGATTTCCACAATCCGTCAAGGCAAAATCCGGATATTCCGCACAGAACCGCGCCGGCAAAAACGCCAAAAAGTTCCTGCCGTGGCTGGATATTCCGGTTTTCCACAGTTCCCCGCCCCCTACTGCTCCTGCTTCTGGATGGAAGGATAGAAGGATGGACGGATCGCGCGCGGGCGCGCGGGAGGCGGAAAGCGGGCAGACGCTGACAGAACGTGCGGGGCGGCATTTCCCGCTCAGCCACTACATATACTGACACGATACCGTTCCTGAAAGGAGACAGAAACAAACCATGAAGATCATATTCAACAAAAACGATATGTGCGAAGCCGTGCCGCCGCTGCAGAGCGGCGTGTCCGGCAAAACAGCCCTGACTGCCACAGAAGGCATCCTGTTTGAAGCGCAGGCGCCGGACGTATGTCGTATGACCACCTTTGATCTGGAAAAGGGCGTCCGGCTGAGTGTCCGCGTCGAGGTGATCGAGGAAGGCGCGGCTATTATCAGCGCCGCCAAATTCAGTCAGACAGTCCGCGCCATGGAGGACGGCGAGATCACGCTGTCCGTGGATGACCGGAACTGCGTTTCCATTACCTGCGGGCGCGCGTCGCACACCATGAACGCGCTGCCGGCTGCCGATTTCCCGGATCTGCCGCGGCTCCGGTCGGTCAACGGGTTCACCGTGCCGCGCAAGACGCTGCGCGCCATGATCGGAAAGTGTATGCACGCCATGGGCACCAACGACCAGCGCCCGTTCCTCAACGGTATGTATATGCGCGTGACGGACGGCAGGCTGGATACCGTCGCCTGCGATTCCTTCCGGATGGCGGTCTGCTCCACGCCCGCCGAGACCGAGAACCGCAACGAGAGCGGCGATGCCCCTGAACTACCGCTTCATTCTGCCGAACAAGTCGGTGGGGGAGCTGTTCCGCCTGCTGGATTACAGGAATGAGAAAAGCGAAAAGAGTTTGGAGAGTTCGGAGAGCGGGGAAAGCGCGGAGAGCAGGGGGCAGGGCGAGCCGCTGACGCGCATCCATATGTTCCGCAAGAATATTGTGTTTGACCTGGACGGGATCACGTTTTTCTCCCGCCTGATTGACGGCGAGTACATGGATTATGAGCGCATCATCGTCCGGAATCACCGCATTCTGGTCACGGTGGATCGGGATGTACTGCTGAGCGCGCTGGAGCGTGCGGCGCTGATTACGGAGGAGCGCGTGCCGGGGGCGGTGCGCTCCAGCGTCCGGCTGGATATCGTGGGCGGGATGCCTCAAAGTGTCCGCCGTTTCGGGGCTGGGAAGCTCGTATGACGAGATGCCCATCCGGCACGAGGGGGACGATCTGACCATTGCCTTCAACAACCGGTACCGATGGACAGTCTGCGTGCCTGCCGCGCCGGGGATGTCCGGCTTTCCATGTCCACGTCGCTGTCCAGCATCAACATCGAGCCGGTGCTGAGCGAGGAGGAAACGGCTGCCGGGGAGAGCGAGCTGTACTTCCTCCTGCCGGTGCGCACCAAGGAGTAAGGGGCGGCGATGCAGTGCAGGCGGATCCGTCTGCGGGATTTCCGCAACGTTGAGGAGGCGGAGGTGCATTTTTCCCCCGGCGTCAACCTTTTGCACGGCGACAACGCGCAGGGAAAGACCAATCTGCTGGAGGCGCTGTACTACACGGCGCTCGGCAAGACCTTCCGCACGGGGCATGACGAGGAGCTGATCCGGTTCGGTGCGGAAAGTGCCATGATAGAGAACTGCTTTTCACCGGCGGAGACAGTTGGGCAGGCTGGGCAGGCGGACAGCACGCTTCTGTTCCGGCTTCTCCGGGGGCGCGGCGGCAGGGCTGTTGACCGCAACGGCGTCCGCGTCCGGAGCATGAGCGAGGTTGTCGGCGGGTTCCGGGTTGTGCTGTTCTGTCCGGCGCACCTGTCTGTTGTGCAGGGCTCGCCGGAGGATCGGCGGGATTTCCTGAATGTGGCGATCTCCCAGCTCCGCCCTGTCTACGTGCGGGCGCTCAAGCGTTTCAACCGGGCTTTGCGGGAGCGCAACGCGCTGCTCCGGCAGGCGCAGGACGCGGGCGGCAGGCTGGATCCGACTGCCGAGCAGTGGTCCGCGCAGCTTGCCTCCGCCTGTGCGGAGATCGCGGCGAAGCGCGCCGGGTATATTCTGCGTCTGGATTCCCTCATGCGCGACTGCTTCGCGGACATGACCGGCAATCGTGAAATTCCCGGTGTCGGGTATACCAATTCGCTTGGTCTTCCCGCGCAGGAAATGCTCTCCCCGGAGGACACTGCGCCGGCGTATTTCCGCCTTCTGACCGAGCGTACCGCGCGGGAGATCGGTGCCGGCAGCACGCTGTACGGGGTGCATCGGGACGATCTCGCGCTGACTCTGAACGACCGTCCCGCGCGTCTGTATGCTTCGCAGGGGCAGCAGCGCTCTATCGCGCTTGCCATGAAGCTGGCGGAAGGCACCGTCAGCGGGCAGGAAACCGGCGGCGATCTCCCCGTCTTTCTCTTTGACGACGTCCTCTCCGAGCTGGACAGCCGCCGCCGCTCCTATCTCCTCCGCGAACTCTCCGGCCGCCAGGTCATCATGACCTGCTGCGAGGATATCTCCTCCTCCTTCTCCCACGTTTCCTTCCGCTCCATCCGGGTCGAAAATGGAAAGTATTTTGAGTGAAGGGATGAAGGGATAAGGAAACTTGCCTTTTTTACGGCACTTGTTATCCCCGCCCCGGGGGGAGGACCATCTCAAACGCCGAAGTTCCTCCCCCGGTCCCCCTCTCCTTGGCTGCCGGCACTGCCAATAGAAAGGCTGTTCTATCGTTTTTTCGCCTAACCTCGGGCTCCCCTGCACCGGTTACCTGCTTGGCAGGCTCAACCAGTGCCGCCCGGGTACAGCCCCTGGGGATGCAAGGGGCGAAGCCCCTTGCATAAAATAACCTTTAGTCTCCCCTTCCCGCCGGGAAGGGGGTCGGGGGATGGGGGCAGGCAAGAAAACTAAAGGCAGGGCAAGCAGGCGACAAGGAAAGCAAGCCCCCCACAGGGTACCTGCTTGGCAGGCTCTGTAAGTGCCGCAGGCGGTTAAATGCTGGGGATGCAAGGGGCGCAGCCCCTGCATAAGAAAACTATGATTCCCCCTTCCCCGGAGGGGAAGGGGGTCGGGGGATGGGGGCAGGCAAGAAAACTAAAGGCAGGGTAGGCAGGCAACCAAAGGGTAAGCCCCCCGCTGGGTACCGTGGCGGCAAGGTCAGCCGGCAACCAAAAGGACAAGCCCCCAAAAGCCCATATATAGCCCACATCCCACACGAAAGGAGAAAAAACCGTGTATCTCCACATCGGAAACCAAAAAAACATCCGCACACGCGACATCATCGGCATTTTCGACGCCGACAGAACAACTACCTCCTGGATAACCAGAAAATACCTCTCGGAGGCTCAGAAAAAGGATATGGTCAAAGCCGCCAACGAGGAGATACCGAAATCCTTCGTCCTGTATAGGGACAGAACAGACGGGGACTGTAAGGTCTACTTCTCCCAGCTCTCCACCGCCGCCCTCATCGGCAGAATACGCGGCGAGCGTGGCGAGCGTGCAGACCGCAGCGAGACGGACGACCGGAAGCCGCCCCGCCAATCCGGATCAGACTGAATAAAAATAAAAATGTATATACAGTAAGGACTTTTCAGAATCGGGACATATACACAGGAAAGGAAAAAAGCAAGAAATGGCAGAGAATAACATGGACGAAAAAAAGCTCCCGGAGGGCGTAAACACCGCCACGGACGAGGTGTACGACGAGAATCAGATACAGGTGCTGGAGGGACTGGAGGCAGTCCGCAAAAGACCGGGTATGTACATCGGCACGACTTCCATCCGGGGACTGCATCACCTGGTGTACGAGATTGTGGATAACTCCATAGACGAGGCGCTGGCGGGACACTGCGACCGGATCACCGTGACCATCAACCCCGACAACAGCGTCACGGTGCAGGATAACGGGCGCGGAATCCCCGCCGGAATACACCCCAAGGAGGGCATCCCCACGCCGGAGGTGGTTTACACCATCCTGCACGCGGGCGGAAAATTCGGCGGCGGCGGATACAAGATCGCGGGCGGTCTGAACGGCGTCGGCGCATCGGTCGTCAACGCGCTGTCCGAGTGGCTGGAGCTGGAGGACACCGTGGACGGCGTGCGCTACACGGAACGGTTTGAGCGCGGGCACGTGGCGCGCCCCTTCCGCAGTGAGGGGAAATCGGATCCCGGGAATCCGCACGGCGTGAAGGTCACCTTCAAGCCGGATCCGACCATCTTTGAGGACACGGTGTTTGATTTCAAGATGCTGCTCAACCGTATGCGCGAGCAGGCGTTCCTGAACGGCGGCGTGCGCATCTGCCTGCGGGACGAGCGTCCGCGCACCGACAGCGAGGGCAATCCGCTGCCGCCGCCGGAGGAGGATCTCTGCTACGAGGGCGGTATCCGGCACTTTGTGGAGTATCTGGCGGAGCATCGAGAAGCACGCCACGCCATGCCACAATCAGGTGATATACATGCGCGGCGAGAAGGGCACCAGCGTGGCGGAGATCGCGTTGCAGTACACCGACAGCTACGACGAGTGCGTCATGACCTTTGCCAACAACATGAACACCATCGAGGGCGGTACGCACGAGACCGGCTTCCGGTCCGGTCTTACCCGCGCCATCAACGACTACGGGCACCGGGCGGGCATCCTGAAGGACAGCGACAAGAATCTGTCCGGCGAGGACGTCCGGGAGGGGCTTTGCGCCGTTGTGTCGGTCAAGCTGGAGAACGCGCAGTTTGAGAGCCAGACCAAGGCAAAACTGGGTAACTCCGACATCCGGACGCTGGTGGAGGGCACCGTGACCTCCAAGCTGGCGGAGTTCTTTGAGGAGAATCCTGCCGTTGCGCGCGTCATTCTGGACAAGGCAATGACGGCGTCGCGTGCGCGGGAGGCGGCGAGAAAGGCGCGGGAGGCGACCCGTCGCGGCGCGCTTTCCGAGGGCTCCTCGCTCCCCGGCAAGCTCAAGGACTGCCAGGAAAAGAGTGCCGAGCTGACCGAGCTGTACCTTGTGGAGGGAGATTCCGCAGGCGGTACGGCAGGGCAGGGCAGAAACCCGCGCTATCAGCGATCCTGCCCCTGCGCGGCAAGGTGCTGAACGTGGAAAAACCCGTCTGGACAAGGTTTACGGCAATCCGTCGCTTCTGCCTATCATTCAGGCGATCGGCTGCGGCATCGGGGAGGAATTCGACATCACCAAGCTGCGCTACGGCAAGATTATCATTATGGCGGATGCCGATGGACGGTTCGCACATCCGGATTCTGATTCGACCTTCCTGTTCCGGCATATGCGTCAGCTTGTGGAGGAGGGGCACGTCTACTTCGCCATGCCGCCCCTCTACCGCATCTACAAAAAGAACCACAAGGGCGAGAACGACCGCTTTGCCTTCACCGATGAGGAGCGCGACCGGATCATTGCCGAAATCGGCGGTAGCGTGGAAGCCGACCGCTATAAGGGACTTGGTGAAATGGACGACCACGAGCTTCGAGAAACCACTATGGATCCCAGCTAACCGCACCCTCCAGCGCGTCACCATCGAGGACGCCATGGCTTGCGACGAAATGTTCTCCCTCCTCATGGGCGACAAAGTCGAACCCCGCCGCATCTTTATCGAGGAAACGCCAAGTTCGCGGAAAATCTGGATATATAAGCATTGATACGGCTTACAATCCGGCAACCAACCGGATAAATCCCGGGCGGCACTTGTTCGCCCAGCCTCGGGGAGAGGACCATCTCAAACGCCGCCGTCGCTTGCGACGGATAGTTCCATCTCCCCCGGTCCCCCTCTCCTGGCTGCCGCCATTGCTCACCAGTGCCGCATCCAAACCTGCAAGGCTTTGAATCCCTTGCACAGCTGTGATGGCCAGGAACCCGCTTTCCACAAGAAAAGCCTATGCCGCCCGGGTTCAGCCGGGGATGCAAGGGCGAAGCCCCTTGCATGAAATAACCTTGGTCTCCCCCTTCCCCGGAGGGGAAGGGGTGGGGGGATGGGGGGCAGAAAAAGCAAGCTAAAGGCAGGGTAGGCAGGCGACTGCCCCCTGCGCCCCCTCCGGGTTCCTGCAAGGCAAGGTCGGCAGGCGACTGCCCCCTGCGCCCCCTCCGGGTTCCTGCAAGGCAAGGTCGGCAGGCGACTGCCCCCTGAGCCCCCTCCGGGCACCGCAACGCCATCCTCACCCCGCCCCGCAAGGGCGAAGCCCCCGCCGGAACTCACTTTCCACAAGAGAAGCCCGTGCCGCATCCCACCCGATTGCAGGGGTGCCGGGGGCGGTAGCCCCCGGCGAAATATACTTTGAATCTCCCCTTCCCGCCGGGAAGGGGGGGGGGAATGGGGGCAGAAAAAGTAAGCTAAGGTAAAAGGGCAGGCGGGCGACCAAAAAGGCAAGCCCCCGCCGGAACCCGCTTTCCACAAGAAAAGCCTATGCCGCCGGTTTAAGCCCCGGTGATGCAAGGGGCGAAGCCCCTTGCATAAAATAACCTTTAGTCCCCCCCTTCCCCGGAGGGGAAGGGGGGCGGGGGGATGGGGGCAGAAGCAAAGCTAAAAAGGCAAGGTCGGCAGGCAACCAAAAAGGCAAGCCCCCGCCGGGTTCCGGCAAGGCAAGGTCGGCGGGCGACCACCCCCTGACCCCCATAAACCCACCCGATTCACCAAATAACCCAATAAACAAACCAAACCAATTATACAAAAATCACAAAATATGTCATACCCCACCCCAGTACGACACCCTGCGACAAATCCGCAGAAACCAGTTTTCCACAGGGTGTGGAAAAGGGTGTGGAAATCTCGCCCCCACGCAAATACCGCTTGTCCGGACTGCCTGTTTCTAAGTTTCAAACAGGTGTGGAAAAACACTGTGGAAAAGTGAGCGGATCGTGTGGATATAGAGTTTTCCACAAGGACATGCCCATGACATGCCAAAGGCGCGCCAAAGACATGCCAAAGGCACACCCATAGCGTACCGACACAGCCACGAAGAAGGAAGGAGGACGGCAGTGAAATCAAAATTTTTCCGGGTCTGCATCTGCATCGCCCTCTGCCTGTGCCTGTTCACGGGCGTGTTCGCGGTCATGGGATGGGGCTCCCTGCTCCGACAGGTGGGCAGTACGGTGATGTACCCCTTCAGCTGGCTCGCCGGCAAAAACCGCGGACGCGGCGGCGGGCTTTGCGGGATACTTCCGCGATATCCGCGACCTGCAGGCGGAAAACGACGCCCTGCGCGCCGAGAATCAGTCGCTCCGCGCGGGACTTCTGGACGCGGAAATTCTGGAAAACGAGAACAGCTGGCTGTACCGCTACCTCTCCATGAAGCAGGAGCGGGAGGACTGGTCGCTGGTGTCCTGCGCCGTGACCGCGACCGAGTGGTCGGGCGGCAGCGGGGGGCAGTCCTACGCCATCCAGCTGACGCTCAACCGCGGCAGCTCCTCCGGTGTCGCCGTGGGAATGCCGGTGGTGTGTGAGGCGGGGCTGGTCGGCATCGTGTCGGAGGTCGGCGTGGGCTCCTGCCGCGTGCGCACGGTGCTGAATACCGACTTTGCCGCAGGCGCCATAGACGCGCGTTCCGGCGAAACGGGACTGTGGGAAGGAAAATTCGCATCGCTCCCGTCCGGAAACGCCGTCCTGACCGCGCTGGCGGCGGAGGCGGACGCCGCGGTCGGGGACGTGATTGACCAGCGGCAAGGGCGGGGTGTACCCATACGGCATTCCGGTGGGGCGGATTGCGTCGGTTTCCGCCAACGCGTACAGCCGCACGACCGAGGCGACCGTGACGCCGTTTGCCGATCTGACCAATCTGCGCCTTGTTGCGGTTCTGACCGACTATGTACACTACACGGACGGCAGTCATTGGCAGGGCGGCAGCGGCGCGGGGGATTCTCCGTGAGCGGGCGCGCGCGCAGGGGCGGACGCCCCCCTGAGCGGGGCGGCTGGATCTCCGCCGACGCGCTGGATCGCATCCGGCGGCTTGCTGCCGGGGTTCTTCTTTCCTGCATTTTGCTTGCGCTGGAGGGGATTTTGGCACGTTTGCGACTGCCGCCTCTCCCGCCGGGCGGACCTTGGCTGGGGCTTCTGCTTGTGCTGGCTGTCGGCTATCTGTTTGACGGGGAGCATGGCGGTGTGCTGGGGCTGTTTGTCGGTTTTCTTGCCGACTGCATGGGTTCCGGCATGATGCTTCGTCCGCTTTCCTATTTCCTGCTTGGCTGGCTTGCCGGCTCCTTGGCGCTTTCGCGTCTTGCCCACAATATGCCTTCCTTTGCTGTCTTTGCGGCTGTCGGTGCCGCTGCCGAGGGTTTATTCCGCGTGCTTTCCGCGGCTCTCTCTGCGCGTGCGGTTCCGCCTGTCAGCTTTCTCTGGTTCAGTGTTCTCCCGCATATTGTTCTGTCTGTTCTCTTCTCTCCGCTCGTCTACGGCGTGGTTTTCCTTGTGCGGCGATTGCTGGGGGAAGGGAAAAGATGGTAGTGGTGTGGGCTTTTGCCTCCGGCGGTACCGGCTGTCCCTGCCGCTGTGGAAAACGCAATGGGGGCTTGCCCCCCTGCGGCACTTGTTTGCTCTGCCGCTGTGGTGCGCGGAGGGGTGGCTGAACCCTGTGCGGCACTTGTTCGCCCAGCCCCGGGGGGAGAGGACCATCTCAAACGCCGAAGTTCCTTCCTCCCCGGTCCCCCTCTCTTGGCTGACGGCACTGCTTACCAGTACCACATCCCAACCTGCAAGGCTTTGAATCCCTTTGCACCGCTGTGATAACCAAAGGAACCCGCTTTCCACAGGAAAACCAGTGCCGCGCCCCGTTCAGCCCCGGGGATGCAAGGGGCGAAGCCCTTGCATAAAATAACCTTAATTCCCCCCTTCCCGCCGGGAAGGGGGCTGGGGGATGGGGGAGGAACGTAGGCTAAAGGCAAGGTCAGCAGGCGACCAAAACCTCTGCGCCCCCCTGCCCCCCTGTCCCCCTACCCCCCAAAAAAAAACACGACTCTCCACCATCAGAAACCATAAAAAGAAAACGAGGAAAAACAAACCGTGGAAAAGAAATTCAGCAGAAAAAGGAGCGCGAGCAGGAAAGAGAAAACGAAAGCCTGCTCTTTGAAAACCAGAAAATCGTGGACGTAAACCTGGAGCATGAGGTAAGGAAATCCCCTTTATCGAATACTCCATGTCGGCCATCATGCAGCGCGCACTGCCGGACGTGCGGGACGGACTCAAACCGGGTCAGCGCCGCGTGCTGTACGATATGTACGAGCAGCACCTGACATACGATAAACCCAGAAGAAAATCCGCAACCACGGTCTGCTCCGTGCTGGGTAAGTACCACCCGCACGGCGACAGCTCCGTGTACGGCACCATGGTGCACCTCGCACAGCCGTTCTATATGCGCTATAAGCTGATAGACGGAAAGGGCAACTTCGGCTCCATCGACGGCGACCCGCTTGCCGCATACCGGTATACCGAGTCGAGAATGTCCAGACTGGCGGACGAAATGCTCCGGGATATCGACAAGAACGTCGTGCCGATGGTGCCCAACTTCGATAACCGCCTCAAGGAACCCTCCGTCCTGCCCTCCCGGTTCCCGAACCTGCTGGTCAACGGCTCCATGGGTATCGCGGTCGGTATGGCGACCAATATCCCTACCCATAACCTGCGCGAGGTCATTGACGCCACCGTGTACAGAATGGATAACCCGGACTGCTCCATCCCGGAGCTGATGAACTTCATTAAGGGCCCCGACTTCCCCACATACGGCACCATCCACGGCGTCAACGGAATCAAGGAAGCCTACCTGACGGGTAAGGGACGCATCGTCGTGCGCGGACAGGCAGAGGTCGAGGAGGACAAGCGCCGCATCGTCATCACCGAAATCCCCTACGGCGTCAATAAGAGCCTGCTGGTCGAGTCCATGGCGGGACTGGTCAGGATAAACGCATCGAGGGGATCAGCGAGATCCGGGACGAGTCCTCCGGTAAGGGCGGTATGCGCATCGTGGTGGAGTACAAGCGCGAGGCGAACGGACACGTCATCCTGAATCAGCTCTACCGCTACTCCCAGCTGCAGGATACCTGCGCGGTCAATATGCTGGCACTGGTCAACAACGAGCCGAAGGTGCTGAATCTGGCGCAGATCCTGGATCACTATATCGTGCATCAGGAAAGCGTCATACGGCGGCGCGTTGAGTTCGACCTTGCCGCCGCACTCCGGGAGGCGCATATCTTCGAGGGCTATAAGCTGGCGCTGGATAACCTGGATGAGGTCATCTCCATCATCCGGTCGTCGCCGGATACCCCCGACAGCCAAAGGTGAACCTGATGAAGCGGTTCGACGGTCCCCACCGACCGGCGACCCGTCCCTGAACCTGACTGCCTTCGCCGCCGATGAGAACCCCGGACTGTCCGAGGAGCAGGCGCAGGCGATCGTCTCGCTGACGCTGGGACGCCTGTCCGGTCTGGGCGCAAGAAGATAGAGGACAGACTGACGGCGCTGTACCAGGCAATCGGCGAGTACCGCGTGATTCTCGGCGACCGGGAGAAGATCCGCAACATCGTCAAGGAGGAAATTACCGCCATCCGCGACAAGTACGGCGATGAGCGCCGGACGCGCATCGAGGAGGTCGCAAACGAGATTATCGACGAGGATCTGGTCGAGAAGCACACCTGCGTCATGACGCTGACGCATGCGGGCTATGTCAAGCGCCTGCCCAGCGACACCTACTCCGCCCAGCACCGCGGCGGCAAGGGCGTGACCGCCATGACCACCCGGGACGAGGACTTCATCGAGAAGGTCATGACCGTGCATTCGCACTCCACCGTGCTGTTCTTCACCAACACGGGGCGCGTGCAGACTCTGCGCGCCTTCCAGCATTCCCGAGGCATCGCGGACGGCTCGCGGGAGCAACATCATCAACCTGATCCAGCTGGCGGAGGGCGAGAGCGTCACCGCCATGATAGCCGTGGACGGCTTCGGCGAGGGTGAGTACCTGCTTATGGTGACCAAGCGCGGCATCATCAAGCGGACGCTGCTGTCCGAGTTTGAGTACCAGCGCAAGGGCGGCAAGGTCGCGCTGACGCTGGACGAGGGCGACGAGCTGCTGTACGTCCTGCACACGCGCGGGGACAGCGATATTCTGATTGCGACCAGCGACGGGCGCGCCGTCCGGTACAGCGAGAACAACGTGCGCCCGATGGGACGCACGGCACGCGGCGTCATCGGCATTTCCCTGCGCGGCGAGGACTGCGTGGTGGGTGCCGTGCGGGTGGAGCCGGAGAAGCGGCTGGTCACCGTGACCGAGAACGGCTTCGGCAAGCGCACGCCGTTTGACGAGTTCCGCGTCATGACCAACCGCGGCGGTCTGGGCGTGACCTGCCAGAAGTGTACCGACAAGACCGGGCGTCTTGCCGGCATTCTGGCGGCGTCCGAGGACGATGACCTGATGCTGATAACCGACCAGGGTATCATTATCCGCACGCCTGCGCAGGATATATCCGAGCTGTCCCGCACGGCTGCCGGCGTGATTGTGATGCGTCTGGAGGCTGGGCAGAAGCTGGTCAATCTGACCAAGATCGACCGCGGGGACGAGGAAAGCAAGAACGGGGAGAAGGAGTTTCCGCCGACGATGGGGCGGACGGTTCCGGCGCCGAGGCGTCGGATGCGCCCGATACCGATGCGGCGGAGGAGACCGACGGCACGGAGGATGCCGACGGCACGGAGGATGCCGACGGCACGGAGGATGCCGACGGCACGGAGGATGCCGACGGCACGGAGGATGCCGACGGCACGGAGGATGCCGTGCTTCTTCCGGAGGATTACACGGAGCCCGGGGACGGGCAGGAATGACGGGACACGTATGAAAAAAATGGATTCTGATACTGTGCGTCTGCCTTCTTCTGGCGGGCGTTGCGGTTCCGCTTGCCGGGTGCCGTTCTGCGGCGCCCGCGCGGAGGTATTTGACTTGCTTGTGGCGCGGATTGAGCAGGCGGTGGACGTCAACACGGTGGTATTCGGGGTTGGTCTGCCTGTTTTCGCGCGGGAGGGAGCCGAGGAGCAGCTCATCCACCGCTACTACGGTTCGGGGGATGACAGCAGTGACTATGTCATGACGCCGTATGCGCGGTTTGCCGGCTGTGCGGAGATTGAGGCGGCGATCCGTTCGGTTTATTCGACCGCCTATGCCGACTCGCTCTGCACCTCTCTTCTGACCGGATTCACGCTTACGGCGTCGGGTGCCGTGATGCCTGCCCGCTATCTGGAGAAGGACGGTTCGCTTCGTCAGAGCAACCGGGTTGAGCCGACCGTCACGGGGACTCGTCTGTACGAGTATGACTCTCTGGAGATACTGCCTGACAGTCGGGCGGACTATCTGCATGTGTCGATCCGTTCGCGTTCCGATTCCCCTTCCTCTGTCTGGAAGTCTACCAGTCTTTATTTCGTTCTCCAAAACGGGGAGTGGTTTCTGAACGGTCCCAGCTGCTGACAGGGGGAGGGGGCTTCGCCCCTCTGCCCTTCCGCGCGGCACCGGTTCGACCTGCCGCTATAGTGCCCGAGGGGGGGCTGAACCCCTTGCGGCACTTGTTATTCCCTGCCCCGGGGGGAGAGGACCATCTCAAACGCCGAAGTTCCTCTCCCCCGGTCCCCCTCTCTCCTTGGCTGCCGGCACTGCTCTGAGGAAAGCGTTTCCTGCCGTTATGGCGGAGAACCACGAATTTCTGCCGCTGGGTTCCTGCTTGGCAGGGACTATAAGTGCCGCAAGCAATCCAATGCTCGGGGTGCCGGGGCGGAGCCCCCGGCAAAATAAAGTTAGAATCCCCCCTTCCCGCCGGGAAGGGGGCGGGGGGATGGGGGCAGAAAAAGCAAGCTAAAGGCAGGGGTGGCAGGCGGCAAAGCAGTCACGCCCCCCGCTGGGCGCGCGGTTCGCCCCCTGCCCCAGTGCCGCGCGGGTTCAGGGCGCGGGGATGCAAGGGGCGAAGCCCCGTGAATAAAATAACTTTAGTCCCCCTTCCCGCCGGGAAGGGGTCGGGGGATGGGGGCAAAAGTAAGCCAAAGGCAGGGGCGGCAGGCGGCAAAGCAGTCACGCCCCCCGCTGGGTGCGCGGTTCGCCCCTGCCCCAGTGCCGCCTGGGTTCAGCCCCGGGGATGCAAGGGGCGAAGCCCCTTGCATAAAATAACCTTTAGTCCCCCCCTTCCCCACCGGGGAAGGGGGCTGGGGGGATAGGGGGCAGACAAATAAGCTAAAGGCATGGGCACCCCACCCCCCAAAAGAACAAATCATCAAACATTCATAGACGTGTCATGTGCCGCACACCGCAGAGCGGTATGATAAGGAGCAGAAACCATAGAGCATGGATGAGGCTCCGAAAACAGAACAAGCAGAAGGAGACAGAACGCCTTGATCGAAATTCAGAATCTCAGCAGATGCCGCGCGGGACAGCAGGTCCTCCGGGACGTCACACTCCGCATACGGAACGGCACCGAAGCAGGCAACTTCTGCGCACTCATAGGATCTGCCGGAGCAGTCAAAACAACCCTGCTGGAAATGATGGCAGGATGCATAAGACCGGACGGGGGCACCGTGCAGATCAGCGGATATGACGTCGTCAGACAGCCCCGCGAGGCAAAAAAACAGATCGGATATTTGCCGCAGGGCATGAAGCCGCCCGCCGATATGACCGTCTGGGAGTACCTGGACTTTGTCGCAGGGGCAAAACGCCTGCGGGAGAGAGCGCAGTCCGGCAGATAGCCGCCGTGTGCAGGCAGACCGCCATCACGGACGTGCAGGATAAACGCATAGGCGCCCTGCCGGATATCGTCTGCAGACGCGTCGCGCTGGCACAGACTCTGCTGTGAAAACCGGAATTCCTCCTGCTGGATGACCCCGCAGAAGGACTGGACGCCGCCCAGAGCGCCGGACTGTACCGCCTCATCCGGGAAATCGGCGCGGGACGCACAGTCGTCGCCGCAGGACGCCCGACCTCCGGACTGCACACCTGGTGCGACCGCATCATTCTGCTCGACCGGGGCAGGGTAACGGCGGAGAAGGACGCCGCGGCACTGCGCCGCGACGCCGCCCCCGCCGGACTTGTCCTGCACCTGACCGCCAAGGGCGACCCGGAAGGCGTCGCGGAGGCACTGCGCGGCATCGCCGGCGTGCAGGAGGCAGTCGGGACGGAGGAGCAGCCGGGCGTGGCGACCGTCACGGTGCGCCTGTCGCCGGAGATGTCCGGCGCGAACCGGGATGTGCGGGACGAAATATTCTTTACCATGGCGGAAAAACGCTACACACTGCTGTCCATGGAGGCAGAGGAACAGTCCGCAGAGGAGCTGTTCGCATCCCTGACAAAGGAGGGCGAGGCATGAGAGCCGTATTCAGACGGGAGCTGCGCGCCTGCCTCGGCGGACTGCGCGGGTGGGGCTATGCGGCGCTGGTGCTGGTCGTGTCCGGCATCGCCGTCGCCTACTACAATTTTTACGGCGGGTCCTCCGACATCGTGTACGCGGTGCATTTTGCGGAGTACGCGCTGATTCCGGCAGTCCCGCTGCTGTGCGCGGACAGCATGGCGCGTGACCGCCGGGACGGCACCGACCGCCTGCTCCGCTCCCTGCCGGTCAGCGGGCTGTCGGCGGTGCTGGGCAGGTACCTTGCGCTGGTGTGCGCCGCGGCGATTCCGGTCGGCGTGCTGTGCCTGTACCCGCTGCTGTTCGCGCTGTACGGGACGGTGGACTTTGCCGCCGCCTATACGGCACTTTTCGGATTGTTCCTGCTGTGCGCGGGGCTTGTGGCAGTCTGCCAGTTCCTGTCCGCGCTGACTTCGCGGAGCGGCGTTGCGTTCGGACTGGGCGCGGCGGCAATGCTGGTGCTGTTTTTCCTCCCGCTGGCGGGGGGCGTTCCTGCCCTCGACGCCGTGGGTGTCCTTTGCCGCGCTGGTCGTGACGGGACTGCTTGTTGCGGCGGCGGGGTATCTTTTCACGCGCCGCGATGGTGAGTGCGGTCACAGCCGGGGTTCTGACGCTGGGACTGACCGCCGCGTTCCTGCTGGAGCGGGAGGTATTCGAGGGGCTTTTCTACGGTCTTATGCTGATTCTTTCGCCCTTCACGCGCTATGAGCAAGCCACGCTGTACGGGCTGTTTGATGTGAATGTTCTGCTGCTGCTTCTTTCGGTGCCGCTGTTCTTCCTGTACATGACGGCGGCTGTGACCGAGCGGCGGCGGTGCCGCTGAAGGGGTGTTTCCGGTATGAAAAAGGATCTGTACCGGGCGTCGTAAACCGGCGCCGATGCACCTGCCTGTACGCCGGCGGCGTATGCCTGCTGGCACTGCTGCTGACGCTGAATCTGCTGGCTGTGGCGCTCCGTGGCGGCTGACCAAGCTGGATGTCGGCAGCGGGAACATTTCGCGCGTATCCGACAAGACGCTCCGGCTTGTGGGGGATCTCCGGGAGGATGTGCGCGTATACTGGCTTTTGCGAGAACGGCGAGACGGACTATTCCGTGGAGGTGTTCCTCGACGCGCTACGCCGAGGCGGGCGACCGCATACAGCTGCAGATCATTGACACGGTGGCGCAGCCGACGTTTGTGTCCAAGTATGTAGGCACCGGCTCGTCGCTGAGCAATTACAGTCTGATTGTGGAGAGCGACCGGCGGGTGACGCTGCTGGACTACACCGACCTGTACCTGTTCTCCAACGATGTAATCAACAGTCTGTACGGCAAGGAAACCTTTCTGACGGCTGCCCAGCTGACGCAGTTCATGACCTATTACAGCTCGGTTCTGAAAAACTCCGTGACCTCGCGCTATTTCCGCGGGGAGGCACAGTTGAGCGGCGCCATTGACTACGTGACGGCTGCCGAGGTTCCGCACGGCTACCTGCTGACGGGGCACGGGGACGCGGCGCTTCCGGAGCTTATGCTGAACGCGCTGAGCAGCTATGGGCTCAGCACGTTGGATCTGTCGGCTGCCGGGCAGGTTCCGACCGATGCGGACTGCGATTCTGTACGCGCCGGAGCGCGACCTGACCGGGACGGAGGAGCAGTTGCTCCGGGCGTTCCTGCGCCGGGGCGGCTCCCTTCTGCTCGTGACAGATCCTGCGCGGCTGTCCGCCTGCCCGCGCGTGGCTGGTTTGGGGGAGCTGTACGGGCTGAGCGCCCTGCCGGGTATTGTTTCGGACGCGGATACTGCGCATCATGTCGGCTCCTCCGCGACCTACCTGAAGCCGGACTGCAATAAGGAGCACACCGTCACGGCGACCATCGGGGAGAACTGCACCGTGACCATGCCCTCCTCGCACGCCATTGCGCTTCCGGACAAAGTACCGGTTGGCGTGACGGTCACGCCTGTCCTTTCGACCTCCGCGCAGGCTGTGCGGCTGGATTCGGACGGCAAGACCGCCATCTCCGAGCGGGCACCCTGCACGTCGGGGTTGTTGCCGACCTTGCCGTCACATCGTCGGACGGCGGCAGTCGTGTCGGGCACTTTGTCTGGCTCGGCTCCTCCTCCGCCTTTACCTCCGCCGCCGCCGAAGCCTCCGAGTACGGCAACTATTCCTGCCTCCTCGCCTTCTTCCTCTATATGAGCGAAACCTTTACCTCTGAATTCTCCTCTGTCACCCCCGTCTGCATGGACGGCTCCTCCCTGTCCCTCTCCCGCCCCTCCTCTGCCCTCTGGGCGTCGCCGTCGCCGTCCTCCTCCCCGCTGCCTGCCTGACCGCCGGCTTCTGCATCCGCGCCCGCCGTCGCCGTGCCTGACGGGGGGATAGGGATACGGAGATACGGAGATACGGGGATGGGATACGCTGGGGGACTCTTGAAAGAGTCCCCACACCCCCCCAGAACTTTTTCTCGAACGAATTATTATTGGTGGGAGCCGACGTTCGCGCCCGGTTCCAGCCTTCGCTTGCGCTCTTGCATGGCGGCGCGGGCTATCCCTGCCGCTGTGGTGCCCGAGGGGGGGCTTGCCTTCTTTGTTGCCCGCCTGCCTTGCCTTTAGTTTGCTTTTTTGCCCCATCCCCAGCCCCTTCCCGGCGGGAAGGGGGAGACCAAGGTTTTTTTCATGCAAGGGGCTTCGCCCCTTGCATCCCCGAGACTGTACCCACGGTTCGCCGCGAAAACGGCAGGAAGCGGTTCCCTATGAGCAGTGCCGGCAGCCAAGGAGAGGGGGGACCGGGGGAGAGGAACTCGGCGTTTGAGATGGTCCTCCCCCGGGGCAGGGATAGCCAGTGCCGCGCGGGTTCAGCACCCCCCCCCCCTTCGGGTACCACAGCGGCAAGGTCAGCCGGCAACCACCCCCTGCACCCCCCTGCACCCCCCCTACCCCCATTCCCACACAATCTCCAAAGGAGCAATCATCACCATGAACATCGCCTTTTTCCTCACACCGAAAAGCCAGGTCGCATACATCCGAGAGGGAAGCAGTATCCGACAGGGGCTGGAAAAAGATGCAGAGACACGGATACACCTGCCTGCCGGTCATATCCAAGGACGGGCGCTTCCTCGGATGCATCAACGAGGGGACTTCCTTTGGAATATCCTGAGCATGGGAAGCGTCACAACCAAGGACATGGAGCGCGCGCGGATAGACGATATCATATCCGACCGCTATACGCCGGTGCGCGTCACCACGACCATGGAGGAGCTGCTGCGGCACGCAACGGAGCAGAACTTTGTCCCGGTCGTGGATGACCGCGACATTTTCATGGGCATCGTCACGCGGCGGGCACTGCTGACATACTGCCTGAAAAACGGCATGGAGACAGAAAGCCTGCCGACTGCGGAGTACGTCCGCCGGGAATCGTGAGCGCCGGAACGCAGTCCCGTTCGCGGGCGCAGAACGTCCTGCATAACCTGATGAGCAGTGCCGTGTCCAAGGCGCTGGTGCTGTTTCTGAGCTTTATCGCAAGGTCGGTGTTCATCCGCTACCTGAGCGAGGTGTACTTAGGCGTCAACGGGCTGTACTCCAACGTGCTGAATATGCTGTCGCTGGCGGAGCTGGGGTTCGGCACGGCGATGGTGTTCAGTATGTACCGCCCGCTGGCGGAGCATGACGACCGCAAGCTGGCGGCATTGCTGCGCGTGTACCGCCGGGCGTATACCGTCATCGGCTGCGTGGTTTTCGCCATCGGACTGTCGCTTTTGCCGGTACTGCACCTGCTGATAAAGCTCCCGGCGGATATGCAGCTGGGCGACCTGACGCTGTCGCTCGGAGGTCGGCAGCTGACCGTGTCCTACGTGAACTTTTACTACCTCCTGTTCCTGCTCAACTCAGCGGTTTCCTTTACTGGTTCTGGGGCTACCGGCGGTCGGTGTTCGTGGCGGATCAGAAGGAGCATATCTGCACGAATATCCGTTCGATCCTGTCCATCCTGCGCGCGCTGCTGCAGATTGCGGCGCTGGCGGTGATAGGCAGGCGCGATCCCGCCGCCGCCTTCACGGCGTACCTGCTCCTGCAGCTTGCCGCCACCGTGGCGGAGAATATCGGGTTGCCCTGCGCGCGCGGAAGTATTACCCCTGCCTGCACGAGGCGGATGTCCCGCCGCTGGAGAAGGCGGAGGTGCGGCGGCTTGCCCGTGACGTCGGCAGTACGGCAGTCAGCCGCATCAGCCACGTGGCGCTCAACAGCACGGACAACATCATCATTTCGACCATGCTCGGCACGGTCTGTGTCGGGCAGCTGTCCAACTACACCTTCATTGCGGACTCGCTGACCGGCATTCTGTGCCTGATTACGGCGGCTCTGACGCCCAGTCTCGGCAATTACTTTGTGGAAAAGAGCCGGGAGGAGAGTTACAGTCTGTTCCGTTCGCTGACCTACGCCAACCTGTGGCTGTACGCGCTGGCGACGGCAGCCATGCTGACGCTGTTCAATCCCTTTATGACCGTGTGGCTGCACAATCCGGACTACCTGCTCAGCGCCGCCTGCGCGGTTGCGATTTCGCTGAACTTCTTTGTCGCCGGTTACATGACCACCCTGTTCACCTTCCGTTCCTCGCTCGGGCTTTTCTCGCAGGGCTGGTTCCGTCCCATTGTTGTTTCGGTTCTGAACATCGGGCTTTCTGTCCTGCTCGCGTTTCTCTGGCGGGATGCGACCTTCCTCGGCACCGGCGACTGGGGGCTTTTCGGCGTTCTGATTGCCACGACTCTTTCCCGCCTGCTTGTCAACGTCGGTACGATCCCATCATCATTCACCGGTACGGCTTCGGCGTCAGTGCGCGTCCCTTTTTCCTCCAGCTTCTGCGCATGGTGGGGAAGTAGCTGTCCTGTGCGGTCTGCTTGCCTGCGTCAAGCTGCTCCTGCCTGTCACGCTTGCCCTTCCGCGCTGGGAGGCTTGCCTGCGGCTTGCTGCTCTGTTCCTGATTACCGCCGCTGTTCTTCTCGCCGGTTTTTGGCTCTTCAACCGCCGCACGCCTGAATTCCGCCAGCTCGTTGCCGCCGTGAAGAGCCGGAGGAGCCGGATGCGCCGGAGCGGTAATTGAAGAGGAGACTGCCTGCGGTGCTTATAGTCCCTGCCGTCGCGGTACCCGGCGGGGGCTGCCCCCGGCGGCATTTGTTCACCCTGCAAACCCGGCACCGCAGGGAGGCTGAACCCGCGCGGCGCTGGTTCGACCTGCCCGGGGGAGAGGACCATCTCAAACGCCGAAGTTCCTCTCCCCCGGCCCCCCTCTCCTTGGCTGCCGGCACTGCTCATAGGGAGCCGCTTCCTGTCGGTTTTGCGGCGAACTGTGGTTTTCCTCTCCCCGCCGGGCACCACAGCGGCAGAGCGAACAAGTGCCGCCGGGGTTCAAGCCCCGGGGATGCAAGGGGCGGAGCCCCTTGCATAAAATAACCTAAAGTCTCCCCTTCCCGCCGGGAAGGGGGGGGGGCTGGGGGCAAAAAAAGCAAACCAAAGGCAGGGTTGGCAGGCGGCAAAGAAGGCAAGCCCCCGCCGGGTGCCGCCAACGCCCGCCGAACCGGAAACCAGCCGGGCAAGCCCCCCATTGCGTTTTCCACAGCGGCAGAGCGAACAAGTGCCGCGCGGGTTCAGTCGCAGGAATGCAGGGGGGGTTCCCCCCCGCCGCAAAAAAAAAACAGCGCCTGCAGGCAAAAAAATCCGCCAAAAAGCCTTGACTTTCCGCCGCCGGCGGCGTATAATGTCGTGAAAATAAACACCGTTGCGAACGGGGAAGGAGCAAGGGAGCAAATGAAAGATCTCGGGTACTACAACGGCAGATTCGGCGCAGTGGAGGAGATGACAGTCCCCTTCAATGACCGCGTCCACTTCTTCGGGGACGGCGTGTACGACGTGACCTACACACGCAACCATATCCCCTTTGCACTGGACGAACACCTCGACAGATTCTACCGGAGCGCCGCCATGCTGGATATCCGTATCCCGCACGAAAAGCAGGAGCTGCGCGCCATCATCCTGGATATGGTGCGGCGGGTGGACAGCGGCGAGCAGTTCGTCTACCTGCAGGCAACGCGCGGCACACAGCCCCGCGACCACGTTTACCCGGAGGATATGCACGCGAATATCTGGATCATGCTGAGACCGCAGACGGTCAAGGACGTGTTCCATGAGGTGCGCGCCATCACAGCCGAGGATACCCGGTTCTTCCATAACAATATCAAGACGCTGAACCGATTCCCGCCGTCATGTATGCGCAGATGGCAAAGCGCGCGGGCGTCTATGAGACGATCCTGTACCGTAAACCCGACCGCGTGACCGAGTGCGCGCACGCCAATGTCCATATCCTCAACCGGGACGGCGTGTTCCAGACCGCACCCACGGATGAGCTGATCCTGCCCGGCATTGCGCGCGCGCACCTGATCCGTGCCTGCCGCGCCCTCGGCGTGGCGGTGTCCGAGACGCCCTTTACGCTGACCGACCCTGATGCAGGCGCGGGAAGTGATTATTTCCTCCTCCAGCGCCTTCGGTCTGCGCTGCGTGGAGATAGACGGACAGCCGGTCGGCGGCGGCGATGCCGGGAAACTCCGCTCCATTCAGCAGTGGGTGCTGGACGAATTCCTCAGCGAAACCGAAGGCTGACAGCTTACAGCTGACAGCTGACAGCAAGCTTACAGCTGTCAGCAACATAAAAGGGGGGTATAAAAGCTCAAAACGAGTTTTTATACCCCGATAACGCCGGGTTTTCAGCCGGCATTTGCGGTGCTGTTAAGGAACGCGATGTTTCTTAACAGCACCTTTTTCCGATTCTTCCCCTGCTTCCTCCGGCTCTGCCGCTGTCCTTCCGCGCACCAGCGCCGCCAGCGCGGCGGGGGTGTTGCAGGACGGATCGCGCAGGACGGAATCCAGCAGGAACGCCAGAACGCGCCCGGTTTCCCTGCCGGCAGGCACGCCGAGCGCCGGCAGATGACTGCCGTGCAGGGCAAGCTGCTTCAGCGTGACCGGATCGTCCGCGTCAGCCGAGCGGCGCACCGCATCGGCAAGCCCTGCCGGAACGGCGGCATACCCCTGCCGGACAGCCAGCGCCGGCAGGGCATCCTCCCCCAGCCGGGCGCGCAGACGCCGCGCCGCCTCGGGCAGGGGCAGTGCCGCCCCGGGCAGCTCCCCCTGCCAGCGCCAGCCGCGCCCGCACGCGCTGCGTCTCCCCCCCGGAGAGCCGGAGCCGCCGCAGATCCGCCTCCAGATCCGGCTCGGACAGCCCCCAGAGCAGTGCCGCCAGCCGCGACGGGAATCCGTCCAGCCGTGCGAACCCGCCGCGCTGTGCAAGGCTTTCCGCCGCGCCGGAGGGACGGGGCAGGACATACGGCGCAAGCCCCAGTCGGTACAGCATGGCGACGCCCCGGTCGGGATCCGGCGAGGTCAGGATGCCGCGCAGCTCCTCGCGCACGCGCTCCCCCGAAATATGCGCCAGCTCCGGGCGCAACGGATCAGTGCCGCGCGGGTATCCGGCTCCGGCTCAAAGCCCAGCCGAACCGAAAACCGCACCCCGCGCAGGACGCGCAGGGCGTCCTCCCGCAGGCGGCGCTCCGGGTCGCCCACGCACCGGATGATGCGTCCCGCCAGGTCGTCCAGCCCGCCGAACAGGTCGAGTACGCGGAAATGCCCTGCCGCGTCCCGCTCCGCCGCCATGGCGTTGACCGTGAAGTCCCGCCGCGACAGGTCGTCCTGAATGCGGTCGGAAAACGCCACGCTGTCCGGGTGCCGCCCGTCGGAATAGCCTGTTTCGGTGCGGCAGGTGGTGCATTCCACCGGCATCCGTCCGCCTGCCGGGGCGGGAACCAGCACGGTCACGGTGCCGTGCGCGATGCCGGTGGGCACTGTGCGCAGTCCGGCGGCGGCACACAGCGCGACGGTGCGATCCGGCGGACAGGTCACGGCGATGTCCCAATCGTGCGGGGTGTGTCCCATCAGTGCGTCGCGCACGCATCCGCCGACGGGGTATGCGCCGACGCCCGCCTCCGCGAAAATATCCAGCAGGTTTTGCACGCCGGCTGGGCAGAGTCTGTCCAGTGCGCCCTGTCCTGTGCTATCTTGCATGGCTTTTTTTCCTCCTGCCTTCCTCTGCCTGTTTTCTTCCCTTGACTGCCTTATTGTAGCACGGAATCGGGGGGATTGTCAAGTTTTTTTGCGGGAGGGGGGCTTGAACCCCGGCGGCACTGGCTCGACCTGCCGCTGTGGTGCCCGGAGGGGGGCGTGCCCCGGCGTTGCCGGTTCGGCGGGCGTTGGCAGCATCCTGCGGGGGGCTTGCTTTCTTTGTCGCCCGCCTACCCCGCCTTTAGCTTGATTTCTTTCCCCCATCCCCCGACCTTCCCCTCCGGGAAGGGGGAGACTTAAGGTTATTTTATGCAAGGGCTTCGCCCCTTGCATCCCCTGGGACTTGAACCCCTGCGGCACTGGCTCGCCCTGCCGCTGTGGTGCCCGGCGGGGGGTGCCCCGGCGTTGCCGGTTCGGCGGGCGTTGGCGGCACCGAGGGGGGCTTGCGTTTGTCGCCCGCCTACCCCGCCTTTAGCTTGCTTTTTTCGCCCCCCTTCCCCGAAGGGAAGGATATCCTCGACCCCCTCCGGGGAAGGGGGGGGAGAAAGAGTTATTTTATGCAAGGGCTTCGCCCCTTGCATTCCCGCGCCTGAACCCGCGCGGCACTTGTTCGCCCTGCCGCTGTGGTGCCCTGTGGGGGGCTTGCCCCGGCGTTCGGTTCGGCGGGCGTTGGCGGCACCCTGCGGGGGCTTGCTTTCTTTGTCGCCCGCCTACCCCGCCTTTAGCTTGATTTCTTTCCCCCATCCCCCGACCCCCTTCCCCTCCGGGGAAGGGGGGAGACTTAAGGTTATTTTATGCAAGGGGCTTCGCCCCTTGCATCCCCGGGGCTTGAACCCCGGCGGCACTTGTTCGCCCAGCCGCTGTGGTGCCCGGCGGGGGGCGTGCCCCGGCGTTGCCGGTTCGGCGGGCGTTGGCGGCACCCTGCGGGGGCTTGCTTTCTTTGTTGCCAGCCGCCCCCGCCTTTAGTTTAGCTTTTTTTCGCCCCCATCTGACTCTCCGGGGAAGGGGGAGACTTAAGGTTATTTAGGGGCTTCGCCTTGCGTCCCCGGGGCTTGACCCCGGCGGCACTGGCTCGCCCTGCCGCTGTGGTGCCCGGCGGCGGGGCGTGCCCCGGCGTTGCCGGTTCGGCGGGCGTTGGCGGCACGCCCCTGCGGGGGCTTGCTTTGTCGCCCGCCCACCCCGCCTTAGCTTGATTTCTTTCCCCCATTCCGACTCTCTCTCCGGGAAGGGGGGAGACTTGTTATTTATGCAAGGGGCTTCGCCCCTTGCATCCCCGGGGCTTGAACCCCGGCGGCACTGGCTATCCCTGCCCCGGGGAGAGGACCATCTCAAACGCCGAAGTTCCTCCCCCCGGACCCCTCCTTGGCTGCCGGCTTTGCTCACCAGTAACGCGTCCTAACCGCCGCCCCCGCTGGGTACCGCTAACGCCCGCCGAGCCGGCAACACTGGGGGCAAGCCCCCCCTCGGGTACCTGTTCGGCTGGCTCTGTAAGTGTCGCAGGCGGTCTAATGCCGGGGTGCCGGGGGCGGAGCCCCCGGCAAAATAAACTAAAAACCCCCTTCCCGCCGGGAAGGGGGTAGGGGATGGGGGCAGAAAAGAAAGCTAAAGGCGGGGGCGGCTGGCAACAAAGAAGGTAAGCCCCCCAATGCGTTTTCCACAGTGGCAGGGATAGCCAGTGCCGCGCAGGTTTAGCCCCCCATTGCGTTTTCCACAGCGGCAGGGATAGCCAGTGCCGCAGGGGCAAGCCCCCTCCCCCCACCACCGCTTCAGGGCTTTCCTCCGCAACAACAGCCCCGTACGCCATGCAGATCCCGGGATAGCTGAGCAGCCGACCGACTCACCGTCATAAACGACCAGCTGCCCGTCCCCGTGCGGCTGTCCCCAGACCGCAATGCGGTCGCCGCGCAAAAAACGCCCGCCGCCCTGTACACGGCAGTCCCGGACAAGTATCTCCACAAGCGGATCGTCCGGATCGTCCGGATCGCGGCAAAGGTAATAGACAACAGGTTCACCGGAAACAGACTCGTTGTCCGTCACGGTACGCACAACGGTCAGCTCCATCGCGTAGTAGCCGTCGGTCGCACCGCTCCGGTAGTAATACTCCGGCGACACATTCAGACAAGTCTCCCGGTACTGCGCCTCGGTCAGCTTTGTGTTTACAAGGGGCTTCTCCGTCAGATACGCAAGCAGGCGCGAGCCAAGCCCGAAGTAAACAAACACCATGTACGCCGCGCCGACCGTGCAGAACAGCACCTTCCAGCGTGCGCGGTAGGGGCTGGTCAGGAACAGGATAATGCCGACGGGCGGCATCCAGAACATCATGAGCAGAATGAACCACCACGTGTGGTACCACGGAACAAACTGCACCCTGCCGCTCCCGGCACGCCGTTTCCTCCGCTTTTTCGGCTCGACACGCGCGCCCGCCCGCATTTCCGGCGGACAGACTTTGCCACACAGGGGACAGTTGTCGGTAGCAAAATAGCACCCGCAGTCAGGGGGCATTTGTTCAGGTCGGGGCGATCCAGCTCGTCCTCCGGATCAAAACTTCCCAGCATTCGTCCCATACGGCTCTCCTTTACTTTTTCGGCGATCCCTCGCAGAAGTACGCCGCCTCCATATCCGCGGCGCACAGCGCATACGCCAGCGGGAACATCTCCAGCGCCTTGCCCACGTTGCCGGGGTCATCGTTGGCGGAGAAGCCCATGTGGTAGCGGATGGCGAACGCCTCGTCGCGCGTCAGGCGCATATAGGCGGAAATGATGTACACCGATTTCTCCCCGTGCCCGTAGGGCAGGTTGTCCCTCAATGGTGTAGTACGGCACCTGCCCCACTTTTGGCCCTGCTCGTTCTTGGCGTTGCGGAAGCTGGTCTTGTAAAGTTGACCTTGCACAGGTCGTGCAGGAGCGCGGCAATGGCGATGCTCGTCGGAGTAGCGGATGCCGTACACCTCCTGCATACGGGGACGCGCCGAATGTCGCAGAGGCAGTCATACACGTTCAGGCTGTGCTGGCACAGTCCGCCCTCGTAGTTGCCGTGGTAGCGGGTTGAGGCGGGCGCGGAAAAGAAATCTGTGCTCTCCAGGTAGGCGAACAGCCGGTCGGCGCCCTCGCGCGTGACGGTGCTCCGGTAAATCTCGGTGAAGCGGCGGCGGTTCTCTGCCACCTTCAGTTCCTGCGGATTGATCTCGGGCATGGGATAGTGCTCCTTTCAGTATGGGGCTTTGGGGGAACAGCTGCAAGCAGCTGCAATGCAGCCGATGCGGTTACATGACAGTCCGGCGATACAGTTACGGTGCTGCCTCAGACTGCCGGCACGGCACCCCGGCGCATGAGCGCCCGGTAGTTGTGGATGCAGCAGCCGTAATGCACGGCGGCAGTGATGAACCACGAAATGGGATAGCTGATGTACAGCGCAAGGATGTTGCCGGGGAAGAGCGGGCAGACGGTGGCGATCCAGACGATACGGAACAGGCAGGAGCCGACCAGCGACACGATCATGGGCAGGATAGTCTTGCCCATGCCGCGCATGATGCCGCACCCGACGTCCATCAGTCCGCAGAGGAAATAGGTCGTGCCCATGACCAGCAGGCGGTTCATGCCCGCCTTCACCACGGCGTCCTTGTTCTCGCCGGTGGCAAAAATCAGCAGCAGTTTTTCCCCGAACACCACCAGCACAACGCCCAGCGAAACGCCGATGAAGGTCACAAGCCCCACGCACAGGAAGGAAATCTTCTTGATGCGCGCATACTTTCCCGCGCCGACGTTCTGCCCGACAAAGGTCAGGGCTGCCGTATAAACCGAGTTCATGGCGATGTACAGGAAGCCGTCCAGGTTGCTTCCCGCCGCGTTGCCCGCCACGACGTAGGTGCCGTAGGCGTTTATGGAGGACTGGATGATGACATTGGACAGCGAGAACAGCGTCCCCTGCAGTCCGGCGGGAAGCCCGATCAGCACCATTTTCTTCAGGCGCTCCCCGTCCAGCGCGAACCTGTCACGCGGCAGCAGCCTTCCTCCCGGAGCATGAAGATCAGGATTGCGGCGGCGGCTATGTACTGCGAGGCGGACGTGGCGATGCCGACGCCCAGCGCGCCCAGCTTGAAGCCTGCGACCATCAGGATATTCAGCCCGACGTTGGCAACGCCGGAAATTGCCAGGAAGAGCAGCGGGTGCTTCGTGTCGCCGCCCGATCTCTGAATGGCGGCAAGGTAATTGTACAGCAGGCAGCCCGGCATTCCGGTGAAGTACGCCTTCATGTACGGAACGGCGCTTGGCAGGATTTCCTTAGTTGTACCCATCAGCCGGAGCAGTGGCTCGGTTGCGAAGAAGCCGAACACGCCGACCGCCACGCCCCCGATGAGTGACACGGTCAGGGCGGTATCCGCCAGTTTGTGCACCGCCTCGTAGCGTTTTGCTCCGATGTCCTGCGCGGCTATGACGCCTGCCCCGACCGCCAGTCCATGAACAGGTTCACGATAAGATTGATCAGTGCGCCGCAGCTGCCCACGGCGCCCACTTCGATCTGGGAATCCGCGCCGCCGAACTGCCCCACGACCGCAAGGTCGGATGCGTTGAACAGCAGCTGCAGCACGCCCGTTGCCAGAACCGGCAGGGTGAACAGGATCATCCGCCCCAGAATGGGACCTTCCGTCATATCGATCTGCTTTTTTGCCATGATTGAAATATTTTTTTCTACCTCTCTGAATCATACCCGCCGTGCGTTTACGGACAGTCAGCTCTATTATACTACCTTCCGCGCATAAAGTCAAGGCATCCGCGCGCAATTCAGTGACAACTGTTGTTGGGAGAGAGATGCTCGGGGGACTCTTGAAAGAGCCCCCGAACCCCAGAACTTTTCTCGAATTTTTTTTATTGGTGGGGGTGGGTGGCGGTGCCGAAAGGGGCTTGCCCCGGAAGGGGCGTGCCCCTGCGCGGCACTGGCTCACGCCTTGCCGCTGTGTGGTGCCCTGTGGGGTGCCCCCCGCGCGGACATCAAACGCCGCTTGCGACGGATAGTTCCCAGTCCCCGGGACTGGTCGGACCATCTCAAACGCCGCCGTCGCTTGCGACCCAGACATCTGCCACTTCCTCCGGCGGTTTGAATCCCACGCCGGGCTTTTCGCGGTTCTGCGACTGGCTGGACGGCGCCGTCGGACGCTGGTGCAGGATCTTGTCAGCCGCCTGAGCGGGATGCTGTCCGCCGGAGCCGTGACGCTGGGCGTCTGCCTTTCCGTCCTGCTGTTCGACCGTCCTGCTTCTCTGCTACTATTTCA
>VOFG01002458.1_pt1 | contig 31693 bp, 66 predicted proteins | sample 5384171 | NCBI WGS metagenome assembly VOFG01 (sample SAMN12384726, study PRJNA508395) | human gut metagenome | isolation source: healthy gut F | host: Homo sapiens
TTGAAGTTACGTATTGCTATGAGAAAATGGTTTATTTTTTTATCATTATATTTGGGATAAAAATTTACAAGATTTACTTATAATATTGTGATATATATTAAAAAAAGAATAAAAATAAATAAATAGTTAATTGGGATGACAATTGTATTTTTTACTAACACATATACCAGACCCGCGTATAAACAAACGTATTGAAATTGCAAAACGTTCTAATAAAAGTTATAGTTATTTGTGTCCGACGGGCTTCACAAGATATTTGGGAACCATATTATCAAGATATCATTCATGAGATTATTCATGTGGATCTCCCATCTGCGAGACAAATCTTTAAAAAGAATTCTTGCTTCTTCGAAATATGGAAATGTGGCTAATCGACTTTTAAAGAAATATAGACCAGATATTATTTATACAGAAGGACTCGATTCTCTTTCAATTGCTGTCCGTACACACGAAGGGGCATTGTGCAAGATTATATATGAAGTAGCTGGATTTAAGGGAGAGTTTCATTGAAACACCATGTTCAATAACTGCTCGTATATTGACACGTTTCATAAAAAATAAAAAATAAATCTTTTTAGGTATGTGGATAAGTTGGTAATCACATCTGAAAAATTTTATGATATTCATTACAATCGTTTGATTTCTAAAGATAATGTGATATTAATGCCTAATATTCCTGATGAAGAGCCGTTAAAAATTATTTTAAGAAAAAAAAATGGAATGTTTACTGTTGGTTTTATCGGTGGAATTAGATATTTGAAACAGATGAAAATGTTAGTGGATGCTGCAGAAATAGTTGGATGCAATGTTTTGTTTGCAGGAGCAGGTGGAACCAATTATGATTACGAGCAGATAACTGATTATTGTAAGACAAACGGTACGTTACATTTACTGGTAGGTATATTTACAACACTGATATTGCAAAATTGTATGGTATGGTGGATTGTGTATATGCGGTATATGATGCAGATAATCCAAATGTGAGAATAGCTTTGCCAAATAAGTTGTATGAAGCGGTTTATTGTAATTTACCAATTATTTAGCTAAAAATACTTATTTGTCTCAAGTCTCGTAGAAAATTGGGGGAGTTGGGATATCGGTTAATCATAATGATACGAATGATTTGGTCTACGGATTAAAAAAATGATAAATGATCCAGAATTTTATGCTTCATTATCAATTGCGTGTCAATCAAAAAATATGAGATAAGCAATGAGAGGTATAATGCTGATCTAAAAATGTATTATATGCAAAATAATCTGCCTGTATTAAATTATAGATTTGTTCATTTCCTTCATATTCATAAAATGAAGAGAATTGCTAGGATGCTATCTTGGTTAAACCGTTTACTTTTTTTCGGTTTGGATACCTGGAAGTTGTAATATAGGTAAAAATTTTAAGTTAGGTTATTGGGGATTAGGTGTTGTAATTCATAGTAATACAGTTGTAGGGTAATAACTGTACTATCGCTCAAAATGTAAACCATAGGTCGGAATTTTGGTGATAAAATGTTCTGTAATAGGTGATGATGTTTATATTGGTACAGGAAGTGTGTTATCTTTGGGGGATATTACAATTGGTAATAATGTCATTGTGGGAGCAAATTCTGTTGTAAATAAATCAATTCCTGATAATTGTACAGTGGTGGGCAATCCTATGCGGATTATAAAAACGAATCGTGTAAAAAAAATATTATGAGATAGATAATTGCAAGAATGTGGAGGGTTAGTTTGAATGGGTGGTGCAGAAGGGAGAGAGGCGTTAATTCCATTTGAAAGTATTGTAAATACGACCTCGTACTCTCTTTTGTTTGTATCGAAAGTTTAAAGAAGAAGGCTTGGGGTGAGATTAGATAATTTTGTCGGATTGTTCTTTGAAGTAAATGTCAACTTTAGTAAGATTGATATAATATGGAATACGGTTAAGTACTTAAAACCGATTCAGTGGCGTTATCGTGCTAAGTTGTGGTGGCAACGATTCTTTTCCACAAAATTTGCAATCATTAGATACGACCTGGGATAGGCAAATATTGAATTTTGTACCGTCGATCCCGGAATGAAATCACGTATTTAGTGACAATACTTTTCAATTTTTAAATTTGCAGAAATTTTTGGTGAGCAAGTTGATTGGGAATTTGTTGAGTTGGGAAGATTGTGGGGATATAATTTGAACTATTTTGAGTTTTGAATCAAAAAAGGTATAGACGTGAGGAAGGGGAAAAATTGATTCAAGATTTCATTCAACATCTTCCGAAAGCCAGGATGGGATGGAGCCTACCCTTTTGTCATTAAGGTCTGCATAAATTGGATTCGTTTTTTTGTCGTGTAATGGTATAAATGATGTCGACATTGATGCTGTTTTATATGCTCAATTGAAATTGTTAATCCATAAACTTGAATATCATTTGTTAGGAAACCATTTGTTGGAAAATGGTTTTGCATTATTATTCGGGGCTTATTATTTTAATGATCCGGTTTTCTATAAAAGGCAAAAGCGATACTGATACCGGAATTGCAGGAACAGGTGTTGGGTGATGGAGGGCATTTTGAGAGGAGTCCAATGTATCATTGTATCATGTTATATCGGGTGTTAGATTGCTATAATTTAGTGCGTAATAATGCTTTGTTCGGAAGGGAGTTGGAAGATATTCTGAAAGAAAGAGCAGAGGTTATGTTGGGGTGGTTGGAAGAAGTTGTTTATAGTAATGGGAGGATTCCACTACTGAATGATGCAGCTGTGGGAATAGCTCTGACTGCAAGCGAATTAATTGAATATAGCCAACGATTAGGGATATTTTTGTGGTAAAAAAAAGTGAGGTTGAAAGAAGTCGGGTATCGGAAGGTTCGATGGGGAAAGTTCGAGTTGTTTATTGATGGGGGAAGTTGGACCGGATTATCAACCAGGCATGCACATGCGGATACATTTAGTTTTGAGTTATATATCAATGGACGGCCTGTCATTGTCGATACCGGAAACTTCACGTACGAGGTAAATAATTCTCGTTTTTATGAAAGAAGTACAGCGGCTCATAATACGGTGGTTATATCCGGACAAAATTCCAGTCAGGTTTGGGCGGGACATCGTGGCTCGACGGGCAAGGGTTAAAGTCCTTTGTGATGAAGAAGAACGTGTTATTGCCGTGCATGATGGCTATAAACGTTTGGGATGTTTACATACCCGCAAAGTGGAAAAGATGAAAGAACATCTCCGGATTGTTGATGAAATTGATTGTGAGGGGTGGCTTATTTACATTTTATGCCGAAAGAGGATATTGTTTAGATGGAGACAGGCTCATGGGACCGGATTATTGTATAGAGCTCAAAGGAGCACGTGAGATTGAACCATTCACGTCTATGTACGCTCCGGAATTTAATAAAAGAGAAGAACGACGAAGCTTCCGTATTTCTTTTGACAGGAGGCTAGAGACTATTATACAATGAAAATTTTATTCTTAACTTTTATTTTGAACCGGATCTTTGTGCCGGATCATTTCGTAATACACCGTTATTTCGAGAGTTATTACGCCAGATGAATGAGAAAGATTGGATTCATGTGATTACGACACAGCCAAATCGTTATCAGTCTTTTCATGTCGAGGGGCAAGCGAGGGAAATTGATGATAATTATAGGATAGATCGGATTTATATCCCAGAACATAAGAGTGGCTTTGTTGATCAAGCTCGTTCTTTTCGGGTGTTTTATAAAGAAGCGTTGCGATTGGCGGGGAAAAGAGCGTTATGATTTGGTGTATGCTTCTTCTTCAAGATTGTTTACTGTTTTTTTTTAGGTAGAAGAATTGCGGGAAAAACAGGGTATCCCTTTGTATTTGGATATACGAGATATTTTCGTTGATACGATCAAGGATATATTCAAGGGAGGAAGATGATCCGGATTCCGGCCGGGATTTGTTTTGAATGGATTGAACGGTATACATTTTCGGGGGCAAAGCATATTAATTTAGTTTCGAAGGATTTAAAACGTATTTCGAAAAATATAGTAAGCCTGTTTATTCGTATTTTACGAATGGAATAGATGATATTTTTCTTGATGTCCTGAAGTCTAAGCGGCAATCTGCTGAAGTGAAAGTTATTACTTATGCCAGAAATATCGGGAGTGGACAAGGATTAGAAAAGGTAATCCCAATGGCAGCTAAAAAAATTAGGAGATCGCTATTTTTCAGGATTATCGGGGATGGTGGAATTAAGACATTGTTGAAAGATAGAATAAAAGAATTGGGAGTTCATAATGTGGAGTTGTTAGATCCGGTGTCAAGAGAAAAATTGATAGGATATTATAATGATTCTGATTTTCTGTTTTACATTTGAATGATTTGGAGGCATTTAAAAAAAGTACTTCCGTCAAAATTGTTTGAATATGCAGCATTTGACAAGCCTATTATAGCGGGTGTTGGTGGGTATGCTAGTCAGTTTATTCGAGAGAATTTGAGTAATTATATATTGTTTGCACCAACTGATATTGAGAGTATGGTGGAACAAATGAAATTTGACAGAGGGAATCAAGAACAGGGTGATTTTGTTAACAAGTTTGCCCGAAAAATATAATGAAAGAGATGGCACGTTCTATTCTTGAGTGTCGTTAGTTTTATTGGTGTATATTTATGAATATTCTTATTACAGGAATCCACGGTTTCGTGGGTTCTAATCTTGTGTTGTCCTTAAAAGAGCGGCATGTTCTTTATGGTTTGGATATTGTTGCCCGGAAAAAGAGGGGTAATGAGGACGTATTCGTGGGAAGAATTGGAGGGGATAGAGGGAATAGATGCGATTGTTCATTTGGCGGGGAAGGCGCATGATACGAAAAATGAGGCGTTGGCGGAGACGTATTTTACGATAAATACGGGATTGACACAGAAGGTATTTGATTTTTTTCATGAAGTCTTCGGCGAAGAAGTTTATTTTCTTTAGTTCGGTGAAGGCGGCAGCGGATTTTGTGGTGGGGGATAAGTTGACGGAGGAGGTAATCCCGACACCGAAGGGACCTTACGGGGAGAGTAAGATTGCGGCGGAGAATTACATCCTTGAACAATTGAAAATTGAAAATGGAGAATTGAAAATGCACGGAAAGCAGGTGTATATTTTGCGGCCTTGCATGATTCATGGGCCGGGGAATAAGGGAAACTTGAATTTGCTGTATAGTGTGGTGAAGAAAGGGTTACCGTGGCCGTTGGGAGATTTTGAGAACAGGAGGTCGTTTACTTCAGTGGATAATCTTTGTTACGTGGTGAATGGGTTGATTGAAAAGAGGTACCGTCGGGGATATATCACATGGCGGATGATGAGGCGTTGTCGACGAACGAGTTGATCCGGGAGATGTGAGGTGATGGGGAGGAAGGCGCATATTTGGCGGATGAACAAGGGGTTGATGAAGGAGTGTGCGGGGTTGGGGACGCTGTTGCATTTGCCGTTGAATTTGGACGGTTGAAGAAACTGACGGAAAATTACGTGGTCTCGAATGAGAAGATCAAGCGAGCTTTGGGTATTGAGCGGATGCCGGTGACAGCCGATGGAGGGGTTGAGGAAGACGATAAGATCGTTTACTAATTGTAAATTTTAGATTTTAAATTGGGTGATTTTCAGGATTAGCTGATTGTTGAATTGCAGGATCGTTCAATCTCGAGATACTTTTTATCTTTTAGTTTTTAACTTTAGTTTCCATGTTGTATTATTGGGTGGTTTTTGTGGTGCTACTGGGGGTGGAGTTGCTCTATTTCCGGGTGGCAGATCATTTTAATATTATTGATAAAGCCGAACGAGAGGAGTTCTCACACGAGAATCACGTTGCGGGGAGGGGGATTGTGTTTGCTATGGGGGGGGTGTTGGTTTATTTTATTGCTAGTGAGTTTAGTTTTCCGTGGTTTATGATTGACGTTGATTGCAGGGGTGAGTTTTGTGGATGATGTGCGGTCCGTGACGCAGCGGGTGAGGTTGGTGGTACATTTTGTGGCGATGCTATTGATGTTTTACCAGTGGGGAATGGTGTCATTGCCTTGGTGGTACGTGGTGGTGGCTTTGGTCGTCTGCACGGGGATTATTAATGCCTACAATTTCATGGATGGCATTAACGGGATCAGGGTATAGTCTAGTGGTGTTGGGAGGATTGGCGTACGTGAATGGATGGGGTGTTCCTTTTGTTGACGAGAAGATGATTTACACGATGATGGTGGCGGTGTTGGTGTTTGATGGGTTTAATTTCAGGCGGAAGGCGAAGTGTCTTTGCCGGGGATGTGGGGGCGGTGAGTATTGCTTTCGTGATTTTGTTTTTTACTGGGGCGGTTGATTCTGGAGACGGGGGATTGGAGTTATATTATATTTTGGCGGTTTACGGGGTGGATAGTGTACTGACAATCATACATCGGTTGATGTTACAGGAGAATATCGAGTTACCGCATCGGAAGCATATGTACCAGTTGATGGCGAACGAGTTGAAGATTCCTCACGTGGTGGTTTCTTTGGTGTATATGGGGGTGCAAGCCGTGATAGTAGCGGTTTATCTGGCAATGCCGGGGATACATTATGCCTGTTTGGGAGGAAGTGTTGCCGTATTGGGGATAGGGTACGTGTTGTTTATGAGAAAGTATTTCAAATTACACTTGGCGGTGAAGTGATTTGAAATTTTGTTATAAAGGATTGAGCCTCGGAAATTCCGGGGCTTTTTTATTTATAAATACGATGAAATTTGAGGTAATTCCGAAAAAGTTGAAGAATTTTTGGAATTGATTCTTGAAAAGTTGAAGAATTTTTTGGAATTGATTCCGAAAAAGTTGTATTTTTGGAGAAAATAATAGAGCAATTATGATCAAACGGAATGTTACGGGATATTATAGAAAAAAGAGGCTTTTTGATGGTAAAATCGGCGATATTGTTAATGGGCCCTAGACAGGTTGGGAAAACAACTTTATTGAAAGTTAATCTTTTGAATTTAAGGATGTTATGTGGCTAAATGGCGATGAGTTGGATGTACAGGCGTTGTTTGAAGGGGTTTCGGCAACTCGTTTAAAGGCAATGTTTGGTCGTAAAAAATAATCATTATTGATGAAGCTCAACGAATTCCTAATATAGGTTTACGTTTGAAGTTGGTGACAGACCAAATAAAAGATGTACAATTGATCGCTACAGGAAGTTCTGCATTTGAATTGGCGACCAAAACGGGAGAACCTTTGACCGGGAGAAAATGGGAGTACAAGATGTACCCGCTCTCTTTTGGCGAGATGGTAGATGAGCATGGATTACTAGATGAGAAAAGAATGATCCCGCATCGTCTGATCTTTGGTTATTATCCGAAGTGGCGTGATGCGTCCGGGAGAAGAACGGAGATTTTAAGATTATTGTCTGATAGTTATTTGTATAAAGATGTATTGATGTCGGATCAAATCAACAAGCCTGATAGTTGGTCAAATTGTTACAGGCTCTTGCCTTTCAGGTAGGTAGCCAATTTCTTATAATGAATTGGCTCAATTGTGTAGCTTGGATTCAAAAACGGTCGAGAAATATGTTATTTTATTAGAACAGTCTTATGTTATTTTCAGGTTGAATTCTTTTTAGTCGAAACTTAAGAAATGAGCTGAAAACCAGTAAGAAAATATACTTCTATGATAACGGTATCAGGAATGCTTTAATTGCCAAGTTTTTAATCAAATTGAGGGACGAGCTGATCGGGGTGCTTTGTGGGGAGAATTTTAATATCAGAAAGGAAAAAGTTTTTGAGTATAATCGTTTGTGGGGCAATTCATGGTTTTGGCGAACAAAAGAACAAAAAGAAATTGATTTGGTTGAGGAACGAGATGGAAAAAATAACAGGATATGAATTCAAATGGAATCCTGATCAGAAAGTGAAAATTCCTCGTTTGTTTTTAGATTCATACGAAACTAGCGACTTTCAAGTGATACATCGGAATAATTGTGATTCGTTTTGCTCGAATATTGAGGGGGAATGACACGGATGTGTGTTGCACAAGGTTGTGCAATTAGGTGGAAAGAGTTACTTTTGGCTTGAAAAAACAAATGTGGTAAGTATGATACAAGAATATCAAGTTAGCGGTTTTCGGGTGAGAGAGTACGAGGAGCTGGGGTCCACGAACACGGAAGCAGAACGTGTGGGGTGGAGCGAGTTGGAAGATAAGATGGTGATTTTGACGTATAGGCAGACACAAGGTCGGGGACAAGTCGGGAATCATTGGGAGAGCGAGCCGGGGAAAAATATATCCATGACGGTGGTGTTTAAGCCGAGGGAGTTACCGGCGGGACAACAGTTTGCGGTGTCTATGGTGATTGCTTTGGGGGAACCTGTGATTTTATTTCTCGTTACGTGGGCGAGTGTTCCGTGAAGTGGCCGAATGATATTTACGTGGGGGATCGGAAGATTTCCGGGATATTGATCGAACATTCCATCATGGGGCGTTACGTGGGAGGTTCTTTGTGCGGTATCGGGGTGAATATTAATCAAGAATGTTTCTTGTCCGATGCCCGAATCCGGTTTCCTTTGTTTCAATTGATCGGGGAGGAGATTCCTGTGGAGCGGGCGTTGGAGGAGTTGCTGGATTGTATTGGAAAGCGATATGAAACAATACGGGATTACGAGGGGATGGAACGTGATTTTTTGAAGGTGTTGTATCGTCGGGAGGGTGTGTATGATTGGGAGGATGAACGGGGAATATTCGGGCGTCGATTCGGGGGTGAACGAGTTCGGACAGCTGGTGTTGGAGGATGTGGAGGGGAATGAGCGGGTATATGGCTTTAAGGAAATCTCCTATAAATTTTAGATTTATGATTTACGATTTATGATTTTAAATTTTAGATTTTAGATTTTAAATTGCGGAGTTTTGATTATTTTTGTGCAAAACATGGATAACTTATGGTAGAGAACTATTCAGAAGATTCTATTCGGACGCTGGACTGGAGGGAACATATACGCTTGCGCCCCGGTATGTATATCGGAAAATTGGGGGACGGAGCGGCAATGGACGATGGAATATACATATTGGTTAAAGAGGTGGTGGATAATAGTATTGACGAATTCGCGATGGGAGCGGGGAGCGAGATTATTATCAGGTGGAGGAACGGACGGTTTCGGTACGGGATTTCGGACGAGGAATTCCGTTGGGTAAATTGATTGACGTGGCATCGAAGATGAACACGGGGGCCAAAGTATGATTCCGAGGCTTTCAAGAAATCCGTGGGATTGAACGGTGTCGGTATAAAAGCCGTGAATGCCCTTTCCGAGAGTTTCATTATCCAGTCCTTCCGGGACGGGGAGACGAAAGCGGGTGCGATTCAACAAAGCGCTGATCGTGGAAGATCAGGAGGTGGACCCTGACCACGGAGCCGAATGGTACGTTGGTGACTTTTATCGCGGACAAGGAGTTGTTCGGTAATTACCATTACATCATGGATTACCTGGAGGCCATGTTCAAGAACTACGTGTTCTGAATTCCGGGCTGACCATCAATTTCAACGGTCAGAAATTGCATTCCAAGAGAGGGTTGTATGACTTGTTGTCGGAGAATATGAGTGGAGAGGGGTTGTACCCGATCATTCATTTGAGGGGGAATGATATTGAGATGGCGATGACGCACGGGCGGCAGTACGGGGAAGAGTACTACTCTTTCGTGAATGGTCAGCACACGACGCAGGGAGGTACGCACTTGGTCGCTTTTCGGGAAGCCGTGGTGAAAACAATCCGTGATTTTTACAAGAAAGATTTTGATTTAGCCGATATTCGTACTTCGATTATCGCGGCGATCAGCATAAAAGTACAGGAACCGATGTTCGAGTCGCAGACGAAGACAAAGTTGGGTTCCAAAGATATAGCCCCGGAGGGCCTTCGGTGCGTAATTTTATTTTTGATTTCGTGACGAAGGAGCTGGATAATTACCTGCATCGGAATCCGGACACGGCAGAGTTGCTATTGCGCAAGATTGTCGAGACGGAAAGGAGCGGAAAGCGATGTCCGGTATCCAGAAGATCGCGAGAGAACGAGCCAAGCAGGTAAGCCTGCACAATCGGTAAGTTGCGGGATTGTCGGGTACATTTCAATTCCAGCCATGAACGGAAGACGGAATCGTCGATATTCATTACCGAGGGGACTCTGCCAGTGGGTCTATCACGAAGTCACGGGACGTGAACACGCAGGCCGTGTTCAGTTTGCGGGTAAACCGTTAAATTCCTACGGGTTGACCAAGAAGATCGTGTACGAAAACGAGGAGTTCAATCTTTTGCAGGCGGCGTTGAATATCGAGAACGGGATAGAGGAATTACGTTATAATAATATTATTATTGCCACGGATGCGGATGTGGACGGGATGCACATCCGGTTGTTGCTGTTGACCTTTTTTTGCAATTTTTCCCGGATGTGGTACGGTCAGGACATTTGTACATTTTGCAGACCCCGTTGTTTCGGGTGCGGAATAAGAAGGAGACACGCTATTGTTACTCTGATGCGGAACGGGAGAAGGCGATCAAGCAGTTGGGGCCGAAACCGGAGATTACACGATTTAAAGGTTTGGGAGAGATTTCCCCGGATGAGTTTCGGTGGATTTATCGGGAAAGACATCCGTTTGGAACCGGTACGCATGACAAAGCAGGACCCGATTGGAACGATTCTATCCTATTACATGGGAAAGAATACGAACGATCGGCAGGATTTTATTATAGATAATCTGTACGTGGAGAAGGATGAAATCTAACCATTTTATGATTTTAGATTTTAAATTTTAGGTTTTAGATTGCAATTTTCAATTTTCAATTAATATGAGCGAGGAAATAAAGAACGAGGGGGAAGTAGAGAATGTGGAGCCGGAGCAACAGGAAGAAAAACGGCCGGGTGCGGTCGATTCAGCATTTGTCGGGAATGTTTGAGAAGTGGTTTTGGATTATGCTTCCTACGTGATTCTGGAACGTGCGGTGCCTACGTGAATGACGGGTTGAAACCCGTGCAGCGTCGTATATTGCACGCGATGAAGGAGATGGATGACGGGCGATTTAACAAGGTGGCCAATATCGTGGGGAGTACGATGGCTTATCACCCGCATGGAGATGCCTCTATCAAGGATGCCCGTTGGTGCAGTTGGGACAGAAGAACTTGTTGGTGGATTGTCAGGGAAACTGGGGAAATATCCTGACGGGAGATGATGCGGCAGCCGGACGTTATATCGAGGCGCGTCTTTCGAAATTCGCCTTGGAGGTGGCTTTTTAACCCGAAGACGACGAACTGGAAGTTGTCATACGACGGTCGGAAGAGAGAGCCGGTGACGTTACCCGTGAAGTTCCCGTTATTGTTGGCTCAAGGGGTGGAAGGTATTGCCGTGGGATTGGCTTCGAAGATATTGCCGCATAATTTCAACGAGTTGCTGGATGCCTGTGTCGCTTATTTGAAAAATGAAGATTTTGTTTTATATCCGGATTTCCCGACGGGGGAATGATCGACGTGTCGAAATATAATGACGGGTTACGCGGGGAGTGGTGAAAATTCGGGCCAAGATAGAGAAAGACGCCGGGAATAAGATCTTGCGAATCACGGAGATCCCATTCGGGCGGACAACTTCTGCCTTGATCGATTCGATATTGAAGGCGAACGAGAAGGGGAAGATCAAGATCAAAAAGATTGATGATAACACGGCAGCAACGGCCGAAATTTTGGTATATCTGGCCGCGGAGTTTCTTCCGACAAGACGATAGATGCTTTGTATGCCTGTACGGATTGCGAGTTGTCGGTTTCTCCGAACTCGTGCGTGATCGAGAACGACAAGCCGATTTTCATGCCGATTACCGATATTCTACGGAAATCGGTGGACGAGACGGTGGCCTTGTTGTTGTTGGAGTTGAAGATCAAGCTGGGCGAGTTGGAGACGGATTGGCAATATTCATCTCTGGAAAAGATATTTATTGAAGAACGTATTTACAAAGATAAGGAATTCGAGGAGAGCGAGTCGATTGATCAAGTCGTGGTTCACGTGCGGAAACGCTTGGAACCGTTTTTGCCGGAATTAATTCGTCCGGTGACGGATGACGATATAAAACTCTTGTTGGAGATCAAGATGAAACGAATCTTGAAGTTCAACTCGGAACAGGCTGAGAATTATATCAAGGGCTTGGAAGAGGAGATTGCCCGGGTGAAATTTGACATCGAGCATATTATTCCTTACTCGATCAATTATTACGAGAATATCAAGAAAAAGTACGGTAAAGGTCGGGAACGACTCACGGAAATTCGGAATTTCGAGAATATCGAGGCCACGAAAGTCGTGGTGGCAAACGAAAAGTTGTACATCAACCGGGAGGAAGGTTTTATCGGGACGGCCTTGAAGAAAGACGAGTTTATCTGCGAGTGTTCTGATATTGACGATGTAATTGTGTTCCGGAAGGATGGTACGTATTACGTGACTAAGGTGGCGGATAAGTTGTTCGTGGGAAAAGACGTGCTGCACGTGAATGTGTTCAAGAAAAATGACAAGCGCACGATATATAATGTGGCCTACAGGGATGGTAAGGTGGGACCGTCTTACGTGAAACGTTTCTTCGTGACGGGAACGACCCGCGATAAGCAATATAACCTGACGAAAGGTACGCAGGGATCACGGGTGCTGTATTTTAGTGCTAACCCGAACGGGGAGGCCGAAGGTGATTAAGGTATGCTTGAAACCGAAACCGGGAATGAAGAAACTGGTGTTCGAGTATGATTTTGCAGGCTTGGCGATTAAGGGACGCGACTCGCAGGGAAACGTGTTGAGCAAGAATGATATTCATAAGATTTCACTGGTACAGAAAGGGGCTTCCACGCTGGGTGGTCGGAAGATATGGATTGACGAGGATGTACTACGATTGAATACTGACGGGCGTGGCCGTTACTTGGGAGAATTCCAGAGAGAAGATCGGATTCTGGTGGTGAATAAAAACGGTACTTACTACACGACGGATTATGATTTGAGTAATCACTACGAGGAGGGATTCTCGGTGATCGAGAAATATGAGCCGGAGAAAGTATGGTCGGCTGTTTTCTTTGATGCGGAACAGCAATTCTATTACTTGAAGCGTTTCCGTTTCGAGAATGTGGTGCGTCACACGTTGTTTATCGGGGAAACGGAAGGTTCGTATCTTGTAGCTTTGAGTGGTGAAAAAGCGGCCCCGGTTCGAGGTTGTGTTTGGTGGACGTTACGAAAGTCGTCCGGCTGAGGTGATCGTGGCAGATGAGTTTATTGCCGAGAAATCGTACAAGGCTCGCGGAAAGCGGGTAACGACTTACGAGGTAAAACAGATTAACGAGATCGAACCTTTGGATAGCGGTGAAGAGGACAGCGAGGAAACGACTTCGACCGATATTGATTTTCGAGATCACGAACCCGGATATGCTGAGTGACGAGGCGCAGATGAAGTTGGATTTTGAATAAATGGCGGGAGTGATAAGTATGAAGTACTTTATCGTGGGATATATGGCGAGTGGCAAGTCCACGTTCGGGAAGGAATTGGCCAAAGATAAAGGACTTCCTTTTTCTGGATCTGGACGAGAGTGTCGAGGCAGAGAGGGACGGTCGATTTCGGAGATTTTTGCCAAGGAGGGGGAGGAGTATTTTCGGAAGAGGGAACGGGAGATCTTGCATGAAATATGTAATGAGGCGGATGAGTTCGTGCTGGCCACGGGAGGGGGAACACCTTGTTTTTTGACAATATGGACTATATGAACCAAGAGGGAACGACTGTTTTTTGAACACGTCATCTCTTGTTATTGTCGATCGCTTGAAACGGCAACGTGCCGACCGGCCTTTATTAGCGATGTATTCCGATGATGAGTTGGAATTTTTTGTTCGGGAGCATCTGGAATCCCGACTTCCTTTTTATTTGAAAGCCAAGGAACAGGTATAGTACCCGTGTCACGTGAAAGTGCGGGGCGTGTTTATTGGGAAATAAGCCCCCACGTGGCAACTAAAGACGTGTACCCTACCCATCATATTCGATCAGCTCAAGTGGCTTTGAAACGGAGGAGAATGGAGAGAGAAACGTCCATCCCGACTTATTTCCCGCTGAACTCTTTTCGGAATGATCCCAACTTTCTTTTTATTTCCGTTTACAGATTTCGTTGTACGAGCAAGTACGGCACTTTTCCGGTAGTTCCGTTTGCGTGAACGGTACTTCGGGTGAAAAGAGTTTTTCCAATAATTGCACGAGTAGATCTTGAAATTCCGGTTCGTATGGTTTAAAGCGATGAATCGGTTCTTTGTTACACTTCAACAGATAGCTGTAATTGGGCGTGAAAAGCAACTTCGTGCTGTATATTCCCGGAAGAATCGGGTCGGTACCGGGATTTTCATACTCGTACATCATGCAATAGAGCAAGGTTTGGAAAGCCGCTTTATTTCGTTGTTTGTTGTTTGAATCAAAGATGGACGACAGGTCTTTTAAGATCGGTTTTGTCGGTTCCGGTTTTGTAGTCTATGACACGGGTTCCTTGGGCTGACCCGGTCAACCCGGTCGATGTCTCCTTCCACGTAGATCACTGTGGGATGATCAAAAGCAGAAATCGTGACGGGCATACGATATTTTCTTTCCATGGAAATGATGTGGAAAGGGCATAACGTTTTATCAAATTCGAAAACCTTCTTCACGTACTTTTTCACGACAGATAGTACAAGGTCATTAGCCCCGCTTTCCAGCATTTTGGATACGGTTGTGTCATATAACTTCTCGTAGGCAGCCTGGATATGCTGTTCAATCAGTGGATCGTTTTTCATCAAGGCGTCGAGGCCTTCTGCTGTGATCAGCCCATCGGGGAAAGTTTGGTAGAGAGATTGTGTACTTTGATGCAAAATAGTCCCCAACAGGCGGTGATCCAGTTCTTCGGCCATCTCTTCTTTCTCTTTGATCCGGGCGATGTATTTGAAATAAAATTTCAAGTGACATTCCATGTATGTGTTGAGTGCGGATGGCGAGATTGCCCCGCTCGTTTTCATCCGTGTAGCTTTTCAGTTGCTTCAAGGATCGATGGATTTTTAGGGATGGAAATGGTTGGGTTGTCTTGAACCGATATTCTGTTTTGGAAATGGACTTCCCGGATGGGTAATCCCGATTCGTATTTTATCTGGTAAAGGAAACGACTCATCTCGCCGCTACTCATGCCTTTCGTGACATCAGTGTACAATAGTTTGATGTTTTTAGCCCTTTGCAAGAGGCGGTAAAAGTAATAGGCGAAAAAGGGCATCCATGTGTTCCGGGGTAGGTAGTCCGAATCCCAGTCGCAGGTTGTAGGGGATAAATGACGAGGCGTGTCCGCCTTTCGGTAGAATTCCCTCGTTGGCGGACAGGATAATCAGGTTTTTGAAATCCAGCATACGGGTTTCCATCAATCCCATGATCTGCATTCCTTCTAGCGGCTCTCCGGAGAATGGGATGGACACACCTTGTAATATCTTGTGAATAATTTGCAGGTAAAACTTGTTGTCCGGGGATAATATTTTCGTCGATAAAGGTGTTTTTTATGCCTTGAATCGTCGTGAAAATCGTGAATAGAAATTCCTTTTCGATGGCTAGTCCTTTCATGGCCTTCGGGCTGTATGGAAGTAATCAGTTGCTTCAAAATGTGCAACAGGTAATCGAGTAAGTTCTCTTCCGACGAGGAGAATATGGCCCGTGTGATGTCACTGAATTGAAGACTTTTTCTGCCACGTACACGATATTGTTCGTGTTGATGTAATTCGTGATCTTTGGAATATCTTCCGAACAGGAACTTTTTATTAGTTTATGGTTCAACAGGGCGATGACCGGTTTGTAGTAATAATGGGTCATTTCTCCCTCTTTCTTGGCATAGTGCTTTAAATCTCCCAGCATGGCAATCAAGGCGGCAACAGATGTGTTTTGTGCCGGGTACCCCATCGTGATGTTGATTTTGTCGATCGTGTCGGGAATGGAGTGAATGACCGGGGTGAGTAGGCTTTCGTCGCAAAGGACGATGGCCGTGTCCGTGTATGAATCTTGCCGTTCCGGGTGGATTTGTTCAATCAGTGTCGGGATCAGTTTGGCCTGTCCGATGGTTGAGGGAACAGAGATGTACTCGATGGCTTTGTCGTTGTACCTGAAGTTGTTGAAATGTTCCAGCCCTAGGGCATTGGGGAACAGTTTCATGTTCTCCCGGATATAAAGGTCCTGCCTCGTGGTTGTCGTTTGCCGAATAGTACAAGTCGTAATCCCAGTAGAAGAGGGCTTGTCGATTGTCCCGGAAAATAGGAAAATATCCGTTTCTCGCATTGATTCAAGGCATTGAATCCGGCAAATATCAGTTGGTGATCGGTGTGATGTTTGGAGAGTTGTTCGCAGAACAGACGTTGTCCCATTCCTTCGTAACACAGGTTTTCAGCGAGTAGTTTTGCCTTGAAACGGGTGTAGGTTGGGTAGAGTTTATCCCACACGTTCAAGAATTCCTGTTGTTCCCGGCTGTATTTTTCCGAGTTGAAACTTCGCCAGAAACTTTGAATAAGCTCCACCTGTTCCGGGGTAAGGTAGGGGAAGGCGGATTCAATTTCCTTCAATGCCGTGATGTTGGAAAAGAGGTCTTTGGCATCCACGAGATATTTGTCTATGTCATCGAAATCCCCAAGTAACATATTACCCCAAAAATAGAAATCGTCAAAACGTTCGGTCGTTCCGGCGTATTCTTGATAGGTCTTGTAAAGTTTGATGATAAGAGTCAGTTCTTCGGCTTTTTTTCAGTCCGGTCTGGCGTTCTATGAATTCGCTCAACGTCAGAATCTCCGGCATCCACACGGGACGATCAATCAGTTGGGCCAGTTCTTGAGCCAAGAAATAGTCCGGCTCGTTTGTTCGGGAACAGAATGGTCAGGTTGTCAAAATTATAGCTGTATTTCTGAATCAGATCTTTTGCTAGGAGATGGAGAAACGAATTCATATTTTATTACTATTTTTGTTTCGGAACAAATTTACAATTTAATCATTAGATTCAATATAGATTTATGCTGAAAGAACTGTTATTAAAAATAGAAGTTACCGTCGTTTTGTTCAGAACGTTCGGATCACACGGGAGGAATTGGCGGAATTAGTCGGGCTGACTCGGTATTGTGCATCGGGAAGAAATGCAGGCGTTGAAGTATAAGGTGGTGGCAGATGTTGATTTGTGTGACAAGGTGTTTCCTAATTTAGCATGGGCTGGCTATCTAAAAAGATTGGGACGGTCCGAAAGAGGAGAACGCCCGGCAGCTTATCTGATCCAATTGTTGGATACTTCTATCGTGGAGAACTGTTTGTGTGATGACGGGATTCAAGCACAGACTATATTGTTGGGAGCCGTGGAGAAAGGGTATGGTGGTTGTATTATCAAGGCTTTCAAGAACGAGTCGTTGCGTGAGGTATTGCAATTACCGGAGCATTTGAAGATCATGTATGTTATTGCTTTGGGTAAACCGAAGGAAACGGTGGTGTTGGAAGAGATGAAAGACGGTGATTACAAGTATTGGCGGGAGACGGACGGATCGCACCACGTGCCGAAGCGGGCTTTGGATGAATTGGTGATTCTGTGATAATTGAAAGTTTGATTCTAAATTTTGGATTGTAGAGATGAAATTACTTTGTGCGGAGTATAATGAGGCGGGTGAGGTTGCCTATAATGTCATTGGCGATAATGCCCTCCTGCGAAACAATGATGATTTCTATATTCCGGCTTTTGCCACGGAGTTGAGTTGTGTGCCGCAAATAGTATTACGGATCGGGAAGATCGGAAAACACGTGGCCGAACGTTTTGCCGAGCGGTATTACGAGGAGGTTGGGGTTGGAATTCGTTTTTATGCGGATAATCTGGAAAGAGAATTGCTGGCGACTTCGTTATCTCCTCGGCTGCGATGGCTTTTGATTCTTCGGCTGCAATTTCTTCGATGAAATCATTGGCGGGCGTCTCGCTGGAAGATATGATTTTTTCATTTGAATTGAACGGTGAGAGCGTTCTCACACGTAAAGTTGGTGAGATTTCGCAAAAACCGGAGAAGACACTTGCAGTAATGTCTGAGTATTATATGTTGAAAATAGGAGATTTCTTGTTTTGTGGGGGAGTTTTTCGACAAAGGAACTTGTCTATCGGGGATCGCCTTCGGGGTCTTTTAGACGGGGAATGTTTGCTGGACTTTCAGGTAAAATGATAGAAATAAAAATCGGGTTCTAAAAACCCGATTTTTTATTATTTGCAATACAAGAAACGTTTGATTTTGTGAGTGGGAGTCTTTTCAAAAGGTTAATGTTGTACGAGTACAAGTTGTAGTTTTGAGAAGTTGTTCACCCGGGCATTCACGTAATCCCGTAGTTCTTGTTTTTGTTCTTCAATGTAGTCGTTGATTTTTTCCTTGTAGTTCCCGGCTTGGTCTTTCAATTTCTGGTACTGTTTTTCAAGTTCTTCCATGTTGAAATGAACCATGGCAACCAGTTTGCCGCTATTTTCCACTACGAAGGATTCGTTCACGAAACGGAAATTGTTAATGATAGATTCGATTTCTTCCGGGTAGATGTTTTCTCCGGATGCACCGAGAATCATGGTTTTGATTCTTCCGCGGATGGCTAATCTGTTTTTCTTGTCAAAAGAACCCAAGTCTCCGGTTTTAAACCAACCGTCTTCCGTGAAGGTTTCTGCGGTAAGTTCCGGACGTTTGTAGTATCCCTTCATCACGTTAGGACCTTTGATCCAGATTTCACCTTGTCCGCTCTTGTCGGGATCGTTGATTTTAATTTGTACACCTTCCATGACGGGACCTACTCCTTGAAGGAAGGTCTGTGATGGGTTGGAACCCTGCAGCCATGGGTGCTGTTTCGGTAAGCCCGTAACCGATAGCATAAGGGAATTTAGCTTCCCGAAGGAATTGCTCCACGGTTCCATCCAGTTTAGAACCTCCGATTCGAAAAATTTTAATTCCCCACCAAAGGTTTCCATTAGTTTCTTTCCTGCCAATCGGTTGAATAATTTACGAGCAGGGGCAAATTGGTAGAGCTTGCTCATCAATTTCGAACTGGTGAATTTAGGTAACACTTGCGACTTGTAAATTTTCTCGATAATCAAGGGTACGGATAAAACTACCGTAGGACGGATTTTCTGCATTGCCGGAACAAGTAAGTTTCGGGGTCGGTACTCGATCCAAGTAATATACTTGTGCTCGAACATCAAAGGTAACAAAAGTCCCAGTGTGATTCTCGTAAGTATGTGCCATCGGTAGAATACTCAAGAAACGGTAGGTTTCGTCCACGGGTTGGATAGTATGACACTGACGTGCATCCCATACCAAATTTTGTGTGTTAAGACCACTCCTTTTGAAAATCCTGTCGTACCGGAGGTATAAATGATTGATGCAATGTCCTCTTCTTCAATTGAAACTTCAGGAAGAGGAGTTGTGTTATTCAAACTAATATCCGGGACCAATTTATCAAGTCTTCCGGTTGGTAGCATCCTTCCGGCATGGTGGCAAAGTTATTGATCAGGATTTATGCTCAAGGAATGGTGTTTTTACTCCTTCCAAACATTTTGCCAGTAGGCGGGAAACGAAGATCACTTTTAACCTCCGCATGTTCCAATATATTCTGGAGTTCTGTAGAACAGAATCCCGGTAAGATCGGTACGGCAATAGCTCCAATGTTTGCGATAGCAAATTGGGTAATCCCCAGTTTGGCATATTCGCACTTAAAATGGCAACTTTGTCTCCTTTCTTTACACCTAAATGCAGTAAGTGGTTGGCAATAGATACGACTTCGTTATATAAATCTTGGTAAGTTTTTTTTCCGCTTGCGACAAAATTTAAAGATAAATTTTTTGAAAACTTGGAACAGCTGTTTTTCAAGAGTTCCGGTAACGTCAATTTCTTTAAAGTCATGTTTTAATAATATGAATTTTCCATACAAAGATAATACAGAAAACAATACGATGTGGTTAAAATATTTAAAAATAGAGTAAATGGCTTGAAAGTGAGGGAAAATTGAAACAATTTCTGGTGTTTTACGTATCGGCAAGACTTGATTTATTTGAGGGTCTCGGCTTTTTATTCTTTTCGGGAAAATGAGAAAAAATAGACTCCGATAACGCCATCGGAGTCTATTTTTATTATTATTTCGTAGGAATTGCAGCTAATGTAGCTTTCAAGAATTCCCAGAATTTACTTACAGATTCGATGTTCACTTTCTCGTCTGGAGAGTGAGGAGAACTGATGGTCGGTCCGAAAGAGATCATGTCCCAATGTGGGTAGGCAGATCCTAGGATACCACATTCTAATCCGGCATGGATAGCCATGATTGCCGGTTTCTTACCGTATAATTTCATGTAAACTTCTTCCATTTCTTTGCGGATAGCTGAATCGGATTCGGTTTCCATCCCGGGTATTCTCCGGTAAAGTTGATCTTGCTTGCTTCTGCCAGTTCAAATACAGATGCTACTACTTGAGCTAACGATGTTTTAGCAGTTTCAACAGAAGAACGCATTAACATGTAGATTTCGATCTTTCCTTCTCCACCTTTCACGATAGCCAAGTTGTTGGATGTTTCAACCGTGTCCGGCATGGAATCGATCATTCTCATGGCACCATTCGGGCAAGCCTTGATGGCGTTAATCAGGTTGTATTGTACTTTTTACCGGCATCACGTTTTGTGGAAGAGCTGTTTCTTCTGCAAAGAAAGTGAGATTCGGTTCTTTAGCGCTTAATTCAGCTTTGAATATTCCCTCGTATTCTTTTACTTTAGCAAGGAATTTGTCTGCATTAGCAGCCGGAACAGTTACGATTCCGAAAGCTTCACGCGGGATCGCGTTTCTCATGTTTCCTCCGGATACGGAAGAAAGACGAAGGTCTAATTCTTTGCTGACTGCTTTCAAGAAACGGAAATATAATTTATTGGCATTTCCTCTACCCAAGTTGATGTCCATTCCGGAGTGACCTCCTTTTAATCCTTTCAAGGATAATTGGAATGCTTTGTGTCCTGCAGGAACAGTTTCGGGAGTGTAGTCGAATGCTATTTCTCCGTCAATACCTCCGGCGCAACCAACATACAATTCGCCTTCTGTTTCAGAGTCAAGATTTAACAAGATGTCTCCTTTTAACCAGTTGTGGCGGATACCGTTTGCTCCATCCATTCCGGTTTCTTCAGTAGCAGTGATTAACACTTCAACCGGGCCGTGAGGAATATCTTTTGATAATAGAATAGCCATTCCGGTGGCAACACCGATACCGTTGTCTGCTCCAAGAGTGGTTCCGTCTGCTGTTACCCATTCCCCGTCGATATATGCTTCAATAGGATCTTTGGTGAAGTCGTGTTGTTTGTCTTCATTTTTTGAGGAACCATGTCCAAGTGACCTTGCAGGATAACTCCCTTGCGGTTTTCCATTCCCGGGGTTGCCGGTTTGCTTAATAATATGTTGTTAGCCTCGTCCATTTCAGCATGGATTCCGTTTTCTTTTGCCCAATTCATAACGAATTCTCTGGCTTTTTCTTCATGGTTTGGGACGTGGAACTTGAGTTAGTTTATAAAAGTTTTCCCAGATAGCTTTGGGTTCTAACGTACAGATACATTTACTCATAACGTTTTTATTTTTTAATTTATGATTTAAGATTTCAGCTTGGTTATCCCGAAGATAATTACACTGAGATCATGTTTATTTCTATCGTTTGCAAGATATAAAAAAAAACAGATAAGTTGTGACTCAATCGAATCACAACTTATCTGTTTTTTCAGGTTTCAAGTTACAGGTTCTTGACGTGCAAGCGTTGACGTTAAACCTGTAACTTGTAACCTAACCTTGTTCAAGTCTTGAATCAACATTTGAAATTTTATTTCAAATGTTGATTCAAGTAGTTCACAAATTTAGTGTATAACTGTAACCGGGTGTAACCACCGTATATGCTATGGTTACGGTTGGTGTAAATCTGCATATCGAATTGTTTGTTTGCCTGTACGAGAGCCTCTGATAATTCGTAAGTGTTTTGCACGTGTACGTTGTCATCCGCAGTTCCGTGGCATAACAATAAGTTTCCTTTTAAGTGTTTTACCCAGTTGATCGGGGAGTTGTCATTGTATCCGGAAGGATTATCCTGCGGGCGTCTCATGAAGCGTTCCGTATAGATGGAATCGTAGAATCCCCAGTGAGTAACGGGAGCAACGGCGATAGCCGTGGAGAACACGTCATTTCCTTTCATAAGGCAAAGTGATGACATGAATCCGCCAAAACTCCAACCCCAGATACCTACTTTTTAGCATCGATGTAAGATTGTCCGGCAAGCCATTTGGCCGCGGCGATCATATCGTCACTCTCGATTTTGCCGAGGTGCATATAGGTACATTTGCGGAATTCTTCCCTCTGGCAGCCGTTCCGCGAGGATCGATGCAAGCCACGATATAACCTTCTTGTGCGAGGTATTGTGTCCAATCCATGCCCCAGCTATTGCTTACTTGCTGAGAGTTCGGACCACTGTATTGGATGATTAATAACGGGTAAGCTTTTTGATGCGTCAAAATCCACGGGTTTCATGAGCCATGCGTTTAACATGGTGGTTCCGTCTGCTGCCGGGATTTGAATGAATTCTTTTTTGGCAACATCGTAATCTGCCAGTTTCGTTTTCAACGCGGCATTGTCTTCCAGCGTGCGAACAGCTTTACCGTTTGCTGCGTACAAGGTGGGTACACGTGAGGCATATCCGCGTTAGATACTATATTAATATAGTATTTGAATGATTTACTGAATTCTGCTTCATTCCATCCTTTTGTCGGAGTGAGTTTCTTCTTTTACCCTTCAAAGTCAATAGAGTAGATATATTTTTCCAAAGGAGATTCTTCGTGAGAGGCGTAGTAATAAAGTTTTTTACCGGATCGTACCCGTAGAAATCAACCACGTCGTATTTACCGGAAGTGATCGGCTGAATTTCTTTACCGCTCATGGCATACAAGTAGAGGTGAGAATAACCACTTTTTTCACTACTCATGATGAAATGTTGCCCGTCTTCCATGAAGATCAAGTTGTCCAAGTTGCTTTCCGCGATATAATATTTATTTTCTTCCCGGTAAAGCACGGTTGTACTTCCCACGCGGGCATTGGCCAACAGGATTTCCAGTTGATTCTGGAAACGGTTCAGTTTCATGATAGCTAATCTTTTTCGGATCTTTTGTCCATTTGATACGAGGTATGTAAATATCTGCCTCTTCACCAATATTCATTGGGGTGGAGACACGATCTTTAATGTCGTAAACGTGGACGCTCACGATCGAATTGGCTTCCCCGGCTTTCGGGTATTTATAGGAATAGTTCGAGGGATAAAGGGCATTTTGTTCGTATGCCGGATATTGTCCTCTGAACATATTCATGTGGTAAGTCTTCACGGCTGATTCGTCAAATTTGATGAACGCGAGGGCAGATCCGTCGGGGCCCACTCGAAGGCTTTGTTGAATCCGAATTCCTCTTCATATACCCAGTCGGGGGCTCCGTTAATGATTTCATTAAATTTCCCATCAAAGGTGATCTGAATTTCGGAACCGAAACGTAAGTCCGCGATAAAGATGTTGTTGTCTCTCACGAATGCCACTTTCGTTCCGGTAGGAGAGCAGGTTGCCAAACGTTGAGAACTACCTTCCGATAAAGGTTTTAATTCCTTGTTTTTAAAATCGAATACGAAGTAGTCTGCAGTGAATGAACGACGGTAGATCGGATTTATATTCGTGCAGATCAATATCCGGTCTTCTTCCGGGCTGAATTCGTAATCTTGGATAGTCTGAACAGCTTTGTACTTGGGATCGTTCAAGTCTAGTAAAGTGCTTACGGCTTTTCCGGTTTTGTAACTATACATGACCAGTTTTTTACCTTTGTCTTCCAACACTGTATAGTGTTCCCCGTCATTTAGCGAACGAAGACCTGAAACACCTTGTGTCCTGAACGTGTAGGTCAAGTTAAAATCTTCCAGAGTGAATTTTTGCCCTTGTTTTGAGCGTTTCACGGGTAGGGCAAACCCCACGATAAACATACATACAATTAACTTGTAAAAACATCCTCATGACAATTATTTTTTGTTTTTTTAATTTGGACCAAAGATATAAATAATTTTAGATTTATGATTTTAGATTTAATTATTCCTATCTTTGTGCGCTCAAAATCATGATTAGATGAAATATACCCTTTTAGCGAAAGACAAAAACAGTGATGCACGATGTGGTGTGTTAACCACAAATCATGGGAATATTGAAACTCCGATCTTTATGCCTGTGGGTACGGTGGGAACCGTGAAAGCCGTGCATGCGAGAGAGTTGAAAGGAAGATATTAAGGCCCAGATCATTTTGGGCAACACGTATCATTTGTATTTGCGACCGGGTACAGAGGTGTTGGAAGAAGCAGGGGGACTACATAAATTTAATTCATGGGATCGTCCGATCCTCACGGATAGTGGCGGCTTTCAAGTTTTTCTTTAGGAGATTGTCGGAAAATCACGGAAGAAGGGGGTCGTCTTCCGTTCTCATATTGATGGTTCGAAACATCTGTTTACTCCTGAAATGTCATGGATATTCAGCGCAAGATAGGGGCTGATATTATCATGGCATTTGATGAGTGTCCCCGGGGCAGAGTGAATACGGTTACGCGAAAATTCATTGGAATTAACCCAGCGTTGGTTGGAACGATGCGTGAAACGATTTGATTCTACGGAGCCATTGTACGGTTATCACCAGTCGCTTTTTCCGATCGTGCAAGGATGTACCTTTCCGGGATTTACGGGAAAAGGCAGCGGAACACGCTGTTTGCTCTTGATCGAGAGGGATATGCTATCGGGGGATTAGCTGTTGGGGAAGAGGCTGAGGTCATGTACGAGATGATCCAAGTCGTAAACCGGATTTTTGCCGCAGGATAAGCCCCGTTATTTGATGGGTGTCGGGACCCCGGAGAATATTTTGGAGGCAATCTCTTTAGGTGTGGATATGTTTGATTGCGTGATGCCGACCCGGAAACGGGAGAAATGGTATGTTGTTTACCACGGAGGGCGTGATCAATATAAAGAACAAGAAGTGGGAGAAGGATTTCAGTCGTATTGATCCGGCCGGGTTGAGTTTTGTAGATGATGATTACTCGAAAGCGTATTTGCGACATTTAATCAAAGCGGATGAAATTTTAGGGCTACAAATTTGCTCGATCCATAATTTGTCGTTTTATTTGTGGTTAGTACGTGAAGCTCGTAAACACATATTGGAAGGAGATTTCGTGACGTGGAAGGAGAGTACGATAAAAAAGTTACAAGAAGATTATAGTGCTGAGAAGCAACTAGCGTAAAATGAAGAAATTAGACTTATATATTATCCGGAAGTTCCTAGGTACCTTTTTTCTTTTCGATGGTACTGATCTTGAGTATTGTCGTGGTTTTTGACCTTTCGGAGAGACTGGAGAAATTTATCGAAAACGAGGCTCCCGTGAAGGCGATCATATTTGATTATTACCTGAATTTCGTGCCTTATTTCGCAAACGTAGTTTTCCTCTTTGTTTACTTTTATTTCTGTTATTTTCTTCACGTCAAAGATGGCTTATAATAGTGAGATTATCGCTATTTTAAGTACGGGTATCAGTTTCCGGAGAATGGTTCCGGCCATACATGATCTCGGCCGGGGTGATTGCCTGTTTGTCACTTCTTTTGAGTGCTTTTATTATTCCGAATGCCAACAAGAAGCGGATCGAGTTCTCCGAGCAATATATTTGGAAAAAGTATAGTAACAAGGAAGAGAATATTCACCGGCAGATTGCGCCGGGTGTTTTTATTTATATGTCGAGTTTTAACGTGTATTCTAGCCGGGGTAATGATTTTACCTACGAGGTATTTCGGGAGGATACGCTGGTTAGTAAGTTGACGGCAAAATCTATATCATGGAATAAAGAACTTGAGAAATGGCGGATTAACAACTGGACGTTACGGGAATTTGACGGGATCAAGGAGACTTACACGACGGGACAAACTATTGATACGCTATTAAATTTTAGTGCGGCGGAATTCTCCGAGGACCCCAAAAAATTAAAGAACGTTTGACATTACCGGAACTGGATGAATACATAGCCCGACAAAAATTGCGGGGAAGTAGTAACGTGGTTGAGTTCCAGATTGAAAAGTACAAGATGTTTTCGGGAGCGTTCGCTACATTCATATTGACGTTAATTGGGGTATGTATCGCTTCCCGTAAGATTCGGGGGAATGGGGTTCCATTTGGGATTAGGATTGTTAATCAGTTTCTCGTACATATTATTTATGCAATTTTCCACGGTTTTTGCAACCAATGGAGGCATGAGTCCGTTATTAGCGGTATGGATACCGAATATGTTATTTGCTGTGGTGGCGTTATTTGTATACCGGGCGGCACCGAAATAATTGAAAGTTGAAAATGTAGAATTAAAAATGAATAATTAAGAAGGTATGAAAAAATGATGCATATCTTCAATCAATAGAATAGGCCGATGAGGGCTATAAGCAAGAATCATAAATTTAAAATCAAAATTTATACGTAAGTATATGAATAGGGAGACTAAAGACCTAGAATTACAAGGCCGATCGAGAATCGTGATGAGAATCGTCGGGGTAGAACACCGCGTTTCGAAAACCGTGAAGGTGGAGAAAGCGAAACAAGAAGACCTAACCGTTTCAACACGGACAGACCGAGACGGGAACAAGGATACGGGTATATCCGTGATCTGAACAAAGAACGGGAGAGAGAGCGTAACGAGGGTTCGGGAGATCGAGATAACGGGAATCGTTATTACCGGGATTCAGACAGAAACCATGAAAGAGGGGATCGGGAGAATAATCGTTACGAGAATCGGGATAATAGAAGATCATACGAGAGAGGTAACAGGGATAACAATCGTTTTTCCGATCGTGGAGAGCGTCGTGAAAGGCGGCCTCAAGATCGGGATGAAAATGTAGAAAGACGAGATAACCGTTATCAAAACAGGGAGCGTAATGATCGACGTGAAGAAGGACGGCGGGAAAGAGGTTCCCGTGAGGACAGAGGACGTAGAGAAGGGTATCGTGGCGATCGTCGGGATCGCAGAGAGGGGGATGATCGTCGGGATCGTTATTCTGATCGTCCGGCAAGAAAAGTGTTTACCGTCGGGAAGATGGGGATAGTGCTCCCAAAAGTGTGTATAGTAAGAAAAACAAATTGAATATCGTAAGAAGAATGAGGGGCAGGAGACAGAATTACGTTTGAACCGTTATATCGCTAAAGGCGGGGTGTGTTCACGTCGTGATGCTGATGTGTTGATTACAGCCGGTCGGGTGAAAGTAAACGGGGAGGTCGTGCAACAAGTCGGGGTAAAAGTAAAGCGTACGGATCGAGTGGAGGTTGATGATCAAGTGATTACTCCAGAACGTAAAGTATACTTGGTGTTGAATAAGCCGAAAAGATTACGTGACGACCGTGGAAGATCCTTTGGAACGTAGAACCGTGATGACATTGATCGAGGGAGCTTGTAAAGAGCGCGTGTACCCGATCGGACGGCTTGACCGCCAGACCACGGGAGTGTTGCTTTTCACGAATGATGGCGATTTAGCCAAGAAATTGACTCACCCGAAGTATAACCAGAAAAAGATATACCACGTGTTCTTGGACAAGGTGGTTCAAACGGGCGACTTGGAGGCTATCCGTAAGGGGAATCGACTTGGAGGATGGTTTTATCCAAGCGGATGACGTGAGAGTGGCGGAAGATGATCGCACACAGGTGGGGATTGAAATTCATTCCGGTAGAAATCGTATTGTCCGGAGGATTTTCGAGCATTTGGGTTACCAGATTCTTCGTTTGGACCGTGTCTTTTTGCCGGGATCACGAAGAAAAATTTACCCCGGGGCCACTGGCGTTTCCTGACTGAAGATGAGGTTAATATTTTGAAGGCCTACTAAAAAATTTTTTTTAATATTATTACTATTACCTTTGCGGGTGTCCACCTTTTAGGAGGTTTATCCCGTGAAGGTTTTATTTTTATATTAAAAAATTATGGTTGCATTTATCACAAATGGTCTGAATAGAATGAGGACATTGCGTTCATTCTCATATACACTCCTCGATGGATTGTATTTTTGATTGACGTGGCTCTTGCTATTATGGCAGTTAGCGTTGCTTATCTGATTTGGGTCAATTTTCAGATTGACCGGATGAGATTGGATTTTGTCTTGACCGGGAGCTCTTGTTATTGTGGGTGTCCGGGTGATCAGTTTCTTGTTGGGACATACTTATTCCGGAATAGTACGTTTCACGGGAACGGAGGATGCTTTGCGCATCTACTACGTGTTGACGGCAGGGGAGGTTGCCCTTCTTTTTGGGTAGTGGTGTTTTTCCTGTTGTATGATTATCTTTTATACCGGTTTCCGTTTTACTCACGGAGTACGTTCTTCTGACCAGTTTGATGGTTATGAGCCGGGTGATCGTGAAGAAAGTGTTTGCGCAGTATATTGGTGCCGAACGTACTAAAAGAACGTAATTATATGTGGTAGCGATGAATACGGTATCATGGCAAAACGCTATGGATAACGTGGAGGATGCCACGTATAATATTCTTTGCTTTTGTTGATGTGAATGATCGGAAAGCGGGAAAGATTATCGAGGGAGTTAAGATTTACAAAATGTCATCTTTACCCGGTTTATTGAAACGTAACCGGGTGGACAAGGTGGTTATCGCCAAAAAAGATGATTTCTCCTGATAAAAAGGGAAATTGTCGAGATCTGCTTGGCCGCTGATGTGAACGTACTCGAAGTGCCTCGTTTTGAAAGTTGGATTAACGGGGAGTTGAGTATGCGGCATATCCGGAATATCAAGATCGAAGATTTGTTGGAGAGGACGTGATTCACATGGAGGAGACCAATCTTCGGAAACAATTATTGAATAAAGTGGTTTTGGTGACCGGGGCGGCTGGTTCTATCGGGAGTGAAATTGTGCGGCAGTTGACGCATTTTTAATCCTTCTTTGATCGTTTTGTTTGATCAGGCCGAATCTCCACTTTATGATATTGAGCTGGAATTGAAAGAAGAGTGTGGTTTCACGGATTATAAAGTCGAGATCGGGGATGTACGTGATGCGAGCCGGGTGGAAGGAATCTTTAAAACATATCATCCCAATATCGTGTATCATGCGGCTGCTTATAAGCACGTCCCTATGATGGAAAAAACACCCGATTGAAGGTGTGAAAACGAATATTTTCGGAACGAAAAATGTTGCCGATTGTGCTGTGAAGTATGATTGCCAGCGTTTCGTGATGATCTCTACCGATAAGGCTGTGAACCCGACGAATGTTATGGGTGCAAGTAAGCGTATTGCGGAAATTTACACGCAATCATTGAATCGCATTGCAAATACTGTTTTATTACTACTCGTTTTGGGAACGTTTTGGGATCGAATGGTTCGGTGATCTCGTTTCAAGAAACAGATAGAAGCGGGTGGTCCGATAACGGTTACTCACCCGGAAATAACTCGTTTTTTCATGACTATTCCCCGAGGCATGTCAGCTCGTTTTGCAAGCGGGGGCGTTGGGAAATGGCGGTGAAATATTTGTTTTGACATGGGTAAAGCGTTAAGATTGTCGATCTGGCTCGTAAAATGATTAAACTTTCCGGTTATGAAGTTGGGAAAGATATTCATATCGTCTTCACTGGTTTGAGACCGGGAGAGAAATTGTACGAGAGGTGCTTAACGTGAAGGAGACAACTTTGCCGACCGTGCATGAACGAATAAAAGATTGCCAAAGTACGTGAATATAATTATAGTGAAGTTACGGATGCGATAAAGGCGCTTGATATAGCTTTGCAGACAAAAGATAATTTTGCCGTGGTGAAACAAATGAAATGTATTGTTCCTGAGTTTAAATCGAAAAAAATTCAACCTATGAATCTATTGATTTCCAGATGGAAGAGGAAAGGTGTAGAACATCATATGGAAGAGGTTTTAAATAAAATTCAGGTAGCCGAAAAATTTAGAAGTCAGAGAGTAATGGAGAAGACGAATTGGTATGCAGTTTTCACTGCTTCTCGGGCGGAAAAACGTGTGAAGGAGCGTTTGGAACAAGCAGGAATCGAGAATTATTTACCTGTGCGAAAGGTCGAGTTTGTGAGGGATGGATTGGTGAAAAGGTTAGAAGTTCCTGTGATTACGGGGTGTATTTTTTGTCCGTGTTTCTGAAATGAATTTACCTTCCGTGTTATCAATTGGGGGCGTGATTGCGTTGTTAAAAGAGAAACAGGGCCCGGTTGTGATTTCGGACGAACAGTTGGATAGTTTGCGGATTTTGAATGAAAATGCCGGATCGCTTGAAGTTGTGAGTGGAAAGGCTCTGGTTGGATCTGGTGTACGTGTGATTCAAGGCGAATTAACTGGAGTTCAGGGGAGTTGGTCGAGGTGGCTGGTGGACATCGGGTTGCGGTTCATATTCCGTGTTTGATAGGCGTTTGTGCGGATGTTTCATTAGATTGTGTAAAGGCGTTGTAAATATTCAGATTTATTATTTCTTTCGGAAAAGTGTATTTATTTAGCTTGTAAAATATACGAAAAAGTGTGTTTTTGATGTGGCTTTTTGTTGGAAAAGTGTATCCTTGAGTCTGCATAAACCAAGAAGAAGTGTATTATGTTATACCGGAAAGTCGAAAAAGCTATATTGAAAAGTACTTACAATCAGGTTCTAATAAAGTACTGTTCAAAAAAGTATTTGATCGTGGGAGGATTGCCTGATGCGGTGAATACGTTTGTGGAGCAACATAACGTGGTGGCCATTCGGAAGATTCAGGAAGATATTCATGCTTTATACGGCCTTGATGCTTCAAAAATATGAAAAGGAACATGCCAGATTGAAAATACAGCGTATCTATAATCTTATTCCGTCAAATCTTGAAAATAGAAAAAACGAATAATAGCAAAAAGTATTGAGAAAAGAAAGGCAAACGAATGACGGATTATGAAGATGAATTTGATTACCTTATTTCGGTGGGAGTGGCTTTGGAGGTGAGAGCTATCAGCGTTCCTAGCTATCCGTTGATGGAGATTTGTGGAAAGAATTTACTCAAACTTTATCTGAATGACGTGGGTTTGTTGACAGTTTATTTTTAAAATAATATTCAAGCCATCATGCAGAATGTGCGGAGTATCAATTTAGGGGCCGTGTACGAGACTGTCGTAGCGCAAGAGTTACGTGCGCATGGTTTTAATCTCTATTACTATGATAACAAAAATAATGGTGAGGTGGATTATCTGATAGATGATGCCGATCAACTTACTGTTTTGCCCTTGGAAATAAAATCAGGAAAGGATTATGCTATTCATAGTGCGCTTAATAAACTTTTGAAAATAAAGGAATACAATATACATCAAGGTTTTGTATTATCCAATGAACAAAAAGGTTTATCAGGAGAATGGTATTACTTATCTCCTATTTATGATATTGTGTTTTTGAGCCGGGAACAAAAGTTGTGAGAGAGCTATGATATATAGCTATGCTTAAAATCATCGTGTAAATATTTGCAGGTATTTGAATGAGAGTTATATCGTCAGAGACTTTTTAGATGCATGATCGTGATTTTTGTTTTTTCTTTTATAGGGTCGAAATATATTCCTCTGCGTAGAACTAAGTTTATAATGAGAACCTGTTGAGAAGCTGGGGAAATCCTAAGGAAATAATCCTCCTTTTTTCAGAGATGTTTCGGGAAATTTATTCGAAGTTCATTCAT
>VOFG01001489.1_pt1 | contig 31683 bp, 66 predicted proteins | sample 5384171 | NCBI WGS metagenome assembly VOFG01 (sample SAMN12384726, study PRJNA508395) | human gut metagenome | isolation source: healthy gut F | host: Homo sapiens
GATGCTGATTGTATTAGTACGTTGGAGCTTTCATAGCAGAATAGGCCGGTTTTAGAAGTTCGAATTTTACCTTGATAACGGAAACATTCCGTAATATGTCTTATGAAGAATTTCCTGTTGATGCTAATCGAGTAAATCCCCTGATGATCAAGTTGTGGTTTCTCAAGATGGAGTCTCTACCATAAAAATAGTTATAATGTGGATTGTTCCACTATTACTTGTGGTTGGTTGTGTTATATTATTGTTTAGAAGAAAAGAAGATAGAGTTTTAATATTATATCAACGTTCGGAAGAATAGGATGTTTTAAGGATTCATTTGTTGATTTGTAAAAATGAACAAATGAATCTTATGATTTTTTTATATTGTTTGAGAGTTGTGGATATATTTTGGTTTTGTGAGAGTTTTTTTAGAGCCGTTTTTAGAAACTAAATTAACAAAGTTAACAGCTGAAAAGGGAAGAATTAACAAAAGAATTAATGTAGATTCATTTTGAATAACAAAATGAGAACTATAATTTTGTTGATGGAAATAGTGCGTGATCTTCAGAGATCAAAAAATTAAATGATTAAAACAATTAGAGATGAAAAATTAGGATTGATTATTGTTAGTTGTATCTTCTCGCTGTTATCGGTGCATACAACGTATGCAGGAACAGGATAAGTTGTTGCAACTATTGAAACAGGAGTTGGCAGCTGATATGCAAGAGCTGCAGAAACAGGAGAATCCTCCCTATCACATGAACTTTAGGGTGATGGATGATCGGACGGTGAATATTTCGAGTTCTTTCGGAGCCACGATGATGTCCGTGGAACAACATTCTCGTTCAATGGTTCCACAAATTCGGGTGGGAGATACTATTTTAGATAATTTTAAATATAATGCAATGGGTGCCCCGGCAGATCAACGTGGTAATGTACGGGTGGCTTATTTTGGGATTGGATGATGAAAAAGGTGCTGATGCAACTCGTCAGGCAATCTGGGCTGAAATAATGAAACGTTATGATTTTGCCGTGGAGGCTTACCAGAGAGCGAAAACTCAAAGTCAGGTGAGTGTTGCTGATGAGGATAAAGCTCCTTCATTCTCTGCGGCTCCGGTGGAGAAATATTACGAGGCACCTCTTCCTGCTGAGAAGTTGACGGTTGACCAAGCTGCTTGGGGAAAAACGTTTGAATGAAGTTTCTGCGGTATTTAAAGCATATCCGTTATTACAATCGGGTGATGTTAGTTTGACGTTCCGAGTGCTTCGGAATTATTTTGTAAATACGGAAGGGACTGAAGTTGTGCAGAATAGAACATATGCACGAATCATGATTAGTGCTTCCATGAAGGCAGAAGACGGTATGGGTTACCGTTGAATATGTCATACTTTGCATACGATCCGAAGGACCTTCCGTCTAATGACGGATGATTGCTGACGCTAAGGATATGGTAAAAGATTGACCGTGTTGCGTGATGCTCCGGTTGTTGATCCTTACACGGGACTATTTTGTCCGGTCGGCTGTGGGGTGTTCTTCCACGAGATTTTCGGTCATCGTATTGAAGGTCACCGTTTGAAAGGTGGTGGTGAAAACTTTTAAGAAGAAAGTAGGCGAGTTGGTTTTGCCTGCAGACTTTCAAGTGTATTGCGATCCGACTTTGCGTAGTTATGCCGGGGAAGAGTTGAATGGTTTTTATTTGTATGATGATCAGGGGAAAGCTCGCCGGGTTGATGTCGTGAAAGACGGTATTTTGAGAAGTTCTTGATGAGCCGCGTGCCGCTGGATGGATTCCCGCATAGTAATGGGCATGGACGTACTGCCGGTGGTGATCCTGTATCCCGTCAATCTAATTTGGTGGTGGAGACAACAGCACCTCACACGGAGGCTGAATTGCGTTCCATGTTGATTGAAGAGGCTAAAAAACAAGGAAAAAAGAATACGGGTACTATTTTAAAGAAGTAACCAGTGGTTTCACGTTGACCGGGGAAGGTGGTAGTTTGAATTCATTTAACGTGACCCTTGGAAGTGTACCGAATCTATGTAGACGGACGTCCGGACCAGTTGGTTCGTGGGGTGGATTTGATTGGAACCCCGTTATCCATGTTCTCTAATATTGTATGTGGAGGTGATGCTCCCAGCGTGTTCACGGAGAGTGTGGTGCGGAATCCGGTTGGGTGCCTGTAACGGCTAGTTCCCCAATGATTCTGGTAAATAAGATCGAGACTCAACGTAGACAGAAGTCAAGAGATTTACCCCCGATCTTACCGGCTCCGCAGAACAAATGAAATGGAGAATTGAAAACTGAAAATGAATAGATCGAAATCATTGAGGCTTGGAGTTCTTCGGTCGTAAATTTTAAATTTAGAATAAAAATGAAATATATATTATCGATTATATTGTTTTTCCTGTTGGCAGGATCATTATCCGCACAGAATGAGCAGGATCAGGTGATCTTTAAGGCTATGCAGGATGAGATGCAACGTAGTAAGGAGCAATTGATGTTGCCGGGTATGCAGAAACCATATTACTTGTCTTATACTTTGGGACGTACACATCAGTTTGAGGTTGTGGGTGCGTTAGGTGGTGTTACTAATTTTTACGACGGTCTCCTTGGAGTGCCGTTGGTGGGGTGCAGATGTTTTTGGGAGATTACGATCATAATAATGATATTAATTATGTATGTGCTTCTGTTCAGGCCGGAATGCCGGAACAGGCTGATTATGATGTAATCCGGAGAAATTTCTGGTTAGGATCAGATGCCATGTATAAATGGTCATTGCAGGCAGGAGCGATGAAGGACGCTTATTTGAAGGCGAACCCGAAGACTGCCGAAGAAACTGCCGTGAAGGATCAACAGAAGGTGGATGCCGTTACCCGGATCGAGGAAACCGAAAAATGCTTACACGATTGATAGAGCAAAATTAGAGAATATTGTAGAAGAATTATCTGCTATTTTCAAGGACTATAGGATATTTATGATTCATCCGTGGCTATTACCGGACAGGAAAATGGAAGTGTACAAGTCTACCACGGATGGAGTTGTGCTGAAAGAACCGTTACGTTATGCAAGCTTGGTTGCCTCTGCTTACGTGATGACAGAAGATGGCGTTCGGATTGATGATGCATATTCCGTGCTTGTTGCTCGTCCGGATGATTTGCCTTCTTTGGATGAATTAAAGAAAGGGGTTAAGGCTTTTGCCGATAACTTGATCAAGTTGAAGAATGCGCCTGCAATTACAGAATATTATGCAGGTCCAGTGTTGCTTGAGGATGGTGCTTGTTCATCTGTTTTTATAAGTAACTTCTTGAAACGAGGAGCTCTCTTCGCTTATCGTAAACCCGATACTGACCGGGTTCAACCGGTGAAAACATTGATGCTCGTTTGGGGATGAAAAATTGTGGACAATCGAGTGTCAATCAAGAATTATAGCTCTTTGGATAAGTATAATGGAGTTTCTTTGTTGGGGCTTATAATATTGATGCTGAAGGTATCGTGCCTGCCAAAGAGATGACTTTGGTTGAAAAATGGTATTTTCAAAAGTATGTTGAATGGGTGTACCCCGACTTTGTACGCTCCTCAATCAACGGGTAGTTCTCGTTTCTTGTTGTCCAGTAGAAATGGAATGTTTTCCACGGCTCCGGGTACCATTCATATTGAAGTGGAGAAAGGGACGAAACCGGAAAGATGAAGAGCGCATTGATTAAAGCTGCTAAAGAAGAAGGTTTGAAGTATGCTTATATCGTGAGGAGTTTAGCGGGTAAAGCTTCTCGTATCTATCGGGTAGATTTGGATGGTAAGGAAACTCAAGTCCGTTTCGGTGATGTGAGTGGATTGACATTGATAAACCTGAAACGTATGTTGAATATTTCCAGCAAGGAAAATGTAAGCAATTATATTTTGAACGGTCAATTACTATCTTCTTTAATATACCCGTCTTCAATCTTGGTTGAGAACATCGAGATTAATAAATCAGACGTGAAGAAAGATAAAGAGCAAGTATTGACTTTCCCGTTACAACGGTAAGATTATTTTAAGGTATTAGGAACACAGGGAATAAAAAAAAGAAGCGATCGAATTGTTCGATCGCTTCTTTCATTGGTTACCTGTCTTTATTTAATTTCAATGGTTCTCTCTGCTTTTTTAATCTCTTCCTGAGATAGTTTCGGCAAGTCGATGGTTAGAACTCCGTGTTCAACCCCGGCAGCGATTTTCTTTATCCACGTCATCCGTAAGATCATGGTTTGTTGGAATTTCGGAGTATGAGAACTCCCGGCGTAAGTAGCGATGTTCTTTGCTCCTCTTTACTCTCGCTCTTTTTCTCCATGGAAATTAGATTATTATCTTCGTCTATGCGAACGTTGAAATCTTCTTTCGTCATACCCGGCGCAGCAACTTCTACTTTATATTCTCTTTTCGGATTCAATCACGTTAATCGCAGGTGCGGTTGCGTTTGCTCTTGTCATCCACTCGTTATCAAAGAAATCATTAAAGTAAACCAATTTTGAGTTCTTCTTACAGGCATCATAATTTTTAGTCTCTATCTTTAAGTTCAACATTATCAATTTTAATTGATCAGATTCTTTGTGAATCTAGATTCGTTTATACTTATTGCAAAGCACGTGCCAATGGATTTTGAGGACTTTTGTCACTGATATTATGTCAAATTTTCAGTGTTTCTGTCAATTAATGACGAGAAAAAAGCAAGATTAAATATTCAAATTTCTAATAATAATTGTAGCTTTATACCTTATTTTAGCAAGAGGATGAGTAACTTAATGACAAATAAACATCTATGAAGAAAAACTACAATTGGGCTAAGGCAACGCTTGTTATGGGTTGTATGCTTGGTTTGGGGTGGCTGGCTACCCCGGTAATGGCACTGGACAGGGACGTGCGGTTAATGGATGAAGATACGACAATTATGGTAGTTGCCGAAGTTCAGCCGGAATTTAACGGGAATTTGAATCAATGGATAGGGGAAAACGTGCAATACCCGGAAGAGGCGTACGCCAAACCAAATTGACGGGCGGGTGTTTGTGACTTTTTGTGATTGAGAAAGATGGGGTCGTGTCTCACGTGCGAGTGGTTCGTTCTGCCCATCCGCTTTTGGATGCGGAAGCACTTCGGGTGATCTCGGAATGCCGAAATGGAAACCGGCTATGTCAGGGGGGAAAGGCTGTACGTTTTGAAAAGACTTTACCGATCACGTTCAAATATACGCCACAAGAGACCGAGTTGACTTATGAGCAATATTTGAAAAACTTGGAGGAAGAACAGGAAATGCTGAAGAAAGGGGAGAAAATGAGTTTGGAAGATATGGCTCGCCGGGTGAATGCTTTCAAGGAGCAATTGGGGATGATACCACGTTGCGTAAATTATTGTTGGAAAAAGAGTCAGACGATTAGGGTGAAATTGATAGTACGGTAAAGGCTCAAACAAAAGTGTTGAAGCTGAAAAAGAATGACGTGAAGGAGTTGACAAAAATCTACGAGGACGAGATTAACACGAAGATTCAACTGATTGAAAGTTTGGGAACAGATCAGTTTATCAGTCATTTTGTTGAATCCGAACTTGAGATGAGAAAGATCGAGATGGACAAGATGCTAAAGATTAAAGACCTTTTGAAAGATCGGTTCAAATTGTATTTTGAGAATTATATCTTACGGCATTGATAATATATTTTATTAAAAGTATACTAAAGGGGCTTTGAATCTCAGCTTTTTGTTGCCACATTGTCAGTTTTCGGTCGTAACAATGTTCAGAACGTATATCAAAGGTTGGTACGTAGTTTGTATTAACATATTACAGAATGTATAAATCATAAAAGTATGGCCTATATAGATTACTATAAATTTTAGGAGTTGATAAAAGTGCTTCACAGGATGATATCAAGAAGGCTTTTAAGAAACTGGCCAGAAAAGTATCATCCGGACTTGAATCCGGACGACCCGAATGCCAAGCAACGTTTTCAGAGAGATTAACGAGGCGAACGAGGTATTGGGTGATCCGAGAAACGGAAAAAGTATGACCAATATGGAGAGAACTGGAAACATGCGGACGAGTTTGAAGCTCAGAAACAACGTTACCAGCAGCAAGGTGGTGGAGGTTTCGGGAGTGGAGTTATTGGTCATCGGAAGGCGGGTTCTCCGGCATGGGCGGGGATGGCGAGTTTTCGGACTTCTTCGAATCGTTGTTCGGTTCCCGGAGGGGTGGAGGAAGGTCTGCCATGATTCCGAGGACAGGATTACAATGCTGAATTGCATTTGTCATTCCATGATGCCGCACAGACACACAAACAGGTGTTGGCTGTAAATGGTAAAATATACGTATTACCGTTCCGGCCGGGTGGCTGACGGGCAAACGATTAAATTGAAAGGACAAGGCGGACCCGGTGTAAACGGGGGGACCTGCGGGAGACTTGTATATCACATTCGTGATCGCGGAAGACCCCGTGTTCAAGCGTTTAGGAAACGATCTGTACGTGACGGCTCCTTTTAAACCTGTACTCGGCTGTTTTTAGGAGGAGAACAGGTGGTGGATACAATGAATGGTAAAGTAAAATTGAAGGTAAAACCGGAACCCAGAACGGGGCGAAAGGTTGAAGGGAAAAGGTTTTCCCGTTTACAAGGAAGAAGGAAAGTTCGGTGATCTAATCGTGACTTATTCTGTGGAGATTCCGACAAATTTGACGGAAAAACAGAAGGAGTTATTCCAAGAATTACAAAAACTTAGCTAAAGGGAAGAGTTATGGAAACAGATTTAATTATAGTCAGGGAATACTGTCAGAAAAGTCACGTGGATCCGTTGTTTATCGTGTCTCTGGAAGATGGACTAATTGATATTCAGGTTGTCGATGGTGAACGCTACTGCTTGGTTCGCAATTACAGGACTTTGGAACGATTTTGTCCGGTGGCATGAAGATTTGTCTGTCAACACGGAAGGAATCGGTGTTATCCACGAGTTGATGGGACGTATGCACGAAATGCAACAGGAACTGAAGCAACTGCGTCGAGAAGTCCGATTACTTCGAACGAACTATTTGGAAGAAATACTGTAATGTTTCATGAAACATTACAGTATTTTTAGTTTACTACTTTGCGTCGTTCCCAATAAGAAGAACCAAGAAAATAAGCGATATTTTTCAAGATAATTGTATACGGGTGAAAATGCTGTGTTTTTATTATTTGGAGAGGAATTGTGATTATTCCATTTTATTTGTACTTTTTATACAGATTGTATGTTCAAATTGTGCTAGAAATGGAAATAATTGAGATTGCCTCTAAGGTGTGGTATAAATTGTACGTGATTCTATTTTGTTGTATTTTGAATGCAGGGATCTTGAATGCGTCAGGGCGGTCGGATGGCAACACGACGGTTTATGCCGTGGCTGAACCTTATTCGTATGATGAGTTTATTGCCATGTTAGACCGGGAAGGAAAGGTCCCATTGGAAAATATTCAGGAAGAGACAGATCCGGTAATAATACAGATGTATGTGGCACAGAAACAACAATTCTAAAAGGTGGGGAAGTGCTTTTAAATTAGTGCTTGATAGGATGAGTCCGTCGTATAATGTGAGAGTCCGCAAGTTTTATTCGGGAATATAAGTTGGATAAGAACAGCAGAAAAATTGGAGGTCGTATATAAATGGAAAAGGCTTGAACAAGAAAAGCTAATAAAGCGAATGGGAAAGAAGGACTTGATTAAAAGATTTGCGGAATTGTCACCCTTATTTGCTCATTTGAATATTTTGGAAGAGGCGAAAATAAGGGAATGTATGAATCCCGAACAACACGCGTTGTATTTCCGTGATTTGATGGAAGAAATGAGAATCTCCCACCAGCCTGACGATAACGAGCCTTGTTCCTGTAAATGTTTTTATCATTTGAATGTATCTTTACACGGGATCGGGGAATTCAGAATCGAATCATGAGAGAAGTAAAATACCCGATGATTGCGCAGGAGCAGAATATTCAGGGAAAGTGGTCGTGGGTTTCTTGATTAACACGGATGGTAGATCTATGACGTTCACGTGGTTCAAAGTGTGGATCCGAGTTTGGATGCGGAATCTGTACGGGTCATGCGTCGGTTGCCGCCTTTCGCTCCGGTGATATGTCCAATCCATAAGCGAAAAGTGGCTGTTTATTATACGGCTCCGATAAATTTCAAACTTCAATAGTTTTTTGTAAATAAAAGATAATACTAAAATTAAATTGTGTTCTATGGCGTTTGTTATTAGTTGTTTAAGGAAGAAAGGTTTTATGCTTTCGTTATGTTTCTGGGTGCTGTCCGCTAGTCTTTTGCCCAAGTGTCAATTAGTCGGACGAATTCACTATCGTATGAAAAACTATCTTCAAATGCTGGATGAGGAAGCAAAGATTCCTTTGTCGGAGATTCAGGAGGAGGAGAATCCGGAACATTTGAAGGAACGGATGGCATTATATCGTAAAGGCGATAGGGGAACCTATAACTGGCGGTGTATGGGAGTGGAGCGGGCGGATGAATACGCTCCCCTGTATGCGATTGACGTGATCAAGCATGCGGAGTTACAAAAACGACAGCTAACGTTTTGGAGAGCGTGTTCCGTCATTTTTATGATATGGAAATGAAAATGTTGAAAGAAATCGGACCCAAGAAATTTGTTCATAAATACATCGTCGCTACCCCGAAATTTGCCCATCTGAATATTCTGAAAGAGGCAAAATTACGTGAGGTGATGGATCGAGACGATCATGTTCGTTATTTATGAAATATATTTTACCTGCCGATTTCCCGTTCCCCCGGTCAGGTGATTGAGAAGGATGAATTTAAATGCGTGCATTACGTGCGACTACCTTTGTTCGCTCAAGGGAATTTTGGAGTGGATTGGTAAGAATGTGAAATACCCGAAGGATGCACTACAAAATAACTGGCAAGGAATCAGGTTGTTGTCAGTTTCACCGTGGAGCTTGACGGGTCTGTTTCAAACGTGCAAGTCGTGAAAGGTGGTGCCTACAGTCTTAACGTGGAAGCTGTCCGACTCGTGAAATCAGCCCCGAAATTTATTCCCGCATGGTGTCCGCTCACCAGAAGTACGTGAGGATTTAACGGTAACCATGACCGTATCCGATTTTCAGTTTTCAAATTATAAATATTAGGAACATACTATATCCGGTAACGTAGTTTCTCCTTATTTTTCGTGCCCTTCATTTGCCCATATCCGCCCGGGCTTTACTCTGCGTCACGAGATAGACTCCCGTGAACACCAGCAAGGCAGCAACAGGTTTATCCCAAGTTAGCTTATCCTGCCCCATGAGAATGGCGAGGGTGGCGGCTACTAGGGGTTGTGCGTAATTGTACATGCTGATTGTCGTGGGGACGGATGCGTTTCAAGGCAATCGGGATGAACAGGTAAGCGAGGAAGGTGGCGAAAAATACCACATAAAAAAGACTGGCTAGAGCGCTTAGAGAAGTTTCCTCCGAGAATAGTTTAGCGTTTACCACGTCTTGCATACTGAACGGGAGCATGAGGATCGTTGAGAACAGGAACATCCATTTCATCAGGGTTACCGGGGAATAACGCTGGGCGATCGGTTTCGAAATCACGAGATAGGTTGCGTAACTCACCACGCTAATAAAACAAAGCAGGTTGCCCATCAGCGAACCGCCGTGTCCTTGATTTATCGTGTAGGATTGCCAGATGATCAGTAGTGCTCCACAGGCCCCGATTAAAACCCCAGCCTGCCTTCTTGGAAGTAATGGGTTCTTTTAGCACCAGAGCTGAAATAAAGCATCACCATCATGGGATTCATCGTGACGATTAATCCGGCGTCAATCGGGGAAGTCATTCCAAGTCCTTCAATGAATGTAAGTTGATTAACAGTTGTGCCTAGAATAGCACAAAAAACAGGATTAGTAAATCTTTTTTACTTACTTTTTCGTTTAAGGTAAATAGGGAAACCGCCCAAAAAGGCGAGTGCCCCTGAATGACATACGTAGGAACGTGAGGCCTACAGGATCAATCCACTCCGGCATTAAGGTTTTGGCGATAGGAATATTTATTCCAAAGAGGATGTTTGCGGCAAAGATGGCTATGTGGCCATGCCATTTATCTTTTGTCATAGGCTCATGATTCTTATATTGTTATGCGAATGTAAGGTTATTTTTAATATAAACAGATGGGCGTATGAAAAAAAGAAGATAGGATTATTACCAAAGATCGTGATCGCGATTGCTTTGGGTATAGCGTGCGGACTTTTCTTCCCCGATTGGCTGGTAAGAATTTTCTTAACGATGAATGGTTTGTTTAGTAATTTTCTCGGTTTTATCATCCCGTTGTTGATCTTGCGGATTGGTGGCTCCGGGTATTGCCGATTTGGGCAAAAGGGGCCGGGAGATTGTTGTTGATAACTGCCTTGCTGGCATATGGATTTACCTTGTTTTCGGGATTCTTTCACTTACTTTGCCAGTGACTTGAGTTATCCGTGGCTATTGAAAGATGCCGAGTTGCAAGCCGCTGGAAACAGCGGCGGTGGAACCTTGGCTCCCTATTTCACGGTGATGATGCCCCCTTTGATGGACGTGATGACTTCTTTGGTTCTGGCTTTCACGTTAGGTCTGGGAATGTCAGTTATCAACGGGGCCACGTTGAAAGGAGCGATGGAGGATTTCAAGGATATTATCAACAAGGTGATCACGGGGGTGATTATTCCTTTGTTGCCGCTTTACATTTTCGGCATCTTCCTGAACATCTCGAATTCCGGACAGGTTTCGGAGTGTTGGGCGTGTTCGTGAAGATTATCGTGATGATATTTTTTCTTGACGATCGTTCTGCTGTTTATCCAATTCTTCATTGCCGGGATCGTGTCGAAGAAGAATCCGTTCCGGTTGTTTAGGAATATGTTGCCGGCTTACATGACGGCCTTGGGAACACAATCTTCCGCTGCGACGATTCCAGTGACATTAGAGCAATCGATAAAAAATGGCGTCAACCGGGAGCTGGCTGCTTTCGTGATCCCGCTTTGTGCCACGATACATTTGTCAGGTAGCACGATGAAGATCGTGGCTTGTGCTATGGCCATCATGTTGATGTCAGGGATGCCGATTTCTTTTGGAGTGATGGCCGGGTTTATTTTTATGCTGGGAATCGCGATGGTAGCGGCCCCGGGGGTACCGGGCGGTGCGATCATGGCGGCTTTGGGGTTATTGCAGTCCATGCTGGGATTTGACGAGACGGCTCAGGGGTTGATGATCGCCTTGTATATTGCGATGGATAGTTTCGGTACAGCTTGTAACGTGACTGGAGATGGTGCGATTGCCGTGATTATGGACCGGATCAACAAGAAAAGTAATCACACGGGGACTCTGGAAGAACTAGAAGAGGTGGTCGTGGTGGAATGATCTGGTATTCAGTCCGATTTAATACATAAAATGAAAATGAATATATGATTACTTCCGGATCACTATCGTGTAAAGCGCTATTAGAACACTATTAAATCCCTATTAAAACGCTATTATATATAGCGTTTTATAAGTTCTTTCATTGCTCTTTAAAATGATTATATGCAGAATTGATCCGTTAGTAATCATGATTTGTTGCTAAATATATTTATATCGTGGGGATTACATGTTATTAACTGTTGTTTGAAGACAATAGTTTCACGTGGTAGCGTGAATCTAAATGTTAAATTTAAGATGTTCAGTTTTATCTTTATATTTGCACTAGATAGTGAATGCTATTACGTATGTGATTCATAACGGAAGAATTTAAAGCCGGCCTTTTTAGAGCGAATTCTAGTAAGTTCGTAGCTGATAACTAATAATTTGAATTTATGACAAAGATTAAAGTTCAAAATACAGAAGTGACAGTCATTATTTATGACGATAAGGACTATATTTCCTTGACGGATATGGTACGTAACATCGAAAATGGATTAGCTCTTATCGAGAAATGGCTACGTAACAAAAATACAATAGAGTTTTTAGGTATATGGGAGGAAATGTACAATCCTGATTTTAATTCCCCGAATTCGAGGGAATTAAAAATGAGGCTGGGTTGAATCGGTTTATTTTATCTGTGAAGCAATGGGTGGAAAAAACAACTCTAAAGGCTTGTTAAGCTGAATCAAGTTGCCATTCAACAAATGCGAATACTGGAGGCAGATGGAAATAGGAAGTTATTGAAATAGTATGATTATTTGTATCTTTGTCTGACACAAAGCGAGCTATTATGACAGAACTTCGGGGAGGAAATAATAAAAAAGGCGTTTCTGCAGTTCTTGAACAGGGGGATATAAGGCCTGTTCGCTGAAAACATTGAGCAAGCCACGGGCTTGACCAAGGGGGCCTTTTATTATTATTTCAAGGACAAGAAGGAGATTCTAGAGGCAGGGGATGGAACGGTATTTTAGTGTGATGAAGGAGGAGAGTGGGAAGGATGTGGAGCGAGTGGCTTCTCTGCGGGAGTACATTGATCTCGTGATCAAGAATAAAGAGGAGAGTGCCGATGCCTCCCAGAGAGTTTTCGGATGTTTTATACTGGAAGTCTTGTTTTTCCAGCTGGTGCTGGAAGTGGCCCCTGATCTTTCCGGAGTTCCGGGAGCGGATATACACGATTTCCAAGAAGCGGCTAGCGAATTGGGAACATATTATCTTGAAGGCGAAGCAAAGCGGGGAAATCCGGGAGACGTTGGATACCTCGGTGTTGGCGCGTAACTTGATGTCCGTGTCGGGCAGTATGTTGAATATCGAGTTGGAACAAGCGAATTTCCAGTATATGTTTTCAGATACCCGGATGCAGTTTGAACAATATTATATGTTGATAAAGAAATGAACGGAACGAGAGACACGATTATCGAGACAGCTTTTTGTTGTTCCTGAAAAAAGGATTCAAAGGCGGTAACGCTTACCGACTTGGAGAAAGCTGTGGGGATGACGAAAGGGACGTTTTATTATCATTTTGAACAAGGAGGAGGTTTTGAAAGAGGGGTGACGAGGTATTACCATATGTTGAATAGTCGGCGGGCCGAGGAGATGAGCCGGGTACATTCGTTACGGGAGTTTGTTGATCTGACGATCCATAATTTGGAAAGTATCGGTCATTACGGGGCCAAACGTTTGGATAGTGATATTCCCGAAATTTTGTGTCTCTCTCTGATGGTTGAGGTGATTTCCTTGTACCCGGAGTTTAAACAGATGGTGAGCGATACGAAAATTTCGTGGATGTCGAAGTTGGAAGGCGTTATTTTAAGGGCAAAACGGACAAAGGAGATACGAGATGACGTGGATACGTCTATTTTGGCAAAGAATTTGCTGAATATAAGCATAGGGTTGATAAATTATATCGTTATGCATCAAGATGTTTCTTATGCTTTATCATCGGTGCGTTACCAGTATGAACAACTTTATTCGTTAGTAAAAGCTCGATAAAGTTTTTACGGGAGTACATACCGAAAAGTATAAATTTAAAGAGACTTGAAGTTAGAATATAAAAACGAGAAAGTGATGAATAGGATTACGGAATGTAAATCTGTATTAAGTTTAATTGTTGTATTACTGTGCTTTATCTTGCAGTCGAATGCGCAGGGGGTGTTAAGTTTGGAGGATTGTCGGCGGTTGTCGGTAGAGAACAATAAGAAACTGAAAATTGCAGATGAAGACGTGAAGGCGAGTGAGGCTCAAAAAGCCGAGGCTTTCACGAAGTATTTGCCTAGTATTGACGCTATGGGCGTGTATTTGCGCAACCAGAAAGAGATTAATTTGTTATCGGATGATGCCCGTTTACCTGTCGGGTCGATTGGCTCGGATGGGAATTTTACGTTCCGTCCTGATCAGTTGATGGTTGGTTCGGACGGAAAACCCGTAATGGTAAACGGACAATATGTCCCGAAGGATTATGCCCCTGTTGCCAAAGGAGGCGATGACCGTGGACGAACGTAATCTAGGAATCGTGCAGGTCGGGTTGACACAGCCAATTTATATGGGTGGGAAGATCCGGGCTTATAACCAAATTGCCGGGCTGTCGGAGCGGTTGGCGAAGAGTAAGCGGTCGCAAGAGTTGCAGAACGTGATACTTTCAACGGACGAGGCTTACTGGCAGATCATTTCTTTGGTGAACCGGAAGAAATTGGCTGATAAATACGTGGAGACGTTAACGAAATTTGTGCATGATGTCGAGTTGATGCACGTGACGGGGGTGGCAACCAAAGCGGATGTGCTTTCCGTGCGGGTGAAGTTGAACGAGGGGGAGATGGTTCAAACGAAGGTGGATAACGGGTTGAGTTTGTCCCGGATGTTGTTAAATCAGATTTGCGGTTTACCGACAGACACGATTGTGATGTTGAAAGAGGAGGTGGTAGACACAGATGTGGACGAGGTGCCGACAGAGAGTTTGGAACAGGTATATAGCCGACGTCCGGAGGTGGCGAGTTTGCAGTTGGCCACGGATATATATAAAAAGAAGGAAAAGATTGCTTTATCCGAGTATTTGCCGACGATTGCTTTAACGGCGAATTATTTGAGTAGCACGCCTTCTTTCTTTGACGGGTGAGTACGAAGTTCGATGGAATGTGGAGCGTGGGTATCGGGATTAAGGCTCCAATATTTCACTGGGGGGCATCCCGTAAAAGTTTGCGTGGCGCGAAAGCACAGACGAACGCGATGAATTATAAGTTACAGGAGGCAAAGGAGCAGATCGAGTTACAGGTGAACCAGTCGGAATTCAAGATGAAGGAGGTGACGAAGAAGTTGGCGATGGCCCGTAAGAATCTGGAACGGGCGGAGGAAAATCTGAAGTTTGCAAATTTGGGTTTCAAGGAAGGGAACAATTCCCGTGCTAAACGTGTTAGAAGCACAAACGGCTTGGTTGACGGCGAATTCGGAACTGATTGATACGCAGATTGAGGCTCGGTTGTGTAAGGTCTATTTGGAGAGAGCTTATGGAACGCTAGAATTTTAGATTTATGATACTAGATTTAGATTAACCCAGCTCCCCCCTTGCACAGGGGGGAGAAACGAATGCGGGAAACCGCCACAATGTAACAAAGTAGCGTTTTCCCCTGTGTAGGGAGAGTTAGAGGGGTAGTTTTTCTATTTTAAGTTTTAAACCTAAATTCTGAATTTTAAATTAATTGTTATGAGTGAAAAGAAAGTAAGCGGGAAAGGTATTGATGTTTACAGGGATCGTGATCATCGTATTTTTGGTTGCTATATTCGGGTTTATTTTTGGGAACCGGTGCCGGAGATGATTCAAGGTGAGGCGGAGGCCACGGAGGTACGGATTTCCGGGAAGGTACCGGGGAGGATTGAGCGTTTTTTGGTGGACGAGGGGATCAGGTGAAGAAGGGGGATACGGTGGCGATTCTGGATAGTCCGGAGGTGATGGCAAAATTTAATCAGGCGCAGGCTGCGGAAGAGGCTGCCCAAGCATTGAGTGATAAGGCTCAGAAGGGGGCTCGCGAGGAACAGAAAACGATGGCCTTCCAAACGTGGAAAAAGCACAAGCGGCTCTTGACGTGGCGAAGAAGTCTTTTGACCGGGTACAGAAGTTGTTTGAAAATGATGTGGTTTCCGCGCAGAAACGTGATGAGGCCGAGGCCAATTATAAGGCGATGTTAGCCACGGAGCAAGCAGCGAAGGCACAGTATGAGATGGCGAAGAACGGGCGGAAAAGGAAGATAAATTGGCGGCCGAGGCTCAGGTGAACCGGGCAGGGGGGCCGTGGAAGAAGTTAGTTCTTATATTAAGGAGACATTTTTGATTTCACCGATTTCGGGAGAGATTTCCGAACGTTACCCGAAGGTGGGAGAGTTGGTGGGGACGGGTTCCCCTGTGATGAGCGTGCTGGACTTGGAGGATATGTGGGTGGTTTTTAACGTGCGAGAGGATTTGTTGGGCGACTTGAAGATGGGAGCCGTGTTCACGGGGTATATTCCCGCTTTTGAACAATAAGGAGGTGCAGTTGAAAGTGACTCACATGAAGAATATGGGTACTTATGCCGCTTGGAGGGCCACGAAGACAACGGGGCAATATGATGCGAAGACTTTCGAGGTAAAGGCGGTTCCTCGGAAAAGGTGGAGGGGTTGAGACCGGGGATGAGCGTGCTGAAAAGAGTTAAAAACTAAGAACTAAAAACTAAAAGTTTAAAATTTAGAGTTTAAAGTGAAATTAGGAGCGTTGATTTGTGCGGTTGGAATCTAAAATCTAAAAAAAAATCTAAAATTAAATTATGCGTGAGAATATAAGGGCTTTTGGGGGTGTTGATGAAACGGGAGGTCCGGATGTTGGCAGAACGTCGGATCTACTGGTTTGTGATGATCTTCGCACCTTTGTTCTGTTTCCTGTTTTTCATGGATTTGTTGAAAGAGGGGTTGCCGAAAAAGTTGCCTGTGGCCGTGGTGGATGAGGATAATAGCACGACTTCCCGTTCTTTGGTGCGTTCGTTGAACACGTTTGCCCAGACGGACGTGGTGATGCGCACGGCGAATTTTAGCGAGGCCCGAGAGGCTTTGCAGCGAGGGATGTTTACGGATTTTTTATATCCCGGCGGACTTCCGGCGGGATGCATCGACAGGGGAGAGCCCGTGTTGTCGTTTTACACGAATGATACTTATTTTCTAGCGGGCTCTTTTGTTGTATAAAGATATGCGGATGCAATCAAATTTAGCGAATGGAGCGGTTCAACAAACGTTATTGCTGGCGAAGGGAGAGGGCGGGCCGTTGCTCGCCGCTAAGCTGATGCCGATTGTGCTGGATACGCACCCGTTGAATAACCCGTGGTTGAGTTACGCTGTCTATTTGGCGAATTTCCTTTTACCTGCATTCTTGTGTATGTTCGTGATGTTTACCACGGTGTACAGTATTAGCGAGGAGATTAAGCGGAGGACTTCAAGAGAGTGGTTGGAGGTGGGGAATGGTTCTATTATCGTGGCATTGATGGGGGAAACTTGTCCCGCAGGCGTTGATTTTCACGGCGATGGGGATGCTTGCTCTTTCCATGTTGTATGGTTATGCTCATTTCCCCGTTAAATAGTGGATTTTTCCCGATGTTTCTGGCTATGGTACTGATGATTCTAGCCTCTCAGTGTTTTGCCCTGTTTGTTACGGGGATGACCCGCCGGAGCAGAATAGCGTTGAGTGCTTGTGCCTTGTGGGGTGTGTTGTCATTTTCGATATGCGGTTTTACCTATCCGGTGCGTTCCATGCCGGAGCTGGCTCAGATCGGGTCGAATTTGTTCCAAATGCGTCACTTTTTTTGATATACGTGGATCAGGCTTTGAATGGTATTCCGATGATTTTTTTGGCAGAGTTATGCGGCATTGATGGTATATCTGTTCTTGCCGATTTTTATCCCTGCCGAAGTTGAAGTTGGATTTGTTGGAGTTTAAGTATTTGCCATAAATCGTTGAAAACGATTTATGGGTTGCAGGTTGAAATGAGTTTGAAATTTAAAAATTTAGAGTTTAGAATTTAGAATGAAAAAGACTACCCTCTAACTCCCCTTACACAGGGGGAGAAACGGACGCAAAGAAATTGCTACAATGTTTTCAATGTAGCGTGTCCTCCCGAAAAGGGGGGAGTTAGAGGGGTTAATCTAAAATCAAAAATCATTAAATCTAAAATTGAAATGGGTTTTTGGACGGATATATATTATGTTTTTAAACGAGAGTTTTATGCGGTGTTCCGGGATCATGCCGTGTTGACTTTTTCGTGGCGTTGATGTTGGGGTACCCGGTGGTTCTACACGTTTATTTATAGTAATGAGGTGGCGAGGGAAGTGCCTGTGGCGGTGGTCGATCATTCGAAGTCAACGTTGAGCCGGGAGTTTATCCGGAATTGGGATGCCACGGCAAGTGTGGATGTGGTGGCCCGTTGTGAGGATATGGAGGCGGCGAGGTTATTGATGTATAAAAAGATATTTACGGGATTCTTGAGATCCCTCTGATTTTAGTAAGAACGTGGCCCGGGGGAACAGGCTCACGTATCTCTTTTTTACGATATGGGGAGCGTTGTTGAATTACAAGGCTTTGTTAACGGCAGGGACAGATGTTTCTTTGGCGATGGGGAAAGATATACAGGTGCAAGGGATGGAATATGCCACGGAGATTACAGAGCAGATTGCATCTTCTCCAGTACAGATTCAGGACGTGAAGTTGTTTAATCCACAGGGAGGTTTCACTTCTTTTTTGATCCCGGCGGTGTTGATTTTGGTGGTGCAGCAGTCGTTATTGTTGGGAGTGGGAACGATTACAGGGACAGAGCGGGATCGACGTCGGAAAGGATTGTTGTTACCTGCGAATAAGCATTTCCGTCGTCCGGCACGGGTAGTTTTAGGGAAAGCTTTTGCTTATTTGCCTATTTATTTCGTGATGAGTTATTGGGTGTTTTTCATCGTACCTCGTTTGTTCGGGATGACCCAAGTGGGGGAACGGGGGAGCTGATGTTGTTTTTGTTCCCATTCTTGCTGGCGTGTACCTTTTTGCTATTGCCATGTCGTTTTTTAGTCGGGAACGGGAAATGCCTTTCTTGATATTCGTGTTCACGTCTGTACCGTTGATGTTTATTTCCGGAATTTCTTGGCCGAAGTCAGCAATACCGGAATATTGGGTGTGGTTTGGAAAGTTGTTCCCTTCCTCGTTCGGGAATAGACGGTTTCGTGAAAATAAATAATACAGGTGCCACGTTGTCAGAAGTGTTACCTGAATTTTTGGGGGTTGTGTATATTGATGGTGTTTTATTTTATTGTGGCATGTTTGTTGTATAAAAGAGAGTGTAAAAAGTTAAAATTTAACATGGTTTAGTGATAAAATTGGAAAATGATGAAAGGTGTTGTATTTTCTTTGCTTGGGTTGATTTTATTGATGTGTGCCTGTGGAAGTTCTAAAACAAAGCAGGAACGCGGTAAGGCTACGGTGCAGGCCGATACGGTGAAAAGTTACCAAGGGGAATTGTCGATTATTTATCCGGGAAAGATCAAGGCAGCTTCAGAGGTAAAGCTGTCATTTCGGGTAGCCGGACCTATTCGGGCTGTGTTGCCGGAAGTGGGGGCATTCGTGAAGAAGGGGAGCTGATCGCTGAGATTGATCCGAGAGATTACGAGATTCAACTTTCAGCGACGGAGGCGGAATATAATCAAGTGAAGGAGGAAGCCGGAAGGGTCATCGAATTATATAACCGGGGAGTGTTCCGGTGAATGATTACGATAAGGCCGTGGCCGGGGTCAAACAAATTACGGCAAAGTATAATGCCCATAAGAATGCCTTGGCTGATACGTCTGACAGCACCTTTTGACGGGTATATTCAGAAAAAATATTATGATTCTCACGAGACGGTAGCTGCCGGTTATCCCGTGGTGTCTATGATTAATAGTAATTATTTTGACGTGGATATTGATATTCCGTCCAGTGATTTTGTACGACAAGATTTGTTCAAGGCGTTTTTCTTGTGCGATTGACGTGTTCCCGGGACAAGTTTTCCCTTTAGAGCTAATTGAAATTACCGGAAGGCGAACTTGAATCAGTTGTACCGGATGCGTCTGCGTCTGAAGCCCGTGTCGGGAGTGGATATTGCGGCAGGGATGAGCGTGAACGTGACGATCGAGTATAACCCGAACGAGGAAGCGTTGACGGTGGTGCCGTTGTCTGCGATGTTCGAGGAAAACGGAGTGTCTGCCGTGTGGGTATATAACCCGAAAACTCAAACTGTGACCAAGCGTGTTATCCAGTTGAAAAAGTTGTTGAAAACAGGTGAGTTGATTGTTTCCGAAGGATTGGCAGCCGGGGAGATCGTTGTGTCTGCTGGTGTGCATAGTTTGAAGGAGGGTATGTCCGTGGAATTATTGAAACCGGTTTCTAAAACAAATGTAGGGGGATTGTTGTAATGATCAATTTAGCGGATTATGCATTAAATAATAGGGCGCTGGTAAAGTTTTTTATTGCAGTGCTGGTGATTGGAGGTATTTTTGCCTTTAATTCGATGAGCAAGTTGGAAGACCCGGAAATCAAGGTAAAACAGGCGATGGTGGTTACGGTGTATCCCGGAGCTTCTGCTCATCAGGTGGAGTTGGAAGTAACGGATGTATTGGAGAAGTCGATTCGTTCAATGGGGGCAATCGGTAGTATTGAATCCAAGTCCATGGCGGATATGTCATTGATCACGGTAGAATTGGAGAGTACGGTGAGCCCGGACGAGTTGGAGCAGAAATGGGATATCTTGCGTCGGAAGGTGACGAATGCACAGGCCCAAATGCCGGATGGAGTGCGCCCTTCCGTGGTGATGGATGATTTCGGGGACGTGTATGGAATGTTTTATGCGATAACGACCGACGGGGTGGGGTGACGAGCAGTTGCTGGATTATGCCCAGTTGGTGAAACGAGGAGTTGCAGGATATTGAGGGTGTGCGTCGTGTTGAGATCTATGGGAATCGCACCCCCGTGTATCAATATCGAGATGATGCAGGATAAGATGGCGAATCTGGGGGTTCATCCGATGGAGGTGTTGTCCACGTTGAATAGTCAGAATAAGACCGTGTATCCCGGTTATTTCAATAGCGGGGATCAGCGTTTGCGGATAGCTATTAATGATAGCTATAAGTCGATAGAGGATATTAAGAATTTAATTGTACAAGGACATGAGGATGATCAGTTGCGTTTACGGGACATCGCTTCCATTACGGAAGGGTATGAAGACCCGGCTCGTAACGGGATGAAGTATGATGGCAAGCAAGCTTTCGGGTTGGCTGTTTCCATGGAAAAAGGGGGGAATATCATTACTTTGGGAGAGAAGGTGGATCGGGAGTTGCAGCAGTTGAAAGAGTCCCGGATTCCAGTGGGAGTGGATTTTCAGAAAGTATTTTTTCAGCCGGATCGAGTAAGGGAAGCCATTAATGTTTTCATGGTTAATCTGGTAGAATCGGTGGTGATCGTGATTCTTGTGCTGATGCTTACCATGGGATTCCGGGCGGGGTGATTATCGGAACCGGACTGGTGATTATCGTACTGGGCTCATTCGTGGTGCTTTATCTTTTTGACGGGACCTTGCAACGGGTTTCGCTGGGATCGCTGATTGTTGCCATGGGAATGCTGGTGGACAACGCGATCGTGATTGTCGACGGGATACTGGTTGATTTGGAGCGGGGCGTGAAGCGTCCGGCGGCGCTGACGAATATAGCGAAGAAGACGGCCATGCCTTTGTTGGGGGCCACGTTGATTGCCATATTGGCTTTCTTCCCGATTTTTATTTCCCCGGACACGACGGGAGAGTACGTGCGGGATTTGTTTATCGTGTTGGCGGTATCCTTGTTGTTGAGTTGGGTGTTGGCGTTGACGCATATCCCGATTCATGCAGATCACTCGTTGAAAGTGAAACCGAAAAGGCGAACGAGAATTTGTATGATAGTAAGATATACCGGTTGTTCCGGCAATTCCTTTCTCTTTATGTTGTGGCATAAGTCCATGGCAATCGGGGTGGTAGTGGTTTTATTGGCGATTACTGCATTCTTGTATCGTTATATCCCGCAGGGGTTCTTCCCGGATTTGAGTTACACGCAGTTGTATATTGAATTTAAAATGCCGGAGGGTACCCGGGTGGAACGGGTCGAGTCGGATTTGGGAAAATAGAAGATTATTTGTTGAGTCGTCCGGAAGTGACTCATGTAACGACGAGTGTCGGCGGGACTCCGGCTCGTTATAATCTGGTACGTTCTATTGCGGAGCCAACGATGAGCTACGGGGAGTTGATAGTGGATTATACGACCCCGGAAGAGTTGAAGGCGTCGATGACCGAGATTCAGGATTACCTGACGGCTCATTATCCGGATGCTTACGTGCGGATGAAACGTTATAATTTGATGTACAAAAGTACCCGATCGAGTTGATGTTCACGGGACCGGACCCGGCCGTGTTGAGAGAGTTGACGGAGAAAGCGGAACAGATCATGCGTGACGAGCCGGCTATCACCTTGGTGACGAATGATTGGGAACCGATGACTCCCACATTGATGGTGAATTATTACCAGCCGATAGCTCGTTCCGTGGGACTTTCTCGCTCGGATGTCGGTTTGTCGATGCTAGCGGCGACGGATGGTATGCCGGTGGGATCTTTTTACGAGGGAGTTCATGCAAAGCCTTTGTACATGAAGAGCGTGAATAGTGAGGGGGAGAAGGTGGAAGCACTGGATAATATTCCCGTTTGGAGTGTGCTGCCTTCGACGGCGGCTTTGAACGAGGAGTCGTTGAAGGGTTGTTGATGGGAACGATGTCTGGGGAGGATTTGCTGGCTCAAAGTATCGGTTCTATTCCATTGAATCAGGCCACGCAAGGTATTTCCTTTGAAATGGGAAGATCCTGTCGTGCGGCGTTATAACGGGCAAGCGGGCAATGCGGGCGCAATGTAATAATGCTTTGGGATACACGGCAGAGAGTGCCCGTTCGCTGATCACGGAGAAGGTGGATACGATTACTTTGCCCGAAGGATATGCTAAACAGTGGTTGGGAGAGTATAAGGCGAGTGGGGAGTCCATGAAATATTTGTTCGGGAATATCCCGTTGGCGGTGATTTTGATGATTGCGATACTGATCATGTTGTTCAAGGATTTCCGCAAGCCGATTATTATTTTCTGTTGTTTACCTTTGGCTGCAATCGGGATCGTGCTGGGAATGTTGATCAGTGGTAAAGAGTTTGGTTTCGTGGCGATTGTCGGTGCGTTGGGGTTGGTCGGGATGATGATTAAGAACGGGGTGGTACTACTGGATGAGATCGGGTTGCAGATTGCTTCCGGGAAAGATCAGACTCAGGCTCTGCTGGATTCTTCTTCTTCTCGTTTTCCGTCCAGTGATGATGGCGTCATTGACGACGATATTGGGGATGATTCCGTTATTGGGTGATGATATGTTCGGTTCGATGGCCGTTACGATTATGGGGGGCTTGTTGGTAGGAACGGTGATCACGCTGGTGTTTATTCCCGTGTTGTACGCGATATTCTTTAAAGAGAAGAAAAGTGATAGTATAAGTTAGAAGATTATTATGAAAGGTCTGTTGATAATATTATTGGTTTTAGGTATTTCTCCGGTAAAAGCGCAGGTTTCTTTGAACTTGGAAAAATGTCGGGAAATGGCTTTAGAAAGTAGCAAGAAGATGTCGATTGCCACGAAACAAGGGAGAGAAGGCTGAATTTGAGCGAAAGGCTTATCGTGCGAATTTTTTGCCGAAGCTTTCGGCTACCGGGTTATATGCTTATATGCAGAAAAGAGTTCGTTCACGATTGACGGGGGTATTTGCCAACGTTCGTACCGGGTGCCAATGGGGAGTTGGTTTATAATCTTTATATTGATCCGGCGACGAAACTTCCGGTGATGGGAAAGGATGGTTTGCCTCTTTCGGCGCAATATGCTTTCATGCCGGATATTGAGTTGGAGTTAGGGTTACGAGGGGTTTATTCTGCGGGAGCGATGTTGGAGCAACCGATTTATATGGGAGGTAAGATTCGTTCAGCTTATCGTATGGCCACGATCGGGAAGGAAATGGCCGAGTTGAATAAGCAGTATACCCGTGCGGAGGTGATTACCGAGGCGGACGAGGCTTATTGGCAATACTTGCGTGTCGTGGAGCTGGTGACTTCTGCCCAGAAGTATAAGGCAGTAGTTAATGAGTTAGTGCGGAACTTGACGGATGCTTATGAAACGGGGATGGCTTCCCGGAATGACTTGTTGAAGGCGCAAGTAAAGTTGAACGAAGCCGAGTTGATGTTGCAAAAGGCGGAAAACGGGAAGGCATTGGCGGGGATGAATCTTTGCCGGGTGATAGGGATAGACCTTTATTCATCGATACAGGTAAGTGATTCTTTGTGCGGGGAGGTGACTCGGGAGTGCTGAATGCCGGGGAGGGATTGCAGCAACGTCCTGAATATAATTTGTTGGAGAAAGATGTGGAATTGAAGGAGAAACAGGTGGCATTGACTCGTTCCGATTTCTTGCCGGAAGTGGGAGTTTCCGCTTCTTATGGATTCCGGGGGAATATCTCTGAACGGACAGACGGAGGACGTGGTATCTTTCATGGCGATGGCTTCCGTGAAGATTGCTATTTATCACTGGGGTGAAGGTCGGGGAAAGATTAAAGCGATGAAGGCAGAACAGGAGATGAGCCGATTGAAGAAAGAGGAGATGTCTCAAATGATGCTTCTGGAGATTGCACGGGCCCGCTATAATATCGAGGATTGCCACACAAGGGTTATACTGACCCGTAAATCGTTGAGTCAGGCAGAAGAGAGTCTGGGGTAAGCAAGAATCAGTACGAGGTGGGTATGGAGACGATCACGAACTATATGGAGGCTCAAGCCCAGTGGCAGAAGGCATGGAGTGATTGGATTGATGCGAAAGGCGGAATTACGGTTGAGCGAGACGAGGTACTTGAAGGCGACGGGACGGCTATAATTAATAAGGCTTGCTTTTGGGCAAGCCTTATTAATTATAAGATAAAAGTTAAAAACTAAAAACTATAAGTTGGGATATGTGTTTAAATTATTTTTTTGCAAATAACGGGAATAACTTTAACTTTACCGTGTCACGTAAAGGAGTAGTATCGTGCCTGATATAAAAGAAACAACGATAATTCGTCTATTAGAGGCCGGAGATGAGAGATGCATGAAGATGATGTTTGATACTTATTATCAAGCATTATGTACATATATCATGCGTTATTTGATTTCGGTGGAAGATGCAGAGGATATTGTTCAAATGGTGTTTATATCCTTGTGGAATAATAAGCGTGGACAGGAATTTTCGGGGTCTTTGAGGGCTTATTTGTTTGGGGCGGTAAGTAAGGCCTCCTTTGCAGTTTATGCGGGATAGGGAAAGGATGTATTTCGTGGAGATAGAGTTGCATATTGATGATTTTTTGGAAGAAATGTCTCGTGATCGTGAAGTGGAATTAGAGAAGATGAAAGAATATCTATATGTAGCCATTGAGGATTTACCCGCTAATCCGAAGAAGGTTCTTACCGCGATTGTTTTTAATAATACACCTTATAAGGTGGTTGCCGAGGAGATGGGAATTTCGGTGAACACGGTGAAAAACCTATTACGCTAGGGCGCTTCAATCGTTGCGTAAATCTCTTGATGGTAAGACATTTTGTTTTCTTTTCCTCTCGTTCTTTTCTTCTGAAAATAAATTTTAATTTTTTCTTCTTGATTTGTGTCACCCATTTTTAAATTTTGGGAATATGTATGAAAATTTATGACACATGGAAGATAAGTCGATATTTGAATTAATTGCAGAATATAGTGCCGGAACGATTTCTCCTGTCGATGCGGAATTACTTCGTGAAAGGTTGGAAAGCGATGCGGATGCGATGCGCTTATTCCGAGAAATTCGGGAGGGCGAGAAGATATTGAAATCCGTGCAGGTGCAAGAAAAATTGACCTTCAGAAGTCGTGGCTACGTCTTGATAGTTCTTTGGTTGGGCGACCTCGAAAAGGACGGTGGCTGTTCTGGAGAGTGGGTTCCGTGGTTGCTGCTTCTGTGGCGTTATTGCTGATGTTTGTTTTTTCCGTTTACCCGACAAGTGGAACAGCCGGGGACGTTGGTATCACAGGTGGGAATTACTCCCGGAGGAGTAAAGGCTATTTTACAGAGTGAGGATGGAAAGATGATAGATTTAACTTCTTCCACGTCCTCTCGTATTGTGACATCGGATGGTTTGGTGTTAGTGAATGATTCTTTAAAGGGGTTAAGGTTTGATCAAGGTGAATTGGAGAATCGACCGATGAAATATCATACGCTTGCAGTACCCGTTGGGGGCGAGTATCATTTCACGTTAGCGGATGGAACTCGGGTATGGGTAAATTCTGCCTCCGAAGTGCGTTTCCCGAATTGTTTCTCCGGGGGAAAAAGAGAAATTTATGTCAAAGGAGAGGTCTATTTGGAGGTGGCTCGTGATGAAAAGCATCCGTTTGTGGTACATGCCGGAGAAAATGAGGTACGTGTGTTGGGAACGAGTTTTAATCTGACCGCTTATCCGGATGAACAGAAGGTTGTCACGACGTTGGTGGAAGGAAGTGTCGAGTTTCGAAATGATCAGTCAAGTATTCGGTTGAAACCCGGAGAACAGTCCGTGTTGGATTTGGTTACCAATAAGCTAGAAAAACAGAAGGTTGACGTGTCTATTTATACTTCTTGGGTTTCCGGTACATTTGAGTATGAGAGGATGTCGTTATTCGATATTACCCGGCAATTATCTCGTTGGTATGATGTGCAGTTTGTTTACGAATCTACGGAGTTTAGTAATCATCCGTTTACGGGAGTTGTGAAACGTGACCAGTCGTTGGAAGAAGTGTTGTCGATTATTGAAAAACGACAAATATCAAGTTTAAAATATTAGGGCGAACAATTATTATAAAACGAGCGGAAGATGCAGCGAACATCTCCCGCTCAAGTAATTAATTTCATTGCTTTTTAGCGAAACAATTAAAGTACAATTTTATGAAAAAAATCGATTAAAAAAAACTGCATTTCTTGAAAATAGCAGTTTTGCGACATGGAATTAACAAGAACGTGTTGCTGTTGGGGGTGTTTATGCTGTTTGGTTTGTGGAATTTTGCCTCGGCCCAGACCAAAAGCGTAACATTGGACGTGAAGGATATGCCTTTGCGTGAAGTTTTTAAATTAGTCAATACACAAACTGGGGCAAATTTTATTTACAGCGAGATCGAGATTCAGAAAGCTTCTAACGTGACGCTCAAGTTCGAGAATTTACCGTTAAAAACAGCTTTGGAAAGAATCTTTAAAGATCATCTTACACGTTTGAGATTCAAGGTGACATTGTGGTGGTGAAGCCTGCCAATCAAAAGAGTGTGGAGCCGGAAAGCAAAAAAGATGAGGACGATAAAGGGGCAGGTTACTGATGAGAATGGGAGCCGATCCAGGGGCTAATATCTGGCTTAAAGGAACGATGACGGGGAACTCCTTCGGATATGAATGGGAATTAAAATGGAAGTTCCACCTTGGATGATATAGCGTGGTTGTGGCTTCTTTCGTGGGATATGAAATCGAGGAGATGAAAATTGAAAAAAAGAGGTGATTAATTTTAAAGCTTGTTCTGAAAGATGACGAGACGATGGATGAGGTTGGTGGTGACGGGATACCAAGAAATTTCAAAGGAGCGTAGTGCGGTTCATATGACATGGTAATGGTTGGTAATCGAAATGTGTAGTTCTATCCGGGATTGACCGGTGATTTAATATTGCAAAGTATGGAAGGGTTTGACCCGTTTCGGTTGTCAATTTACGGGAAGGACGGCTGATTCTTATGTGATACGAGGATTGCTTCCAGAAATTCAGGATGTCGATCTCAAATTTGTTTGTGGTAGATGGAGTTCCTTTGAAGTAGTCAAGTTGAAGCTTTATTGAATGGTAATGAGCCGTTGGAAAGTATCACCTTGTTGAAAGATGCAACGGCGGCTTCTATTTGGGGGTCTCAGGCTGCCAATGGAGTTATGGTTATCACTACGAAAAAAAGGGAACTAAAAGGCAAGTCGATTGAAGATTTCTTATGATGGTTCATTTGCTTATACGGGTAAGCCTGATTACGGATATCAACGTAAAATGAGTACTGCTATGTTTCTGAAAAATGCCCAAGAGATGTTTGATCAGTATTCGTCCGTTTATTCTTATGAAGATGTAAAAAGCTCCGTTGTGGGACTAACCACTTTTAATCCTGTAATATACCCTCATGAGCGATTAATGTATCAGTATCTGAATAAAGAAATTTCTACAATTGAGCGGGATCAGGCGTTTGCTAGATTGATTGCTTCGAACGGGCGTAAAGAGTATGAAAATATTTTATGAGTAATAAGCTGATGACCCGTCATAGTGTTTCTTTCAGTGGGGGAGTGAACGACAGTATTTTTACCTTTCTTTGGGATATGTTGGTGATCAAGGAATTTCAAAGGATTGGCAGGATCGTATTTCTGTTAATGCCAAGCAGGAGTATATTTTTGCACCTTGATAAAATGGGATGTTACTGTCAATGCCTCATATGGAAATAAGAAAACCCATTTATCTCCTTGGAAAGAAGAGTTTTCCGTTGATAAGATGTCTTCCGGTTCTACTTTATTATTCAGATTTCCCGTATGCGGTATTTTTTACAATCCATCAGGAGAGGCAATTGATTGGTCAGAGTATACCGTTTCTGCAGAAAAAAGGGAGCAGGTTGAGGCGTTGACAGGTATGGATATGAGTTTTACCCTGTAGATGAATTTAATAGTACATCAAGCAATACTGTCGATATGAATTTTTGCGTTTAAATACAGGACTTTCCATCGATGTGGTCAAGGGGTTACGTTATGAGGGACGTCTTCAGTATAGTCGCTTCCATTCCAAAAACAGAAAATTATTATCCCGGTACCATGTGGAAAGTGCGGGAAGAAATTCTATGTGCCACTCCTGCCAATACATTGAAAAGTTTTCTGCCTGTTACCGGAGGAAATTTTATTTTGGATAATGCTTTAACTTCTGATTGGACTGTACGGAATCAGTTGTCATATAATGATGAATTCGAAGAAGGACGGCACCAACTGACAGCACTTTTGGGAACAGAGATTCGTGAATATAAAAAGACGGTTTATAGTAATTTTTTGAGAGGGTATGATATGCATACCATGCAGTATACGCCTTATGATGATTATAATTTGAACCGGGTGTCGGGAGCCATATTCGGTCATTCTGTAAAATAATTTTAATACAAAGTATTACACGCAGAGTGAGGTGATGCGACGATATTTGTCTTTATATGCAAATGCGGCCTACACATTTAACTATAAATATACTCTGAATGCAAGTTTGCGTATAGATCAATCTAATTTATTCGGTAGTGATCCTAATAATCAATATAAACCGATTTGGGCAATAGGAGGGGCATGGAAAATATCTCAGGAGTCTTTTTATGAAGGAAATAGGATGGTTGAATATGCTCAATTTGCGGGTGACGTACGGTTTTGCAGGTAATTCTCCCGAACCGGGTCAAGGGGGAAGCTATGATATTTTGTTAGCTACAAGTAGTTCCTTTTTGAAACGAATGGTTTTATGATTACAACTCCTGCTAATGATAAAATTATTTGGGAAAAACACGTACTTGGAATATCGGATTTGATACAGATTTATGGAATAGTCGATTGAGTGTATCTTTTGATTACTACGACAAAAAGACAACCGATCTTATCGGGACGATGATGTTGAATCCGACGAGTGGCTGGTTGTCTACTACGGGGAATTTAGGAGCATTAAGTAATAAAGGATTCTGAAATAACAGTAAATAGTCTCAATATGGAGAGAGGAGATTTTAATTGGCACACGACTTTAACCTTGTCCCATAATGTAAATAAAATCACGAAATTAGATGTAGAGACACCATATACCGCACAAACCTTGGCCTATTCCAGCAGTAGAAATGTAGAAGGTTATCCAGTGAATTCCTTGTTTTCTTATCGTTATGCGGGGTTGAATAGTAAAGGAGAACCTCAGGCCTACGATAAAAAGGGAAATATTGTCTCTGGAACAGAAAGTTTTAATCTGGATGCCCAAGATGTTGTCTATAGCGGAACGACAGTCCCTAAGTTTTATGGCGGTTTAACCAATCGATTCGTTTATAAAAATTGGGAGTTTTCATTAATGTTTGTGTATAATCTGGGAAATAAGATGCGAAGAGATTGTGAGGATTTATATTACGGACGTCCACAGTCTAATTTGCTCAAGGATTTTGATAAACGTTGGAGAACTGCCGGGGATGAACAATATACTGATATCCCGGCTTGACTCCTCAAAAAAATAGTAATGCGAATTACGACTTGTTTTATTTAAGTGACCGGAATATATTGATGCTTCGTATATAAAATTACGTGATGTGTCGTTAAGCTATAAATTGCCGGCTTCAATTTGTCAGAAGATACAGCTGGAGAATGTTGGGTTGTTTTGCAAGTTGGCAATTTATGGTATTGGGCTGCCAATAATGCAGGTATAGATCCGGAATATTATCAATTAGATACTTATAAAGATAGTCGTAAGGATAAATTCGGAGCGACTTATTCCGTTGGATTAAATATTAATTTTTAAGGGAAGGAATTATGAGAAATTTGTTTTATGTCTTGAATATATTAATCGGTATGTTCTTATGTTCCGTTTGTGATCATTTTTGATGAAGCACCTAGCGGGAATGCTATTGCGGAGACGGTGGAGGATTATGACAAAATGTTCAATGCGTCTACGATTATGAATATGTCTATTGCCGATTCTTATTATGCATATTGGAAAAATGATGAACTAATCTTCACGGAAGATTGTTACTCTACGGTAGTTCAGCTGACGAATTATCCGACTTCGATAAAGGCTGCCATCGAGTATCAGTATCATATTTATCGGGAGGATGAAAATTCTTTGGAATGGGAAAAGTGTTACAATCAGATCTATATTTTTAATGCAATTATAAATGGTATCATGCAGGCTCAAGGAGATGAAATCGAGAAAGGGTATTTGTTAGCAGAAGCCAGGGTTTCTCGTGCCTATATGCATTTTTTACTGGCACAATGGTTCGCGATGCCTTATAATGAAGCTACTGCCGAAATGGAATGGGCAATCCCGATTGTGAAAGAGGCTAATACGCAGGCAAAAAATATGATAGGGCTACTGTTAAGGAACTGTATTCTTGGATTACTTCCGAGATGGAGGAGGCTTGTCCTTTATTAAAAAAACGGAAGAGCATCGGATGCGTTGTTATCAGGCAACGGGGGTATGCTTTATTAGGGAAAGTATATTTTCAAATGGGTAAATATGAAAAAGCACTGGAGCCTTTACGTACGGCGTACGAACTCTTTACAAGGAGATCCTAATGTTTATCTGACTGACCATAAAGTAAAGCAAGCTTCATACGGTTACAAGGAGATGGGAATGTTTGATATTATGTCCTATATTCCTTCGTGTACAATGATAATGAAACATTGTATTGTAAATACAATCCAACCATGCGGAATTATTATTTGCCTTATTATAATATGTCTCCTACTGATTATTTGAAGCCTGAAATCTATCAATTATTTGATGAAGAAGATTTACGTCGTAACTTGATTAGTACTAAAAATGCGATGGGAGAGCCTTTACCCTATCCATATAGTGGAGCTTTGGGGCTTATATGAATTTGGGATGTGCTTTGCCGGAGGTTTATTTAATGCTTGCCGAATGTGAAGCTCGTGCAGGTTTGGAAAGTGAGTCTGTCGTATACTTGAAGAGTTCCGCGCGGTTATCGTTTATTGAGTGGATTTGAAATAATTCCTCAAAGCGTGCAAACAAAGAATGATTTAATTCGTTTCTGCGTGGAGGAGCAGACACGGGAGTTTGTGGGGACAGGGTATCGTTATTATAATGTTCGTCGGTTGTGGAATGATCCCTTGTTTCAAGATTGAAGCCTATAACTCATACCGTAGGTAGTCAGGGTTTATACTCTAGAAGAAACACAGCTTAAGACGGCTTTATCCTGAGACCGTGTTGATATGGAACGAGGAATGGAGAAAAAGAGAGACTAGAGTTATTTTATTTCTTAATTGACGTGTAATGGTTAAATTCATTTTTTTTTATTGTGGTTTCCTGTTTTTGTTGCTTTTTCAGCAGCAAACAGAGAAAGTTAAACTGGGACTGAAAATATTAAATGCTTCTCTGCTGATTTTGTTGTCATTGGATACGAAGAAA